>Ga0209863_10000285_pt1 | contig 29138 bp, 25 predicted proteins | sample OrgsoiDNA2013046_FD_185796 | JGI IMG/M metagenome (GOLD analysis project Ga0209863, IMG submission 185796) | Permafrost soil microbial communities from the Arctic, to analyse light accelerated degradation of dissolved organic matter (DOM) -... | ecosystem: Environmental > Terrestrial > Soil >...
ACCACATCCTCCACGCCATCACCATCAAAATCCGCGGAAAGAATAGTCCTGGGTAGAGAGGTGGTGGGAGTAAACGTCGGCCCAAACTGCTGCTTCACCAGCGGCGTTACAGAAGCAACAGAAGCAATGGCCGTGCTTTGCTCTGAGTTAGCTGGACTGGTTTTCGGACTTGACTGTGCTGCCGCCACACACGCGGCCAGCAGGATACCTCTGCCCAATGACTTCATGTGCAGAGTTTACCCTGATTAGCTGGCTTTGTTTCGGAATTCTGGGTTCGTATCCTGTTCAGCAACAATCCCCACAGGCCTGGTATTTTTCCTGGTGCGACTGAACCAATACGTGACAGCAGCGCCACTAATCACCGAGACCGATAGGATCAGGGCAATCGATGGTGGCAGGCCCGCGGAGAAAATGAGCGTAAGTATCGCGAGCATGATAAATATCATCAACATAAGAGTGAACGTTGTCGCCGGAGAACCGCGAATCAGAGCAGACCAGGCTGTGATGTGGGAACTGCCGCAATGGTTTGCTGCTGGCCGGAAACTGCCACCGGAGCCGTTGAGTATCTCTCTCCTGTGCGCAAGCATCTTAACCACGTATCAGCCTTCTCCATCCAGGCTATTGATTTAATCCGGGGGTTAAAGATCTCTCATGCAACGCTCTATTCATAAATCTTCCATCGTTCGTTTTTGCTGTTGTCTTTTCGCGCTTATGCTTGCAGGCTGCGGCGGCGGCAGCATTTCTTCCAACCTTGGTGGAGGCGGGACTGGTAGTGGCACTGCGCTTCCTACACCGGACCACGTAATTGTTGTTGTGCTGGAGAACCATAGTTTTTCCCAGGTCATTGGCAGCCCGTCAATGCCGTACCTGAATTCACTGGCGACCGCTCATTCACTGGCTACGAACTACTTTGGGAATGTGCATCCCTCGATCGGTAACTACTTCATGCTGACGACCGGACAAATTGAAACTATCGACGATGCTTTTAGCGGTGCCGTGTCGGATGACAACATTGTGCGTGCCTTGAACGGCGCAGGAAAAAGCTGGAAGGCTTATATGGAGAGCATCCCTTCGGCCGGCTATCTGGGTGGAGATGTGGTTCCCTACCTCAAACACCACGATCCGTTTGCTTATTTCAGTGATGTTGTCAGCAACACCGCACAAGCCGGAAACATTGTTCCGTTCACGCAGCTTCAGGCGGATCTTGCGGCCGGAACGCTGCCGAGTTTTGCCTTCGTCGCGCCCAATTCACGCGATGACGCTCATGATTGCCCGACAGGGGCTGCCACTTGTGCCGATACTGACAGGCTAGCGGCGGCCGACACGTGGCTCAAAAGCAATATCGATCCGCTGATCAATAACGCGGCCTTTGCGAACAGTGTTTTCATCATCACCTGGGACGAAGGTGATTTTGCCGATCTTAACAACGTTGGAGGCCAGGTGGCCACGGTGCTGGTTGGCACACACGTGAAAGCGGGCTTCAAGTCCACCACGTTTTATCAACACCAGAACACGCTGCGTCTGGTGCTTGACCTGTTGAAGGTAGGCGACCGTCCGGGAGCTTCGTCAGTGGCCGGGAGCATGAACGAGTTTTTCCAGTAGAAGTGCTTTATCCCGAACGCTTTTCTTTCCATCCCGAACGGAGTGAGGGATCAGTATAGCCGTAGAAATTTTCAGTGGTGAATATCAGGACGGAAGAAGGTTTCGAGAATCTGGAGCGCTGGCACTCTTGCTGGCGCTCTTCGTTTTTGAATCATACCCACCTAATGATCAAGTTAAGATTGTAGGGATCCCTCGCTTCGCTTGGGATAAAAAGACAAGATAAATGCTTGCCTTCGCCCAGCTTGCTGATGCCGTTGCGGCCACAACCAAAAAGACAGAAAAAGTCCGCCTGGTCGCCGACTACTTTCGTGCGCAGCCTGTAGATGAGGCTGCCCAGTCCGCGGTGTTTCTTTCGGGCCGGGCCTTCCCAATGTGGGAAGAACGAACTTTGCAGGTTGGCGGCGCATCGTTATGGAGAGCCCTGGCTGAAGTCTCGGGCAAGCCGGAAGTCTCACTTACTGCTCCCTATCGACGGTACGGTGACCTGGGCGCCGCGGCGCAGGAGCTGTTAACTGACGGGGCATTGAGTGATACGAGCAGCAAGAGCAAACTGACCATCACGCAACTCGCTTCCGCTTTCAGTGAGGTGGCGAGACTTTCCGGACCGGCGCCAAAGCGGGCGATGGTTGAAGATCTTCTGCGTCGAGCCACTCCGTTGGAAGCCAAGTACATCATCAAGATCATCAACGGTGACCTGCGAATTGGCCTGCGTGAGAGTCTGGTGGAAGAAGCGATTGCCAAAGCCTTCAGCACGGATTCCAGGCCAATCAAAGCCGCGCAGGTCCAGCGTGCCAACATGCTCTTGGGAGACATTAGTGAAACGCTGAAGCTGGCGGCCGAGCACAGACTTGACCAAGCGAGCATGCGGTTGTTTCATCCGCTCGGGCTCATGCTGGCCAGCCCGGCGCAGGATGCGGAGGAAGCATTTTCCTATTTCACTGAAGCAGCCGTGGAAGATAAGTACGACGGTATCCGCGCCCAGGCACATTGCGGCGGCCAGGACAGTGAAGAAGTGACGCGAACACGTCTCTTTTCGCGCACCATGGACGAGATCTCCGAATCATTTCCAGAACTTCCGCCAGCGCTTCTGGCGTTCCCTGACCCCGTGGTGCTGGACGGAGAGATTCTGGCCTGGAGTGAGAGCCTCAGTCAGGCGCTGCCGTTCTCTGAGCTGCAAAAACGCCTGGGCCGCAAAAAAGTTTCGCCAGAACTCATGCGTTCCGTGCCCGTGGTCTACATGGTATTCGACGTACTCTATGCAAATGGCGAGCTGACCATTGAACTGCCCCTACGCGAGCGCCGCAAGGTGCTGGAAGAGATCTTTGCTTCCATTCCTGAACACAGCTTCAACGTGGACTACAGCGCTGCCGGAATTGAAACATCGCAGGGCCGTTTTTCCTTTGAGCCCGCGGCTGCAGGTGCCGGATTGACGCGCGTGATTCTTGCGCCGATGCTTACCGCCAATTCGGCGGCCCATCTTGATGAACTTTTTCAGCAGGCGCGCGATCGCGGCAATGAAGGGCTGATGGTAAAGGACCTCAATTCCAAATATGCGCCGGGCCGTCGCGGCAAGTCATGGCTGAAGCTTAAGCGTGAGCTGGCAACGCTGGACGTTGTGGTCACGGCGGTGGAATGGGGACATGGAAAGCGCAACAAAGTTCTGAGCGATTACACGTTTGCGGTTCGTGATGGAGAACGGTTACTGAATGTGGGCAAGGCCTATTCCGGGCTCACGGATGTTGAAATCGCTGAGATGACGAAATGGTTTCAGGCCCACACGCTGGATGATCAGGGCTTTCGGCGCACGGTTGAGCCGCAGATCGTTCTTGAGGTGGCGTTCAACAACATGATGAAATCAGACCGGCACGAAAGCGGCTACGCCCTGCGTTTTCCCCGCATTTTACGCATACGATCGGACAAGTCTCCGGCCGATATCGACACGCTGGATACGGTACGTGAAATTTTTGAGAGGCAACGGTAGCCTAGCTGCTCTTTAGGAAATTAGGGAATTTGCGGGTGGAGTGACTATGGGCGCCAACAGGAATCAGGCATCCATGAGCCACATCACATTCACCATTTTCCAGCTGAATGGTAGTGTGATCGATGTGGAAGTGCTGCGAGAGGACGATTTTTACCGTACGTAGAATTACATCGCTTTCAGAAAGCGGAATATCGTCAATGCGGATGTGACATGCCAAAGCGTGAGTGTCAGAGCCAATGCTCCAAACATGGACATCATGCACGTCATGCACGCCGTGCACGTTTGCCAGAGCGCCCGTAATCTGCTCGACGGACATGCCCCTGGGCGCACCTTCCAGCAGGATGTTCAACGTTTCCTGAATAATGCCCAGAGATGACCAGAGGATCAGGCAGGAGATACCAATGGACAAAGCAGGATCAATCCAGGTTTGTCCGGTAAGCATGATGGCCCAGCCACCGACGATGACAGCTGCGGTGGAAAGCGTATCGCCCATCTGGTGGATGAAGGCGCTGCGCATGTTCACGTCATGGGCGGCGCGAAAGAGAAACCATGAAATGGTGCCATTCATGATCACGCCGGCAAAAGCCACCCAGATCATGACCTGCGGCTGGACGTCGACGGGATGCCGCATACGGCCGACGGCGGCGTAGAAGATGTAAAACGAAATGCCAACCAGCGTGAGGGCATTGATGAAGGCCGCGAGCACGCCAGCGCGATGATAGCCAAAAGTCTTGGTGGAACTCGGCGGACGAGTCTGAACAAAAACGGCGACCGAGGAAAGGAGAAGCGCCAGCAGGTCGGTAAGATTGTGCCCCGCTTCGGAAAGCAGAGCCAGACTGTGAGACCGCAGGCCAGCAATCAGCGTGACCAGCACGTAGACGAAGGTCGCCAGCAGCGAATACCGGAGGGCTCGAGCACTCATGGGAGCATGCGGATGCTGGTGGCCACTCATACCTTGAGTTTACAGCCGAACAGGGCTGTCCTTTCTAAGAATTGCAGTTAAATGCAGCGCTGGTAACTAAAAGAAAACAATACGCGCTGTAACTGAGGGCCCGTTGAGCTCCCCGCCAAGGGAGAGGAATTGCAAGTACCTGCATTTGGCAGCTAGATACTCTATTTGAGCAGCCGGAAGCTTGCCCCGATGGATCGTTATACATGATTGTCCAAGAAGACCAAGTACAAATCCAGCATTATTAGCCGTTTAGAGAACACTCTGGTAATCACCCAGCGGGCTTTCCTTTGGTGCTTCACTTGCAGCTTTTCATACAGCATTCGTGTGTGTCATGCAATCAGGAGCCTGCCTTATGGCCAAGCCTTATTACCTTTTTATTTTTGTGCTTGCAATCGCACTTGCTTACTCGCAATCGCAGACACCTTCGGGAACGGCGACGCCTGGCCAGAGCGTGCCGGGGAATAGTGCCGGCAGCATTAACGGAAACATCTCATCGGCAAACCCGCAAACGCCAGATCAAGGCAACACCCAATCCCAGCCTCTGCCGGGTACAACCCAAAGCACTCCCGCGGGTACCGGGTCCCAGGCTCCCAGCAGACCTGGCACAGCGACGGATGCTTCAGGCGGTGGCGTTGTAGGATCGGCGGGCTCAGGCACAGCGCCGGCGCAGGTACCGGAAACTCCTGTCGCAACGGCCAATCCCGCAATATCTGATTCCGATCTGCAATCGCAAATTCAAAATGCTTTGAGCAAAGAGCCGACACTGGCGGGAGAAAGCGTTCGTATCTCCGTGGCGGACGACAATATTGAAATGCAAGGCAATGTGGCTACGGCAAAAGAAAAGCTGACAGCGACACGAATCGTGCAGTCCTACGCGGGCAACAAGAAAGTGGCGAGCCACGTGACTATCAGCGGACGCCCGGCCGCGAATCCAGCATCAGCGACGCAGCCACCAAAGAACTGATTTTTGCTGGCTTTTTAGTCGGAATCAGATTTTGTTTTCTCGCGAGGGAAACAGAAGCCGGGCCTGCGGCTGAAAGCCTTCCAATTCCAGCAGTTTTTCTTTCACGCTCAAGCCGCCACCATAACCGGTGAGAGTACCGTTGTTGCCGATGACGCGATGGCATGGCACGATGATGGGAACGGGATTGTTGTGATTGGCCTGGCCCACAGCGCGAAATCCTTTTGGGCTTCCTATTTCCCTGGCAATATCGCCGTATGAACAGATTTCCCCAAAAGGAATCTTGCGCAGGGCTTCCCAGCAACGCTTTTGAAAGTCAGTACCTCGCAGATCCAGGGAACACTTAAATTCTTTCAGCTCGCCGCGAAAATAGGCTTCCAGCTCGAGCCGGCAGGGCCGCAGTGCTTGTTCTGACTCAACCCAAACTTCACTTTTCTTTGCTTTCGGCCTTTTGCCATCAAAATAGATCCCGCAAAGACCCTTCTCAGTGGCGGCCAGGAGCAAGGCGCCAAGCGGCGACTGCATACAGTAATAAAGAACTAAGTAAGGCGGATTCTTCACGGAAAAAATATTAACAGCAGGAGCTCGGAAAATGGTCAACCTTTGCAACACCAGCTCAGCATTACTCATCTATTCCAACACTGCTGCCATAAAACAGGCGGTGGCGTAGTGTCACTTTTCACTGCGCACTATAACGCTAAGATTTCCGGTCATCTGTTCGTACCGGCAGGCTGGTGAATTCAGAGCCTGAGGGTCCCATGGGTTTTTGCAGTGTTGTCAGTTACGTTCTGGATAATGCTGAAGTAGAGATTCGCGGGCCCCTCACCTGATTTCGTGACACTTTTGTAAGGAGCGCACCAAAGTTATTTCAGGTGAGAGCAATGGATATTCGCGGACTAGTCCTTATCAACTCGGAAGCTGAGTCCGGAACTGAGCCCAATCACTTTGGGGAAGTGCCCCTGGCGTTGGTCGATGTTGCCGGTAAGAGCGCTCTCATGCGTACGGCTGAGAGATTGCGAAAGTTTGGCGTTGGCCCAGTCACGGCCGTAATTGAAGAGGCACCCACGATTTCCGTGCGAGGACTTCAGGGAGAGCCGGGTCTCACGAGCATGATCAGTCCTCGCGAGCGTTTTTGGCGGACTGCGGAAAATGCGTTTAATGACCTGGTACAAGCAGGTGCGGAAATTGTAATCCTGATCAAGCTGGGTTGTTATTTTGAGCCCGATTTTGACGCCGTCATTCAGAGTCACCTCGACCACAATTGCCGGGTAAGCAAACTCTCTTACGAAGGGCTGCCGCTGGAAGTATTTTGCATCAGCGCTTCCCGCCGAAATGACGCCGCATCGTTGTTCCGCACCAATCTTTCGAAATGCCGGACGGACTGCGAGATCGTGGAGCAGAACGGTTACTTCAATCCGCTGAGCAATGCCTGCGATCTTCGCCAGCTGGCCATCGATATTCTTACCTTGCAGACCGATACGAGTCCGGCGGGCCAACAGGTGAAACCCGGAGTATGGATCGCACGTGGCGGCCACGTGGAAAAGGGAGCCCGTGTGATTGCGCCAGCGTTTATTGGAGCTGGTGCCTGCATTCGCTCTGGAGCTGTGATCACTCGCTGCACGGTGGTGGAGCGCAATTCAGAAATTGATTGCGGGACCGTGGTGGAGAATTCCAGCGTTCTGGCCAACAGCTACCTGGGTGCGGGCCTGGATCTGGCACACTCCGTGATGGGAATGGGAGTGATCGCCAACCTGCGTCGCGGAGCGACTGCTTTGATCAGTGATGTGAAGCTGGTCAGAAGCCTGTCTGACTCCGCAGCGCCAAATTTTCTAAGTTCCGCAAAAGAATTTGTGAGGTTCATTCCCCGGCAGATGTGGCGCGGGATATTTGGAGCGCGCGTCCAGCCAGCGGACTTGAATACCACTTTGCACCAAACGTCTCCAGCTCTTGGAAAAGCTGCGGGATATGAAGCGCCGGCCTGCAACGCCGGAGCCGCTGATGAGTTTTCCAATTTTGTTGCAGTGAGGCCCCATGGAAATCAATAGCAGACCCGTAGTTGTGAAGAGAATGCCGGAACGGGTCAATGCTCGCACCGCACGTGAATTCATGCGTGCCTTGCGGCCGTTCCTGACCACGGACCGCCCGCAGCTTGTTCTGGACCTTTCCCAGGTAGCACGGCTTGATGCCGCGGGCGTGGAGATGCTGCTGAGCTGCATGTCTGCCGCGCACAAGCGCGACGGCGACTTGAAACTGGCTGCACCTTCTGCGCAGGCGTGCGTTGTGCTGGAACTCACCCGCACTGAGCGCCTGTTTGAAATCTATGACACTTCCACTGACGCTGTGCGCAGCTTCAGCGGCTTTCTGCCGAACACCATGCGGCAGCAACTCTTACACAAACGTTCGCCTTCAATGTCGGCCGCCTGAAGACATTGCCGAATATGCCGAACTCTGACAGTGCTGTTACCTTTCCGAGCAGCAACGCGACTATGGCGCAGGAGCGGGATACCGCCCGCAGGAGCGCACACGCGATTGTGCTTACGGGCAGCCTGGTCATGCTGTTCAGCTCAACGGCGGTGAGCGGCATAAACTTTGCCACCAACGTAGTCATGGCCCGTCTGCTTGGGCCTGCCATGTTCGGCCAGGTAGCAGTGGCCACCACGCTGCTGATGATCGCCTCCTGCATTACGCTGGCGTTTCAAATGGTGTGTGCCAAGTTTGTAGCCCGCAATGAAACGCAGGGCGGGAAGGTGGCGGTCTATCGCGGACTGTTGAAAAATTCATGGGTGGTCAGCCTGTGTCTTGGGCTAGCGCTGGTTGCCGCTCAGGGTCCAGTCTCCCGCTATCTCAATGTTCCGAGTTCCGTGCTCATTGCCATATTGGCCGTGGGTATTGCTTTTTATGCGCCTGTAGGCGTGCGCCGCGGAGCCATGCAAGGTTTGTGTCTTTTTCCGCGGCTGAGTGCCACCTTTGTTGTTGAGGCCACCACCCGATTTGTAATCGGCGTGGCCCTTATCCTTATGGGATATGGCGTTCTTGGCGGTGTTGGAGCAATCTCCGTGGCCGTGGTGATGGCGTACTTCATCCCTGGTGTTCCAAAATCGTTGCGCATCAAAGCTGTTGAGGAACAGCCTGCTTCGTTCGCGGAGGCTTTTCAGGCAATCGTGTTCTTTGTGGGCCAGGTCATCATCAATAACATTGACATTGTCATGGTGAAGCACTTTTTTCCTGCCGATCAGGCGGGCTTGTACGCGGCTGTGGCCCTGGTGGGACGTGTCTTGTACTTTGTCGCGTGGTCCGTGGTGAGCGCCATGTTCCCGGTGAGCGCGTCAGTGAAGAAGGAACATGAAAGCCCGAACGTGATCTGGCTGCCGATGGCGCTGGTGGCCGGGATTTCTGCCCTATTCATTCTGCTGGTGAGCGCGTTCCCACAGGTGATTATGGGAGCGATCTTTGGCCGGGCATTCGCCACCACATCATCCCTGCTTTCGCTGTATGCCATTGCTACCGCTATTTATGCCATCGCCATGGTGCTCATGGCGTATGAGATTTCGCGTCGTATCGCGAATGTAGGATGGTTGCAGTTGTTGTTCAGTGGAATTCTTGTGCTGGTGATAGGTGCCTATCACCATTCCCTGCGTGAAGTAATTGTTGTCCAGATTGTGCTTTTGACTGTGATGCTGGTGCTTGTCTCGTTCCCCTTCCTGCGTCGCCTGTGGCGCCGCGACTCAATGGAGGTTTTGCCGTGAAGCGGTTGGAACGGGTAAGCGAAGACGAAATCATCTCTGAGTTTCTGAGGGCAGAGTTCTATCAGAAAGAGTTCGATAAGGACCGGCGGCAGTTCGAGCAGATTGTGTATCACCCCAATCTGGAGAATGATGCCGAAAGTTCATTGCGTCGCGCATTGCTCTATCGTCGCCGGGCGACGATGTGGCGTGAATTGCCCCCCGATACCCAATGGTATGAAGTGGACTTCTGTCCCGACGATTCGGCTCGTGTAAACGTCTTTCCACGTGCGCAGTGGAGAGCGGTTGCGCGCGGTAACTTCCGGGCTGAGTTTGTGGCGGAAAAGATCCGTACGCAGTTCAACTCAGCCAGTCCAACCCCGCTGGCACTGAAGATTCAGGCGCTTCTGAGCCTCATGGAGCATGAAGGACCCCGTTCCACGGTGATGTTGATTGGACTGGATGAGAACCGGCCGCTTACATTGCTGGAAGGAAACCACCGGTTTGTGGCCTCATTGCTACTGCCTCCGGAGATCATGCTACGGCGGATACGGATCGTCTGCGGCCTGTCACCCCATATGGAGGACTGTTGCTGGTATAAGACCAGTCTGCCCAGCCTGTCCCATTACCTGAAAAACCGCATCAAATACTTCTGGAACAGAGAAGCTGACGTGAGCCGGTGGCTGCCTGGGGTTGAAACCAGCCGTCCTGCCAGCACCAGCACTCTGGCCGGCACCGCAGCCGGCGCATCCAGCGCAAAATCTGACTAGCGAACCAAAAATTAACGAACCAAGAGTTAGTTCCCCTGAGAGGTTCCATGAAAATTCAGCTCGGAATATTAAAGTTTATCGCCGTGGCCCTGATTTTTGGGCTATGCCTCACGCCAGAGATGTTCGCCCAGCAAACGGGTCAGTCCCAGACCACGTCACCTGCGCCTTCATCTTTACCGCAAAATTCGCAACAAAATTCACAACAAAATTCACAACCAGGACAGCCCGCGGCAGAGGCAGTTCCGCCAGCAACGAATCAACCGCCGGCATCGCCGGCACCAGCGCAAACACAGCCGACGAAGCCCTCGCCGAATGGGACACCCAATCAACCAACCATTGATCCGTCCCGGGCTCCGCTGCAGCCGGTGACCACGTATCCTGATGCGACTGGCGCAGCCCAGCAGGAGCCCTCCACGACTCAGACAGCGAATCCGCCCGAAGCTCCGCAGCCAAAAACGCAGCAGCCGACGCAGCCCGTTGGTGCGGCTACCGCAGAACGCGTGCCCACCGCCGGTGGCGCGGCCGCGAAGCCGGCAGGAGCGGCCATTGCTCCGGCCAAACAACACCAGACACGCGGATTGCTGATCAAGATTGGCGCCATAGCCGCCGCAGGGGCTGCGCTTGGAACCGTTTATGCCTTGAGCCGTAGCACGGGATCACTGCCACCGGGCGCTCGCTAAAATCGCGCGCTGAATTAGAAGACCGAAGGACCAAGAATTCATGAGTGCAAAACCAACTCCCCGCCCTCTGCTCATCAGCTTTTCCGGACTCGATGGTTCCGGCAAGTCCACGCAGATTGAAAATCTCCGTCTGGCGCTGAACGGCGCCGGATTGAATACGCGTCTGCTGGCTTTCTGGGACAACGTTGTTGTCGGCGTGAAGTATCGCGAAGGATTTGTACACCAGGTCTACAGGAGTGAGCGTGGCATTGGTGCTCCCGGTAAGCCGGTGAACCGCCGCGACAAGAACATGCGCGGCAAGCACCTGACTCTGGCGCGGCATTTTCTATATTTGCTGGATGCCATTAACCTTCGCCGTGTGGTGGCGCGGGAGCGGGGTAAAACGGGCGTGGATGTAGTGATCCTTGATCGTTACATTTACGACGAGCTTTCCAACCTAAATCTTCAGAACAGCCTGAGCCGCCGGTTTATCAAGATTGTCCAACGCATTGTGCCTAAACCTGACATTGCTTTTCTGCTGGATGCCGACCCGGTTGCTGCCTATGCGCGCAAACCGGAATATCCGGTTGAGTTCATGAAGAAATGCCGGAGAGCCTATTTTGAGCTGGCAGCGCTTCTGGGAAACCTCATTGTCATACCAACGTTGGCGTTGCCGGAGGCTAAGAACGCGGTGCTGAAGGCAGCAGAGCATCGCCTGCACGCGAACGGAAGGTCAACCAGCCTGGAATCAGGCGTCACGGCTGCCTGAACGGTTCAGGCCTATGTCCGGCGCAGAGTCTCAGTAAATATCGGCATGCGCAACTGCATCCGGACCTGGTCCCTGGGCAGACAGACGCGTATGGATTGATCTGGCGCGGGATCCACCAGCAGTTCCACACGGTCATTGCTTGGCTCGTGCTCAAGAAGCATGAGTATGCTGAGAGCACACCAATCCAACGCAGCCCGCAGGCTGGATTTGGTGAAGCGAAAGATTCGAGAGAAAAACATTCAATACCTTTCCGTGGTTTGCAAAATCAAAAATAAAAAAAATGGTCCTCGCCTTTTTCCGGATAGGCCAAAGCCCTGTTGGATCCAGAGGAACTGCGCGACGATGTTACTGAAAGGCCGGCTTAGAGCAGATGAGGGGCAGGCCGGCGACTTGTATTCAGTAGAGAGAAATCACGTGCTGGATGCAACGATGCATCACCTGGACATTCACAACGAGCTATTGGATGAGCCACATCAAGTTCTACGAAACGACGATCAACTCTGGATGCACACCCACTCCTGCTGGTGATCACCAGCAGCGCTCCGGTGATCAGGACCCACATGAGATCGACTGTGACTTCCAAACTACACCCCTTACCTGGCTTAAGCCTGCTTAGGCCTGGATCCAAGAGCACGCCTTTGAGGGCAGCTCCCATAATTAATATTCGTGTCAACTTGATCTACAGTTTATTGGAACCATAGAGGCGAGCATGAGTTGTTCGAAGATTGACTTAATCCGGATCAGATGGCCAGAGCAGTTCCTTTATGGCTTTTTTTCCTGAATTGCTGCGGGAATAAGGGCCTCAAGTGGCACAAATTCAGTGGGATAGACACCTGTGTAGCAGGAAGTACAGTAGCTGGTTTTTTCACCTTCGGCGCAGGCTTCTTTGAGGCCATCCAGGCTCAGGTAGGCCAGCGTGTCTGAACCGATGTATTGACGGATTTCTTCGATCGATTTATTGGCGGCGATGAGCTGGGCTTTGGACGGAGTATCCACGCCATAGTAGCAAGGCGAGACGGTGGGAGGACACGAAATACGAACGTGGACTTCTTTAGCACCAGCGTCTCGTACCAGACGAACGATCTTACGGCTGGTGGTGCCGCGGACGATGGAGTCATCAATAAGGACGACGCGCCTACCGGCGAGCAGGCTGCGGACCGGGTTGAGCTTCAGCTTTACGCCGAAGTCGCGCACGGTCTGTTCAGGTTCAATAAACGTGCGACCCACATAGTGATTGCGAATCAGGCCGAAACGAAAGGGGATTCCGGATTCGGCGGAGAAACCGATGGCCGCGGTTACGCCGGAATCGGGCACGGGGACTACCACGTCGGCTTGAACGGGTGATTCCTTCGCCAATTGGCGACCCATAAGTTCACGGCTAATCTGCACGGGCCGGCCAAACACACGGCTGTCAGGACGCGAAAAGTAAACATGCTCAAAGATGCAGCTCGACTGCTTCATTTCGGTGGCAAAGAAACGTGACGATACACCTTCCGGTCCGACAACCACCATTTCCCCCGGCTTCACGTCGCGCTCGTAGACGGCGCCAATGAGATCGAAGGCGCAGGTTTCCGAGGCGAAGACGATGGTGTCACGCTCGTCACCGCCACCGTTGTGGATGCGTCCCATCGACAGGGGACGGAAGCCGCGAGGATCACGGACGGCAAAAACGCGGTCACGCGTCATCATGACCAGTGAGAATGCGCCTTCGAGGCGGCGGAGCGCGTCACAAACGGCATCAGCCAGCGTCTGCTCACGAGATTGCGCGATCAGGTGGACGATCACTTCAGTATCGCTGGTGGTCTGGAAAATTGATCCCTGCGCTTCCAGACGATGGCGAATTTCCCAGGCGTTTACCAGGTTGCCGTTGTGGGCCAGGGCGATCATGCCCTTGTTGCAGTCCACCATGATGGGCTGGGCGTTGAGGACGGCGGAATCGCCGGTGGTGGAATAACGCGTGTGGCCAATGGCAATGGCTCCCGGGAGCTTGTTGAGAGCTTCCTCGGTAAAGATATCGGCGACCAAGCCCATGGATTTGTGGAGATGCAAACGTGCACCGTCAGACGAGACGATGCCGGCGGATTCCTGCCCGCGATGCTGGAGCTGGTGCAGGCCGAGGTAGGTCAGCGTGGAGGCTTCCGGATGCGTGTGCACCGCCATGACTCCGCACTCGTCCTTAAACTTGTCTTCAATCATGTCGCTTCGCTCCAAACCGCTTTCAGATATTGATATCCTGGATACACCGTCGGGCACTCGTTACAGCGGGCTCGGCGCGTGTTCGGCCTCGCCCTTAACGTCCTTCGCTAGTGTCACTTCGCTCCAAACCGCTTTCAGATATTGATATCCTGGACACACCGTCGGGCACTCGTTACAGCGGGCTCGGCGCGTCTTCGGCCTCGCCCTTACCGTCCTTGGCGGGTGCCACCTTACATTTCGGCGGTAGCTTCGTTCACCAAATACCAAATACCCAATACCGCTTTTCTAACTCTTTTGCAACGTTTCCGGCACCAGATGTTCCGGTGTTTCCACGTGCAAAGCCTCGCTCAATGCGCCGTCCCAAACCTGCCTCAGGTCAGACACCGATGCGTTCACGGCAAGCTTGCCATCAATCTTGATACTAAGTTTTTCTGGAACTGTGCGCCCGATCCGCTCTGCCCTGAGGCCCCATTGTACCGCTGTTCTTTTGATGATCTCGGCCTTTTGTAAGTCGCAAGTAATCAGCACGCGGCTGGCGGTTTCGCCGAAGAGGACAGCCTCTGTAAATGACTCATTCGAATTAAGATCCACGTCAGCGCCGATGGCAAGAGGGAAGGTGGATTCGGCCAGGGCTACGGCCAGACCACCTTCAGAGCAGTCATGGGCCGATTCGATGGAGCGGTTCTGGATCAACTCGCGCAGACATTTCTGTAAAGCGGCCTCCTGCTTGAGGTCAAGAGCGGGCGGGGTACCCCAGGTTTCGCCGAGAACTTCCTTGGCGTACTCAGAAGAGCCCAATTCGATTTCCGCCTGCTGGGTGCTGCCCTGCGCGGTGGTGCACAGTACGAAAATATCACGGTCCGGCTGGCGGAAGTGGAAGGTCATGGTGTCGGCTATGTCTTCGATAATGCCCACGATGCCCACGACCGGCGTGGGGTAAATGCCTTCACCGAGCGTTTCGTTATAAAGGCTTACGTTACCGCCGGTGATGGGCGTTTCAAGGGCTTCACAGGCGGCGGTGATACCGTCAATGGCTTCAGACAACTGCCACATGATGTTCGGCTTTTCCGGGTTGCCGAAGTTCAGGCAGTTGGTGGCCGCGACTGGCGTGGCTCCGGAACAGGAGACATTGCGCGCGGCTTCAGCAACGGCGTGCATTGCGCCTAGTCTGGGTGAGAGCCAGGCCCAGCGCCCGTTGCCATCGAGCGCCATGGCAAGGCCGCGCTTGCTGCCTTTCAGACGCATGACGCCCGCGTCCGCTCCGGGTCCTTCCACGGTGTTGGATTGCACCATGGTGTCATATTGCTCGAAGATCCAGCGCTTGGAGCAGATATTGGGCGCAGCCAGCAGAAGCTTGAGGTTGGGAGTGAAGTCACCAGTGCTCTTGAACTGGACATGTCCCGGTTTGGTATGCGAGACGGGAGCTTCCCAGGGAGTCATGGGCCGGTGATAAAGGGGAGCGTCATCAGTGAGCGCGGCGTTGGGAATGTCAGCGACAACTTTGCCATGTTCCAGCACGCGGAGACGGCTGCCGCTGGTAACTTTACCGACGATGACTGCGTCGAGTCCCCACTTTTCAAAGACGCGCAGGACTTCATTCTCGCGTCCGCTTTCCGCCACCAGAAGCATGCGCTCCTGGGATTCGCTGAGCATGATTTCGTAGGCGTTCATGCCGGTTTCGCGCTGGGGAACCTTGTCCAATTCAATCTCAATACCTACCCCGCCGCGGGCTCCCATTTCACAGGTGGAACAGGTGAGTCCGGCGGCGCCCATGTCCTGAATGCCGACCACAGCGCCGGTGTGCATGGCTTCCACGCAGGCTTCAAGGAGAAGCTTTTCGAGGAAAGGATCACCGACTTGGACATTCGGACGCTTTTGTTCGGATCCTTCACTGAATTCTTCACTGGCCATGGTGGCGCCGTGGATGCCATCGCGTCCGGTCTTGGAACCCACGTAGATCACAGGATTTCCTTCGCCGGCAGCCTTGGCGTAAAAGATCTCGTCACGGCGGACGATGCCGAGGGCAAAAGCATTCACCAGCGGGTTCTGGGCATAACAGGATTCAAACTTGGTTTCACCGCCGAGGTTGGGGACGCCAAAACAATTTCCGTATGAGGCGATACCGCTGACGACACCTTCAAGGATCGAATGATTGCGATGGACGGTTTGCTGGTCAGTTTTTTTGTCAGGCGTGATGGGGCCGAAACGCAGTGAGTCCATCACGGCAAGAGGCCGCGCGCCCATGGTGAAGATGTCGCGCAGGATGCCGCCCACGCCGGTGGCCGCGCCCTGAAAAGGCTCTATAAATGACGGGTGGTTATGGGATTCAATCTTGAAGGCGCAAGCCCAGCCGTCGCCAATGTCGATGATGCCGGCGTTTTCGCCCGGTCCCTGAACAACCAGCTTGCTGCGCGTGGGAAGGCGCTTCAGGTGTACGCGCGAGGACTTGTAGGAGCAATGTTCGCTCCACATCACGCTGAAAATACCCAGTTCCGTCAGGGACGGCTCGCGCCCCAGCGCGCTCTTGATCCGTTCATATTCGTCCGGGGTGATACCGTGATCTTTAACGACTTGGGGAGTAATGGCAGATGTTGGAGTAGTCGACATAAGGGAGTATCTTTATTTTCTCATGTTCTGCGCGTGAATTTCTTTTGCTGTTATGGGGCGTCCATGGACGATTTCTGCAACGCCTTCAATCCTGCAACCCGGGCCAGAGCAGCAGCATCTCATTTGGTGTTGCACGACATTGGCCCCAGGCGAAAGTAGCCGGGCCCGACTGAGAGGACAGAGAACCTGCTGTCCTCTTTGGTTTTTAGGGGGGGCGCAACTCGGGAACATTTTCGAAAGACGAGAAAAGGCAAACCTTACCGCTGATTAACGCAGATAAACCCTGATAAAACCAAAAGCTTTACAAAGATAGCGCCTCAAGACGGCAGGATTCCCTCGCTTCAGGATGACAGGGGAGAGTGTCTAGAGAGAATTTCCTGCTTCCGCATGGTTGATTAGACATCCTCGGGGTTCCTCTCTCTTCGTCGCATGCGCTCCGGCTCGTTCGGAATGACAGTCGAGAAAAGCATGGGCACCGACAGAAATCAATAAGGTCACATCCTCTCCGGGATGATGGAACACGGCAGTGTTTCCGCGTTTTTTTGGTAAACAAGTCTCTCAATTACACTATCTCCCAGTGAAATCCATCATCATAGGCACGGCCGGACATATCGATCACGGTAAGACCTCACTGGTGAAGGCGCTTACCGGCATTGATGCCGACCGGCTGGAGGAAGAGAAGCGGCGCGGCATAACGATCGACCTGGGATTCGCACATCTTGAATTGAGCGCACCCAGTGGTGAGAAGCTGCGTTACGGCTTTATTGATGTTCCGGGTCATGAGCGGTTTGTTCGCAACATGCTGGCCGGAGTGGGCGGCATTGACCTGGTTCTGCTGGTTATTTCTGCCGACGAATCCATCAAACCGCAGACACGCGAGCACTTCGAAATCTGCCGGCTGCTTTCCATTCCGCGCGGCATTACCGTGATCACCAAGTCCGACACCGTGGATGAGGACATGCTGAATGTAGTCCGCATGGAAGTGGAAGAATTTGTACGCGGGTCATTTCTTGATGTCAGCCGGTCACCCATGATTGCCGTGAGCGCACATACCGGCGCGGGACTGGACGAACTGAAGCGAGAGATCGTCCGGCTGACGGCGGAGATTCCTTTTCGCGATACGGACGCCATCTTTCGTTTGCCTATCGACCGGGTTTTCGTGATGAAGGGTTTCGGCACGGTGATTACCGGAACGCTCATTGCCGGCAAAGTGAAGAAGGAAGAAGAAGTGGAGATCTTTCCCGGACGCCAGCGGGTGCGAGTGCGCGGTGTGCAGGTACACGGAGCGGCCAGCGATCAGGCCATCGCGGGGCAACGTACAGCGCTGAACCTGGCTGGTGTGCAGGTGGAAGATCTGGCACGCGGCATGACATTGACCGCACCAGGCATGCTGGAGGCAACACAGCGCATTGAAGTACAAATAACATTGCTGGCTCACGCCAAGCCAATGAAGAACCGTGCAAGGGTCCACTTGCATGCGTTTGCGTCGGAGACGGTGGCGGAGGTCAAACTACACGAAGGAACAGAAATCAAGCCGGGAGAGACCGGTCTTGCCCAGCTAAGGACAGAAGATCCCCTGTTGTTGCTGCCAGGCGACAGGGCCATTCTCCGCCAGTATTCACCGGTAGTGACGATTGGTGGCGCGGTGGTGCTGGACGCTTTCCCGCTGGTCCGCCAGAAACGCGATGCGCGTGTTGCTTTCCTGAAGGCCCAGTCAGCGGGCTCGCGCGAAGAGGCGCTGCTGGCGCGGATCAGGCGAAGAGGCAAAGATGGCCTTGATCCGGCGGCGGCGGTACGGGAAACGGGGCAAAAGCTGCCAGTGCTGCAACCGATGCTGGCCGCTTTGGCGCAGAAAAACCAGATTGTGCAGGCCGGCGATCTTCGTATTGCGGCAGATGTTTTCAAGAAAGCGCGTGAGAACGCGATGGCGGCTCTGGAAGCTTTCCACAAAGCGAACCCGCTGGTTGCGGGGATCAGTAAGGAAGAGTTGCGAAGCAAGCTGGGCCTGAACCAGACCGTGATGGAAGCGGTGCTGGCGCAGCTTGCCCGTGATAAGAAAGCAGAAGCCACGGCGGAGCAGGTGCGGCTTGCCGGACGAGGCGTGGAATTAAAAGACGATGAGGCGAAAGCCAAAGAGCAGATCGAGAAAGCCTTTGCCGATGCCGGGCTGAAAGTTCCGTTGATGAAAGAAGTGCTGGCTGCACTTCCTGTTGATAAAACCAGGGCGCAAAAGCTCGTGACATTGCTCTTGCGCGACCGGGTGCTGGTGAAGCTGGCCGATGAGCTGGTATTCCATCACAGCGCGTTGCAACAGTTGCGGCAGATTCTGGCTGGGCAGAAAGCCACGTCGCCCAAAATTGACGTGGGCAAGTTCAAGGACCTGACCGGTGTGTCACGCAAGTACGCCATTCCGCTGCTGGAATATCTGGATCGGGAACGCGTGACCAGACGCGTGGGCGATGAGCGTGTGATCCTTTAATTTTGTCGCTTGCGCTCCAAACCGCTAGAGTGTTTCTTTTGTGGTTGGAACGTGAAGGCGCTTGGGGCAGCGGCCTCGACGCGCGTGGACGGCGCGAGGCCTTGTCGCTTGAATCATGTCGCTTGCGCTCCAAACCGCTAGAGAGCGAGGCTTGTGGTTAGGGTAAGTAGGCGCTTGTTGCAGCGGGCTCGGGACTTTGCTTTTGTCGCTCCGCTCCAAACCGCCTGAAGTGCGTTTCTCCTGGTCACATCGTCACGCTCCTGTTACAGCGGCCTCGGCGCGCAAGTCGGCCTCGGCCTTGATGTGCTCCCCACAATTTTTGTCGCTTTGCTCCAAACCGCTAGAGAGCTGAGCAAGTGGTTACAACAACGTGCTCCTGTTGCAGCGGGCTCGGCGCGTGTTCGGCCTCGCCCTTGATGTGCTCCCCACAATTCTTGTCGCTTCGCTCCAACCCGCCTGAAGTGCGTTTCTCCTGGTCGCATCGTCAGGCTCCTGTTGCAGCGGCCTCGGGACTTTGCTTTTGTCGCTCCGCTCCAAACCGCCTGAAGTGCGTTTCTCCTGGTCACATCGTCACGCTCCTGTTGCAGCGGCCTCGGGACTTTGCTTTTGTCGCTCCGCTCCAAACCGCCTGGAGCGTGTTTCTCCTGGTCACATCGTCACGCTCCTGTTGCAGCGGGCTCGGCGCGTGTTCGGCCTCGCCCTTACCGAGAGCGCCGTCATCGCGCGACATCGCCCGTGATCGGAAAAGCCAAAGGGTTTAACCGCAAAGGACACGAAGTAAGACACACGACGCAAGACAAAGAGCATTCTCGATAAAATTCCCTGAACCTGCATTTGTCACAATAGGCATTCTCGGGAGGGCATTCTAATGTCCGGTTTTGCCGTCCAGCAGATCGAGCATGTGGGCGAGCAGGCTGATGACTGCTTGCAGCGATTCCGTTGCGCCTTTGGGACTTCCGGGTAGATTGAGGATGAGAGTTTTGCCGCGGATGCCGCAGAGGCCGCGGGTCAGCGCGGCGAACGGGGTCTTCTTTGCACCTTCTGCACGGATACGCTCCGGTATGCCTTCGATTAACTTTTCTACCACGCTGCGTGTGGCTTCCGGCGTGACGTCACGAGGCGAAATACCAGTGCCGCCGGTTGTGATCACAAGCCGGCTCAGCTCACTGCATTCTATGATGCGTGCGGCGATCTGATCTTTTTCGTCGGGAAGAATGCTGGTATGGATCACAGAGAATCCAGCGTTGGTGAGAAGTTCGGCTACGGCAGGTCCGGAGAGATCAGTCCGTGCTTGCTGAAAGGAAGAATCACTGATGGTGAGGACGGCGACGGTTTTGGCCGAGGCAGAATGTTTTTTCGTGGCGGGGAGCAACTAGGCCTCGAGCACGTTTTCTTCTGTGTCGCGATTGGTTTCATCCAGAAGGCGAAGGCCTTCCAGCAGGAGTCCCTGGGTGGATTGCGTTACGGTCTGTTCCGTGCTGCTGCCCTTGAAATCAATTTCAAAAGTTCCGCCGGTCCAGGCAAGAACTTTGTAGACTGCTTCATCGCCCTTCAACTGGTCATACTGCGCGTGGTTGATCTGACCATCAGTAAAATACATGCGGCACGTGTCATTGTTGTTGGAGAGAGTGAGCGCGCAGGTTTTGCGGCCCATGTCCAACGACTGCAAGAGGTCGAGCACGTTCATCTGTTCCAGGCTGCCGCGCAAGACGGAATCACGCGGCGCTTCGCGGGCCATCTTTTCCAGCGAGATCTTATCGATCACCTTTTTGATCTTGGCGGAAGCTTCCTTGATGAAAAATGGCTTTTCAATAAAGTCTTCCACTATGTCCTGGACAGGCTTCAGCTTTTCATTGATATCGGCTTTGCTGGCCACCAGGATCACAGGGATGGAAGCGGTGGCAGCACGAGCTTTGATCTTCTGGACGAGTTGCAGGCCGTCCATGTTGGGCAGGGTGTAATCGGCAATGATCAGGTCAGGCTTTTCGTCGATGGTTTTGAGAAGGGCATCGGCGCCGTCAGTGAGGGTTTGTATGGTCGCAAAGTGAGCAAGGGACTGCCGCAACATCTCCAGCACCATGGGATTGTCGTCAACAAGAAGAACCTTGATATTGCTGGGCATGAAACCGTTTCTTTAGAGCTGGGCTTATTTTCCGCGAGCTTTATTTCCGCAGAGCTTTATTTCCGAAGATCAGGGGAGCGCTTACGCTTGTAGTCTCCGCTTTTTCCGCCGGACTTGCGCTCCAGGACGACCTCCCGAATCACAATACCTTTATCCAGGGCCTTGCACATGTCATAGACGGTCAGGGCAGCTACGCTGGCAGCGACCATGGCTTCCATTTCCACGCCGGTCTGGGCGGTGGTTACGGCCCGGGAACGAACCTGAACGCCATTTTCGCACACCTCAGTAGTGACATCAACGAAAGACAAAGGCAACTGATGGCACATTGGTATCAATTCTGAAGTTTTCTTGGCGGCGGAAATACCTGCAAAACGAGCAACTTCCAGAGGATTACCCTTTGGATTGGCAGGCAGCGCGCGCAGTACTTCCTGTGACATTTCCACGAAGGCCGAGGCTTCCGCTTCACGATGGGTTTCCTTCTTGGCCGATACGTCCACCATGGTGGCTTTGCCGGTGGAATCGTAGTGGGAAAGGGCGTTGTGCGACGGTTTTTTGGAAGAAGTGGGTTTGGGCATCAGCGTACCAGCACCGAAACGGTTTCGCCTTCCGCGATTGTTTCCCGGTCGGGTGGTACCACAAGATAACAATTTGCCCGGGCAGAAGCCAGCAGGTCACCCGATCCCTGCCATGGAATGACTTCGACCTCGGGATGGTGCAGGCTGCCTGTGACCAGAGCGGGAAGAAAGCGAGTGAGGCCGGTTTTGGTCTTCAGACTTTTACGCATGCGAGCGTTGAAGAAAGGCAGTCTGGTTGGTGTGCAGCCGGAGAGCGATTGCAGAAGGGGTCGCACGAAAAGATCAAAGGTGACCATGACAGACACGGGATTACCGGGCAGTCCGAAGAATGGGACTTTTTTATCACCGCGGGTGATGTCGCCAAACACCACCGGTTTGCCGGGCTGGATGAGGGCTCCGGTAAACAGAAACTCTGCGTTCAACTCGCTTAGGACTTTCTCTACCAGATCAAATTTGCCCATGGATACGCCGCCGGAAAGCACCAGCAGATCTGCACCCTGAATGCCCGCCTGGATGAGCGTGCTGAGCTTGCGTTCTTCATCGGGAGCGACGGGAAGGGTCCATGCGATGCCGCTGTTCGCGGTGACCTGGGCTGCGAGCGAGTAGGTATTGCTGTTGCGAATCTGGTGAGGTCCGGGGGACTGGCTGACGTCGACGAGCTCGTCACCGGTGGCAAGTATGGCCACGTTGGGCTGGCGGAAGACGGAGAGGTTCACCGCACCAACGGCGGCAGCCATGGCGATCTGCGCGGAAGTGATTTTCATTCCCACGGGGAGTAATAAGTCGCCGGCGTGGGCCTCTGCTCCGGCGGGAACAACGTTTTCTCCGGCGGAAACGCTGCGTTCAACCTGAACGAAGTCATCTTCATCGCCGCCATCCGCGAGCGTACGGACGGTGTGTTCCACCATGACTACGGCGTCGGTTCCGGTGGGAACGGCGGCTCCGGTCATGATCTCCACGGCTTCGCCGGGAGCGACGGTTTTGGTGAAGTCGCCTCCCGCCTTGATCTGCCCGATGATCTTCAATTTTGCGGGAAGATTCGCGAGGTCAGCGGAACGCACCGCGTAACCATCACGTGTGGAGCGCGGGAAGGGCGGAAAATCACGGTCGGCAAGAACTGGTGAGGCCAGCACGCGGCCGAGAGACGCCAGCAGTGCCGCGCTTTCAATTTCTGGTGCAGGCAGTTTCCGTCCATAATCGGCCACGACGGCGCTTGCCTGTTCAAAGCTGAGTACGCCGGCTGGAGCAACAGTTGAACTCATGGTTGGAATTGTAGTTTGGCGGCTGATGGCGAGCAAAATGGAGGCAGGACCTTTGTCTATTCCAATGACTTTACAGCTTGAAGAACACCGGCGAAAAGCGTCTTATTCGAGGTGACGAAATTTAGATAATCGTTATCGGCTACGTAAGACTCCGGGCGAATTCGGTCCATTTGTTCCCAAAACAGAGATGCGAGATTTTTCTGCTCGGGTTGATGCAAGGCAAAGCAATAGTTCACAAACACGCTCACGTGTCCTGCCTCTTGAGGCACGACAAAGATGTTATCTTGACGATGGCTTTTGCCGAAATCAATTGGGTTGTCGAAGATATACCATTCGTCCCACCCATCTCGCCGTACGTCATAGATGTTTTGAACTTTGGGACTATAGGCGATTTCCCCGCGGGCCTTCCAGCCAGCCGCCATTTCCTCAGCAGTAGGCACAAGCTGACCACTGTCAATGGAGGTGATGGCGATGTATTTCCCCAGAACGACCTCCGGGCATGTCTGCAAGAGATCGAATTGTTGGTCCGTGACCAGCCATTCGTAGATACCGTGCGATCCGACGGTGAGCATCGAGATCGATTTTACTTTAGCTGTGACAGCTAATGAGCCCAATGACACATCCCCTGGTTCTAAGAAGCCATCGAAACAAGCGGATAACAAAGGGGAATAATCATCATGTCAGCCACACTGAAGAGACACAATCCAACATGGGCATTGGCGGCCGGTGCTGTGGCTGGAATGCGTACGATGACTGCGCCTGCGGTGGTCAGTTACAAGATGAAGCGCATCGCCAAAGCTGAGGGGCTTTCTCATCCAACAGGCTTTGGTGGAAGACGCGTGAGTACAGCGCTGGCGCTGTTGGCCATTGGAGAACTGGTGGCGGACAAGCTGCCGAAGACGCCGAACCGCACCGATCCGCCAGCTCTGATTATGCGCGGCATATCCGGCGCATTTGCAGGCGCGGCGCTGAGCGGAAGCGAGCGCAATGAAAAGATCAAAGGAGCTGTACTGGGCGGGCTCGCGGCCATTGGCGCTTCCTACGGAATGTATTATTTACGGGCCTGGCTGGTGAAGAAAACCGGTGTTCCGGATGCGGTGGTGGCGATTGGCGAAGATGCCATCGCACTCACTTTGGCATTGAAAGCGATTGCTTAGAGGCTGCCGCGACGGGCGGCTTTGGATTTTGGCTGGACCAGTGGCTCACTGGCCGAATGATTGTTGGCTGGATTATTGAAGCGGTCTCGGATAGTCAGCCAAACCAGCATGTAAATCTCGCGGTCCGTGACCAGGCGAAGACTGCCGATGATGAAGCCCCACAATTTTCTCAAGATATCACCCTGGCTTTCGAAAAAACGCCTAACCTACGGACGGTTAGCTTCATGCTCGACTGGCATTCGCACGGACCCTGGCTCTTCAGATAAAAGACATCCATGCAAACGGAAATTTATGAGATGAGAGTTCCCGATACAGAGTTGCTGGTTTGTAAAGTTTTTTAAAGGCATTGGGTGCACAAGAAACAGGGCGGCCACGCGGGACCGCCCAATTTCGTTTACGAGCTTTTGCGGACTTACTTCTGTCCAAGCAACTGTTTGGCCTGCGCGCTGTGGATCCCGCTGGGATCCAGCTCAAGATATTTATTCAGCGCGTCGTTGGCTGCGGGATTGTTCAATTTGTTCTGGGCGACGCCCTTGAAGAACCATGCGTCAGCCTTGGTGGGATCAGCGGCGGTTGATTTCTCACAGGCAGAAGCAGCTGCCTCATACTTGGCAGCATTGAAAGAAAGAGCGCAAAGGTTGTAATAGGGAACGGCAGGGTTGGGATCGATTTCAGCAGCTTTGCGGAACGCCTCAATCGCCTGGTCTATCTTGCCGGTCTGCACATATACATTGCCTTCCGACGTAAGCATGGCGCCTGCGCCGGCCTTGGCCTTTGCGGGATCAGGGTTGGGATTGCGAGGGTCTTTGGCGGCAGTTCCGGCGGCTACTGTCTGAGCTACCTGGACGCCCTTGTCGTACGTCTGGAGTGACTCGTCCACTTTCCCTTCATTGCGCTGGGAATCACCCAGGGCCTTGTAGAACTCCCAACGGGTGGTGCTGGGATCAGCCGCCAGCAGTTGCGTCAGGGCCTTGTCTGCGTCTGCCCAGTTCTGTGCCTGCATGTCGGTCTGGGCCTGCTTGATCAGTTCGTTCAGGTTGCCGAGCTTGGCGTTGTCGGCGTTCCCTTTGGCAATATCTTCCTTGCTCATTTTCTTGTTGCTGTTGCCGCCGCCGGAAGCCGGGGCGCTTCCCGCTACTCCGCCGCTGGCTTCAGGTTTGGCCAGTTCGATGGGAAAGTCTGATACCCCTTGTCCAACGTTTACGCGATTATTGGTGTACAGAATTTCCTTGTTTGGCCCGATGATTTCCAGTTTGTAGGTGGAGAGCCGCATACCGACGGAGAGGAAGTCGCCATTCTTTTCCGTCTTGGTTTTGTACTGGTGTCCGATTGCCTGGTCCGTAAAAACCATTTGCAGGTTGCCGGCAGGTTCTGAATTCTGTGTAACTTTGCCCTTGATTCCACCTGACAACATCCCGGATTGCGCGTGCGCGGGCAGGCAATACAGTGAAAGGACGACAGCGAATAACATCGCAGTCATCAAACTTTTCTCTCTCTTCATGTGCTTCAAAGCCTCCGATAAGAATGCCGAATGCGATAAGAAATCGTTAATACTATTGACAGTTAGAGCGTTGCGCAAGCATGTGTTCCAATTCTGCAAGTTGCGCAGTAAAAAGGCGGCCGGAAGTCCGAGCCGCCTGTAATCAGTGAAGCCAGGCTATTTCTTCTTGGCTTTGTAATTGGTGTCAATCTTGGCGCCGATGACCTCCAACATATCTTTCACGTCCTTGGCGTGCGGACCGTCAGGAGCGAGTTCCAGGTACTTGTTAAGCGCTTCCGCGGTCCCTTCGGGCACGTTATATTTACCATCCTTACCCTGCGTTCCCAGGCCCACCATGAGCGAGCCTTTGATGAAGTACGCGTCAGCGCGGGTAGGATCGGCGGCAATGGCTTTGTTGCAAGCTTCCACGGCGCCGTTGGTGTTTCCCGTGTTATACTGCGTGGCGCAGATATTGAAGTAGGCCGTTCCCGGATTTGGATCCATGGCCGCCGCTTTTTCAAACGCAGCAATAGCTTCCGGATTCTTCTTCAGCTTCAGATAGGAGTTGCCCTCCTGCTGAAGCATCTGGGCAAGACCAGCCTTCGCCTTCACCGGATCAGCGTCAGGGTTCTTGGGGTCTTTCAAGCTTCCAGAAACAATGTTCTGGGCCACCGCAATGCCTTTTTCGTAACTGGCAATGGCGTCATCGTACTGTGCAAGATTGAAATGGGCCTGGGCCAGCGCAGAGAAGAACTGCCAGCGATTGGGATCCATGGTGGTTAACTGGGTCAATACCGGAATGGCAGCTTCATTGTTCTTGGCAGCAACCGCGGTCTGGGCCTGGGCGATCAAGGCGTTCATGCCTTCTGCCTTGGCGTTCTGCTGCTTGAGGGCCTCAATCTGTTCCTTGGTCATCTTGGGCTGTCCAGCAGTTCCACCGCCGCCCGAACCGGAGGAAATGTCGATATTGACCGTCTGCTCGCTGCCACCTTCGGCAGTGATGGTGCGCTTTACCTTGTAGAGTGCTTCCCCGGTCGGACTGCTGACTTCAATTTGATAGTCAGTGCGTTCAAGACCAACCATGTTGTAAGAGCCGTCTTTACCGGTCTTATCCTTGAACGTTTTGCCCGTTCCAATGTTGGTGAAAACGATCTGCGCGCCCGCGATCGGCTTGCCGGCATCCGTGACTTTTCCGTTCACGCGCGAGAGCGTAGCCTGGGGCCATGCTGTGATTGCGGTGAAGGCAACCAGCATAGCGGCCACAGTCATATACATTGATTTCATCTTCATAATTCCTCAGCCTCCCGGCTTCTAAATACTAAATTTCCCTGGCTTGCATCTGGTCCACGTAGGGCAGTGGATCACGCGAACCCGCGTCAGCAAAAGCGCGCAATCGTAACACACAACTCTCACAAATTCCGCAAGCCACGTCTTCCCGCCCGTAACAGGACCAGCTCAAATCAAATGGAGCCCCAATCTCCAAACCCTTTTTCACGATTTCCGACTTACGCATGGCAATCAGCGGCGTAACAATCTCAATGTTGCCGTCGCGCGTTCCGGTGCGAATTACTTCATTGAAGGCGCGATAATATTCCGGACGGCAATCCGGATAGCCCGAGCTATCCTGCTCCACCGCACCAATGTAGATGCGCGTGGCGCCCAGCACTTCTGCCCAGCTTACCGCCGCGGAGAGAAAATGCGCGTTGCGAAACGGCACGTAAGTTACGGGAATCCTGCCGCGTCCGATGTCATCTCCGGCTTCAGGAATGGCGATGGTCGAATCAGTTAAAGCAGAACCGCCAATCCTGCCCAGGCTTTCATTCACAATCGCCAGACGATCTTCAATTCCCAGGCGCAGGCAGATATTCTCAAAAGCACGCAGCTCGCGGCGTTCCGTACGCTGGCCGTAACTGATGTGCAGGGCTGCCGCGTCAGTCTCACGAACGGCCAGAGTTGCGCACACGGACGAGTCCATGCCGCCGCTCAACAAGACTACCGATCGCGGTTTTTCAGCCGCCAAAAGACCACCTCTTTACCTGACGAGAGAGAACTAGTTTTGATGTCCGTAATCGACATAATTGCTGCCCCAGTCCAACCCAGAATTATCTTCTTTTTTGTCGCTTTGCTCCAGACCGCTGAACATCCTTTGACACCGCAAGTGAAAACGGCTTGCGCGGGGGAAATCTCAAACGCCCTTCATGGCCGGCTCCCAGATGAACTTGTGAATCTGCAATCCCAGGCGCACGTTCAGCCCGTCCTGAAGAATCCATTCCGCGAGTATCCGCGGATCCAGTTGCGCGTTGGATGTATCCCGCTGCGCGCTGGGAGTCTTGCTGAATGCCGGGGAAAAGATCACGCTGTTCACAACTGTATCTAACCCGTGCTGGCGAGTGAAGTCGCGAGCAAACTCGTAGTCGGCGCGATCGGAAAGCACGAACTTCACCTCGTCATTGCGCGTGAAAGTGGCGAGATTGGTTTGACGAAAGCTTCTACCTTCACCTGATCCCGGACACTTCACGTCAACGATTTTGTGGACGGCCTTCGGTACATTCTCCAGAGGACGTTCACCGCTGGTTTCAATCAGCAACGTGTATTCGCGAGCCAGAAGCCGCTCCATCATGGGGACAAGTTCGCGCTCCTGCAACATTGGTTCGCCGCCGGTGAATTCAATCAACCCGGAAGGCGAAAGCCGCGCGATCTCTACTTCTATTTCTTCCACCGTCATTTTCCTGCCGCCCGTGAACGTGTACTCACTGTCACACCATGTGCAGCGCAGATTACACGCCGCCAGACGGATAAAAATGCAAGACACGCCGGCGAACGACGATTCGCCCTGGATGGAACGGTAGATTTCAATGATGGTCATTTACAGGCTTGGCGATTTGTAACTTGTGATTTTGAGTTCACGATCCACACTTGCTCCAGTGAAATTACTCCGAATAGCGAGCCGTAGTGGTGTCAGTTTCCCAGATGGTGACATCTTTCACGTCAACCCGGCCTTTGCTCACAGCCTGAAGGTGCTGGTTAGCTTCGTCATAGAAATACTTCGCGATATTTTCAGCCGAAGGATTGATCTCTTTGAAAGGCTCAATGTCATTGAGCATCTGGTGGTCCAGCCGGTCAATCACATGTTTCATCACGTGCTTGAGGTCTTTGAAGTCCAGCAGCAGGCCGGCTTTATCAAGTTCGGAGCCGCGCAGGGTCACACGGACTTTATAGTTATGTCCGTGCGGGTTTTCACACTTGCCTTTGTAATTGCGCAGGTAATGTCCCGCGGCAAAAGAATCTTCAACGGTGACTTCGTACATCCGCTCCCCTTAGTTGAGTGGCTGAAATCGCAGCGTCCGGCGCTAACTCCCTATTGTAAACGGCGGGAAGGAAAACCTACCACGGAGGCACAGAGACACAGAGGAAGCAGGAGCCAGGGCGTTTTCCGTCACACTTCGTTTGAAGCTACGCAACTTTCGCCGATTCCAGCCAGCTTTCCATCACGGAATGGTCCGCCATTCCGGCCTGCTGCATCACCAGCTTGCCATCACTGAAAACGGCGAAGTTGGGAATTCCACGAACGTTGAAACGTGCGGCCAATTCAGGATGACGCTCGGTGTCTACCTTGAGCACGATGGCGCGTCCCGCCGTGTCCGCAGATGTTCGCGCAACTTCCGGCGCAGCCATGCGACAAGGGCCGCACCACGATGCCCAGAAGTCGACCAGAACGGGAACACGGGCTTTGGCGATGATCTCATTGAACAATTCCGTATCAACTTCAATGGGTTCGCCGAGAGGAGGCAGCGATGTCTTGCACGCGCCGCAACGTCCTACATCGGCAAGATGATCTGCGGGG
>Ga0209863_10000286_pt1 | contig 29137 bp, 22 predicted proteins | sample OrgsoiDNA2013046_FD_185796 | JGI IMG/M metagenome (GOLD analysis project Ga0209863, IMG submission 185796) | Permafrost soil microbial communities from the Arctic, to analyse light accelerated degradation of dissolved organic matter (DOM) -... | ecosystem: Environmental > Terrestrial > Soil >...
ACACCTATCACGAGAATACCCGCGAGATCATCGGCCAACGCAATCGCAAGATTTTCCGGCTGGGACAGAAGGTGCGGGTGCTGGTGGACCGGATTGATCCGGTGGAGAAGAAGATTCAGTTTGCGGTGTTTGAGGAAGAGCCGGTGCGGGCGAAGGGCAAACGCAAGGAGCCGATCCGGAGCCGGCTGCCGCACGAGCCACTGCTGCGCCTCGGCGCGGGGAGCCAGGGGCGCCGGGTCCTCGACGAGTATCTGGGACGCATCCGCCTGCGCCCGCTGTCGACCATCGACGTCCCCAGCGTCTCGCTCTTGCTGTCGTACGTCCGCCAGGGGCTGGGTGTGGGGTTGGTCCCCGGGCTCGCGCTCCGCCCTGGGGATCGCCGCCGGCTCGATGTCGAGCGCGCCGACGTCCCCGCCATCGACGTCCGCCTGGTCTGTCGTCCGACGCTCAAGCGAACCAAACCGGTCGCACGCTTCCTCGACGGTCTCGTCGCGGAGACCCGGGCGGCGCAGAGACTCAACCGGGCTGGCGCTTGACGGTGATGTCCGGCGGCCGACCGTAAAACGGGACCGCCGTCGCGAGATCGGCGGCCTCGCCCCGCGCCCGCTGAAGCAGCGCCAGGCGCCCGACGGAGACCGCGGTCGGGCCGGCGATCTCGGCAACCACCGCCCCCGGCAGCGCGTCCCGGTATCGCTCGGCGCCATTCCCCGCCAGAACGGGCGACCCGCCACCGGACGGCAACTCCAAGATCCAGGCCGACAACATGGCGGGCGTCAGGCGGACGGACGGCGAGGCTTCGCGGACCAGGGCCTCACGGTCGGCCACGTAGGCGGCCGCATAGACCTCGCCTTTCCCGGCATCCAGGCAGGGAACGGCCGTGACGGCCGATCCCCTGGCGCTCTCCAGAATGTCGACCGCCATCGCTTCGAGCGACGAGACGACGAAGAGCGGCACGCCCGTCGGCAGCGCCAGGCCCTTGCCCGCCGCCAGACCGACCCGCAGCCCGGTGAAGCTGCCCGGGCCGCCCCCGCAGGCGATGCCGGCCAGCTCCGCGGGCGCGACGCCGACGGCGCCCATCGCCTCGGCGCAGAGCGAAAGGACGTGGCTCGAATGCCGCTCGGCGGTCGCCTCCTTCGCGAACGCGACCGTCCCCTGCCCGTCGAGGATCGCCACCCGCGCGGTCGGCGTCGAGGTGTCGAGACAGAGAAAGAGCTCGCGGGCCGTCGTCGTCATTTCGCGTTCGCTCGTGGACACTATCTGGGCAGCAGATATCGGAACACGTCGTTGCGCATCGCGAACAGCATCAGCGTGACGACCACGACCAGCCCCACGTAGGTCGCGATCTCCCGCGCACGCGGGGACGGCGGCCGCCGCTTGAACAGCTCCAGCGTGAAGAAGACAAGCAGGCCGCCGTCGAGGATCGGAACCGGCAAGAAGTTGAGCAGACCGAGGTTGATGCTGATGAGCGCCATCAGCCACAGGTATTGATCGAATCCCTGCTCGGCGGCGACGCCCGCGGCGTAGCCGATCATGATGGGCCCACCCAAGGTGGTGAGCGGTACGCGGCCCCGGACGATCTCGGCGAAGCCGGTGGTCATCGCGGCGATGATCTGGCCGGTCCGTTCGAACGAATGGGAGAGCGCGTACCCGAAACGGTTGGTGATCGGCACCGGCGGGTCGGTCTTCCAGGCCAGCCGGTTGAGCGCGCCGAAGATCAGGTGCTGCTCGTCCTGCCGGTAGGCATCCAGCTCGGAGCGAACCTCCTGCTTGAAGCTCGCCTCGTGGTGCACGCCACCCGGCGACAGCCAGCCGATGCGAAATGTCTGCTCGGGGTGGTCGGCCAGATGCTCGCGCAGCACATCCCAGTGCGGCAGCGGCTCGCCGTTGAGCGTCTGGATCTGGTCGCCGCGCCGCAGGCCGATCTGGTCGGCCGGGCTTCCGGGCTCGATCGAGAAGACGAACAGCTCCGCCGACACGATGCCGGTCTCGTAGTGCCGGCGGCCGGCGGCGTCGAACACCGCGGTGGGGATGACGATCGCCGAACCGGGCTCTTCGATCTCGACCTGCGCAAACGGAACGGCCGAATAGCCGCCGCGCAGATAGTTGAGGCGCAGCGGCGACGCGCCCGCGCGCTCCACCGCGTTTTCGAACTCGGTCCAGGTCCCCACCGGCACGCCGCCCACCGCCGTCACGAAGTCGAAGGTCTTGAGCCCGGCCTGCGCCGCCGGCGACGCCGGATCGAGCACGCCGATCTCGGGCAGGTGAAACCGCGGCGAGACGCCGATCCAGCCGACGTGCTCGCGGACCCGCAACGGTCCCAGGCGCTCGAGCAAGATCGGCGTCACGTCGCGCTCCTCGGCATCGGGCCCGCGGTGGATGGCGAACCGCAGCGTCTTGCCGGCCGAGCCGGCGATCACCCGTTCCAGCTCCTCCCAGTAACGAACGTGGCGCCCATCGACGGTGTCGACGCGATCGCCCGGAAGCAGCCCGGCGGACGCGGCGGGCAGATCGGGCAGCACGGTCCCGATGGTGGGCGGCAAGAGCGTCTGCTGCCCGGCGTAGTGAACGAAATAGATGAAGAGCGGCAGCAGCATGTTGAAGGCCGGGCCTGCGACCACCACGGTGTAGCGCTGCCAGAGCGGCTTCGCGGCCAGGGCGCGCGGTCGGTCGATGGGTGGGATCGGCTCGCCGGGATCCTCGCCGAGCAAGCGGACGTAGCCGCCGAGCGGCACCAGCGACAGCCGATACTCGGTCTCGCCGTAGCTGAAGCCGAAGAGGCGCGGTCCGAAGCCCAGCGAAAACCGGATCACCTTGACGTCGAACAGCTTCGCGAAGACGAAATGGCCCAGCTCGTGGACGAGGATCAGGACGCCCAGCAACACCAGCACGGCGCCGGCCCAAACCAGGAGGCTCATAGCGGGAGCGCCTCCGGCTCGGCCGGCCTGGCGCCGAGCCCATCGCGCCAGAGCGCCAGCTCGATCGCCGCCAGCAGCGGCACGGTCGAGGCCGGGTCCTGGGCGGAGATCGCCACCACCGCCAGACCGCGATCCGGACGCACCAGCGGCGCGCGTTCGTCGAGCGGTACCAGATCGATCTTGTTCATGACCAGCAGGCGCGGCGTCTCGCCGAGGCCCAGGTCGGTCAGAATACCCTCCACCGCCGCCGTCTGCTGCTCGTGCGCCGGATCGGCGGCATCGACCACGTGCAGGAGCAGGTCCGCCTGGTCGAGCTCTTCGAGCGTGGCGCGAAAGGCGCGTGCCAGATCGCGCGGCAAGTCGCGGATGAACCCCACCGTGTCGGCGATGATGATCTCCCGCTCGTGGGGAAACCGCAGTCGGCGGGTGGTCGGATCCAGCGTCGCGAACAGCTTGTCCTCGGCCAGCACCTCGCTCTTGGTGAGCGCGTTCAGCAGCGTCGACTTGCCGGCGTTGGTGTAACCGACGATGGCGACCACCGGCAGGCGGCGGCGCACCCGCTCGGCCCGGCGGCCGGCGCGCTGTTCGCCGAAGCGGTCGATCTCCTTTTCCAGCCGGTGGATCCGCTCGCGCGCGCGGCGGCGGTTCTCCTCCAGCTTGGTCTCGCCGGGTCCGCGCCCGCCGATGCCGCCGGTCAGGCGACTCATCATGGTGTTCTTCTCGTGCAGGCGCGGCAGCCGATACCGCAGCTGCGCCAGCTCGACCTGCAGCTTGCCGTCCCGGCTCTTGGCCCGCTGCGCGAAGATGTCGAGGATCAACATCGTCCGGTCGATCACCTTGAGATCGGTGAAATCGGCGATGGCGTGCGCCTGCACCGGCGTCAGATCGGGATCGAAGATCAGCACGTTGGCGTCGAGCTGCATGGCGCGGATGAGCACCTCCTCCAGCTTGCCGCGCCCGATTAGGTATTTCGGATCGGCGTCGGGACGACGCTGCTCGACCACCCCCATCACGCCCACGCCCGCGGTTCGACAGAGCTCCCTCAGCTCCTGGATTTTCTCGACCCCTCTCGAAAGTTGATCGGCGGCGCCGCCCTTGCGCCGGCGGATGTCGATGACGACCAGCAACGCGCGGTCGCGTTTGTCGGTGGCGACGGCGGAGGGCGCGACCCGATCGAATTCCTCCTCCAGCGCCCCGATCAGCGCGGCGGCATCCAGCGTGCTGTGGTGGAACGGTACGCTGGGGAGGATCCGCCAGGGGGACGTGGGCTTGCCCTCCACCGGCGGTAGCAGGTGCGCCGCGTGGAGATCCGCCGGGCGACCGTCGGGCTGCACGCCGATTGCCGCCACCAGATCCAGCCGAAGCAGCGCGAGGTCGACCAGATCGTCGCGCGTGAGCGGCTCGTTGCGCAGGTGGGTGTGCACGAGGCGCAGGCCCCGAAAGCGCCCGCGCCCGGCGCGCACACGCCCGATCTCGGGCAGGTAGATCCGCGAGGCGTCGCCGACGAAGACGTGCTCGACGTCGCCGCGCCGCCCGACCAGGATTCCGACCTGGCGCTCGATCTCGCGCGAGATGCCGCAAAGGAGCGACGCCAGCTCCGGCGACGCCACCTCCCCGGGCCGCAACCGCCGCCGGTACACGCGCTCGAGGGCATGCTTCTGGCTGGCCTTGAGCCCGGTCGTATTCCCCGTGACGACGTGCAGACCGCCGAGGTTAGCACCGGAACCCCAACGGCGTCACACGCGAACTGACCCGATCGAAGGCCGCGCGGCACCTGCTACTCTCCGGCCGGATGCGCTGGAACATCGGTCCCTTCGGGGTCAAGGATCTCTTCACGCTGATCAACCTGCTGGGTGGCGTAGCGGCGATTCACTTCGTCCTCGTCGGCCAGCCGGAGATGGCGGGCTATGCCCTGCTGGCCGGCTATCTGTTCGGCGATTCGCTCGACGGGCTGGTCGCGCGCGCGACCAAGACCTCGAACCGATTCGGCAGCGAGCTCGATACCGCCACCGATCACTTCGTGCAGGCGATCGTGCCCGGGATCGTGGTCTACGCCGTTTACGCGCGCGGCGGGCACACCACCGCCGGCATCGTGCTGCTGGGCGTGATCGTCACCTGCGCCACCGTCCGGCAGGCGCTCTTCTCGGTGGCCAAGCTGGGCGATCCGCTCATGTACTGCGGCCTGCCGCGCACGGTGAGCGGCTACGCGGCGATGGCCTTCGTGCTCTCCCGCTTCTTCTTCCGCGGCGAGACCGGGTTCCTGGTGGGTGACCTGCTCATCGCGGCGTTCGCGCTGATGAACCTGCTGCCCATCCCGTACATGACGCACCGGGGGGCGCGGCGCATGCAGTGGTACGTCAAGCTGGTCTCGGTCGGATTTCTGGTCACGCCGGCCGCCGCCTTCTTCTTTGCGCGCCCCTACACCTTCGACGTTCTCTTCTTCTGGCTCTGCGGCTATGCGGCCACAGCCTGGATCCCGCTCCACGCGGAAGAGCGGCGGGCGTTCTTCACCCGCTACCGCGCCTGGGCCGCCGAGGTCAGCCGTCCCTAGGAGGGCGTTGCCGTAAGGCAACGGTGAGCGAAGCGAACCATGCCCGACGCCGTGCCGCCCGGAGGCGGCCTAGACCCCAGGGGGACCACGCATTGCGGCCACCCACCACCTAAGCTAGATTTCGCCGCCCGTGTCGCTCAATTCATGGCCGGTCAGCGGTGCGGAGTCTGCACCGAGCTTCGACCTCCTGGCGAACGGGTTGGCCGCCTATGACCGTATCTTACGTCGCATCGCCCAGGCTCGGCGCAGCGTCATGCTGCGCTGCTTCGAGTGGCGCGACGACGACACCGGCCAGTCCCTCGCGCGGGCGCTGCTGAGCGCCGCCGATCGCGGCGTCGCCGTCACCATCTACAAGGATCGGGTCGGTCGCCACTACGAGCACCTGGAAGCGACCAAGCAGAGCTTCTTTCACAAGAAGATCGACCTTCCCGCGCGACTTCAGACCTGGGCCCTGATGGCGTTCTACGGCCGGTGGGGCTCGCTGCGGCAGAACCCCAGCAAGCTCGCCGACGCCCTGGTCGCGCATCCGAACGTGAAGTTCGTCGACAACAAACGCTTCGATCACGCCAAGCTCTACGTCTTCGACGAGGAGGTGGTGATCTTGGGCGGGATGGGGATCGGCGACGACTTCCGCGACATCAACGTCGACTTCATGGTCGAGATCAGCGGCGGCGGCGCCGCGACCCGTCTGGCCGATCGCTACGAGGGGCGCGCGCCGTTCGATCCCGCGCGCTCGTACGACTACCTCTTGCATACCCTGCGCAGCCAGGATCGGAAGGGACTGGCCGCGGAACGCTTCGGGCTCATCGCCAGCGCCCGCGAACGTCTGACGATCGAAATGGCCTACCTGGGCGACCCCGCTTCCACCGACATGCTGGTGGCCGCCGTGAAGCGGGGCGTGAAGGTGACGATGCTGACCGCGGCGCGATCCAACGTCGGCGCCGACCTGAACCTCTTCACCTGCGCGGAGCTCCTGCGCCGGACCGGCAGCCCCGAGAACCTGCGCATCGTCCTGCACCCGCGGATGGTGCACGGCAAGGCGATCGTGGGCGACGGCGAATGGGTCGACCTCGGCTCGGCAAACTTCACGCAGCTGTCGCACGGGGATTACGAGGAGGTCGACCTCTTCTGCCGCGATCGAGCCTTCGCCGACCGGGTCGAACAGGCGATCGAGGAGGACGCCCAGGCGGGCACGCCCGCCCGCCTGCCGCTCGCCTACAGCCGGACCTACGTCGCGGCGGAACGCGCCGTCAGTGCGTTCCACGCGCGGAAGAAACGGGGCTAGGGGCGGCACCGGCGGCGCGTTCCGGCGTCGGCGCCCGCAGGTACTGGCCGAGGCTGCGCAAGGTCTCGAGCACACCGATGAGCGCGGCCACCAGGGCGAGGGCGCTCCCCGGCGCCGGAAATACCAGCGCCCCCGCCAGGAGCGCCGTTTCTGCCCAGAGGCTGGCCGCCCAGGAAAAATCGGCGACGCCCCGGTGGGCGGCAAAGTTGTCGAGCGCGCCGCGCGCCATGACGCTGGAAAGAAGGACGATGATCGTGACGATCGAGATGCGGCCCGTCGCCAGCGCCGCCAGCGCGACGATAGGAAGCAGGCCGCCGGCCGCCAAACGCAACCAGTGCAGCCCCCGCTGGGGAACCGCGCCGCGTAGAAACCGCAGCCCGACCGCGAGATAGTCGAGCGCGCTGTACCAGGTGATGAAGACCACCCCGACCGTCAGCAGGATCTGGGTGGGGGTCGGGCCCAGGGACGACACCACCACAAACGGGACCAACGTCGCGGCCGCGATCTCGAACCCGCGCCAGCGCCGACGGGCGAAGACGCGACCGATGACCACGACCAGCAGCGCGAATCCCAGCGGGATCGCAAACAGCAGGCGCAAGCCGGCGGGACCGACGATCGGGATCAGGACCAGGAACGCGAATCCGATCATCTGGATCCAGGTCTTGGCCTTGGCGACGCCCGAGCTCGGCAGGCGGCGGCCGCCGAGCTCCAGGCTGGAACGCAGCACGGTGACCAGCAGCTCGCGCGAAAAGATGGCGGCGGCCACCCACCAGGGGATGCCGCCGCGCGAGACGAAACAGCCGTAGCAGACCACGATGAAGATCTTGTCGGCCACCGGATCCAGCAGCGATCCGAGCACCGTCGGTCCGTGCTTGCGCGCCAGGTAGCCGTCGACGAGATCCGTGAGGCCGATGAGCGTACCGAGGATCACGCCCACGATCTGGGTGCGCAGGCTGCCGTAGAGGGTGGCGCCCACGAACGGCATCCCGACCAGTCGGATAGCGGTGACCTGATTCGCCGAGACGCGCATGGAACCCGGGTGGACGTTAGACGCCGCGCCGTCTGAACGTCAACCGCCGACGCACATGGGGCTGAAAAGCGCCAGCAGGGCGTTGCCGTGAGGCAACGGTGAGCGAAGCGAACCAGGCCCGACGCCGTGCCGCCCGGAGGAGGCCTAGGTCTTGAGCTCGTCGTCAGGCGCGGACCGAGGCGCCGAGGCGGGCGGGGGCGCGCTGACCCGTTCGTCGAGCAGGGCCAGCGCTACCGAGAGCGCGCGCCGCGTCTTCTCGGCGGTCTTGTCGTCGGCGCGGATGCGCTGGAACGCCCGCACGATCTGATCCTCGTAGTCCGCGACCTTCGCCTCCAGCTCCGCGATCCGGTCGCGCCCCTGCGCCAGGCGCACCTCGCGGTTGCCGAGCTCGGCACGCGCCTCGTCGACGTCGGCTTCGAGGCCGGCCAACCGGCGGTAGGCCTGTTCGATCTCCTGCACGCGCGCCGCCAGCTCGCCCTCCGCCCGGGCCGCACGCCCCAGCGCCTGGTCGTAGTCGGCGCGGTGCTTCTCGGTCTGGTCGGTCTTCTCGGTCAGGTGGCGACGTTCGATCTCGGTGACCCGGACGTGATGCTCTTCGTCGCGCGTCGTCAGCTCCGTGCGGCGCCGGGTCTCGGCCGACTCCAGCTCCGCGATGCGCCGCCCTTCCTGCTCGGCGATGTCGCGCTGACGCCGTGCCTCGGCCGAAGTGGCCTCCTCTTCGTGCCGCCGGCGCATCCCCAGGATCTCGTTGCGATGGTCGCGCTCCTTCTGCTCGGTGAGCGCTTCGTAGGACTGGCGCTCGGACGCGAGCTGGATCGCCTGCTCCTCACGCGCCGCCGCGATCGCCTTTTCGTGCTCCTTGCGGAGCTTGAACACCTCGGCCGATAACCGCTCGCCGGCCTGGGCCTGCTCCTCGGTGAGTCGCCGCTGCAGCGACTCCACCTCGGCCCGGTGCGCGACCTCGTTGCGCGCCAGCTCGGTCTGCCGCGCCGATTCGGCGGAGGCCAGCGCCTGTCCGTGCTCGTCGGAGAGACGCGCGACCTCGGCCCCGTGGGCCTCTTCGAGCTCCGCCAGACGGGCCTCCATCTCCCCGCGCAACCGATCGGCATCCGAACGTGCCCGCACCTCGTCCTGGATGGCGCGCTTCTTGATCGCGTCGATCTCGTCGTGTGCCTTGCGCAGCTCCACCTGCGCGTCGTCGAGCCGCGCCTTGAATCCCTTCTCCCGCTCGCCCGACTTCTCCCGATCCTGTACCAGCTCCGCCACCCGCTCGTTGGCCGCGACCAGGTTCTGCTCGAATCCGATGGTGCTCTCCTCCAGATCGCGCCGCGCCCGCTCCAGCTCCCGGATCTTGTCCTTGTGGTCGAGGATCTGGCGTTCCTTGGCATCCAGCGCGTCGCGCAGATCCAGGATGTCCTTCTCCTTTTTGTTGATGATCTCGCGCAGTCCCAGGAACTCGCGCTCCTTGGAGAAAGTGGCCGACTGCGTGAAGCGCTCGCGCGCCTCTTCGATCTCCTTGCGCAGCGTCTGCCGCTCGTTTTCGAGCGACTGAATCCGGGCCTGCAGCTCGATGCCGCGGGCCTCCGCCTCCCGCGCGCGCGTGTCGTCCACCGGGGCGATCCCGAAGTCGGAAATGCTGCGCCCACCGGCCTCCGTCGCGACGTCTTCGAACTCGACCTCGTCGGGGGTCGGCGGCACCTCGGCCTCACCGCCGCTGGAGAGCGCCGAGGCGAGCAGCGCGTCCGACACGATCGGCTCTGGACCGAGCGTCTCACCGGTCCGATAGGCGTCCGGATCGAGATCCCCCAGCGCCGGCACCGCGTCGCTCGTCGCGGCCAATACGTCGCCCGTCCAGCCCTTGCTCGGCTCCTTGCCGGCGGGCGGCTGCTCCCACCCCAGGTTCGGCGGCAGATCGTCGTCGGTCCAGAGGTTCCGCAGGTCCACCATGTCGTTGGCGTGCTGCGACGCCGACCCGCCCTCGGGAGAGCCGGCCTCGAGCGCCGCGAACGCGGCCTGGGTTTCGGGATCGAACTTCTCACCCTCGAAGGGCGGGCTGGCGTCGGGCAGGAGGCGCTCCTCGGAGGTGTCGCGCGGGTTCGCTCTGTCGACCACGGTGCCGTAGGTGTCGCGGTCGGCCGCGATGCTCTGATCCTCGTCGCCGCCGGTGGAGGCACTGCTCACGATGTCGATGTCGTCGTCCTCGGCCAGCACGATGTCCGAATCGGCGTCCAGCTCGTGTACCTCGTCGTCCTCGCCGGCCCCAAGGTCCATCCTGAGCAGCCGCCCGATCTTGGCCAGCAGGTCTTTGCCATCCAGCGGCTTGAGCAAATATTCGTCGGCGCGCGATTTCAGCTTCCGGTGTTGTTCGAACGTCGCGGGCGTCTCTTCGGCCGAGATCAGCACCAGCGGAACCTCCCGGAGGCTGGGGCTGCGGCGGAGCTTGTTGCAGATCCCGTAGCCGACCTTCCTGGGCTCGACGCTCAGGATGATGACCGCCGGTCGCTGGGTGCGACCCCACTCCATCGCCTCGTCTCCGTTGGGGATGTTCTTGACTTTGAAGCCGTGCGGCTCGAGCAGCCGGCGGAGCTGATCCGCGGTGGCGGCGTCGGGTTCGATGCACAGCGCGATTCGGTCGGCCATCTTGTCTCCTGGGAAATGGGAATCCCGGCTGGGGTTCCCAACCCTCCCGCGGTGGAGACCACGAGGCAAAAGGCCCGTGGATCCGCGCGCGAGGGACCGCCTATCCTAACAGAATCTTTGGCCTCAGCGGCCGAAAGAGGTGGTGACCAGGCGGGTCAGCGCGTCCTCGTCGATGTCCGAAGTCACGACGTAGCCGAGGCCCCGATCGCGATAGGTGGCGGTCGAAATGCCGGGGCCGGCCTCGACATAGATTTCACGGCCGTTGACCACGCGTCGCTCGGGCGCCTCGAACGACTGATCGCGCGGATCGAAGACCAGGAACGCGACGCGATGACCGGTCTGCATGCGGTAGATGAGGTACGCGGCGGGACGTTCACCGACGTTGACCAGACGCCCCCCCTGGCAGGTGGCGCCACCGCCGAGCGCCGGGGCGTGCATCGAAAAATCGACGCGACCGCGAAACCAGGACGCAATCGACCCGCAATCCGAACCGGTGATATCCATCGGCATCTCGGCGCGGTAGCTGCGCTGGGCCTGCTGCAGCAACCCGGACTGGGATTCCCGCACCGTACCGGTGATGGCGACCAAGAGAACCAGGGCGGCCGCCGCCGGAACCAGCCGCGGATATGAAAGCCACGGCCAGCGCAGCGGCGCGATCGACTGCGTCGCGAGCGACTTCTCGATGCGCAGCCGGAAAGCCAGCGGGACCTCGGGGCGCGGGAGGTGGGCGCGTACCGCCGCCTTGAACCGCGCCTCGAGGCGCACGCGCCCCGCGCAGGCCGGACAACCGACCAGGTGCCGCTCCACGACCTCCCGATCGACCCCGGCCAGCTCGCCGTCGACGTAGGTCTGGACGCAGGTGTCCACCTCGGCGCAGATCACGAAGCCTCTCCCCGATCTCGACGCCGCCGGTACGCGGCCAGATCGACCGGCGCGTCGGCATCCCGGGATGGCACAGCCGCCGGGTCACGGATTATCCCCTGCTCGACGGCGTAGTCGCGCAGGAGGCCCTGCAGGATCTTGCGGCCCCGGAAGAGCCGGCTCATCACGGTGCCGGCCGGGCAGTCCATGATCTCGGCGATCTCTTTGTAGGAGAAGTCTTCCAGGTCGGCCAGGATCACCGCCATCCGGAAGTCCGACGGAACGGCGGCCAGCGCCTTTTCGACATCCGCGGAAACCATCTGACCCAGCAGCGCGGTCTCGGTGTCGCGCGCATCGGCGCCGGTGCCGGCCAGGAACTGCTCGAGATTGGCCGGCGAGGACTCTGCCTCCGACAGCACCACCTGCTCCCGCTCCCGCTCGCGGTAGCGATTGCAAAAGACGTTGGTGAGGATGCGAAACAGCCAGGCCTTGCAGTTGGTGCCAGCCTGAAACGTGTCGAAGAAACGATAGGCGCGCAGCAACGCGTCCTGGACCAGATCCTCCGCGTCCTTCTCGTTGCGCGTCATCCGCAGCGCGGCCGCATAGAGCGCGCCTAGATGGGGAAGCGCTTCACGCTCGAAATCCGACTGCAGGGGTCGACGTTTCATCAGGTTCTCGCTCGCCCTACAAAACCCCTCAACCCCCCTAGTTTATTCCAAGACTCAATAACAAGTCGCGTTAACGAACAGCCGCCGCCCGGATGGGTTGGCGGTGCCCGGGGGGCTACTGTAGTCCGCGTAGGTCGCCACCAAGGCACCGTCCACCGGCAGGGCGGAGACGCTCCCGAGGTTCCCGCCGAGCGAGGGGAAGTTGAGCGTGCCGGGCTTCCGGTTGCCCATGTCGTCGAGTCGCCAGAGCTCCACGTCGTGCGCGCGCGCGAGGACCACGCCGAAGTCGCTCCCGAGCGGCGCCAGGCCGACCAGCGGCGGCTGCAGATCGGGGCCTCCAAAGTCGGAAGCCGACGCGAACGGATAAGTCACGACCTGGATCTGATTGCTCCCGACCTTGGCCGAAACCGCGATCCAGCTCGCCTGATTGTCCTGCCAGACCAGCGCATACTCGGTCGCGGTCGGCGTCACCACGGCGCACCCCATCTGCTTGGCCACATTCAAGGTGGTGGTCGTGTCGATCGTTCCGCCTTCGTTGGCCTCCGCGATGACCCAGGTCGGCGGCGAGGACCCGTCCGAGGTCTCATTGAGGTAGCCGACGGTCAGGTTGTCCTTGCCCGGGGAGAAACCCAGACAACTGAACACGGTGGACGGGCCGGCGGCCGCCGAGACGGCGATCGGCGTCGGTTGGCCGACCAGCGCCGCCTCCCCATTGACGGTTGCGAACATCACGCGGTTCGACTGGGCGTCGATCCAGGCCAGACCCGCGTCGTTCCCCAACCGGGAGGAGCTCATCACCACCGCCGATGCGGGCGGAACGCCCGCCGCAAACGTGAGCACCGGGTTGGCCGGCGCGGGCGGCTGCGATCCGTCGGCGGCGACCGCCACGACGTCGATCTCCCCCTGGGCGCTTGCGGCGCCGGTCGTCGGATAGGCGACCAGGACGGTGTCGCCGGGGGCGTTGACGGCCGCGACGGCATAAACTGGATCGGTGACGCCGGCCGGAAGCGCGAACGCTTGTTCGGGCGACAGGGTTCCGTCGGCCGCCATGGCCGCCCATCGCACCGTGGTCCCGTCGCTGCCCAGGAGAAAGAACCCGTCGCCGACCTGATCGAGCCGGACGTTTGGCAACAGCAAGAGCGGCGAGCTCGGCGAGCCCGCCAGCACCACCTGCTGGGTGAGCTGGCAATCGGCGTCGCCCACGTCGGCCTGACAAGCGGCGACCGCCAGGACAGCGGCCGTCAGGGCGGCGGCCGCCGTGGCCACGCTCAGGCCGGGACCAGGCCGTGACATTTCTTGTATTTCTTCCCGCTGCCGCAGGGGCAGGGATCGTTGCGGCCCACCTTGGGCTCGTTGCGCCGTACCGGCCGCGCCGCGCCGTCGTCGACGGTCTTGGCCGCCGCATCGCCGTCGCTGCTGGCGGCCCCCGATCCGCCGCCGGACTCGATGACTTTTCGCGGGCGGCGTTGCTGCGCGGGCGGGGGCGTCGCGGCGGGGGCGCTCGGCGCGTCGGGGCTGCGCGCGAGGCGCATGTGGAACAGCTTCTCGCAGACGTTGCGACCGATGTTCTCCATCATCTCGCCGAAGATGACGTAGCCGGCCTTCTTGTACTCCTGCTTGGGGTCCATCTGGCCGTAGCCGCGCAGGTGGATGCCCTCGCGCAGCGCTTCCATCGCCTTGAGGTGCTCGATCCAGCGCAGATCGATCTCCTCCAGATAGAACAGGCGCGCGTAGTGAAGCAGGACGTGCAACGGAAACTCCGCCTCGCGGGCCTCGATCACCTTTTCGGCTTCGTTCCAGAGCGACTCGGCCATCGTGTCACGCTCGAGTGCCTGGCTGGCGTCGATGGTCGGGTCGAAACCGAAGCGTTCCTTGACCGCAGATCTCAGCGCACCGAGATCCCAGTCTTCCGCGTGGCTGTTGGGCGGGCAGTGCTCACCGACTATCAAATGAATCATCTCTTCGCTGAGATCGAGCAACCGCTCGCGCTGCTGGATCATCGACGAAGCGACCTCGTCGGCCAGACGATCGAGGGTCGCGGTCCGATCTTCGAGGATGCCGGTGGCATCGAGGTAGGCCCCGAAATCCCGATAGATGAGCGAGCGAAGGTGCGCCGGGTCCACCGGCACGGACGTGATGACGAAGCCCCCCGGCGCGCTGGCATCCGGAACGCGATGCTCGCCGAGCGCGTCGGCCATGCGCGCGAGCACCGGGCGGATCACCGCGGCGATGCTGGCCACGGTGTGCTTGCCCGACTCGGTGGGCAGCTCCACCTCGATCACGGTGCCGCGCTTCTTGTCTTCCTCGGTCGGCTCGGGCGCGTAGCGCCCCTCCAGCACCTGCCGGCGCAGCGCGTAGATCGTTTTGCGCTGCTGATTCATGACGTCGTCGTACTCGAGCAGGTTCTTGCGGATGTCGAAGTTGTGGCCCTCGACCTTCTTCTGCGCGTTCTCGATGGCGCGGTTGATGAGACCGTGCTCGATCGGCACGTCCTCTTCCATCCCCAGGCGCTCCATCAAGCCCGTGATCCGCTCGGCGCCGAAGATGCGCATGAGGTCGTCTTCCAAGGAGAGGAAGAAGCGCGAGCTGCCGGGATCCCCCTGGCGACCGGCCCGGCCGCGGAGCTGATTGTCGATGCGCCGCGATTCGTGCCGCTCGGTGCCGAGGATGTGCAAGCCGCCGGCGGCCAGCACCTCTTGCTTCTCGGCGTCGCACTGGGCCTTGAAGCGTGCGTAGGCCTCGTCGTAAGCCGCCTGCTTGTCCGGGTCGAGCTCGTGGCCCGGCTTGCCGGCATTCTCGGGATCGACCTCGGCGCGCGCCATGAACTCGGCGTTGCCGCCCAGGATGATGTCGGTCCCGCGGCCCGCCATGTTGGTCGAGATGGTGACCGCCGACTTGCGCCCCGCCTGCGAGACGACGAAGGCTTCCTTCTCGTGCTGCTTGGCGTTGAGCACGCTGTGCGTGATCCCCTTCTTGCGCAGGAGCGACGCGACCACCTCGGATTTCTCGACGCTCACCGTGCCGACCAGGACCGGCTGACCGCGCTTGTAGCAGTCCTCGATCTCGTCGCACACGGCGCGGAACTTGCCCCGTTCGTTTTTGTAGACGACGTCGTCGGCGTCGGCGCGCAGGATCTGCTTGTTGGTCGGCACCACCGTGACGCCCAGCTTGTAGATCTTGTGGAACTCCTCGGCCTCGGTGTCGGCGGTGCCGGTCATGCCGGCCAGCTTTTTGTAGAGGCGGAAGTAGTTCTGGTAGCTGATGGTGGCCATGGTCTGGTTCTCTTCTTGAACCTCGACCCCTTCCTTGGCCTCGATGGCCTGGTGCAGGCCGTCCGACCAGCGGCGCCCCGGCATTTTCCGGCCGGTGAACTCGTCCACAATGATGATAGACCCGTCGTCGATCAGGTAGTTGACGTCGCGCTTGTAGAGGGTGTGCGCCTTGAGCGCCTGGGTCACGTGGTGCAGCCACTCGATGTTGGCCGGGTTGTACAGGTTGCCGACGCCCAGGCGCTGCTCGACCCGCTCGATGCCGTTGTCGGTCAGGATCGCCGAGTGTGCCTTTTCGTCGACGGTGTAGTCGATGTCCTTGCGCAGCCCCGGAATGATGGCGTCGACCTTTTGGTAGAGATCGACCGACTGCTCGGCCGAGCCCGAGATGATGAGCGGCGTGCGCGCCTCGTCGATCAGGATCGAGTCCACCTCGTCGACGATCGCGTAATTATGCTCGCGCTGGACGTAGCGCTCGATCGAGTCCTTGGTGTTGTCGCGCAGGTAGTCGAACCCGAATTCGGAGTTGGTGCCGTAGGCGACGTCCGAGCGATAGCTCACCTGCCGCTCGGCGTCGGAGAGGCCGTGAACCACGATCCCCACCGACATCCCGAGGAACTTGTAGATCCGCCCCATCCACTCGGAGTCGCGGCGGGCCAGGTAATCATTGACCGTGATCAGGTGGACGCCCTTGCCGGTGAGCGCGTTCAGGTAGACCGGCAGCGTCGCGACCAGCGTCTTCCCCTCGCCGGTCTTCATCTCGGCGATGCTCCCCTGGTGAAGCACCATGCCCCCGATGAGCTGGACGTCGAAGTGGCGCATGCCGAGCACGCGGCGACCGGCCTCGCGGCAGACGGCGAAGGACTCCGGCAGCAGGTCGTCGAGTGGCTCGCCCCGCTCGATGCGGCGCCGGAATTCACCGGTCTTGGCCAGCAGCTCCGCATCCGACTTCTTCTTGAGATCGGGCTCCAGCTGGTTGATCCGCTCGACCAGCGGACGCATCCCCTTGATGACGCGGGCGTTTTTGGTACCGAAGATCTTTTTGGCGAGGCCGAACATGGGGGAACCGGGGCAAGCCGGGGCGGTAGACATTATTGCGCCGCCTGGCCCCGCGCAAGGCGAAGCCGTCAGGTGGGCGCGACCGGGGCCGTGACGAGCTGGACGACGCTGGCGACGAACCAGCAAAGGGCGATAACCACGGCCATCATCAGCACCAGCACCAGCCACCCCGAAAGCGCGAAGAGCAGCCACAGAAAGATGGCTGAATCACGACGGCCCAGCTGAAAGAGGATGCTCCCGATGCTGGGTTTTCCGCCGCCGCCCGACAGCTCCGCCAGACGGCGCCCCCCAGAGAACCACCACACCATGTCCATCAGGTCGCCGCTGGCCTTCTGGCGGCGCATGTCCCGCACGATGATGAGGTTCGAGAGCACCAGCATCGCGGCCCCGGCGAAGCCGACCGCGACCGCCCAGCTGCCGGCGCCCGCGCGATGGAGCCCGACGCCGGTGGCGACGGTCATGAGCACGTTGAGCACGTCGTCGACGAAGGTGTCGAGCCAGGCGCCCAGCTTCGACTGGGCAAATCGGACCCGCGCCAGCTCGCCGTCGCACCCGTCGAGGATCGACTGGAGCTGTTCGAGCGCGAATCCCACGCAGATCGCGGCGAACTGCCCGGACGCCACCAGGCCACAGCCGGCGATCCCCAGGACCGCGGCGAAGAGCGTGATCTGGTTGGGCGTGATGGCGGTGCGCACCAGGACATATCGGGTGAGGCGCACCGAGATGGGTTTGTTCAACCGGCGCGCCACGAAGCCGAGATCGGGCCGATAGAGCGCCGCGAACACCGCGTCCTCCGCCAGGCGGCGGCCCGGTTCGTCGACGACCCGGAGGCCGCCGTCGAAGCGCGCCCGATCGACCCGCACCACGTCGGCACCCACCACGTGCGCGCCCAGCTCGCGGGCGGTCTCGGCCACCGCCGCGACGGCCGCGTCTGCGGCGACGGCGCGAACCTCGACGTTCGCGGGCAGCGGTGACGGGAGCGCGATCGATCCGTCGCCCACGATCACCACCCGCGTCTCGGGCGACATCGCGAGCTGTTTGAGGGCGCGATCGATCACCGTCAGACCGGCGATCGTCATCGCCGCTCCGGGCGATTCGGCGCGCGTTGCTGCGATGACCACCGAGGCCGACATCGTCTCGGGCGTCAGGTTAACCCGCCGTCAGCAGGCGATCGAGGCCGGGGACGACCTGCGGCGGAAAACGCGCGTCGGCCCGTCGCAAGACGCGCGGGCGGGTCCAGTCGTCGTTGTCGACCAGAACGTCCGCACGCGCGACGGGATCGAATGCGGCGCGGTAGCGCGCCTGCGCCGGGAAGTAGCGGCGTTCCATCCTGCGGAGGATCTCCTGGTCCGCTCGGCCCTTGGCCCGGTCGCGCGTCAGGATGCGCCGGCGGGCCTCCGCCGGGCTGACCTCCAGCACGATCAAGGGAGCTCCCGCGGCAAGGCGCGCGCGCAACACGAGAACCCCCTCGAGCAGGGCGATGGCGCCGTCGGCGACGCCGTTCAGGAACGCCGCCAGCGCCCCGTCGAGCGCGGCGAAGTCGTAGTAGCGATCGTAGTAGAGCATGGCCTCGCCCTCGGCGCTCTGTCCCTCGAAGTCGACGGGCCGGCGGAAATCGTCGACGTGCAGCACCACCGACGGCTGGCCCGCGGCTAGGGCGGCCGCGGCGAGCGCGACCGCGAAAGTGGACTTGCCGCTGCCGTCGAGACCGTCGATCGCGATCACCGACCGGGGTCGGGGACATTGCCCGGTCACGCGGGTGGGCGAACTCTCCAGTCGGGCGTGAGCAGCTGACCGAGCGCGCCCGCGGCGCGCACGATGCCGATGATCAGCAGGTAGAGCAGAACGACCGGCAGCTGATCGAAATACGCCAGCCCGATCGCCAGCAGAATCACGAAGTCTCGCCGGCCGAGGAGCATGACCGTCTTGATTGAATTGCTGCCCGCGCCGCTCACGTTCTTGAGAGCCTGGCCGTAGGCAAACCACCAGCGGAGCTTCATCACGTCGCCCTCGCCCTGCCGCATCAGCTCGCGGTAGCACACCGCCACATAGAACAACGTCATGCCCGCGGCGGCGAGCGCCATCTTCATGTCGAGGATGGTTCCGCCGTGATGCCAGAGTCCGAGACCAACGGCCAGGATCGTCACGACGTTGACGAAATCGCCGACCGCGGTGTCGAGCCAGGCCCCGAGCGCCGTCTGGTGCAAACGCACGCGCGCAAGGTCGTTTGCGCAGCCGTCGAGGATCACGTAGCTCTCCAGCACGGCGAACCCCGTGGCGACGCCCAGCCAGGTCCCGCTGGCCACCAGCAAGGCGCCATAGAGTCCGACGAATCCCGCCAGCAGCGTCACGAACGCCGGGGCGACGGGCAGGTGGACCCACAGGAGCCGCGTCAGGCGCGAGGAGATCTTCTGGTTGAGGAACCGGTCGACCAGACCGACGGTTTCGCGCTCCGCGTCCCAAAATACCGAATCGTTCGCGGCGTGACGCGAGGCCGCGTCGACGACCCGGGTCCCCTTGTCGAAACGCCCTGGCTGCAACCAAACCACGTCCGCGCCGACCATCGCCGTCTCCGGCCCGAGCTCGGTGCGAAGCCGCTCCATCCCCGCCTCGAGATCACCGTCGGCCTCGATGGTCCGTCGCTCCATGTTCCGAGGCAGTCGGCGCGGCAGCGGGATGCTCCCATCATCGACCACGACCACATGAACGTCGCGCAGACGCGCGAGCTGCCGAATCGCGCGATCGACGACCCGCAGGCCACCCACCTGCATCCGCGCGCCCGTCGCCTCCGCGGCGGTCGCGGAGAGGATCACTGGGACCGTCGTGCGAGCGGCTACGCTGACCGGACCCGAAAACACAGCCGCCGCTCTGGCCACCGGACTCAACTCTGTCGCGCCGTTAATCATTACTTATTGTCGCCACCGTAAGCCCGCCCGGGAGGTTGCCTACAATGCCATTCATTCGGCCCTTACTCAAGGCGAAATACCGACGGTGAGGGTAATACGAGGCGTCACGTACGCTCCGCGGATGTGACCTACGACTTGGTTAGGACGCGGATCGGATGTCTTTCGTCAGATTGCTGACTCTGGCCGTGATGGGCCGGCATTCTCGGGCCGTGATGGGCCTCGCATTGTTTCAGGTTTGTTGCCGAAAGGTCGACGGTCCCAAAAGCTCGACCGTTGCGCCCGGCTCCGTCAGGGGAGCGGAATCTCGGGCAGGCACGGGGCCATGACCCGGAGCATGAGGGTGTGGCAGAGACCGTTGCTGGCCACGCTGCCGCGCCGCCGGTAGAGATCCGCCTGGTTGTATCGGAACGGATGACCGTCGCCGTCGCTGACGGTGCACCCGGCTTCGGTGAGGATCACCTGCGGCGCGCAAGTGTCCCATTCCTGCTCGGCGGGCGACAGATTCAAGACCGCGTCCAGATCGCCGCGCGCGAGGGCCATGTGCTTGACGGAGGCGCCCATCGCCACGGCGCGCGGCGCCAGGCCCGAAGCGGCCAGGCACTTGCCGAGCCCCTCGTCGGGGTTGAGGCGAGAGATGCCGACCCGCAGCTCGCTGGGCTCGCGTCTCTGCGAGGTGGTGATCCGGGTGCTGGTGCCGCTGCTCTCGAGAAACGCGCCCGCGCCCTGGCAGGCGTGGTAGAGCGCCTGCCGCACCGGCTGGTAGACGACGCCCAGCACCGGCTGTTCGTCGATCGCGAGGCCGATGTGCACCGAAAAGTCGCCGGTCTGCGCCAGGAAATCCCGGGTGCCATCGAGCGGGTCGATGATCCAGACGCGCCGCCGGCCGATCCGCGACCCGTCGTCCGGAGACTCCTCGGAAAGGAACGCGTCGTCGGGGAAGGCGGCGCGGAGGTGCTCGAGCACCGTGGCGTTCGCCGCCTGGTCGGCGATGGTGACCGGCGACGCGTCGGGTTTGGTCTCGACGACGATGTCCGGGTTGCCGTAGTGGCTCAGGATCACCCGCCCCGCCTCCCGGGCCGCGAGGCATGCGATCTCGAGCTCCCGCTCCAGTTTGATCACGGGCGGGAAGGCTAGCAGAATGCGAGCCTGTCGATGAGATTCTTGTAGCGGTTGGCCGGCTGACGCGAACGCCCGTGGTGGCGTGGCGACGCCCGCGGAAGTGAGCTATGGATCGCACCCTGAGCGCCGAGGGCCGTGTCGTGTTCTTCTTGCCGGGCCGTGTCGCTCCCGGCGCTCGGGTGCGCGGTTACGCTGTTGCCGCCGCGCTCGAAGCCGCCGGCATCCGCTGCGAGACGCGAGCCTGTCATCCCAGCGTCTACGGCGACACCAATTTGCCACTCCCCTGGCGGCGTTTTCGGCCCCTCTTCTACCCGGCGGCTCTGGCCTCACGCCTGGGCCAGCTCGGCGGGCTGCGCGACGACGACATTATCTACGTCTACCGGCCCATGTTCGAGTGGCCGTTCCTCTGGCTCGAGCGGGCGGTCACACGCGGCCGCCGCGCCATCTTCGACTTCGACGACGCGATCTATTTGAACTTCGGCGGCCGCTCCAAGATTCGAGCGATGGTGGACCTGGTCGACCATGTGATCGTGGGGAATCGTACCTTGGCGGAGTTCGTCGCCGCACCGGAGAAGACCACCATCATCCCGACGGCGATCGACATCGACCGCTTTCGGCCGCGCCCCACGCGGCAGGCGCGTGGTTCGGAGGTGGTGGTGGGCTGGACCGGCACCTCCGGCAACTACCGCCAGCTGGCGGTGGCCACAGAAGGGATCGCGCGCGCGCTGCAGCGAACGGGCGCACGTTTCTTGACCATTGCCGATCGCCCACCACCGAAGTCGCTGGCGGCCCTGCGTTCCGAATATCTTCCCTGGAAGGCGGAGACGGAGGTCGAAGATCTGGCGCGCATCGACATCGGGGTCATGCCGCTGCCCGACGATCCGTATGCGCGCGGCAAGTGCGCCTTCAAGCTGCTGCAGTACATGGCACTCGCGCGACCGGGACTGGCTTCGCCGGTCGGCGCGAACATCGAGGTCCTCACCGACGGCGTCGATGGCTTCCTGCCTCCGAATCAAGCCGCCTGGGAGGAAACTCTGGTCGAGCTGATCGGCGATCCGGCGCTCAGGGCGCGCGTGGGCGCGGCAGGTCGGACGCGTGTGGAGACGGCGTACTCGCTACCGGCCGTTCTGCCACGCTATCTCGAGGTCCTCGAGCGCTTGCGCGGCCCGACCCGGCACTGAAAAGACGACTCGCGCGCCGGCGGCGCGCTTCCAAACGACGCGAGGTTAGCCTGGAACCGCGGCGACCGCAGCGTCGCGGCGGAAGACGAACTGATTGTTACCCCAGTCCTTCACGGTGCGCAGCTTGAGGAGCGTGAACCCGCGCGCCTGGAAGAAATCGAAGATAGTCTCGGCCCGTGCAGGCTGATAGGGGTAGCCGCCCAGCCAGTCGAACCAGTCCACCACGCGCGACATCCCCCGGTGGGACTTTCGGTACTCGCGGTACCGCGTCAGTGGGCTGCGCAGACGAACCAGGTCGGCGAGCAAGTTGCCAAGGAAGAACATCGGCACGAAGACCCCGACCACCAGGCTCCGGCTGAACGCGTTGGCGACGTAGGCACGCTTGATCGCGGTCCAGGCGTCCGTCAGCTGAGCGAGATCGTTGTAGATCGCGATCCAGAACCGACCGCCGGGCCGCACGGCACGCGCCGCGTGATCGAGGGCGGTGCTCAGATCCCCGGTGTGGTGCAATACTCCCCACGAATAGACCAGATCGAATTGGCCAAGGCTGTCCACGAAAGCTCGGTCGAGGATCGAGCCCCGTTGAATCGTCCAATTCGGGTCGCCGGGAAAGTAGCGGGCCCGTAGCGCCTCTGCACAACCGACGCAGTTCGAATCGAAGTCGAATGAGTGGACGATCGCCCCCGACCGCCGCGCGGCCAAGCTGAACAGACCACTGCCGCAACCAATATCGAGAAATCGGAGGCCCGAAAGGTCGCCCAGCCAGTTCCGGAGAGACTGCTCGGCTTGCGCAATCGCCGCCTCGTCCAGACCGCGCAGATAGCGGCTCCAGTTCCGACCGAATTCGAACCGCTTCTCGGATTCAGCCTGCTGCATCGGCTGTATCGACCGCTGCAATGGGCCTTCTGGCGCCGTACTCATGAGATGGCTCCTGGGCGCGCACGATAGCGACAATGACATCGCGCCGCAATTTGGTTGGGACTCACGGGGCGTCACCCCGTCCGATCAGACGATGCAAGATTCGGGTCATGAAGCGGCGCTCCTCTTCGCCGGGACGGAGGGCCCACAGCACCGCCGCATAGCTGACGACGCCCGCGACGACCGTCAGCACGACGCTGACGAAAACCGGCGCCGGGAGAACCAGGGCGATCCGTTCCACGACGAATGCGACGGCGGCGGCGACGAAGGGTTTGGCGAGCGCCCATTCGAACGGGTGCACATGCTCGAGGACATAGGCCTGCACCGTGATCACCGCCTGTAACCCCGTGATGGAGATCAGCGACGCCAGGGCAGCGCCGGTCACGCCATAGCGCGGGATCAGCAGCAGCGACAGGCCGAGATTCAGCGCCGCGGCCCCCAGGTTGTCCCAGAAGAACAAGCTCGAGCGTCCGCTCATCACGATCACGTAGGGCGTGAGCCCGAAGACGCTGTTGACGAGATGGCCGAGGATCAAAAATCCCATCGCCGAGACGCCGTTCGCGTAGCCCGCGCCATAGAGCGGAAGAAGTCGTGGCCGCAAAGCGAACAGCGTGACCGCGATCGGCGCCGATGCCGAGGCGACCCAGCGGGTCATGAGCGCCAGGTTGTAGCGCAGTCGCTCGCGATCTCGGCGAAAGAAGGCTTCCGACATCATGGGGCTGACGACGCTCTCGAACGCGTAGCGCACCCCGATCACCGAACGCCCGAGCTCTTCGGCGGCCGCGAAGACCGCCACCGAAACGGGGCCCGAATAGCCACTGAGGATGAAGATATTGACCTTCTGGAAGAAGCTGTTGAGGAGGCCGGACGCGCCGAGCGGCAGCGCGAAACGGATGAACTCGGGCACGGTCCGGGTGCGCAGGGCTTCCCGGATCCGTCCCCGCCCGAATACGACGCCGATCCCCACCCAGGCCAGGCCGAACAGCGCGACGTACGAGCAGAGGTGCGCGACCGCGACGCCACCGACGGTGGGCCGGATCAGGTACACGACCAGCGTCGCCGTCAGCAGCAGAAACGGATCCGCGATGCCGCGTACGAGGAGGTTGATGCGGGTGACCTTGGCCGCGAGCGTGGCGGACATCAGGACCAGCACACCGCCACCGGCAAAGACCGTCGGCGCCAAGATCGGTAACACGTAGCGAAATTCCGACTTGCCCCACACCCGCGCAAAGAGTGGGGCCGCCAGCGCCAGCGCGACCGCGAGCGCCAGCAGGATGCCCCCGCCGAGGCGGAGCCCGGTGCCGAGTGCGCGCGTCTCCTCGGCCTTGTCGCCGGAGGCCCGATGCCCGGCGACGAATCGGAGGAGGCCCTTGTCGGCGCCGGCCATGCCGGCTCCGATCGCCACCTCGCACAGATCGGCCCCCGCCCGGTAGATGCCGTAGGCGGTCTGGCCGAACAGGCGCGAAACCAGGATGCGGTGGATCGGGATCAGCCCCTGCCCCAACATCGCGAGCACCTGCGAGACTCCGCTGCGCGCCGCGTGCGCCGCGTCCTCGCGCCGGGTCGGCGCCGCGGTGGTCATGAGGCCTGGGCCACGGCCATGGGAGCGGTCTGGGCGCGCGCGATGGCGTCGGCGCGCGCGCCGACCTCGCGGGCGAACGTGGCGCGGCCATCGATCATCTGCTTGAACCAGGTCTCGAGCACCATCAGGTTCCAGATCCGCTCACCGTGGTCCTCGCCGGCCCGGTGGCGTTCGAGCAACGCCTCCACCGCGGCCGGCTCGAAGAGGCCGCGCTGCCGCGCCTGGGACGAGAGCAGCAGATCGCGGGCGAAACCGTGGAGCGGTCCCGACAGCCAACGCCCTATGGGAAGCGCAAACCCCTTCTTGCGACGCGCCACGATCTCGGGCGGGACCAGATCGGCGAAGGCCTGCTTGAGAATGTACTTTCCTTTGCCGCGGCGAAGCTTGAGGCGGCCCGACAGGGCGGCGCCCAGCGCGACCACGTCGTGATCGCAGAAGGGGGCGCGCGCCTCCAGACCGTGACTCATGCTGGCGATGTCGACCTTGGCCAGGATGTCGTCGGGCAGATAGGTGTCGCAGTCGAGATCCTGCAAGCGTCCGACCACATCGGTGGCGGCGCTCTCGCGCAGACGCGCGGCGAACGCCTCCGCCGTCGCGTCGTGCGCGAACCGCTGCCTGAGCTCTGGCGTGTAGATTTCCCCTTTCTCTTCGGCCGAGAAATGACAGACGAAGCGCAGGTAGCGGGTCGCCTCGTCGGTAGAAAGCCGCGCGCCGTACTCGCGCAGCCAGCGGGCCGGGCCACCGGGCACCACGCCCAGCGCCTTCGCCGCCAAGCCTCGGATCGGGCCGGGCAAACGCAGCAGGAGATCGGCGACGTGCGCCCAGACATAGCGCCGGTAGCCACCGAACGCCTCGTCGCCCGCATCGCCCGAAAGCGCCACCGTGACGTGCTGTCGAGCCAGCCCGCAGAGGTAGCGGATCGGCACCGCCGAGGTGTCGCCGAAGGGCTCGCCATGGTGGCGAACGATGTCGGGCAGAAGGCCGACCATGTCGGGTTCGACGATCAGCTCGTGATGGTCGGTCCGATAGCGCTCCGCCACCAAGCGCGCGTATGGCAGCTCATTGTCGGCGCGGCCCCCGTCCGAGAAGCCGACCGAAAACGTCTTGACCGGCGCCCCGATCGCGCGCGCCATGCAGGCGACCACGATCGACGAATCGATTCCGCCCGACAGGAACGCGCCCAGCGGCACGTCCGACATGAGCCGGTCGGAGACCGCCTTCTCGACCGTCTGGCGCACCCGCGCCGCCGCCTCCCGCTCGTCGAGGTGCGCCAGGGTCGGCTGGAAGCTGGGGCGGTAGTAGCGACGTACGACCGGTCGGCCGCCGCAGCGGATCTCCAGGGTGTGCCCCGCCGGCAGCTTCTTCAGGCCTTCGTAGATCGTGTCGGGGCTGGGGACATACTGGAGCGCCAGATAGGCGTCCAGCGCCGGAAGCGAAAGGTTCGCGGGCGTACGCTCGTCGGCCAAGAGCGCGCCCAGCTCGGAGGCAAACACGAACCCGTCCGGACGTTCGCCGTAGAAAAGCGGCTTTTCACCGAATCTGTCCCGGGCCAGGAGCAGTGTCGAATTGCGGGCGTCCCACACCGCGAAGGCGAACATCCCGCGCAGGAGCTCCGGCACGCGCGCGCCCACCTCTTCGTAAAGGTGTGCCACCACCTCGGAGTCGCTACCGCTGCGGAATCGGTGTCCCTTGGCCACCAGATCGGCTCGCAGCTCGGCGTGGTTGTAGATCTCGCCGTTGACGACGATCGCGATCTGTCCGTCCTCGTTGGTCATCGGCTGCCGGCCCGCCTCCGACAGATCGATGATGGCGAGCCGCCGGTGCGCCATCGCGATTGGACCGCGCTGGAAAAACCCATGACCGTCCGGCCCCCGGTGGACCATGGCCGCCGCGAAGCGCTCGGCAGCCCCCGCCGGTGGGGGCGCGTCCTCCCGCGGCCCCAGGGCGCCGGCAATCCCGCACATTACCAGCCGCCTTGGCGGAGCGTCTCTTCGGCGCGATCGCGTTCTTCGGGCAGATCGACTTCCAGCCAGCCGTGGCCGCTCACGTCCCGGCAGACCGGTGGCCGCTCCGACCTCGCCAGGCGCGCGAGCACCTGCTCGACGTGAACGGCCCGTCCTTGTTCAGCCAGAACGGCCTCGGCGGTCTCCCAGTACCGCGCGGCCGCGTGCGCCGGGACGCGGGTCATCCCGACGTAGCCGGCGTCGAATTCGGTCAGCGTCTTCGCGATGCGCGACACCCGCCCGCGCCCATCGCGCGCGACCTTCATGTCGTCGTCACCGAGCGTACGATCGGTGTCGATGAAAGCCGTCACCTCTTCGACGTCGGCGGCCACCAGCGCCGCGATGGCGGGCCGATATATGTGGTCGATGTTCATGACCAGGAAGTCTTCGGTGATGCGCGAGCCGGCGCTCAGAAGCGACACCAGGTTCCCGTCGCGAAAGGCGGCGTTTTCCAGCAAGACGACCGGCAGATCGCGCTCGGCCACTGCGGCCGCCACGCGATCGAACTCGTAGCCGCCCACCACGATGATTCTGCGGGCGCCGGCGGCCTGCGCGAAACGTACCGCGTGGGCCAGCAGTGGCTCACCGCCGACGGAAATGAGCGCCTTGGGCAGGCTTGCCGTCAACTCACCCAAGCGGCTGCCGAGTCCCGCTGCCAGCAGCACCGCCTGCACGAAGTCCCCCTACTGAAACAGCTCCGGAAGGGCCGCGAAGCGCCGAATCACCGGAACGTGCGGAAAGCGCAGCATGAAGCGCTCGGGCGAAAAGGTGGTCGCAACGGCCACGAACGGAACCCCTTCACGTTCGGCGATCTCGCCGTCGTGGAGCGAATCACCCACGAACAACATCTCCTGGCGATCCACCTGGAACATGCGCGAGGTCGCATCGAAGTGCGGCTTCCCTTTGGCGAGCGCGCTCCCGAACCCGAGCACCAGATCGAACCCGAAGACCGAGCCGCGCGCGAATGCGTCGACGTTCTCGCTGCCGTTGTTCGAGGAGACAACCACGCGCACGCCGGCGCGCCGCAGGCTCTCCAGCGCCCGGCGAGTTTCGCCCGCCATCTGAATAGCGCCGCAGCGCGCGGGCTTGCGTCCCTCGAACAGGTCGGAGGCCCGGCGGTTGCGCGGATCGCCGGGATAGATCTCCTCCAGCTGGCCGGCAAACGGCAGCCCGCAGGTCGCGAGGTAGAGCTCCCGCGCGAGGACGCCGGGCGTCTCATAGACCTCCTCCATCACCTCGGACGCGACCTCGGCCAGCGTCGGCATGCTGTCGATGAGCGTCCCGTCCAGATCGCAGAGCAGCACCCGCGGGAGCGACAGCGGCGCCAGCGGAGGGCGCCGGGCAACCCCGGAGGGAAGCCGAAGAGCGGCACCCGACGGCGACAGGGACGGATTGACCAACGACGGAGCGACAACGGCTGAAACGAGACCCGGCATGATCCCCCGAACTCAGCAAGCGGGGTACCAGAGGGGCTCCTGCCGTCTAAGCTAGTTAAATCAAAGGCATTTATTCGGATGCCACCAGCCGATCTGTTCAATTTCTGACAGCCCGTTGTTAGGTTTCCCACACCGGGGATCGACGTTCGGATCCGAGTCGGCTGGTTCAGGGGGACGTCCGCTCACCGAGCAACTCATCGTAGACAGCAACCATCTGATCGAGGACGTGGTGCTCGCGCGGGGCGAAGCGGGCCACGACGTGCGCGAGGCTGCGGCGCCCCATCTCCGCCAGGCGATCTGCCGAGGTCGAAAGCGCTTGATCGAGCGCCCCGACCAGGGCAGCGAGCCGTACCGTCGACACCTCCCATCCGGTCACGGCTGGCTCGACGATGCGATCGACGTTCGCGGCGTGGGAAAGGATCGCGGGAAGACCACAGGCGCAACCCTCGAGCGCGGCGTTGGCCAGGCCCTCGAAAAGCGACGGCATCAGCAACAGATCCGAAGCCCAGTAAAGCGACCGCACGTCTTTGACCGCGCCGAGGAAACGGACGTGAGCCGCCAGCTGGGGATCGCGGGCCAGTCGGTCGACCAGCGCGCTGGTCAGTCGATCCCGTTTGCGGCCGGCGAAAAGGACCACGGCGTCCACCGGCCATTTTCCGGCGCGCATGAGCCGCCTCATCGCCCAGAGAATCCCCAGCTGGTGCTTCTGGAGGCCGATCCGGCCCGGAACGATCAGCGCGCGCTGGCCCGTCGCGAGGTTCCAGCGCGCGCGCGCCTCGGTCCTCTCGGCGGCGGTCGGGGGACGGAAGTGTTGGATGTCGAGCAGGTTGAAAATGACCCGAATCTTGTCGGGCGGCACCCGTCCGTAGCGCGTGAGCTCCTGTTTCACACCGATCGAGTTGACCAAGATCAGCCGACTGAACCGCGACATTGCCCATTCGGTCACCAGGTATCGCAGCTCCATCATCCGGTTGCGGCAGGCGGTGATGGTAATCGGCACCTTGGCTCGCATGGCCGCCAGCCGCGCCCAAAAGTTGGCCTTGTCCCGAAAGGAATGGAGGATGTCGGGTTTTTCGCGACGGAGAATCTCGGTCAACCGGGCGAGCGCCGCCGGGCCCATCCGCCGAACGCCTAACGTGTGCGCGGGCTGTCCCGGCGGGCAGCGCGCGTCGAAGAAGATCTCGTCGGCGTTGTAAACACAAAGCACCGCCTCGAACCGCTCGGGGAGATCTTGGATGAGCTGGAGAATCTGCCCCTCGGTCCCGCCCTGTTGGAGACTGGGGATGAAATAGAATATTTTCGTGCGTCGCATGCGCCGTCGCGGAAGAGCCGATGAGGATTCTATCCTTCGGCGCCTTCTGACAAATCCAACGTGATCAGGCCCCGATCACCAGGATGAACTGCCAGTTGTTGGCCTGGATGCCGTAGCCGGCGTCGAAGCCGATGAGCGGCACCGCGACCGAGCGCAAGAAAAAGCGCAGACCGCCGCCGACGTCCTGATGGACGCTCTGGCTGAAGCTGAAACCGGATTGAAGGCTGGTGGGGAACGTGCGCTGGTCGGGCGTGGTTCGCAGGAAGTAGTTGGGGTCGCTCGGATCGACGTTGTTGGTCGGCACCTCGCGGAACCAGATCGCCGAGACGTCGTAGAACCCCAGCGCGCGGAAGTCGAGCGAGCCGATCGAGAACAGCGGGAAATGATATTCCGCCTTGCCCC
>Ga0209863_10000287_pt1 | contig 29122 bp, 28 predicted proteins | sample OrgsoiDNA2013046_FD_185796 | JGI IMG/M metagenome (GOLD analysis project Ga0209863, IMG submission 185796) | Permafrost soil microbial communities from the Arctic, to analyse light accelerated degradation of dissolved organic matter (DOM) -... | ecosystem: Environmental > Terrestrial > Soil >...
GTATTGGGTACCCGGGTCAGCACAACGCCATGCAGCGTACGAAATCTGGTTCCAAACTTCCTTGGCAGGAATCTTTTTCATAACCCTTCCATCACTTCTCGCTTTTAATTCCCAGTCTTCGTCATTCTCCAGTTTCTCAAAAAATGAATTCGGGATCCTGACTGAATTATTTGAATTCTGTCCGCTTACTGTTTTATAAGCTTCTCCTTCATAATCGCTTGCATAACCGGCGGCAATCAGGGCAGCTACCTTCTTCTCTTCTTCCATCTTCCAGTTTATGAAGTCCATGATTTCCGGATGGTCCAGATCCAGGCAAACCATCTTGGCAGCGCGGCGCGTGGTGCCACCGGATTTGATGGCACCGGCTGCGCGATCGCCGATTTTAAGAAAACTCATGAGGCCGCTGGAAGTGCCGCCACCACTGAGTTTTTCTCCTTCACCCCGTACATTGGAAAAATTCGTTCCTACACCGGATCCGTATTTGAAAATGCGGGCTTCACGAACCCAGAGGTCCATGATGCCGCCGTCGTTTACGAGATCATCTTCCACACTTAAGATAAAACAGGCATGGGGTTGGGGACGCTCATAAGCAGAAGTGGATTTCTTTAACAGGCCATCATTCTGGTCAACATAATAGTGACCCTGCGGTTTTCCGGTGATGCCGTAGCTTTCATACAGCCCGGTATTGAACCATTGCGGGCTATTGGGAACGCAGGCCTGGTTGAGAATGGAATATACCAGTTCTTCATAAAAAATAGTTGCATCTTTTGCAGTTGCGAAATATCCGTATTTCACACCCCACACTTTCCAGCAATTCGCCATACGGTGAGCCACCTGTTTCACTGATGTTTCGCGACCGAGGGTTCCATCAGCCAGCGGCACACCTGCCTTACGGAAATATTTCTGGGCCAGGATATCTGTCGCGATCTGGCTCCATCCTTTGGGCACTTCACAATTGGTCATCTCAAACACAATCTCTCCCGAAGGATTACGGATAACCGAACTACGATAGTCATATTCAAACTGATCAAAAACTTCAATATCGTCGCGGGTATAACGCCGGCTGAATTGCAAGCCGTTCGCAGATTGCGTATGAATAGCCATAAAATGGTATTACTTTATTGTGGTTAGGTAAATCGTTAGCTTATTAACAAATCGTTAAGCAGGTGACGAAAGTATTTTTTGATTTTGAATATTCCCATTGTAAATATTCACATTGACCCCAAATGATGTTAATAATTAAGGAAGCTCAAGCTGGCAGTACATCATCATTTTATGCACATCATTTCAAAAAAAAATTTGGAGAAACACAAATAATCGTCTACCTGCACCTAAGTGTACAACGTTTCGGAAACCGGGAAAGTTTTCGCACATTTGTAAGGTAATCAACAACATGAAGGACGCTATTTATTCTGCTTTACTGCTCAAAAAAAGAACGCAGCGTAAATCCTTCGCCCTTCTGATCGATCCCGACAAGGTAGACCAGGTAAAAACAGCATCACTCGTTGAGCTGGCCATGAAAGCTAAAGTAGATTACCTTTTTGTTGGCGGAAGCCTGGTTGTAACTAATCACCTGGACCAGGTGGTTCAGCAAATTAAGGCCCAATGTAAAATTCCAATTATCCTTTTCCCGGGTACCCCCTCCCAGGTTTCTCCCTACGCTGATGCATTACTTTACTTATCATTGATTTCCGGAAGAAATCCTGAGTTATTAATTGGCCAGCACGTTATATCAGCTCCTTCAGTCAGGAAAAGTGGGCTGGAAATCATCTCCACAGGTTATATGGTAATTGATGGCGGGGCTCCCACTACTGTTTCCTATATCAGTAACGCCCTGCCAATTCCAGCGGATAAAAATGAAATAGCGCTTTGTACGGCTATGGCCGGCGAGATGCTGGGCATGAAAATGATCTATATGGACGCCGGTAGCGGTGCCCGCAGACCCATTGCAACTGAAATGATTGAGCGGGTTTCAGTAAACATCGAAATTCCGCTGCTTATCGGTGGTGGAATCCAGGATCCGGAAAAGGTTTACCTTAATGCTAAAGCCGGCGCCGATGTAATTGTGGTTGGAAACGCCATCGAAAAAGATGCTTCCCTGTTAGCTGAAATGGCTTCTGCTCTCCATTCTGTATCCGTTAATAAGCCGAAAGCTTAAAGCTTAAAGCCGAAAGCAAAGTTTAATTTATTTCCACATTACATTTCCCCATTCACACATCTCCACCATTTCATATTTCCATATTGTTAAGGTTCAACCGTTTCCCTTAAAAAATATCTCAGAATTTCAGAAAAAGCTGTTACTTTGTATTGTTAACAACTCTAGTCAACTCATTTTTGCTGAAATGAAAAAAAACTCACCCATATCAATCCTTACCGGAATGGTATTGCACGCCCTTAACAGGCGTGGGTTTTTTATAGCGCCTGTATGCGTTATTTTTTCTGTTCGTCCCGTTCCCTTTTGGGTACGACGTTGATATTTCCTATCCATAGTTTTCCGCATGCAGGATCTATGTCCGTAACCAGCCGGCTCCTTAATTCAATGACCCCGTCATTGGTATTCATTTATCTCACGTATTATTTCAATGGAACAAGAACAAAAGTTCAAGATACTGATCGCAAACTCCACCCATCAGGACTTTGCGCAGATCATCTGTGACGAAATGGAATCTTCCGCCAAGGCCCGCGGAACCGGAATTGCAAAAAGAAGTCCTGATTATATCAAAGAAAAAATGCGCGAAGGGAAAGCGGTGATTGCTTTTACCGAGGACGGCATCTGGGCAGGTTTCTGTTATATAGAAACCTGGAGCCATGGGGAATATGTTGCCAATTCGGGGCTGATTGTAGCGCCGTCTTTTCGTAAGAGCGGCCTCGCTAAAAATATCAAGAAAAAGATTTTTGACCTGAGTCAGAAATTATATCCAAACGCCAAGCTTTTCGGACTCACCACCGGACTGGCTGTTATGAAGATCAATTCCGATCTGGGTTATGAACCCGTTACTTATTCCGAACTCACACAGGATGAAGCTTTCTGGGCAGGTTGTAAAAGTTGTGTGAATTACGAAATCCTCATGAGTAAGGAAAGGAAAAACTGCATGTGCACAGCTATGCTCTATGACCCGATAGATCATAAACCCAAGGAAGAAGCCGCACAGGATTTTGTTCAACACAGCAAACTGTATGAGCGTTTCATGAAGATCAAACAATGGGGCATGCTCAAAAACCTATTACGAAAGGAAAAAGTTGACATGGTCCTGGCAGATCTCGGACTGATCAGGCAGAATAAATTCAAAAAAGAAAAGCTGGCCAAATAATATACCGATCGATGAATCCGGAAAACAATAAAGTTGTTTTAGCTTATAGCGGCGGCCTGGATACCACCTACTGCGCCATCTATCTCAAAAAGATCAAGGGATTGGAAGTGCACGCATTTACTGTCAATACAGGTGGTTTTAGTAAGGAAGAGATGGAGACTATCGAAAAAAGAGCCAGGGCACTGGGTGTCGCATCTTTTAAATCGGTCGATGTAACGGAAGAATACTATCAATCCTGCATCCGGTACTTGATATTTGGAAATGTACTGAAGAATGCAACCTACCCGCTCAGTGTGAGTGCAGAAAGAATGGTGCAGGCCATATCCGTAGCAAAATATGTGGAAGAGACCGGTGCTGCATATGTGGCGCATGGAAGTACGGGCGCGGGCAATGACCAGGTGCGTTTTGACATGGTATTTACAGGCATGGTTCCGGAAGCAACAATCCTTACTCCCATCCGGGATTTAAAATTGAGCCGGGACCAGGAAATTCAATTTCTGAAAGAGAATGGTGTGGAAATGAATTTTGAAAAAGCGAAATACAGTATCAATAAAGGGCTTTGGGGAACATCTGTTGGTGGAAGGGAAACCCTGAATTCAAAGGATTACCTGCCCGAAGATGCCTGGCCAACAGCGCTCACAGAAAAAGAATTAAGAAAAATAACGCTCGGATTTGAAAAAGGTGAACTGGTAGCAGTGAACGATAAAACCTTTGACCATCCGGTGCATGCTATTCAATACCTGCAAAATTTTGCACAGCCATTTGCGATCGGCAGGGATATACATGTAGGTGATACCATTATTGGTATAAAGGGACGAGTTGGTTTTGAAGCAGCTGCTCCCATCATCATTATCAAAGCGCATCACCTGCTCGAAAAACATACTTTAACCAAATGGCAATTATATTGGAAGGAGCAACTTAGCGGATGGTACGGAAACTGGTTACACGAAGGGCAAATGCTGGACCCCACCATGCGTAACATCGAAAAATTCCTGGAAGATTCTCAGTCAACTGTTTCAGGAAAAGTTTTTGTAACGCTGGAACCCTATCGGTTTACAGTAACCGGAATTGAAAGTAAGCACGACCTGATGAACAGTCAGTTCGGATCTTACGGTGAAATGAACAGCGGCTGGACTGGCGACGATGTTAAAGGGTTCGCTAAAATTTTCGGCAATCAAACAGCCATATTTCATAAAATCAACGACGCCGGCAATCATTCAAAATGAAAAAAATCAGGATTGGCATAACAGGTGGTGCCGGATATACCGGCGGGGAACTGATTCGCATCCTGCTGAATCACCCACATGCCGAGCTGGTTTTCGTGCAGAGTAAAAGCAATGCCGGCCAATTGCTTTCGTTTGTGCATCAGGATCTGGCCGGAGAAACTGATCTTCAATTTTCAGAAAATCTTCTGCCAGATATTGATCTGCTTTTTCTTTGCGTTGGTCATGGTGAAGCCAGGAAATTCCTTTCCGAGAATGAGATCAAACCGGAAATCCGGATTATTGATTTGTCACAGGACTTCAGGCTGGAATCAAATAACCGCTTATCCACTTCCGGAAAACCATTCATCTACGGGTTACCTGAATTAAACCGGGAAGCCATCAGGTCTGCGCATTATATTGCCAATCCCGGATGTTTTGCGACGACGATCGAGCTGGGGCTTCTTCCCTTGGCCCAACAGGTATGCTTAACCGAAGTTTATACAACGGGCATAACCGGATCAACAGGCGCCGGACAGGGGCTAAATGCTACTTCTCATTTCTCCTGGAGGGCCAATAATATTCAGGCATACAAAACACTAAGCCATCAGCACCTGGCTGAAGTAAATCAATCCCTGAATCAATATCAAAAAGGGTTTGGAACGAAGAAACTCCATTTTGTTCCCTGGCGGGGGGACTTTACACGTGGCATTTTTGTGAGCTCACAAATAAAAAACGACAACGACCTTCCGTTCCTTGTGAAACTTTACAAAGAGTTTTATTCCGGCCATCCCTTCACAATCGTAACTGAAAGTCCCGTTTTTTTGAAACAGGTTGTCAACACCAATAAATGTATTATACAACTGGAGAAACAGGATGATTTGCTGGTCGTGCATTCGGTTACTGACAATCTGCTCAAAGGTGCGAGTGGACAAGCCGTACAGAATATGAATCTGATGTTTGGTTTAAGTGAAACAGAGGGATTAAAGTTTAAAGCAAATTATTTCTAGGCTTGAAGCGCGAGGCGTGAGGCTAGGGGTAAAAAATGAAATATAAAACTAGATAATAAAAACATTGTACAACAGCCTCAAGCCCCCCGCTTCCGGCCTCAAGCTTAAAAAAATGAAACTATTCGAAGTATATCCCATAAATGAAATCACCATAACAAGGGCGAAAGGTTCTTATCTCTGGGACGATGCCGGTCAACAATACCTTGATATGTACGGTGGTCATGCTGTAATCTCGATCGGTCATACCCATCCACATTTTGTCTCCAGAATTACGCACCAACTGAATCAGGTTGCCTTTTATTCTAATTCGATCCGCATACCGCTGCAACAGGAACTGGCGGACAAATTGGGGAAATTATCAGGTAAAAAAGATTACCAGTTATTCCTGTGCAATTCGGGTGCGGAAGCCAATGAAAACGCCATGAAACTTGCATCATTTCATACCGGTCGGAAAAAGATCGTTGCATTCAACAAATCCTTTCATGGCAGAACCTCCCTGGCAGTAGCGGTTACCGATAATCCCTCCATCGTCGCGCCTGTTAACCAGACAGAAAACGTCGTCTTCCTTCCGTTCAACGATACAGATACTCTCAAAGAATATTTTGACAACCACGGTCGTGAAGTTGCCGCTGTGATTGTAGAGGGCATACAGGGGGTTGGCGGAATTAACGTAGCTGAAGATTCGTTTCTTAAAAAAATAAGAACGGTATGTACTGATTACGATGCCTTGTTTATTGCGGATGAAGTGCAATGTGGCTATGGCAGAACAGGTGAATTTTTCTCTTCTGACAGTGCGGGTGTGGACGCAGACATTTACAGCATGGCTAAGGGTATGGGAAACGGGTTCCCCGTTGCCGGAATTCTGATTGCCCCTTTTCTGAAACCTAAATATGGTATGCTTGGAACCACATTTGGAGGCAACCATTTAGCGTGTACTGCGGCCCTTGCGGTTTTAGAAGTAATCGAAGAGGAAAATCTTATGCAGAATGCAAAATCGACAGGTGAATTTTTGATTTCCCGGTTGAAAAAAATAAAGGGTCTTAAGAACGTGCGTGGCAAAGGCTTAATGATAGGTTTTGATGTGGATGGCAATCTGAAAGATCTGAAAAAAAACCTACTTTTTAATCAGCAGGTATTTACAGGGGAGGCAAAACCGAATACCATTCGTCTGCTGCCTTCCCTTGCATTGAGAAAAAAGGAAGCAGAGGAATTCCTCGAATCACTGGAAGAGGAAATAAACAATATGGTTTCATCTCCCAATCTGGTTAATCAGGCATGAAGAATTTTATTTCAATATCAGACGTTCCCAGCATTGATCACCTCGTATCACAGGCGCTTGGGTATAAAAAAAATCCCTATGCTGACAAAACACTTGGACAGGGGAAAAAAATTGGCCTCCTGTTTTTAAATCCAAGTTTACGCACGCGATTCAGCACTCAGGTTGCCGCCCTGAATCTTGGACTGGAGCCGCTTGTATTCAACGTGGATAAGGAAGGATGGGCACTGGAATTCGAAGAAGAGGCCATCATGAGCGGAAATACGGTAGAGCATATCAAAGACGCTGCACCGGTTCTTGGAAAATATTTTGATATTCTATGTATTCGGACTTTCCCTTCGTTAAAAAACAGGGAGGATGATTACAGCGAATTATTCATTACCCAGTTCGTAAAATATGCAGGTATACCCGTAGTGAGTCTGGAAAGTGCCACGCTGCATCCTTTACAGAGCCTGACTGATATTCTTACTATTACTGAATGTTTGCAGAACGCTGCCCGTATTGCGAAACCAAAAATTGTACTAACCTGGGCACCACATGTAAAACCGCTGCCGCAATGCGTGGCAAACAGCTTTGCCCAATGGATCAATGCCTGGGGTAAAGCGGATTTTATCATTACGCACCCGGAGGATTATGAGTTGGATCCGCGATTTACAAAAGGAGCCCGCATATTACACAACCAGGATGCGGCACTTAAAGACGCAGATTTCGTATATGTTAAAAACTGGAGCACATACAAAGACTACGGAAAAATGTACACCAATGATCCGGAATGGATGCTTACCAATGAACAATTATTGCTAACTAACCAGGCTAAAGTGATGCATTGTCTGCCCGTCAGACGCAATGTGGAACTGAGTGATGAAGTACTGGACGGCCCGCACAGTATTGTTACCCAACAAGCCGGTAACCGGGTTTGGGCCGCACAATCTGTACTCAGTGAAATTCTCAAATCCTGACTATGGAAAGTCTTTATGTGATTAAGATCGGTGGGAATATTATTGACGACGAAAAGATGCTGACTGCATTCCTGAAAAAATTTGCTGCCGTCAGTTCAAAAAAAATCCTGATACATGGCGGGGGCAAGCTCGCTACAAGAATGGCAGAAAAACTGGGTATTAGCCAGCAAATGATCGATGGACGGAGAATCACAGATGCCGAAACATTAAAGATTGTGACCATGGTATACGCTGGTTACATCAATAAAAATATAGTAGCAGAGTTACAGTCTATGAAATGCAATGCACTGGGTATTACGGGAGCCGACGGAAACAGTATTCTTTCACACAAAAGAGAAAAAGCTGGTATCGATTACGGGTTTGCGGGTGATATAGATCAGGTGGATGCATCCTGGTTCATCAAGCTGCTTTTAAATGGGCAATCTCTAGTGGTTGCCCCTATAACTCATGATGGCAAAGGTCAGTTGCTGAATACCAACGCAGATACCGTCGCGCAGGAAATCGCAAAATCACTTAGCTCTTTTTTTGAAGTCGTACTGGTTTACAGCTTTGAAAAGTCAGGTGTGTTAAAAGATGTTGAAAATGAAAATTCAGTTATCGAAAAATTACATCTCGGATACTATAAGGAATTGAAAGAGACAGAAAAAATATTTGCCGGCATGATTCCGAAACTGGACAACGCCTTTAAAGCCATCGAAGCGGGAGTACATAAAGTAATAATAGGAAAGGGACAGGAACTGGACCAGCTCATAATTGGAAATTCAGGTACAACCATCAGTCATGAATAACGTTTCAATAGAAAGTTTACAGGCAGAAGCTATTGCGCTATTAAAGGAATTGATCGCCACCCCCTCCTTTTCCAAGGAAGAAAATGATACGGCTGACCTGCTTTGTGCTTTTTTTGCCCGTCACGAAATTCCTTTTGCACGGGTCGGAAATAATATTTATGCCCGTAACAAAAACTATCATAACTCGCGAAAGAGCATATTGCTCAATTCCCATCACGATACCGTTCGGCCCAATAAGGCATATAGCATGGATCCTTTTACGCCGACTGTGAAAGACGGAAAATTGTATGGGCTGGGAAGTAACGATGCCGGCGGCTGCCTGGTAAGTCTGGCTGCGGTTTTTCTTTATTATTATAATCATGAGGACCCAAAACATAATATAGTTTTTGCCGCAAGTGCGGAAGAAGAGATCAGCGGGGTGAATGGTATTGAACTCGTATTGCCTTATCTCGGACAGATTGATTTTGGTATAGTGGGGGAACCAACAAAACTGGACATGGCCGTTGCGGAAAGAGGATTGATGGTAATCGACTGCGTGGCTTCGGGCCGGCCGGGCCATGCAGCCCGGAACGAGGGTGAAAATGCATTATACAAAGCCCTTGAAGATATTGAATGGATACGAAATTTCCGCTTCGAGAAAAAAAGTGAACTGCTCGGGGAAACGCGTATGAGCGTAACGGTAATAGATACAGAAAACAAACAACACAATGTAGTTCCTGCCCAATGTAAATATGTGATCGACGTACGGGTAAACGAATTATATAGTTTTGAAGAAATTCTGGAAGCGCTGAAAGAAAATCTGAAAAGCAGTTTTAAGCCCCGGACGACGCGTATGAAATCTACTTCGATTCCATTGGATCACCCTTTGGTTAAATCAGGTATACGGCTGGGTAAAAGTTATTATGGATCCCCCACTACGTCCGATAAGGCGCTGATGCCTTTCCCGGCTTTGAAAATGGGACCAGGTGATTCTGCCAGAAGTCACACGGCAGATGAGTATATTTATATCGAGGAGATCAGGGAAGGAATTACTACTTATATAAAATTGCTTGATGGGTTCATTTAAAGCCTAAGGCCCAAAGCCGAAAGCCTAAAACCTTTTATTATTTAATGAAATCAACTAGGTACAAATAGAGTAAATGAATCAACTAACGGTTTTATATTTATAAATTATCAATAATGCTTTAAGCTTTACGCTTTCAGCTTTAAGCTTAAGAAATGAAACTCTGGGAGAAAAAAGGATCAGATATGAATGCTCAGATTGAGAAGTTCACAGTAGGACGTGATCCGCAATTTGATATGGTCCTGGCCAAATATGACGTGCAGGGTTCGATGGCACACGCGAAAATGCTGGAATCGGTCAACATGCTGAGTGCCGAAGAGGCAAAAGCTATCCAGACAGAACTGGAAAATATTGAATCAGAAATAACACTAGGGAAATTCCGTATCGAGGCCGGCGTTGAAGATATTCATTCCCAGATCGAACTGAACCTGACAAAAAAATTGGGTGAAGCCGGGAAAAAAATTCACAGCGGCAGGAGTCGGAACGACCAGGTAGCCGTGGATATAAAATTGTTTCTTCGTGCAGAAATCCAGGAATTAAAGTCAGAAATTAAAAATCTTTTCGACCTATTGATTTCTCTCAGCGATCAATACAAGGATGATTTACTTCCTGGTTACACACATTTGCAGATTGCCATGCCTTCATCGTTCGGGCTTTGGTTTAGTGCGTATGCCGAAAGCCTTATCGATGATCTTGAAATTTTGTCGGCGGCTTATCAGGTCGTTAATAAAAATCCGCTGGGCAGTGGTGCAGGATATGGTTCTTCCTTTCCGCTAAACAGGAAAATGACGACGGAACTTCTGGGATTTAAAAGCCTTCATTATAATGTGGTTTATGCTCAGATGAGCCGGGGGAAAACAGAAAAGCTCGTATCCTTTGGAATGGCTTCTATAGCTGCAACGCTATCCCGACTGGCTATGGATGCCTGCCTGTATATGAACCAGAATTTTGGATTTATTTCATTTCCGGATGAACTGACTACAGGCAGCAGCATCATGCCTCATAAAAAAAATCCGGACGTTTTTGAATTGATCCGCGCCAGAAGCAATCGGATACAGTCCATTCCGAATGAGCTCAGTCTTTTGATGAACAATCTGCCGTCGGGTTATCACAGGGACATGCAACTCACAAAAGAAATTTTATTCCCTGCTATTGAAGACTTAAAAAACTGTATCAACATGACAATGCTCATGTTTTCCCATGTACGGGTACGAAAAGACATTCTTCAGGATGAAAAATATAAATACTTATTCAGCGTGGAGGCAGTAAATGAACTGGCCAACCAGGGAGTTCCTTTTCGCGATGCTTATAAAACGGTTGGCAATCAGATCGATAAGGGTGAATTTTCATTCGACCAGTCGAAGCCGCTGAAACATACGCACGCAGGGAGCCTGGGAAATTTAAATCTGGCGGAAATCAGATCAGAGATGGAAGAAGTATTGAAAAAATTCTAATCTAAAAAAGGAGTTATATTTTATTGAATCCCGAGCAGGACAGTCGACTTTTCTTAATTTTATAGAAATTATTTTTATGTTTCCCGCCAAATATTCCCGGTTCCTGCTACCGCTGTTAACGCTCATATGTTTACAAAGCTTTGCACAATCCGGTGCGGAACAAAAAAAACAAGATCAATTCGCGCAATTGAAGAGCCAGATTGATTCAAGGAAATTCCGTTTTCATGCATTATCGGCAACTTCCATGAAGGGCATGACCAGACAGCTTACCAGTGAATATTTTTTGAAATTAAATAACGACAGCCTTTCTGTGGACCTGCCTTACTTTGGCCGTTCTTTTTCGACAAGTTATCCGCCTACTGATCTTTCGACTGAGTTTAAATCAACCCAATTCAGTTATAAATCAGACACATTAAAAAAAGGCGGCTGGGATATTTCGATTATACCCAAAAATGAATCTAATGCAAGTAAGATTAGTTTGTCCATAACCATCAGTGGCTATTGTACCGTACGCGTAAATAGTAATTCCCGTGAACCGATTTCTTATTACGGGACCATCACGGACTACGACTCAAAGTAATGTTCAGATGACGCTGCATTATTCCATTTGAACCCGGGTTGGCGTATCCTTTCCTGAAATAATTGAGCCGGCGCTTAACCCGATGGCACGAATGATTTCAGTCATATTATTCAGGTCCAGCGTTTCAACATTGTCACCCTGTTTATGATAATATTTTTCAACGTCCATTTTAGAAGTCGAAATACTATGTGCCGGAACACCCAGTTTAGCCAGTGTGGCATTGTCGGAGCGAAGAAATAATTGTTGTTCAGGATAGGGATCCGGATAAAATTTAAAAGGAGTATTCCCTAAATTCTTTTGGAGTATGAGTCCCATATCCGATTTATCAAATCCGGTAATGTAAGCAGAGTTTTTCCCCCATTTGCTTTCAGTTCCGATCATTTCTATATTCAACATCGCCACCACCTTATCAGGATTGAAATTCCGCGAAAAATAAGCAGAACCGAATTCGCCAATTTCCTCAGCAGTAAAAGTTGCAAAAATCAGGGTACGTTCGTTATTATGAGTCTTACTGAAATATCTGGCAAGGGCAAGCACAGCTGTCGTTCCAGATGCATCATCATTGGCCCCGTTATATATGGAATCACCGGCTTCATCGGGCATTCCAATTCCGAGATGATCATAGTGCGCAGAAAAAATTACATATTCATCCGGTTTCGATTTTCCCGGAATGATTCCAACCATATTGGTCAGTTGCTGTTTATGAATTTTTTGATTTAGAACAATCCGGTATTCGCGTGGATTTATGGATGTAAGAATGTAAATACGGTTTCCCCTGCCCTTAAACTGGGGCATATGAAAGCCGGCCAGCCTGTCGAATTTCTTTTTTAAAGAAGTATCGACCAGGACAAGAACATTTTCGTCTGCATCCATATATTTAAACAGGGTTGTTCCGAAATCAGTGGAATTTTTTACAAGTACCTTTTTATATTGATCATTCTGAGTTATCGTAACGGAACTTTCTGCAGAAAATGCAACCATGCTTTTTTTATCGACCGATATGCCGTCCAGGGTAACAGTTGCCTCTGCTGACAGGGGATCGACTATTTCAAAAGTTTGAGTAAAATCGTTTGACCCCGGTAAAGGTTTTAGGCCCGCTTCTCTGAATTCATTTGCAATAAATGCGGCGGCTTTTTCAATGCCCGCTGTATAAACTTTTCTTCCCTGCATGCTATCTGATGCCAGAGTTTTTTCTATCCGGCTTACTTCTGCCACGCTGATGTCCTGAAGGCTCTGCGAATGAACATAAATAGAGCTTATCAGGAATCCTGTTACGATAAGTGAACGCATTGCATATTTTTGGAATTATTACAAACTCATCATTTCCTTGAACTTAACAGTCTGCCTTCGGCTGACTTCAATTTTTTCCCCACCCTTTAGTTCAAGCAGCAGTCCCCCATTGAAATAAGGCTCGATTTTTTCAATGAGACGAAGATTTACAATATGTTTACGGTTTGCGCGGAAAAAAACCTTTTCGTCCAGGCGTTCTTCCAACGCATTCAGTGATTTCAAAATAAGTGGTTTATTCGACTGGAAATATATCTTTGCATAATTTCCGACACTTTCAAAAAGCCGTATTTCGCCCAGTTTCACAAACCAGCATCTTTCCCCGTCCTTTACAAATACCTGGTCGGTTTCATGGAGCAGGCTTTTGTTGACGGATATTTCATCTTCGGATGCCGATTCACGATCGCGACTTTCTTCCAGGTGAAGCTTATGCAGTGCGTCTGCGAGCCTACGGGGTTCAACCGGCTTCAATAAATAATCGAGTGCATTTACTTCAAATGCTTTTAACGCATAATCGTCATACGCGGTGGTAAAAATTACATCGGGAGCTTTGTCCAGTTCCGCCAGCATATCGAAACCGGTTTTTCCCGGCATCTGTATATCCAGGAAAATAAGATCAGGATTGAGACTATCGATTTTTTCGATGCCCTCATTGGCATTTGCAGCTTCTGCGACAATTTCTATTTCCGGAAATTCCTGGAGCAATTTTTTCAATTCGTTGCGGGCCAGTCGTTCGTCGTCAATAATTACAGCTCTGATCATTTGGATGAGTTTAAGTAAAAGGAATTTGCAATTCAGCTTCCACCATATTTCCGTTAATCTCCCGTATATTAAAATTCGCCTCTTCGCCGAATAAAAGATGTAAGCGGTTACGTGTACTGGTGAGTCCGAACCCGTCTTCATTTCCCAAATTGTTTAAGCGTCCTGTATTCCGGATCACCAGCTGATGATAATGTTCCTTCATCCTGGAAACAATGGTTACGGTTCCGCCGCTTACCTGTTTACTAATACCATGTTTTATGGCATTCTCCACCAGCGTCTGCAGCATCATGGGTGGGATCTGTTGAGTTAATGTATTTTCGGCAATTTCATACTGTACATTTAAACGGTCTTCGAATCGGATATGTTCAAGGGCCAGATAATCTTTAACAATACTCAATTCTTTTTCAAAAAAAACAGTTTCCTGTTTTTCCGTTTGCATGCTGCTTCTTAAAATATTGCTCAGTTCTGTAATCGCCGTTCTGGCCCTCAGCGGATTTTCGTCAATCAATGCGCGGATACTATTCAGCGCATTAAAAATAAAATGCGGATTGATATGACTCTTGATGGTTTTTAATTCCAGTTCTTTAACAAGCGCTTCCAGTTTCAGGGTATCCAATTGCTGTTTCCTGCTTTTATCAATATAATGGAAGAAATAATAAATCAGTGTCCATGGTATAATATATAGTGCGTTTTCCACGGTCACTAAAAGAAAACGAGTGGAGAATTCCAACCTTTTACTCGTATTGGTCGGATCTATCCAGTTTATTACCGTTATTCGAAGAATCGTATCGAGTAAACAAACAATTAAAATGCCCAAAGCCAGCCTGGGTAGTGCTTTTTCAACAGGAAGCATCAGCCATCCGGCACGATGAATAAAAAGCCTGAATAAATGAGTTGTAAAAATACCTACCGGCACCTGAAGGCAAAGAGGTATCAGAAACTGCATATCCACTTTTCTCCCAAAAAGGATATTCGCAAAAACCAATATCAAGGCAAGAATTCCCCATCCCCCTATCTGGAGCCACCAATAGTATTTACTAGTCTTTTGCATAAGTTCAGCCAGGGACAAAACTATAGGATAAATCCTCCTTTTTCATATATTAAGTACTAATGGATAATTCCGGCCTTTTGGCGGTCGCCCGGCTCCGGGAAGGGAGTAAAGGGGGAGTTCCTGCTTATATCACGGGAAAATGTTATTTTTACTCGTTTAAATGAACCAGATGGACCTAGTGCCAGGACCCCTTTTACTAACCGTTGATTCCCCTCAGGATCTTAAGAAATTAAGCAGAGATCAGCTTCAACAACTCAGTGATGAGTTACGTCAGTATATAATCGATGTGGTGAGCCTCCATGGGGGCCATTTTGCCGCCAGCCTGGGTGTCGTTGAACTAACAGTTGCCTTGCACCATGTATTCAATACGCCTTATGATCAATTAGTTTGGGATGTGGGTCATCAGGCATACGGACATAAAATACTTACCGGTCGCAGGGATACTTTTTCCAGCAATAGAAAATACAAAGGGTTAAGTGGATTTCCGAACCGGAGTGAAAGCATCTATGATACATTTGGAGTTGGGCATTCTTCTACTTCTATCAGCGCCGCCCTGGGCATGTCCATGGCTGCAAAATATAAAGGTGAGACTGATAGAAAAGTAGTTGCTGTCATCGGGGATGGGGCATTAACCGCCGGTCTCGCTTTTGAAGGGATGAACCATGCCGGTGTTGCTGATTCTGATTTGCTGATTATCCTCAATGATAATTGTATGAGTATCGATCCCAATGTCGGTGCGCTGAAAGAATATTTAACTGATATTACAACCTCGCAAACCTATAATAAATTTAAAGACGATATCTGGAAGGCACTTGGCAAATTACCAGTAGGTGGACATTTCAGCCGTGAGATTGCCAGCAAGATCGAACACAGCATCAAGAGTTTTGTGAGCAAGAGCAGTAATCTTTTCGAGGCATTGAAATTGCGTTATTTCGGACCAATTGACGGACATAACCTGAATAAACTGGTGGAAACCCTGCAGGATCTGAAAAATATCCCTGGTCCTAAACTCCTGCATATCATAACAACAAAAGGAAAAGGATATTCATTGGCTGAAAACGATCAGACCAAATGGCATGCGCCCGGACTTTTTGATAAGATAACCGGCGAAATTTATAAGAAGCAATTTGAAACGGTTCAACCGCCAAAATACCAGGATGTATTTGGACAATCCATCATTGAGCTCGCGGAGAAAAATCCCAATATTTTTGCCATTACTCCAGCGATGCCCAGTGGAAGTTCACTGAAGTTTATGATGGAAAAAATGCCTGACCGGGCTTTTGATGTTGGTATTTGTGAACAGCATGCCGTTACGCTGAGTGCCGGCATGGCCACACAGGGTATGCGTGTATTCTGTAATATCTATTCTAGTTTCATGCAACGGGCTTATGATCAGGTAATTCATGATGTCGCAATACAGGATCTCCCGGTTGTTTTTTGCCTGGACCGCGCAGGACTCGTTGGTGAAGACGGACCCACGCACCATGGAGCATATGATATAGCCTATATGCGTTGTATTCCGAATTTGATCGTAAGTGCGCCGATGAATGAATCCGAATTACGCAACCTGATGTATACTGCACAATTGGAGAAAAATCAACATCCGTTTGTAATTCGATATCCACGCGGTGAAGGTGTTTTACCTGATTGGAAAACACCTTTCCAGGAAATCGAAATAGGTAAGGGTAGAAAATTAAAAGACGGAAAAGAAATTGCCATATTATCTTTCGGGCATCCCGGAAATTTTGCCACCGCAGCTATCCGGAAATTGAGGACGGAGGACCTGGATGCCGCTCATTATGATTTACGATTTGTAAAACCACTGGATGAAGAGCTGCTGCACGAAGTATTTAAAAAATACGACAAGATAATTACCGTAGAAGATGGAACTGTCGTTGGAGGTTTTGGGTCAGCAATTCTCGAATTTATGGTAAAGAATCAATACCGGGCTCGGACTATACTATTGGGTATACCGGATAAAATCATAGAACACGGATCTCCAAAGCAACTTCAGCATGAAGCTGGCTTTGATGCTGATGCCATTTATGATGCCGCCAAGAAACTTATTCTGGAGGCCCAGAGATTAATGCTCAACGCTTAGTTTTTACCCTGTTAATTAAACAGCAAACTGCAAAGGCACTTCAATCGCCAACAATTGCGTATTGTCCACTGCTTCAATACTCACTTTTTCTGTTTCAGAAATTCCTATTGCATCCCTCCTGGAAAGAGACTGGCCTTCAGTTTTAGCGGCTCCTTCTATTACAAACAAATACAATCCGGAATTTTTCCATTTCATTTCGTAGCTGATTGTTTTTCCGCCTTCCAGGTCAACCAGTGAAAAACGGGCATCCTGATTAATATTCAGCGCTTGTTCAGAGCTATCCGGACTTACCACAACCTGCCAGTTATTTTTCCGGTCGTTCAATTCAAAGGTTTTTTGTCCATATGCCGGTTTAATATTTTTGAGTTTGGGGAAAACCCAAATCTGTAAAAATTTTGCTGTTTCTGTTGCTGATGAATTGTATTCAGAATGACGTAAACCTGTTCCCGCGCTCATGATCTGAACATCTCCTTTTCGGATGACTCCTTCGTTGCCGGTACTGTCTTTATGGGACAAAGCACCTTCCAGAGGGATAGAAACGATTTCCATATTATCATGTGGATGGGCTCCAAATCCACCACCACCAGCCACACTGTCGTCATTAAGTACGCGTAAAGCTCCAAAATGCACTTTTTTAGGATCATTGTACTGGCCGAAACTAAAAGAATGAAATGAGTCCAACCAGCCCAGACTAACATGGCCCCTTTCTTTAGCGGGATATAAAGTCGTCTTCATATTAAAAGTTTAATGTTTAAACACCAAATACTATACCGTTCTTTAGTCTAAAGCTTAAGGTCGTAAAGCTTCACGCCTTAATGTCATAAGTTATTGATAAATCCTGACAGCATTGTTGAACAGGTATATTCTTTTGCCCAGACAATTCTTTGCTGCTGATGACAGAGTTCTATTTTAATATCAAAGGGCAGATTAAACATGGCATCGTGACCATAATGGGGTAAAATGAATCCATCTGTGAAGAGAGGGGTTAAAGGCTACATGCAGTATGAAACTCGAAAATTATGGTAAATCAGACAGGTCAAGCATTTCAGTGTTAAGCGTTCAGCGTTGATGGTTCTTCGTTGTGCTCCAGGATAAAATTATTCCGTCCTTCCCCGATCAGTATATTCATATAGCCCAGTTGCACCAGCTCCAGGATGGAAAGGAAAAGGAAGATAGCGTGAATCCGGTTTTCGCATGCATAGATGATTTTTTCGAATGGAACCGTGTGCTCCCGGCTGACCAATTCAATCAAAAACTCCCTGCTTGTTTCAATAGTGTAATTATATTGAACCACGGTATGCCTGGGCTGGTTATTCCGTTCCTGCATCCGTTGGATGACTTTCTCATACGTCTTCATCAGTTTAAACAAACTGATAGACTGGATCTCGGTTCCTTCTCCGGATTCTTCACCGATCTGAAGAAGCTCCCGGTGTAAATTTCCCCGGCGGATTAATTTCATCCTTTGTTCCTCCATCTCTGACAAGCGGGCTGCTGCTTCTTTATATCGTTTGTATTCAAGAACCTTATTCACCAGTTCCTGCCGCGGATCAATTTCGTTACCCTGCTCATCCAGTTCTTTCCTCGGCAGCAACATTTTAGCCTTAATACGCATAAGGGTGGAAACAAACAAGATGAATTCGCTGGAGAGTTCAATATTCAGGGTTTCTTCTTTATGTATAAAATCAAGAAAATCCTTAATCAGTTTATGGATCGGGATATTATAAATATCCAGTTCGTCCCGCTCAATAAAAAACAGGAGGAGGTCGAAGGGACCTTCAAACTGGGATAACCTAATCTGATATGATGCTGAATGCATGTTGCAAGAATAGTGAAAAACTTAAAGGTCATAGCCTAAGGCCAAAAACTTTTGTTGACATTTAAATCACATAGACGCCTAAAGTTCAAAGCTTAAAGCTTTAGCTGAAGTCCGATGCCCAGCAATTCCTGTAACTGCGGCTTCGCCCCTCCGGTTGTACCGTCTGACTTAACCGTTGAAACGTCATTATCATATATGAGATTGACAGCCACCGTCATGGTGAGAATGCCACTTACTTTAACCGCAATGAGATTGGTTAAGTTAATATCCACATCCTGCGGGTGGTGCAGGTAATTCGAAAACAGGTCGAGCCTGCCGTTATATGTTGCATTCTCACTTATTTTTGTGGTGTAGGAAATGGTTGAATACGCTCCAAATTCGAACTTAACATGCTTTCCCGAGTCTACTCCATAAGCTCCAACAGAAGCAAGAGAATCATCTTTCACAATTGTCCACCTCGCCGTTACAGGTGATATAAAAAAGGAAAATTTCTTATTGGGCATATAATTCATACCCGGCGAAAGAATAATGTATGCAGGTGCCAGAAAATCTGAAGTAAGAACAGGAGATTTGTCTTTGGGATAAGCGTATCCGGGAGAAAATTGGGAACGAAAATTAAATAATCCGCTGATATACCAGTTCTTTCCGATATCATATCCATATTTTGAAAGGAGATCGATCTTATCGTCAGATTTGCGCGTTCCCAGGCTGGTTGTATTTAAAAATCCATAAGCCAGATCAATGGTATTATCCCAGGAATGTCTTCCGAATTTATAATACGCGTACCCACTGAAAAAACTAGCCAGCCCAAGCGTATTCTTATCACCACCCGCTGCCCAGTTATCCTGCGCACCCTGGTTCATAGTAAAACGAAGGACAGCACTCGTTTTCCAAAGCTTGGGAATAGTGTCATTCGGATCTTTTTTAATAGCCCGGTTGGCTTCATCCCGCATTTGCTGCACGGATTTATCCTGCGCCACACCTGCGTAAAAACTTAGTATGGCCAAAACAAAGAATACGATCTTTTTCATATAAAATTTATTTCCTGAATTGTAAAATGCAGTTTGATATTCTATGGCAGGAAAATATGGCAATCTAAAATTGGGCCAATCAGGGTTTTTTGAGTTCGTCCCTGATTTCTGTTAAAAGTTTCTCTGTAGGCGTTGGTTCAGCTGCAGCAGGAACTTTTTTATTTTCAATTGATTTGAATCCTTTAACAATGAGGAAGAGTATGAAGGCAATAATGACAAATTTTATAATGGCTGATAAAAACAACCCGTATTTAACGGCGCCATAACTGAGTTGTTCCAGGTTATCGGCATGAGCCGCTCTTAATGCCGGCTTCAGTAACAGGGGGGTAATAACATTATCAGTCAGTGAAGAAACAATGGCTCCGAAAGCTCCTCCAATAATAACCGCAACGGCCAGATCAACTACATTGCCCCGCAATGCGAAATCCCTGAACTCTTTTAAGATTCCCATACATGTAATTTAGTGGTTAAGAATTAATTCTTTCAATTCATCCATTCAGACAGACATAATTTCCTTTTCCTTGGAAGCAAGGTGTTTTTCTACCAGAGAAATATGCTGATCTGTAACTTCCTGCATTTGTTTTTCTGCATCTTTCGTAAGGTCTTCACTCAAACCGTCTTTCTGCAATTTCCTGATTTCCTCTATCGCTTCCCTTCGGATGTTGCGAACAGCCACACGTGTTTGCTCTCCCTCGGCAAAAGCCTTCTTCACAAATTCCCTTCTTCTTTCCTCGGTAAGTGGTGGCATAAAAAGACGGATTATATTTCCGTCATTCTGTGGTGTAACTCCCAGATTAGCATTGATTATGGCTCTTTCTATGGGTTGTAGCATATTTTTTTCCCAGGGTTGGATGGTCAGCGTTCGTGCATCAAGAGCCGAAACATTTGCCATTTGATTGATTACAGTAGGCACACCATAATAATCCACATTTACAGCTTCCAACATCTGGGGGTTGGCTTTTCCTGCACGTATACGGGTAAGTTCATTCTCAAGGTGGGTTATGGCTTTAATCATGGAATCTTTGGCAACTTCCACAATAAAGTCTAATTCATCAGACATAGACGTAATTCTAATTCAGATTTTTTGACCGATGGGGCTGATTAATTTTTTTGTTCCAGCATACTATCGCGGATAAAGGTAACCAATTTCGATTCCTTTACTTTCTCATTTTTATCCATTCCATCGGTTTCCCAGGTTAATGAATCACGTGACCTGGAATAATAAGCAACTGCTATAAAAGAGAAGAAAAGAGCGATGACAGATAATATTAATATGGTACATCCAAGGGAACGTGCTAAATAAACAAATACGACCATACTGGCATTAACTGCCACTAGTAAAAGGGTAATCGTACGATGCGAAAGACCCCGGTCCAACAGTAGATGGTGGATATGGTTTCTGTCCGGACTGAACGGTGAACGCCGTTTGAAAATGCGGATCGCAAATACACGAAGCGTATCCAGCAGGGGAATCATGAGTATTGTAAATCCAATAGCGGGGGAAGAAACAATCGGATTCGCCGATTCAGGCCCATTTCCCGGGTCAATAAACTTCATTACCAATATGGCATTCACCACGCCAACTAACAGGGATCCCGTGTCCCCCATAAATATTTTCGCGGGTTGAAAATTAAAAATCAGGAATGCAACCAGGCTTCCGCATAAAGAAAATGCAAGAACATAATAAGGCTCCATGCCAGAGGCGCTCAGGAAAAAATAAATTCCGAACAGAGCCGATGACATCAATCCGAGAGTGCCGGCGAGTCCATCTACACCGTCAATGAGGTTAAAGGAATTAATGATAACGATAACAGAGAAATAGGAAATCAGCAGACTGAACATTTCAGGAAGTTCATGGATTCCAAAAAATCCATGCATACTCCGGATCTGTATCCGGCCGTAATAAATAATTAGGAAGGCAGCCAGTACCTGGCCGATGAATTTTTTAACCGGGGTAAGCACAAGGATATCATCCTTCAATCCCAAAAAGAAGATAACCATGGTCGCCGCAATAAAATATTGGAATTCGGAAGAATATTTAAAATTGATGGTGAGCAGACAGCCGAAAACAAATCCGGCAAAAATGCCAATGCCACCCAATGGCGTGATTGCGACCTGATGAATTTTGCGTGCATCCGGCACGTCAAAAAGTTTCTTCATGTCTGCAACGTTAATGATTACCGGAATCGCCAGAAAAGTAATGGTGAAGGAAATGGACAAGGAAAGTAGTACGTCAAACATGTACCTCGGTTTACATTAAAATAATTTCTATCATTGCTAAAATCAAGCCTAAACCAATCAATTCGTTCGTTCAGATTAGATTGCTGAGATTCAAGACATTCTGACGAGCAATGTTATAATGTCACTGAGCGTATGAGCAAGCAAGTTAGAACAAAAGTTTAATATGTTCCGGGACATGGGTAAATAAATTCCATTAGCTTTGCGAACTTCAAAATAAACCATAATATGGGTGATTTAAAGGGAATTGCCTCTCAAATCCGACGGGATATACTTAGAATGGTTCACGGTGCTTCTAGTGGTCATCCGGGAGGTTCCCTGGGATGTGCTGATTTTTTTACTGCCCTTTATTTTGAAATCATGAAACATGACCCGAAATTTTCTATGGATGGCAAGAATGAAGACTTGTTCTTTCTCAGTAACGGGCATATTTCTCCCGTTTTTTACTCAACCCTTGCACGGTCTGGTTATTTCGATTTAAAAGAACTTGGCACATTCCGAAAATTGAACTCCCGGCTGCAGGGACATCCAACCACTCATGAACACCTACCAGGAATTCGCATAGCCAGCGGTTCCCTGGGTCAGGGTATGAGCGTTGCAATCGGTGCGGCACTTACCAAAAAACTCAATAAAGATGCAAATATTGTATTCTCCCTGCACGGTGATGGAGAACTGGATGAGGGACAGAACTGGGAGGCGCTGATGTTTGCAGCCCATCATAAGGTGGATAACCTGATTTCGACTGTCGATTGGAATCATCAGCAAATCGACGGTACGACCGATAGTGTAATGAACCTGGGCAATATCCGTCAGAAATTTGATGCTTTTGGCTGGAAAACGTTGGAAACCAATGGTAATAACATGGATGAACTGGTGGCAACCCTAAAAGATGCCAGATCACTGACTGGCAAAAATCAGCCGATTGCCATTCTTATGCATACGATCATGGGAAGTGGTGTGGATTTTATGGAGAACGACCATAGCTGGCATGGGATCGCCCCTAGTGATGAACAATTGGCAAAAGCCCTTGCGCAACTTCCCGAAACTCTCGGAGACTACTAAAACACAAGTATGAGAGTATAAGTGTATAAGAGTATAGGAGTGCAGAAATTACACAATCACTCTTATATTCCTATAGTCTTATACTCCTATACTTCCCTAGGTTTTTAATTCAAACGGCTGCAAAGCGGCTTTTCTTGCTGGTAGCCAGGAAGCGAGAAGAACCACAACCAGTATGGTAGTACCCACAAGAATAAAATCTCCCGGGATCAATTTTACCGGATAGTAATCAATTAGAAAATTCCCTTCAAGCGGCACCAGTTTAAAATTTACCTGCATCCAGCAAAGTAAAATAGCCAGAAGAAATCCAAGCCCCCCACCTATCACCCCCAGCAAAATACCTTCATTTAGAAAAATTTGCTGGATAAAACGGTTATCGGCTCCCATCGCTTTTAATACCTGGATGTCCTTCTTTTTTTCAAGCACCAGCATGGTTAATGCGCCTACTATATTAAACGCAGCCACGATCAGGATAAGAGTCAGAATAATATAAATCACCCATTTTTCCATTTTCATGGTTCCGAACAATGTCTGATTTTGCTCATCTCTTGTCCGGATAAGGAAATCAGATCCGAATATTGATTGAAGCCTTCCCTTTAAATCCCTGCTCACCATACCATCTCTTGTGGCAATTTCTACTGCGCCATACTGGTTGGAATCCAGGCCCAGCATGCGTTGCATAAATCCAAGGTTGGTGAATACGTAATGATTATCAAAATCCTCCTGTATTTTGAAGGCACCTGCTGACACGAGGGCATCTGTACGTATTGCGGATGCGGCATCCGATGGATCAATGATTCCGTTACGGAATAGATTAACCGTCATCGGGGCGATAGAACGATCTGATTCGATATCCAGGGTATATTCAATACCTGCCCCCAGAATAGCCAACGGATGATCCGATGAACCCACCTGATATTCACCCTTCAAAATATTTTTTGAAAGTCCGTTTATACTTTTGTAATTACTGTCAACACCCTTCAGCAATACCGGCAGCATATTATTATTATATTGCAACAGCGCCTGGTCTTCTACCGTTAATGAATAACCGATAACGTCATTCATCTGTTTCAGTTTGAGCAGGCTGGTATTCGGAACATGGATGAATTTACCTGAAGCGGGAGAAATTTTCACGTCCGTATAAAAAGATGTATAAAGCGACCGTACCAAATCCTCCAGGCCATTGAATACACTCAGAAGTACAATAAGCGAAGCCGTTCCCAGGATGATGGCGCTCACGCTAACCCACGAGATGATATTAATGGCATTTGTGGATTTTTTTGCTTTAAAATATCGCCAGGCGAAAAGGAATTTCAATACAAATGAATTAAATCAGGAACCAGTTCCTGTATCCGGTTTTGTTTCATTGATTTCTTTGAACAGCGTTTCCATTTTGTCGACATATTCCAGGGAATCGTCAATATAGTAGGTAAGCTGGGGCATGCTTCTCAGTTGATTGCGGATGGAGCTGACAAGATCCCGCTTGATTTCCCAGGCTCTGTCTTCAATCAGTTTCAGGGCTTCCTGCGGTTTTGGTATCTGATAAAAACTCAGGTAAATACGAGCTTCGAAGAGATCCGGTGTAATTTTAACAGAGGAGATGGACACCATTCCGCCCTGGATCATATTCAATCCCAGTTTTTGGAAAATCTTGTTAATCTCTTCAAGTAATAATGCGCTAACCTGTTTCTGGCGTTTACCTTCTTTCATATCATTGCCGATTTCAGCGTAAATTTACGGGTTTACGCACCATCCATACATAATGAAAAGATTTTCGACGATTCTGAAATACCTGAGTGATCAGAAAGGAAAGATAGTCATGTATTTCATTTTCAACCTGCTCTCTGTATTATTCTCTCTGGTTTCCCTTACCATGCTGGTTCCCTTCCTGCAGCTTTTGTTCGGAAAAGAAAAAAGGGTATCGGCAATGCCTCAGCTTAGCTTTTCTGCTTCCAGTGTCCTGGACTCCATAAAGTATATTCTCGGTTTGCTTATCGATCAGCATGGGCCCTCCTATGCGCTTGGCGCCATTTGCGGCATCATTATAGTCTCGATCTTTTTGAAAAATTTATTTTATTATCTCGGGTACCGGGTTCTCGCGCCGATGCGCAATGGAGTCTTAACAAGGATCCGGGCAGATCTATATTCAAAAATTCTCGTCCTGCCTCTTGGATTTTTTACTGAACAACGCAAGGGAGATTTAATGAGTCGAATGAGCAATGATGTAAATGAAATTGAATGGAGCGTTATGAGCACGCTGGAAGGAATTTTCCGCGAGCCCCTGACCATCCTGATTATTCTGGCAACATTAGTTTTTCTGAGCCCGCCGTTATCCCTGTTTTTGTTTGTCCTGCTTCCGTTAACCGGGTTTATCATCGGACGTGTGAGCAGGTCGCTGAAAAAAAATTCAAACGACGCACAGGAACAATCCGGAGTACTATTATCCATTCTGGATGAAACCCTGGGTGGCCTGCGCGTAATTAAAGCATTTAATGCGGAAAATATACTGCGGTCTAAATTTTATAAAACCAATGATTTTCTGAACAACCTCAGAAATAAAATTATGTTCCGCCGGGACATGGCTTCACCTATGTCAGAATTGCTTGGAGTAATCGTCCTTTGTTGCATTCTATTTTTTGGAGGCCAGATGATCCTCAACAACAGATATGCTTTGCAGCCTGAAGGATTTATTGCTTATATCGCGATTTTTACCCAGATCATTAATCCGGCAAAATCATTATCTACTGCCTTTTACAACGCTCAGCGCGGATCCGCAGCTATAAAACGGATTGAAGAAATTTTACACGCCGACATCGTTATTAAAGAACCGGCCAATCCGCATCCCATAACTTCCTTCAATCATTCGATCGAATTCGAAAACGTAAGTTTTGCTTATGAAGGTGTTGAAGTATTACATCATATTAATCTGAAAATTATCAAGGGAAAAACGGTTGCGCTGGTCGGATCATCCGGAGCAGGCAAATCCACTTTGGCAGACCTGATCCCAAGGTTTCATGATGTGACAGGAGGTGAATTACTTGTAGACGGTATTAACATTAAGAATTATTCTCTGCATGCGCTGCGCGGCCTCATGAGTATTGTGACGCAGGAGCCCGTATTATTCAATGATACAATCCAGGCGAATATTGCATTGGGAACGCCAGATGCTTCAATAGGGGAAATTGAGCAGGCAGCGCGGGTAGCAAATGCCCAACAGTTTATCATACAAAAAGAAGATGGTTATAAAACTAATATTGGAGATCGTGGTTCCAAACTCAGCGGCGGTGAAAGGCAGCGTCTTACTATAGCCCGTGCGGTTTTGAAAAATCCTCCTATCCTCATCCTGGACGAAGCAACCTCTTCTCTGGATACGGAGAGTGAGCGCCTGGTTCAGGATGCCATTAATAATATGATGCAAAACAGAACCTGCGTTGTAATAGCGCACCGCTTGAGTACCATCCGCCACGCGGATGAAATTATCGTTCTTCAGAATGGCTCTATTGTGGAAAGAGGAACCCATGAAGAACTGGTATTACAAAATGGCTTCTATAAGAAACTTGTGGAAATGCAGGAGATCAGATAAATGTGCAAATGAGCAAATGTGCAAATGAGCAAATACAGAATTGGTTTAAATCGGAAATACATTATTATAAAATTTCGTTCAGCGGTTTCGAAATAGACAGGAGGTGGTCGTATACATCTGCAAACTCAAATTCCTTTTCGAATACAACAAAGCTGTGTCTGTCCAATAATACTTTTGGGCTGAGATTTATCTTTAGCTGCTCTTTGTACACTTTTTTCTTAGCCTCATAATCAATCGATTTGTTTCTTCTCAGCGCTTTAAAGTATGTGTAATAAGAAGATAAAAAAATAAAAGGATACCAGAAGGGAAAAAGGAATAAAGCTGTTTTGTTTATTCTCATAAATATGATCTCACTGATTTTAAAGCCGGTAATCCTTCCTATCACCCGCATTTTTTGCATCCCTATCAAAAAAATATGTCCGTAATAAATTTTTTTATTGACTTTATCTCCCAGCCAAACTGAATCAATTTCGTTCGGTGGCATCAATTTATGAAAGTATTCAGCTTCAAATAATGTATAGCTGAGTTTTGCCGCCAGATTGGAAATACTTGGTGTCGTGATGATGAGCCTGCCTTCCTTTTTCAGAACGCGGTTGAATTCTGAGAACATTTTGAGCTTGTCATTAAAATGTTCAACCCCTTCCTGGCAAATGATAAAATCCGCATAATTATTTTCTACCGGAATTCCTTCATTGATATCCGCTTTTTTACATACTATATCCTTGAGTAAAAAATATTCAGGAAATAAATCAAAGGCTTCCACCTTACTTCCTAATTCAAGAAGGATTTCGCTGGTGACACCATTGCCCGCCGGCAGGTCCAGAACTATTTTTCCCCTGAGTTCATCTTTTATGGCGGTGAGATACCTTTTAACATAAAATTTCGGACTCTTTGGATTGTTAACCTGCGGATCTACCATTGTAATTATCAATTATCAATTGTAAGTGGTTATCTATACCGTCGACCGTCAACTAGTATTTACGAATCAGAATTACTCCGACTATCAGAAGAATGGATCCGATGATTTTGCCTATGGAAATTTCTCTTATGGCTAAACCAAGCCAGCCAAACTGATCGAATAAAATGGCAACAAACATTTGTCCGGCCAGTACCAGGCTAAATGATAAAACCACACCGAGCCGTGGAAGAACAATCACAATACCTGCAACAAAAAATGTTCCCAGCAAACCGCCAGTCCATATCCACCAGGGAGATTGGGAAGTAATAAATCGTAAATTAAACTGGCCGGCAATAATTAAAAATAACATCAGTGCAATCGTACCTACGGCAAACGAAATAAATGCTGCCATTACCGGACTGCCGGCTGTTTTAGCCAGCCGGGAATTGATAGCTGCCTGCATGGGGAGAACAGCTCCCAGAGCAAGTGCTGTCGCCATAAATAAAAGGCGGGATTGCATTTTAGATTTTAATGCTCAAAATATGAACGCGCATCGCGAACGAAAATTGATAAACGATATTCGATACAACACTAACAAATAATTCGGGCTTTGGGCTTAGTACTAAAAGCTTTATGCTTTATTTATTCATCGTTTGTTTTGCCTCTATGCTGAGCGTTGCGTGAGGAACCGCTTTCAGTCTCGCTTTATCGATCAGTTTCCCCGTTACCCTGCAGATTCCATAAGTCTTGTTTTCAATCCGCATCATGGCTTTTTCCAGGTGATCGATAAAAGTGATCTGACGGCTGGCCATCTGGCTCAGTTGTTCGCGTTCCATACTCATACTTCCATCTTCCATTGTCATGTAACGGTTATCCGTTTCATCACCTCCCATTTCATCTCGCCTTGTAATCAGGCCCTGGAGGTACGCTAGCTCTTTCTTTGCTGAATCCAGTTTTTTAGTAATCAGTTCCCTGAATTCAGTTAGTTCTACATCACTATATCTCATGGTGGGTCCGGTTTGTTCCTGCTGGTGAATGTCCAGTACGGATTTTGTAAATTCCGGTTCATATTTACGAACCGTTTTCGTTTTAATATCAGGCATAACTACTTTAACCGCCTTCACGGGGGCTACAACCGGTTTTTTAGGCTCGGGTTTCACGGTGACTGGGCTGGTGTTTTTCACCTGTTGTTTAAAAACGGGTTTTTTATCTTCAACTTTGCCTGTTTTTGCAACAATTGGCTGAACGGTCTTGGCTGCAACAGGCGCATGAACAACGGGTGCCGGTTTAACCGGATGGGCTGTTGCTACCGTTTTTTTCGAAGCGGCTATCGCAACAGGTTGCTTTTTAGCGGTTGATGCAGGAGATACTGCTTTTTTTGCTGGTATCACTGCTTTTACCGGGACTGACTTACTTGCTGACGCTGCAGGTTTCTTTACCACGGGTATGTGTTTTTTAGGACTGTCCTTTTTTACATGTTTTGCCGGCGCTACCTTTTTGGCAGCAGCTTTTTTGACTGCTGGTTTTGCTACCTTTTTGGGTTGCACTTTTTTAACGGCTTTGACCGGTTTTTTCTTGATTGCCATATGGTTAGGCTTTTTTTGTGACAAAGACTGTTAAAGGGACGTCATTAACTTCAATTAGAGTGCCATT
>Ga0209863_10000288_pt1 | contig 28825 bp, 20 predicted proteins | sample OrgsoiDNA2013046_FD_185796 | JGI IMG/M metagenome (GOLD analysis project Ga0209863, IMG submission 185796) | Permafrost soil microbial communities from the Arctic, to analyse light accelerated degradation of dissolved organic matter (DOM) -... | ecosystem: Environmental > Terrestrial > Soil >...
AGCGTAAAGAGGGCGGTGAAAACCTCGTCCCTTCTCGCGTCGATCATGGGGCAGATCAGGGCGCCATTATTTATAGCGGTTTCTTTCATGGACCCGGCCATTACGCGGAGCGTATTTTGGGTGATCAGGGGTATTTTCAGGGCATAACAAAATCCTTTTGCAGCCGCCATGGCTACCCGTAAACCAGTATACGATCCCGGTCCGGCTACAACGGCGATGGCTTCCAGTTCGCGGAGCGCCATTTTCGCTTCATTCAAAATCCTTCCAATGGCAGAGTGCAGCCAGGCCGCGTGCTCCTTTGCGATCTTATTTTCTTCCGAAAACAAAACTTTTCCGTCGCTTTCAATTGCCACGGTTCCAATTTCCTGCGAGGTATCTATTAGTAGTATCATTTTTGTTGGCGGTTGACTGTTGGCGGTTGGCGGTTTCACCTTTCTTCATTTACCACAATTCCGTATTAGCCACATTAATAAGTAAGCGTATTGGCGATTTCATATACCGGATCCTCTTTTTTTAGTCTTTCTAACAGCCCGACCACCCTTTCAATTCCAATTAAAGAGGCCCATTCAAAGGGGCCGTAAGGATATCCCGTTCCGAGTTTCATCGCAATATCGATTTCCTCCTTTGTACTCGTTCCGGCCCCCCAGGTAAAACAGGCTTCATTGATGATCATGGCGACAATCCGCGCGGAAACAAATCCGGGTTCGTCCTTCACAAATATCAATTGTTCGCCGAACAATTTGCCAGCCCGCTCCTGCACTTTTTCGTTCGCCGATGCTTCTACATAATTTCCTTTCAGGAACCCGGGCCAGCCGTTGATCCGGATAAATTCCGGATGAATCCCGTCCAGTGTATCCGTCACAGAATTTACGAGTACCGGTTTAGGAAGAAGCTTCGCCAGTCTATCGATCCTCTCCGGGGACGGTTCAAAACTCAGATCAATAAATGCTTCGGCGATATGGTTCGACCATAAAGAAATGTTTTCTGAAAACAGCACTTCATGATTCCGGAAAAAAGCGGATGAAGCGATTTCTTCTTTCTGCGGATCGCTGGCTAGAACGGCAAGCATCATGGTTCCGTTCTTTAGGTGGCTGAAACAAATTGTTTTAAAAAGCGCATATCATTTTGCGAATACAGGCGCAGGTCGTTAATGCGGTATTTCAACTGGCAGATCCTTTCTATCCCCATGCCGAAAGCGAAACCGGTATATTTATTCGGATCAATACCGAAATTCTGCAACATTTTGGGATGCACCATTCCGCTGCCGAGGATCTCGACCCATCCCGTATGTTTGCACACGTTACATCCCACGCCACCGCAGATCAGACAGCTGATGTCCATCTCCGCACTGGGCTCCGTGAAAGGAAAATAGGAAGGACGAAAACGGACCTTCACTGTATTGCCAAACATCTCCTGTACGAAAAAATAAAGGGTCTGTTTCAGATCGGCGAATGAAACGTGTTCATCAATATATAATCCTTCGGTCTGGTGAAAAAAACAATGCGCCCGCGCGCTGACGGTTTCGTTCCTGTACACACGGCCCGGACAAATAATCCGGATGGGTGGTTTTTGTTTTTCCATCACCCGGGCCTGCACACTGCTGGTATGGGTGCGCAGTAGCCAGTCCGGATTTCTATGAACATAAAATGTATCCTGCATGTCCCGCGCGGGGTGGTCTGCGGGCAGGTTGAGTGCTGTGAAATTATGCCAGTCGTCTTCGATCTCCGGCCCTTCTGCCACAGAAAATCCGAGACGTCCGAAGATTTGTATTATGCGATTTCTTACCAAACTTATGGGATGACGTGTCCCTACAGGAATGGGATCGCCTGGTAATGATAAATCCAAAGCGTTAAGCGTTAGGCGTTCAGCGTTAGGCGTTACTTTTGATTGATCATATTTCGACTCAGCCAAAAGTTTGAATTCGTTTAGAATTTGTCCGAATTCCTTTTTCTTATCCGCGGGGACCTGTTTTATTTCCTGGAAAAGATTTTTAACGATACCCTTGGTTCCCAAAAAACGGATGCGGTAAGCTTCGGCGGCGTCTGCCCCACTGATTTCCGTGCCGATGATTTCCTTCCGGTAACTGTCCAGTTTTTCCAGTAATTCTTCCATCCCGCAAAGATAAAAGGAAAAACAAGTGTAAGTTTGTTTCAAATCATTGTACATGTTGTACAGTCTGCATATCCTTGACTACCTCGACCCGGTAAATACCCGGGAGATTTCCAACGATGAAGAATATAAAGACGGGCAGGTTGGAAAATTGATCCAGGTTTACGAAGAAGAATTCCCAGACCTGCTGCAATCCGACCTGGTCCTGGTCGGATGCCGGGAAGAAAGGGGCGCCCGCCGTTCCCGCACGCTACTCAATGGACCGGATATGATCCGTCGCCAGTTTTACCAGCTTTACCACTGGCACAGCGATCTCCGTCTGGTGGACGTGGGCAATATCAAACCCGGCGCCACACTAGCCGATACCTATGCGGCCCTGCGTTCCGTGATGAATGAACTGATCGGGCTGGGCAAAACCGTTATCATCCTGGGTGGATCGCACGACCTGACCCTGGCTCAATACCAGAGTTATGTGTCCCGCAAAAAACTGATTGAAGTGACCTGTGTGGACGCCCTGATCGACATCAATATTGAATCGACTCTAAAGAACGAAAATTTTTTGATGGAACTTTTAACCGATGAACCGAATTTCATTCATCACTATAATCATATCGGCTTTCAGAGTTATCATGTACATCCGAGGATGCTGGAGACGATGGACAAACTGCGGTTTGATTGTTTCCGCGTGGGCAAGGTGAAGGAATTTATCGATGAAATGGAACCCGTGTTGCGTAATTCCAATATGCTGAGTTTTGACATTTGTTCTATCGCCCATGCCTATGCGCCTTCCAATACGTTATCTCCCAACGGGCTTTCCGGAGAAGAAGCCTGCGCCATCCTGCGGTTCGCAGGACTAAGTCCGAATATCAACAGCATTGGGATTTACGGATATATTCCGGAGAATGACGAACACGAATTGTCGGCCAAACAGATTGCGCAGATGCTCTGGTACGCGGTTGATGGAAGGAACAAGGGACAACGCGAAGCCAGCCTGAACGACAAAGAATATTTTGTGGAATACCATACGGCTTTCGCCGAAGTGCAGACGGTCTTTCTGCAAAGCAAAAAAACCAATCGCTGGTGGATGCAGCTGCCCGACCAGAAATATATCGCCTGCTCTTACCAGGATTATTTACAGGCGAGTAGTAATGAAGTACCTGAGCGGTGGTTGAGGGCGCAGGAACGCTAGTGTTAATGTGCCAATGTGCCTATGTGCCGATGTGCCAATGTGCCGATGTGCCAATTATATTCTAACTATTAAATTATATTCTGACTTGACTTCTATAAAAAATCAGCCTAAGATTCTTCGATTTCTGATTGGCCTATTCATTATTTCTATTCTTTTATTTCAAACTACATCAGCTCAAACAACAATTCCGGAAACAACTGCGTTGAGGCAGCTTCTCGAAAATAAAGAACTCAAATCTGCACATGTAGGGGTTTACGTATACGACGATTCATCTAAAAAAGAAATTGCGGATTACCAGAGCGATAAATATTTTGTGCCGGCGAGTAATACAAAATTATTCTCGTTGTATGCCGGGATGAAATGGTTGGGCGATTCATTGGAAGGAATGGATTATATGTCGAATGATACGGCTATATTAATTTGGCCTACCGGCGATCCCAGTCTGCTGCACCCGGATTTTCAATCACAGCCCGTCATTGATTTTCTGAAAAAAACAAATAAAAAGATATATTTCGTAGACGGAGGATGGAAGGAAACGGCACTGGGCGCGGGCTGGGCCTGGGATGATTATAATGACGATTATTCGGTGGAAAGAAGTCAGTTCCCGCTGTACGGAAATTTTATCCGCTGGACCCAGCAAAAGTCCAAGACACGAAGTAATCCTGCCTTCGAAGCAACAGCAACTGTTTTCAGCTCACCGGAAATTTCATGGAAGGTCAGGTTCAACCCCGACAGCTTACCAAAAACGTTCCTGGTTAAGAGAGCTATTGACTCAAATATTTACAGTATACGGCTCGGAAATGAAACAGAAATGCAACAGCAGGACGTTCCATTTATTACAAACAATCTGAACGCGGCAGTTGATTTACTTCCCGATACCATTGGAAAACCGGTATTTATTTCGAAGACCTGGGTGAACATGAATTATTATAAAAACTCCCATGATGTAATTCCAAACATCTCCAAACAGCCACATCCGGTTTGGACTATGTATGCGCCTCCGCGTCCGATTTACTCCAGACCCGCCGATTCTATATTCATACCGATGATGTACCGGAGTGATAATTTTTTTGCGGAGCAGACCCTGCTCATGGTTAGCAATCGCCTGCTGGGTTATATGAATGATGAAAAAATCATTGACAGCCTTCTTCAGACAGACCTGGCTGGTCTGCCGCAACAACCTTCCTGGGTGGATGGCAGCGGGCTGAGCCGCTATAATTTATTTAGTCCGCGGGATTTTGTTTTCCTGCTGGTCAAATTCAAAAATGATTTTGGGATGGACCGGATGAGAAGAATACTTCCGACCGGTGGTACCGGAACGCTAAAGAATTATTATCGGCTGGACAGCGGGTATGTATTTGCCAAGACGGGCTCTATGAACGGTGTGCTCTGTATCAGTGGATATATTTATACCGCAAAAAAACGCCTGCTTGAATTTTCCATCCTCGTCAATAACGAAAATGGAGGCGGCTCTGCGATCAGAAGGGAAATAGAAACCTACGTTGAATATTTACGTAAAAATGATTAATTGGAAAGGCAGATTGACTAACAAATTTCGGCGCTAAAATTTCACAGGATTTCTCTTAGTATGTCTTATCCTAAGAATAGTGATATGAGTTTCTGAAACAGAGTAAGTTATCCGCAATTGATATATTTCATATGCTCTAATAGAACCGTCGTTTTGTATTTTAAATTTATCGGGTGGAAATTTTAGAGGATGTTTTGCTAATTCACCGATTGAATTAAGTACATTTCTTTTAAGTGTTTTTGCTCGATGTTCAGAGCTTAATTTTATGTAGGAATAAATACTCTTAAGCGCAGATTTTGCCTCGGCTTCAATTGTAACTTTTAAATCCATGTTCTACCAGGAATCCATTTCTTTTTCCAAATCCTCTAATGTTGTAAAATTTCCTTTCTTTACGTTTTCCAAAGCTTTAGCTAATTCAATGTTGTATTCCTCAATGGTTTGGTTTTCCGATGAGTGCATAGCTAGAAATGGTTTAATAAAATTCAACAAGGACTTTTTCTGAGAGTCATCCAGTTGACTAATCAACCTAAGCAATTGCTTATCCGTATGTGATATTGCCATTGTGGTCATTTACGCAAATTTAATTTTTTATCAATCCGAAAGCAACTATTATCCGCCAAAAGTATTTAACATGGATTTGTAAAAAATGAGGAAATCACCCTATTAAATTCTATTTCTTTACAACTCAAAAATTCGGGACTATGCGTAATTTTTTACACGAATTTGAATCATCTCATTGGCTTGGAAATGTTGGCCTTATTCTTATAAAACTCTGCTTTCCTTATAATAATATGTGCTGCCAGGACCGAATGATCACTGGCCCGGCTTTTGAACACTACAATAAAACGATTTATATGAACAAGATACTCATAACCCTCGCTGTTGGCATTGGACTTGGCTTATTACTCGCCCCCGCTAAAGGATCAGAAACCTGGAAGCGTTTGAAGGACGGGCTCAATGACCTGAAAGAAGATGCGGCAGATGAAGCGGACGATCTGATCGCCTCCGGAAAAAAAGCATTAAAACAGGGAAGAAAGAAGTTGGAATCCGCTATAAATTAATCCCAACGCCTGGAATCATTCGGGCCTTTTAGTCGTTTATCGTATGTAAACGGTACGCGATGACTGATGACAGATGACAGACGACAGATAACCGTTAATTGATAATTTGTAAATTCTGTAATTAGTACTAGGCGTTAAGCGTTTGGCTTTACGCTTTACGCTTTACGCTTTACGCTTTACGCTTTACGCTTTACGCTTTACGCTTTAGGCTTTAGGCTTTAAACGGCTTTCTTTGAAAAACTTTTTCAAGGTATTCTTTTTTGAAATCAACAAAAACGGGTTTGCCGTTGGGAGAGGTATTGGGCTGTAGGCAGCGGAACAGACTTTCGGTCAGGGAGCGCATCTCGGTCTCAGACAAAACCTCACCGGCCTTGATGGCTCCCTGCCAGGCGAGGGAGCGGATCATTTTTTCGTGAAGGGAATCGATTTTTTCGTTGCCGGAATGTTTGCAATGCTCCAATAAATTCTCAATCACTTTTTTCTCGTTTCCCTGCTCATGTCCGGCAGGAACGCCCTGCACGATAAAGCTATCTTTTCCGAAGGGCTCGATGGCATAACCCAGGGCCTGCAGACCGGGCAGTAATTCAAGCAGCAAAACGGCATCGGAAGTAGCCAGTGTCAGCGTGAGTGGAAACAATCCGGGCTGGGTGGATAATGGTTTCCCGCTCAGGGCCAGCATCATTTTTTCGTACAAAACCCGCTCATGTGCAGCTTGCTGATGGATCAGCAAAAAACCGCCGTCGGTTTCGCATACGATATAGGTATTCAGCACTTGCGTCAGTTTCAAGTCCTGGTCACGGAACAAAGGATCTGCCGTAAACCGCGCATAGAGGGACTGAAATGAACTTCTTTCCTCTGTGTGAATAATTTTTTCGGCTGTGGGAATGGTTAGCAGGTCAGGATCTGATTCTGTGCCGTCCTCTTTCTTACCGGAAGGAAATCCGGATGTCTTCGCGGGTTGACCGCCTGCAATAGAAGCGGCGAAATTTTCATCTTCCATTTCCCTGTTTCTCCAGTGTACGAGTCCGCTGTTCTCCGTGGGTTCGATAAAGTGGGCCTGATTTTTCTGTGTGAAAGTTTTAAACAAACTGGAGGATTCGACTTCCGACCGCTCTTCATTTGAGAAAGGTTTATTGATGGCATCGAGTTGCTGGATGGAAGGATCAAGGTCAAAATCCAGGCTCGGCGTTATGCTGAATTGGGCGAGTGCGTGTTTCACAGCCGCCTGAACAAAAGCGTAAATAATCTTTTCGTCTTCGAATTTAATCTCCTGTTTGGTGGGATGTACATTGATGTCCACGCGCGACGGATCGATCTCAATAAACAAGACATATAACGGAAAGCTATCCCCCGGAATCATCTGTTGAAATGCCGTCATCACGGCGTGATTGAGGTAAGCGCTCCGGATAAACCGATTGTTTACAAAAAAATACTGGTCACCGCGTGTACGCTTGGCAGTGTCGGGCTTTCCGACAAAACCAATGATATTGAGATAGTCCGTATTCTCCTGAACGGTTACAAGTTTCGAAGTATAATGGACGCCAAGGATCTGAACGATGCGTTGTTTGAGGGTTCCTTTTTCGAGATGAAAAATTTCCTGCCCGTTACTGATCAGTATAAAACGGATGTCCGGAAAAGAAAGGGCCACCCGGATGAATTCATCCACGATATGACGCATTTCCGCTGCATTGCTCTTTAGAAAATTCCTTCTGGCCGGCACATTGAAGAAAAGATTTTTCATCGCAATGCTGGTGCCGTTCGGAAAAGCAACCGGTTCCTGTTTTGTTACAAAACTGTTTTCTATTTCGATGGAAGTACCGCTCTCGTCGGCCGGTCTCTTTGTTTTGAGTTCTACCTGGGCAACTGCAGCAATGGAGGCCAGCGCCTCACCCCGGAAACCCATGGTCCGTATGCGGAAGAGATCTTCAATATTCCGGATTTTGGAAGTGGCATGCCTTTCAAAAGCCATCCTGGCGTCGGTTACGCTCATGCCCCGGCCATTGTCAATCACCTGCACCAGGGATTTTCCAGCATCCTGAACAATCAGTTTCACCTGTAGTGCGCCCGCGTCAACGGCATTTTCCATTAGTTCCTTTACGGCGCTGGCCGGTCGCTGGATCACTTCACCCGCCGCGATCTGGTTTGCAATATTATCAGGAAGTAATTCTATCAGGTCATTCATCGCCGGTCCCTTGTTGACTGGGCAATTTAGTGGAAATATATTTCATTTTCCTTCGTAGGTTTACGATCTGTTGGTTGGCGGTTGGCGGTTGGCGGATAATTTAATAATTCAACAATGGGCATTAAGCATTAAGCGTTAACTAAAAAAGGTTTTAGGCTTTAGGCTTTAAGCTTTAGGCCTAAAAAGGCGTTAAAAATCCATCATGAAAACCGTCTTACTCGTTATTTTACTCGTTTTTTCACTTTCGGTCTCTGCGCAGTACAATGTTAATCTGCCAGCAAATAACTGGGTGGATTCAGTATATAATACTTTATCAGACTCCCAGAAAATAGCCCAGCTGATGGTGATCCGGCTTTCATCCATTGATGCGGTTACAGGGAAAATTACCTTCTTCGATCAGCAGGTGGAAGCCGCAGTCCGGCGTTTTAATGTGGGTGGGATCTGTTTATTCCAGGGCGGACCTAAACAGCAGGCTGGCTTCATCAATCACTTTCAGGAAATAGCGCAAACCCCCATCTTATTTTCAATAGACGCGGAGAATGGCCTGGGTATGCGGATGGATAGCGTAGGTGCCCTGCCCAGACAAATGATGCTCGGGGCCGTGCAGGATCCGCAGCTCATCTATCAATACGGACAAACCGTTGCCGAACAGTGTAAACGAATGGGGATCCAGGTAGATTACGCCCCGGTTGCCGACGTGAACAACAATCCCGACAATCCGGTAATCAACGACCGTTCCTTCGGAGAAGACCCGCACCGGGTAGCGGATCTCGCCATCCAGTATATGAAGGGACTACAGGATCACGGTGTACTGGCCACGGCCAAGCATTTCCCTGGCCACGGTGATGTTTCGGTGGATTCCCACCTGGATCTTCCGGTTATCAATAAGAGCCGGCGACAATTGGATACTCTTGAGCTCTATCCATTTAAAAAATTATTTGAGGCCGGGATTGGCGCCGTGATGATCGGTCATCTGTTCGTTCCTGCCATAGATGCCCGCGAACACCGCGCCACATCGATATCCAGTAATACCGTTACGACCCTGCTCCGCAAACAGATGCAGTTTAAAGGGCTGAGTTTTACTGATGCCCTGGAAATGAAAGGGCTGAGTAAATATTTTCCGGACGGCGACGCTTCGGTTGAATCCCTGATCGCAGGAAATGATATGCTTTGCCTGCCCGGTGATGTGGAACTCAGCATGCAAAAAGTTTTCAAAGCCATCAAACAAAAAAAACTCAAATGGAAGGATTTGAATGCGCGCGTGAAAAGAGTGCTTACGGCTAAATATCAACTCGGATTATCGAACTGGCAACCCGTCGACACCGTGCATCTTGTGGAAGATCTGAATAAGGACGTTCCGGATCTCTACCGGAATATCGCTAAACAGGCGATCACGCTTGTGCGCAGAAACGACCGGCCCTTTCCCGGTCCGCCTGCCAAACGGGTCGCCTACATTGGATTCGGTCTGACAATCGACAACGCTTTCAGCAAAAGGATGCGTGATGATTTTCACGCAAATAATTATTATTTCGATTACGGACTAGACAGTGTGAAAGCCGCCGCGGCTTTCGAATTATTACGCAACCGCTACGATATGATCGTGATTGGTTTGCACAATATCAACCGGTATCCGGCGCACGATTTTGGAATCAGTGAAGCTGCCCTCCGGCTCCTGCAAAAGCTGGATCACCAGTTGGGCGCCATCACGCTGGTTTTCGGTAATCCCTATGCGCTCAAATATGTTTGTGATGCATCCATGCTGTTGGAGTGTTACGACGATAATGAGATTACACAAACGGTTGCCGCCGATTGGCTAAATGGAAAATTCCAGGCCAGGGGCCGTCTGCCGGTATCCGTTTGCAACGGACTAAAAGCAGGATTTGGCATTACTTTTTTCCGGGGCGCCCTGCCGGAAGTACCCGCCGAAACTTTGGGATTCAGTCCCGCTAAATTATTACGCATCGATTCGATTTGTAAACGCGCCATCGCCATGCAGGCCGCGCCCGGTTGTGTGGTGGTGATTGCAAAGGACGGACAGATAGCCTATGAAAAAGCATTTGGCACATTGGAATATAATAAGGCTGAACCGGTTTATCCCGAAACCATTTACGACCTGGCCTCGGTAACGAAAGTCTGTGCAACGACGATCTCCGTCATGAAATTATATGATGAAGGAAAACTGGATCTGCATAAAACTTTGGGCGATTATCTTCCCTGGGTGAGGGGCAGTGACAAGGACACGCTGAAGATCTGGGATATCATGTTGCACCAGGCGGGGCTGAAAGATTTCATTCCCTTTTATGCGGAAACGATTGCAAAGGATAAGGAAGCCGGTCCTCTCCCGGGCATTTACACGGCGACTGCTGATAGTCTGCATACCATCCGCGTAGCGGAAAATCTGTATATACGGAAAGACTGGGAAGACACGATGTACAAAAGAATTCTGACCAGTAAACTCGGGCCCGTCGGGAAATACGTTTACAGTGATAATGATTTTATTTTTATGGGCAAGATCGTGGAGGCCCTGAGTGGTCAGACCCTTGACCAGTATGCCTATACCAATTTTTATCTGCCGATGGCTTTGTCAACGACAGGATTTAAGCCGAGGCAACGGTTTCCGTTGAACCGGATTGCACCGACCGAGCAGGAAGTTCCTTTTCGCCGGCAGTTGTTACGTGGCGATGTGCACGATCCCGGCGCGGCGATGTTTGGAGAAGTATCCGGGCACGCCGGATTATTCAGCGATGCCTATGACCTGGCGGTGATCATGCAGATGCTGCTGAATGGCGGAACGATTGCCGGACATCAATATCTGAAAAAAGAAACCATTGAATACTTCACAGCTTATCATAGTGATATCAGCCGGCGGGGGCTTGGATTCGACAAACCGGAAAAAGATAATGCCACGAGAAGGGAGCCCTATCCCTGTGCGTCCGCTTCCCCACTCACTTTCGGGCATACAGGTTTTACCGGAACCTGCATCTGGGCAGATCCCGCCCGGAATATTGTTTTAATCTTTCTTTCCAACCGTGTAAATCCCCAGGAAAGCTCCCGGCTCTCCTCTTTAAATGTCCGCGGGAATATTATGGAGGATATGTATCAGGCGCTGCAATAAGCTGAACGCCTTCTTTAGCCTAAAGCTTAAAGCCCAAAGCCGAAAACTTTTTTCGTTTATCGTGAATCGTTTATCGTTTATCGATTTTTGGGCTCACGACAAGACACCATATACTTTAAACCATATACCATACACGATAAACGATACACGATAAACGATACATGATAAACGATACACGAATCAAGCTATATAATTGAAAAATACTTCAAGTTTATTCTCTCTTCAGATGTTTAGTAAAGACTACAAAAAGAAAAGCTTGCATAAGTAATTAATGCGGGAATCGGTAAAATTTTCCCTGAAAACTTATTCTAACTTTCATTCGTAAAAAGGAAGAACAAATTCCGGATTACCTTACGAATGAAAAATTTATCTTCTAAACAAATTTTATTGATCGCGGGAATGGTTTTCGTTGGTTGCACAAAAACCGATAAACCGAAACCCGGCCCAGGTTCTGATACCACAGTTGTTGTAAACAACCCTCCCCTGGTCATCAAACCCCAACCGGGCGACCTGCTTATTACGGTCCTGGAATATCAGACCGATCTGCCCATATCATCCGCATTATATACGCGGAGTTCCTGCACCCAGTTTAATGATACCGGATGTACAATGCCAAGTTCTGCCGGCTCCTGGTATTCCGACTCAGCAGGAAATATTCTTGTCAGGGCTAAAGATTCCACCGGAAATGCAAAGCCCGGTGAAACGAAAGTTGAAGAAATCAGTAAAGAGAATAAATATTGGAGACATTACGGGCTTGATTCAATATCTGTCCGCGATTCAATTCAGTATGCCACTGTAAGATTAAGACCCGTCGGATGGCTGAAAATTCATTTGAAAAATGCATTCTATCGAAATAATACCGTAAGGACGCTTATGTATTTGAATGATGATCTGGGAGATATCTGGGTGTTTTCCCCAGTTCCTTCTCATCCATTTATTAGGTACCACAATTTGGACTTGCCGACAAATAATCTGGATACCATTATTCTTGTTAAAACTTTTGCCTACATCGTAAACGAGTTGGATATTCAACATGATACGACGGATATCGAATTGAACTACTATCATTATTCCGTATATCGCGAATCTCGGACCGTAAATAAATTCGACACATTAGTTTGGGAAGTCCTTGTAAAGTAAAAAGGCCTAAAACCTTTTTCGTGTATCGGATATCGTTTATCGATGCACCATAAACCATAATCCATAACCCATAAATGATCCCCCGTCATCCGCCAACCGTCATCCGCCAACCGTCATCCGCCAACCGTCATCCGCCAACTGCAAACAATTAATGTACACCGGCGTATCGAAACCGGACAATACCAACTCGGTTCATTCCAATAGTTTTTTGATTCCTAATGACTTAGCAAAATGGCACTTTCTTGGCTGCCATAAAGGGTCTCTCACCTTCAATCTAAACCAATATGTTCTTCAACCAGATCAAAACAGCCTGCCGGAACTTATTCAGGTACAAAAACTACAGCATTTTTAATATCGCCGGACTGGCCGCGGGTATTGCTGTTTGCATACTGATCGCCGTCATTATCCGGTTTGAAACAAGTTTTGACAATTTTCATAAAAACAAGGACCGCCTCTTCCGGGTGCTGAGAGAATACCATCATCCGGGTGATAATGGAATTTTTTACGGAGCCGCGGCTCCCTTCCCTTTGCCCGGGGTCATAAAAAAAGACTTTCCCGAACTCAAAAAAACCTCCGCCATTGTTTCTTCGGGCGATAATCAGATCATGGTATTGGATCAAAGTGGGAAGACTTTAAAAAAATTCAAGGAAAAAAAAGGCGTCTTTGCAGTGGAACCGGATTTCTTTGACATGTTTGATTTTAAATGGCTCGCCGGCACGGCTGCCGGTTCGCTTGCCGATCCGAATTCCGCTGTACTGACTCAGGAAACAGCTGAAAAATATTTTGGGGACTGGAAACAGGCCATTGGAAAATCCATCAAAGTCGACAATTATTTCCAGTTGAAAGTGACCGGCATCCTGGCCAATGTTCCCAGCAATACGGATTTCCAGTTTAAGATCGTAACGCCCTATAGTCTGTTTACCTGGTTTGCAAAATCGACAAACTGGAGCGGTTCCACCGACAGTCATGACTGCTATATCATGATGCCCGATGGTATGACAAAAGAGAATTTCGATCCCCGGCTGAGAGCTTTCTTTAAAAAATACAGATCGACGGGTGATAAGGATGAGCTCGTCGTGCAGTCACTCAGCGAAGTGCATTATTACGACGCCCATAGTCATCTCAATAATTTTCTCGGAAGGACCATTGCAAAATCATCCCTACGGATTTTGTGGATGATCGCCGCTTTTATCCTCATCATTGCCTGCGTCAATTTTATTAATCTGGCCACTGCGCAGGCGGTCAATCGCGCGAGGGAAGTGGGCGTAAGAAAAGTGTTGGGCTCCGGTAAATGGCAGCTCAGATGGCAGTTCCTGCTTGAGACATTGATCCTGGTATTGATCTCCGTTTCGCTGGCCCTTATCATTGTCGCCTTTACCATACCACCTGTTGGCAGGATCCTGGATATACCCATTTCCATGGGCATTGTATATAGTAAGGAGATGTTGTTATTTTTTCTTGCCCTCGTTATCATTATTACGCCGCTGGCAGGTTTTTACCCCTCTGTTTTGCTTTCCGGCTACAATCCGATTGAAGCACTCAGGAGCGGTCTTTCCCTAAAAACAACGAAAGGGATTTCGTTGCGCCGTGGCCTCGTCGTTTTTCAGTTTATCATCGCCCAGGGGCTCATCATCGCAACGATCATCATGGTCAGGCAAATGAATTATTTCAACGAGCAATCCATGGGCTTTGATAAGGAAGCGATCATCGACGTCACTTTTCCGGGTGACAGCGCATCCAACAGCAAAATCGAATACCTGCGATCCAGTCTTCATGCGATAGCAGGAATCAAAAATGTCAGTTTTAATTCGCAGCCACCCGTGACAGATAATAATAACTGGATCGATTTTAAATACGATCACGCGCTCAAATACAATGAGCAGTATTCCATTATGAAGTATGTGGATCCGGATTATCTGAAGACTTTCGGACTGGAATTGGTTGCCGGAAGAAATTTCAGTTCGGATACCGCGCATGAAATCCTGATCAACGAAAGGCTTTTGCAGGATATCAATGTTAAAAATCCCCAGGACGCACTCAATAAGCAAATGGATATTTACGATGTCGTTGGACCGATTGTCGGCGTGGTGAAGGATTTTCATTCCACCGGCTTCAAGGATAAATATTCGCGCGTAATTTTCGCTCCCTATAAACGATGGTACGGGCACGCCGGCATAAAACTGACTGCGGTTCGGGCGCCGGCCACGCTGAAAGCCGTGGAGAGCCTATGGAACAAGACCTTTCCCGATTATGTTTTTGAATATCAGTTCCTGGATGCTTCGATCGAAGTTTTTTACAAACAGGAGAACCAGCTGGCGCAGCTTTATAAAATATTTGCGGGCATCGCTATTTTCCTGGGTTGCCTCGGCTTATACGGGCTGGCTTCCTATATGTCCATTCAGCGGATCAAAGAAGTCGGTATTCGAAAGGTACTCGGCGCCTCTATCGCAAGTATTGTATACCTGTTCACGAAGGAGTTTATCATACTGATTTCAATCGCATTTCTGATCGCTGCGCCCATTGCCTGGTATTTCATGCATAACTGGCTGCAGGATTATGCGTTCCAGATCAATATCAGTGGGTGGATCTTCATTGCAGGCGGCCTGATATCCATTCTTGTGGCATTGGCCACCGTGAGTTATCGCGCCATCCGCGCTGCCGTTGTTAATCCGGTTAATAGTTTAAGGTCTGAATAGACCCTTTTAAGCCCAAAGCCCAAAGCTTAAAGCCTAAAACCATTCTAAGCGTAAAGCCAAAAACTTTCTTAAGCCCAAAGCCTAAAGCATTTCATCGTATATCGTTTATCGTGGATCGTTTGTCGATAAACGATTAACGATACACGATTAACGAAAAGTTTTAGGCTTTTGGCTTTAGGCTTTAGGCTTTGATATGTATCTTTGCCCGCAATGTCAGTCAAGCCTACAGAGACGATTTTAAGAAATGTGGTGATCAAGTTTGCCGGGGATTCAGGGGACGGTATGCAGCTAACGGGCAGCCAGTTTACAAACAATACTGCCCTTTTGGGTATCGACCTGGCCACTTTTCCGGATTTTCCGGCGGAAATCCGTGCTCCCCAGGGCACGCTTCCGGGCGTTAGCGGCTTCCAGTTACACTTTTCCAGCGAGCATATTTTCACCCCGGGTGATGACTGTGATGTCCTGGTGGCCATGAATGCCGCGGCCCTGAAAACCAACCTGAAAGGCCTGAAAACAGGTGGCCGGATCATCGCCAATTTAGAGGGTTTTGACGCTAAGAATTTACGTCTCGCGAATTACCCTGAGGGGATCAATCCCCTGGATGATCAAAGTCTGAATAATTACGAACTGATCCGCGTCGATGTCACCAAACTCACGCGCGAAGCGTTGAAAGATATTCCCCTCGGCGCCAAGGAAAGGGACCGCGCGAAAAACATGTTTGTCCTCGGATTCTTATACTGGATGTATAACCGGAGCCTGGAAAGTACGCTCCGGTTTCTCACGGAGAAGTTTGGTAAAAAACCCGATATCCTCGAAAGTAATATCCGTGCCCTTCGCGCCGGATTTAATTATGGCGATACTACGGAAGCATTCACAACAACCTATACCGTTGTAAAAGCAAAACTGCAACCCGGAACCTATCGTTCGATCATGGGAAACCAGGCGCTGGCTTATGGTTTACTGGCTGCCTCAGAAAAAAGCGGACTGCCGATTTTTCTCGGGGCCTACCCGATCACACCGGCTTCGGATATTTTGCATGAACTCAGCCGGCACAAAGCATTTGGCGTACGTACGTTCCAGGCGGAGGACGAAATTGCGGGAATCGCCGCAGCCATTGGGGCCAGTTATGGCGGATCCCTGGGGGTAACCTGCACATCTGGTCCGGGAATGGCCCTGAAATCCGAGGCCATGGGTCTGGCCATGATGCTGGAAATTCCCCTGCTCATCTGTGATATTCAACGGGGCGGACCTTCTACCGGTCTTCCTACAAAAACAGAACAGAGCGATTTGATGCAGGCATATTACGGGCGAAACGGTGAAAGTCCGATTCCTATCATATCGGCTTCCATGCCCAGTGATTGTTTTGACGTGGCTTATGAAGCCGTTCGCATTGCCGTTCAGCATATGACACCGGTCATTTTATTGAGCGACGGATATATTGCGAACGGATCGGAACCCTGGAAATTTCCTGATGCGGAACACCTGCATCCGATAGAAGTGAAATTCAAAAAGGACCTGGGTCACGGAGAAGAAAAACTCCAACCCTATCTGCGGGATGAGAAAGGCGCCAGGCCCTGGGCGATCCCTGGTACGCCCGGACTGGAGCACCGGATCGGCGGACTCGAAAAAGAGAATATCACCGGCAACGTAAGTTATGATCCGGAAAACCACCAGCTGATGGTAAAACTCCGGCAGGAAAAAGTAGACAAGATCGCTGATCATATTCCGCTCCAGAAACTGGACAGCGGACCGGAGAAAGGCAAACTGCTGGTGCTTGGCTGGGGATCCACATTTGGTTCCATCAAGACAGCCGTAACCGAATTACAAAACGAAGGACTTGCAGTTTCGCATGTACATCTCCGTTATATACGACCATTCCCCAAAAACCTCGGGCATATCCTGGAGAATTTTGAACAGGTATTAATTCCCGAACTGAACAACGGGCAACTCATCAAAATCATCCGGGATCAGTATTTTGTTAACGCCATCGGCTTCAACAAAATCATGGGCATTCCTTTTACGCGTTCTGAATTGATTCAGAAAATGCGGGATATGCTGGAGGATGCGGTACAGACGGTACCGAATGTGTGAAACGGTTGGCGGTTGGCGGTTGGCAGTTGGCGGTTGGCAGTTGGCAGATGCGTTAAGCGTTACGCGTTAGGCGTTTCGCTTTCAAAGCAGTCTCCCTGATTGCACGTGCAGTCTTATGATTTCCCGTATGACTCCATCCCGGGGGCATGACCAGGTACAAAAACTTATTTTTAATTCCGGGAGCCCTGGCAACATCTTTCGCAAGGAATACGATCTCCCCGAAATAAGCGTCCATAAAACTATTTTTTTTCATGGGTCTTGTAATACCATATTCGACGGGTACGCCGTCGGTTTCCGGCTGATACGTTCTAAACATACGATCCCATATATTCAGAAGATTGCAAAAATTGGTGTCCATGTACAGTGGATTTCTCGCGTGGTGAACGCGGTGATGCGATGGCGTTAGAATATAATTGAATAGGGGTCCGCATCGCGCTTTCCTACCCAGGGTTTCACCGATATGAATAAATCCGCCCCAGAAACCGTCAAAAAACATGACCAGGAAGAGGATCTCCGGGCTCACGCCAAGAAGAATACAGGTGCTGGTTCTGATTACATCTGCATAAGGAGCTTCCAGAAAAAAATGAGCATAGGAAATCGCCAGGTTCATATTCTCCGGTGCGTGGTGCGTACTGTGCAGGCACCAGAGTAATCTGACTTTGTGGGCAAGAAAATGATAAATAAAATGCCCGAATTCCCACACGATATATCCATATATAAACCAGTACCAGGTGAAACTGCTTTTGAAAATGGCATGGGAGGAAAGACTGCCTATAATGAAGGCTATTGCCGCAATGGAAATAAATCTGCCGATGAAAGCATTAAGCAGATAAGAAAAAAATGGAATTTTGTAATCGATAACTTTAAACTTCCGGTATAAACAGGCGATCAAAAATTCAAGGACCAGAACGAGTGGTAATATAGGACCTACAACTGCCAATATGCCTTTTACAGTTCGCAATGACGAGTAATCCCCGGACTGAATAATGCAGATCGCATCTTTCAAACCAAAAAAACCAACAGCCCAGTCTTGAATGGATTGAAGTATATCCATATTCAAAAATAAAATTTAATTAAGGAAGGGACTCCACAAAATTTTATCCCACAGCAATTTCAGGAACTACTCTGAGATTCTTTTGGATATCATTTTCAGGAGGTTATCGGCAATTTTCCCGATAGCATTTTCAGAAGGTCCTCTGAGATCTTCCAGATAAAATTAAACTGATCGTTCACTGATTTCACAACCGTGAGACTTGTGCGTAAATGGCTTTCCATAATCCCCTGTTCGAGTTCCTTTTTACGAAATGTAACCATTTCTGTGACACGGGCATTCAAATGCATCAGACCTTCTTCGGCCAGCAATCCTTCCGTTTTAATTTTTTGCTTGTCCGGAGTTGGATTGATCAACCGGTCCATACTCTCCTCCTCCAATTTTTCTGCCTCTCCGGCAACAGGCAATGAAGATTTGTCCTGGAGTGAAAGGGTCCCTGTGCGTCCTTTACTTATTCCATTTATGACCTGGTTCAGATTTGAAATAACGGCTTGTACTACCGGAAGATAATCCGGATCCGGGGGTGGAGGATTTTTATCGAATGCGTAGGAGGCCAGTGTTGCGATATGAGACGAAAGCATATAATTAAGCACGACCAGCTGGTGAAATTCAGCAGCATTTTTTTGTTTGCTTTTCGGCTCTGCAAGCATTCTGTTTAAAGCGTCCGAAATATTCGCCAGTGCCACATATGCTTCTTTGCGCGATAGTTTATATTGGTTGACATTCGCCGCAGCGCCAGTAAAAAAAAACGTTACATCCCGGAAATAATTTCTGTTGGCTTCCAACATCTGCTGCAGGAAATCTGCGAATTGTTTATACGCCCAGTCCGGGGAAAGCAGGATGTTCGCCAGCAATGCGACGCCCGAACCGATTGCGGTATCCAAAAGACGGTCCATAATCAGGCTCCTGAAATGAAGCGGATTTAACATATAAAACAGGATCAGAATATACGAAGTCATCAGGGTTGTAAAAATCAAATACCGGGTACGCATGAAACTATACGCTAGTACCATAAGAGCAATCATACAACCCACCATCACCTGCCTGTCATTTACCAGGTATATAATCAGTACGCCGATACCGGCACCAAGAATGGTTCCCAGCAACCTGTCCCTGTTTCTTTTTTTGGTAATACTGTATGCGGGTTTCAGAATAACAATAATCGTGAGCAGGATCCAGTATCCGTGGCCGACAGGATAAAATTCTGATATTATAAATCCCAGGGTAGTAGCCATTGCAACGCGCAGGGCATGCCGGAACATATTGGATTTCCAGTTGAAATTATCGAGGAAGACCTTTGCGTCTATATCCCGGTGCGTAACGAAATCATCGTAACTCTGAATTCTTGATGCCTGTTTTGCATGCTGCAGGTCCGACGTGTTGTACTGCTGAATGGATTGCAGACGTAAAACGAATTCTTCAATGGCGCTCAGCAGCGAGCGGATTTCAATAAATCCCTCTACGTTGGAAGCCGTTCTTTGCCTGTCCCGCAGCTCCTCATAATCTTTTTTCAATTTTGTGAGTGCCTGTTCCAGCTTTTGGTTAGCTGGGTAAGGGTTTCCGCTTTTCACGGAAATGCCGATCTGATTCAGTTCTTCAGAAACCAGGAGCAGCATGTTTTTAAATTCATCCAGGATACCCGTGTCATCAAAATTCTGATGAAGTAGTCTGTGATCCAATTGTGAACTCATCGCGCGCTCGAAAAGGTCGTTGATGTCGAGAAATATCAATAAGGTCACGCGGCCGACATTAGTCGATTCCTTCACGACATCCCTGCTTTTAAAAAGTAATTCCCTGACCAGGTTTTGCTTATCATTTATTTCCACCTGTAAGTCGAGCAGGTTTTTATAAATGTTGTCATAATCGGGATCTTTTGCATAGAAAGCTGTTCGCCATAACATATAGGATGAGGTAGATTGAATCAGGTCACCCAGCGCCTGTTGGGTAACTTTATAGGGACGAAAACTATACAGGGAAAGGCTCAGCAGCATGTACCAGATTCCACCACTGAGTATATACAATGCATTTAGAATAATGGCCCAGCTATTCGTTCTTTCGTTAAGGTTTAGCACCATCACAAACAACGCGGCCAGTCCGACGGATCCCGCCCTCGGTCCGTACACGCCAATCATGGAAAATATAAAACAAAAAACGGCGATGAGTATTCCTGTTACCCATACTGAGCCTGCGGCGAATCCTGTGAGCAGGGATACAATAAAAATCATGGCATTGCAAACGAGCATTGCATTTTTGCGGTGCTGCACGGGTCCGGCATTGTCGACCAGCGTCACGCAAATGGCGCCAATGGAAACTGTGATGCCGATATTTTCATGGTGCAGGTAGGTGCCAATGATGGATGGCAGGGTCAGTCCCACCGTTATGCGAATTCCTTCGCTGAGGTAGTAGCTGTTGATGAAACTGCGGTATGTTGTTCGATAGTCCATTTTATAAGCCTAAAGCTTAAAGCGTAAAGCCGAAAACTTTTTAAATGTTTATCAGAATAAATAAATGTACATCCATTTGATGTTTCAGTTTTAAGCTTTACGCTTTGGGCTTTAGGCTTAAGAAGGTTTTGGGGTTTACGCTTTGGGTTTATGCTTAAAAAGGTTTTAGGCTTTACGCTTTAAGCTTTAGGCTTAAGAAGTATTTACAAACCGGCTTCAATCCGCAGATTTCGCATTTCGGATTACGCGCCACGCAAATATACCTGCCATGAAGAATGAGCCAGTGATGTGCTTTATGGATAAGTTCTCTCGGAATGAGCAGAATTAATTGCTTTTCGGCGGCGAACGGAGTTTTCGCGCCAACAGTTAAACCAATTCTTGCGGACACGCGGAACACGTGGGTGTCAACCGCCATATTGGGTTGCTGGTCGATCACCGAGGTGATCACGTTTGCGGTTTTTCTGCCTACTCCCGGTAATAAAAGCAGTTCTTGAACTGTCAGTGGGACTTCGCCCTTAAAATCCTTCACCAGCATTTGGGCCATGCCGATCAGGTGTTTGGTTTTATTGTTTGGGTATGATATGCTTTTGATGAATGGAAATACCTCGTCGAAGTGGGCTCTTGCCAGGGGACCGGGTCCGGGAAAATGGGCAAAAAACGTTGGTGTCGTCAGGTTTACCCGCTTGTCGGTGCATTGGGCGGATAAAATAACGGAGACCAGCAGCTGAAAGGGATTGTCGAAGACCAGTTCGGTTTCAGCGTCAGGAGCATGTTCACTGAACCAGGCAATAACAAAATCGAATCGCTGTTTCCGCGTCATTTTTGAAAATGGACCGAAATTAAGCTAAAATCCGGCGGGGAGAGCATCAGCCCCGGGAGGTCGTTTCGCAGATATAGTAACGAGGTGATAACAAAATCAAGCACTGTTTCCGGACCATTTTTGAAAAAAACAGACCAGACTAGCTAGGATTTGGTGGGAGAGAATCAGCCCCTTGAGGTCGTTTCTATGGCCGTATCACGTGCATATTGAAGAACACGCAGAACAACTTCCATTCGGGGAGCAACTACTTGTTTTTCTATATCTAATTGATTAACAGATGTTTGTAATTCTTCCATTTGTTCCCGAAGCGTCCAGTTTTCCTTGAGAGCAAGCTGGATAGCTGCTGTTAATTCGGGGGAAGACTCTTTATACAAATACCGTACAAGATCCTCCGGTGTAAAGAGTGTCATAGGCGAAACCATTTGAATGTCCAATAATCAGAAAGCAGTAAAAAAGAACCGTCCAATAGTAAAAACGTCATTCGGTTTGCGTTATTGCGTTCTTTATTAAAAGTTTTTATTTTTTATAATCAGGGGCCGCCAGGCCTAAAATCGAACGCTTTTCGCCCCCCAAACTCTCCGTTAAGCCGGGGTCTGACGGTCTCTATCCAGCGCCGATGCCTCCCGACTGTCTGAGTCCCCGTTAAGCCGGAGCTGACCGTTTCCGCCGAACGCTCAAGTTCTCTCAATGCCCAATTTCTTCGATAAACCGGACCAGGTAGTACACCAAACGCCCAGGCTCTTCGTCCGCCGAAGTTTTTATTTAGCCGGGAAAGGGTGTTTAAAGTCAACCTTTTTCTTTGGTTTGGGGATCGATCAACAAATGGGGATGGATACGGGTTTACAGAGCTAATATACTCTTTTCGTATAGACTTCTACGTTAGCATTAAACAGACTCTGTGTTAGTGTTAAATAGTTAAAAAGCTTTAAGTTTTCCATCTTCGCCAAGGCTTCGGTGGTCAAAGTAGGTTTTAATCGCCCTCGCTAAAGATTCGGCAGGCGAGGAGCTTTTGGCTTTCAGTTTTTATTTTACAATAAACAAATCCTCATTGTCCCGCTTCATCAGGTATTTTTCTCTTGCATACTTCTCCAGCGTAGCGGGGTTTGACTTAAGCTGCTCCAGCTCTTTGCGCACTGTCAGGATCTCTGCCTCGAAATACACTTTTCTGGCTTCCAGTTTATGCAATTCATTCTGGTGTCGGAAATGCGTTGTGACAAAATCGCGATCGTCAATAAATAATACCCATACGGCAAAACAAAGCGTCGTAAGCACGTATTTATTTTTCAGCCAGGATGGGATTATATCTAGGTACTGTTTCATTTAGTTGGCGGTTGACGGTATTCTTACATCTTACACTCCCATACTCCCATACTTTCCGTCGCTTTACTTTCCAAATGTAATTTTTCCCTTTGGATAAAAAGCATTTTTACCCAGCTTTTCTTCAATGCGTATCAGCTGATTGTATTTGGCGATACGGTCGGTCCGGCTGGCGGAACCGGTTTTGATCTGCCCGCAGTTTAATGCCACAGCGAGATCCGCAATAGTGGTGTCTTCTGTTTCACCACTGCGGTGACTCATGATTGTATTGTATCCATTGTGCTGGGCCAGTGTTACAGCATTGATGGTCTCGGTCAGGGTCCCGATCTGGTTTACTTTCACGAGCAGCGCATTTGCCGTTTTATCGTCAATCCCTTTTTGCAGCCTTTCCACATTCGTCACAAATAAATCGTCACCCACCAGTTGCACTTTGGATCCGACAGTATTTGTAAGATTTTTCCATCCGGCCCAATCATCTTCTGCCATCCCGTCTTCAATGGAAATGATCGGATATTTTTTTACCCATCCGGCCCAGAATTTTACGAGCTCATCGCTGCTGAGTTCTTTTTTGCTGCTCTTATGAAAAACATATTTTTTCTTTTTACTGTCCCAGAGTTCACTATTGGCCGCATCCATGGCGATGGCAATCTGTGAACCGGTTTTATAACCCGCGGCTGAAATGGCTTCCAGCACGGTTTCTATGGCTTCTTCATTGCTTTGGATATTAGGCGCAAAACCGCCTTCATCTCCCACATTGGTACTGAATCCTTTTTTCTTCAAAACGCTTTTGAGGGTATGAAAAATGTCAACACCCCAGCGTAACCCTTCACTAAAAGAAGAAGCGCCCACGGGCATGACCATGAATTCCTGGAAATCAATTTTATTATCGGCGTGTGCCCCGCCATTCAGGATATTCATCATGGGAATGGGTAAGGTAACCGCGTTGGTGCCGCCGACATACCGGTAAAGCGGAAGACCCGCTTCCTTTGCGGCCGCTTTGGCTGCAGCAAGACTCACAGCCAGCATACCATTGGCGCCAAGTTTTGATTTATTCGGCGTTCCATCTGCTGCGATAATAACGGCATCCAGTCCCGCCTGATCAGAAACTTCAAAACTCCTGAGTTTTGCGGCGATCGTCGTGTTTACATTTTCAACCGCTTTCAGTACCCCTTTTCCCTGGTAAATTTTTTTATCTCCGTCACGGAGTTCAACGGCTTCATGAATCCCCGTACTGGCGCCACTGGGAACGGCGGCCCTTCCCATGTATCCGGCTTCCGTATGAATATCCACTTCGACCGTTGGATTGCCACGGCTGTCTAAAATTTGTCTTGCAAAAATTTTTTTGATGCTACTCATTCGTTATGGTTTTTGTAAGTCCTCTGAAAATGTCTTCCAGACTCCTGTTTTCCGACTGCAAAGAAACAATGTTCCAATTATTTTGCAATGACAGGGAGAGCAATTGTTTTTTTAATAACTCCGGATCTGCGGCTTCGAGCTCCCATTCATAATCACTGGTTTTCCGGATTCCCCTGAGCTGATCCAGCCCCTGAAACATCTCCGGGGTAACACTTTCCTTCAAAACGACTTTTATGAATTTGCCTGTTTGTTCCTGCCGAAGTTGGTTCAGGTTATTATCGGCGATAATTTTTCCCTGGTGAATGATGATCACCCGATCACAGATCGCTTCCACTTCCTGCAGGATATGGGAAGAAAAAAGGACCGTCCGGTTTTTGCCATAATTCTTAATGACATCCCTGATCTCAACGATCTGATTGGGATCGAGTCCGGTCGTGGGTTCATCCAGGATCAGCACTTCGGGTGTATGGATAAGAGCTGCCGCCAGTCCCACGCGCTGTTTATATCCTTTCGAAAGCTGGGATATTTTTTTTCCGGCTTCCGGCCGTAGTCCGACCTGGTCGATGGTTGCATTGATTTTATCTTTTTTCCCTGCCAGCTGATGGATGTCAGCGATAAAGGAAAGGTATTCGCGAATATACATATCGCCGTACAGCGGATTGGATTCAGGCAGATAGCCCGTTATTTTTTTTGTCTGAACCGGTTTGGCGTTCACGTCTATTCCGTTCAGAAAAGCCTGTCCCTTGCTGGGTTTGAGGCATCCCGTAAGAATTTTCATCGTCGTGGATTTGCCCGCGCCGTTCGGTCCAAGGAACCCCACGATCTCGCCGCGGCTCACTGTAAATGAAATCCCGTCAATCGCTTTTTGCTCGCCGTATATTCTTGTCAGATTCTTTACTTCGATAGACATTTTTTGCGCTTAAAGCTTAAAGCCGAAGGCTTGGGCCAGCGAATCTACGAAGAAAGCGGAAGAAAGTATGGGAGTATGGGAGTATGGGAGTATGGGAGTATGGAAATGATAATTAGAAATGAATGAATGGATTTTAATGAAAATGAAAAATTATTTTCAAATGAAATCCGGAATTCTTCACTCCCATACTCCCATACTTTCAGACAATCCCCAGGTCTTTCTGTATCTGCTCCAGCGTCCGCCCTTTCGTTTCCGGCATCACGCGCCAGATAAAGACCAGGGAGACCAACACCATGCAGCTGAAGAAAATAAATGAATAAAACCCACCATTGGCACTTCCATTCACAATGATCGGGAAGGTCCATGCAATGATGGCGGCCATGATCCAGTGTGTGAAACTACCCAGTGAACTTCCCTGTGAACGAACGGAATTGGGAAAGATTTCAGAAATGAATACCCAGATCACGGCCCCCTGTGACATAGCAAAAAAAGCGATAAAGCCGACCAGATAAACAATTACAAAATGATTGGCCCCTCCTGTACCGGAATTAAATGCAAAGGCCGTGAGACAGAGAAAAGTTATCATACCAATGGCACCTGTGATCAACAAAGTTTTTCTGCCCACTTTATCAATAATGGACATGCCCAGGAATGTAAAAAGCAGGTTGGCGCATCCGATATATACGGGTTGTAAAAAAGAATCCTTCTGACTAAATCCTGCCATTTCAAAAATGCGCGGGGCATAATACAGAATGGCATTAATGCCGGATAGCTGATTAAACATGGCGAGTAATACGGCATATAAAATGGGCTTGCGGAATTTTCCGCTGAATAAATTTTCATCCGGAGTATGCTGTACAGCAGATTTCGGAGTGTGCAACAAAGCGTGTTCATCCTGGATCACTGCTTTTGCATCCGGTTCACCCGTACGGGCAAAAATGAATGCCGCTTCTTCATCCCGGTTATTCAATATCAGCCAGCGCGGACTTTCCGGAATGATTCGGAGTAAGAGAGCGAAGAGCCCGGCGGGCACGACCATGATACCAACCATCCATCGCCAGGAACCTGCTCCGATATGCAGGAAAAGGAAGTTGGTAAGAAACGCCACTAAAATGCCGATTACAATATTCAATTGAAACATACCTGTCAGCCGCCCCCGTACCGCAGCCGGAGAGATTTCTGAAATATACATCGGTCCGACTACCGACGAGGCGCCGACGGCGATTCCACCGATCATTCGGAAAATGATAAACAGGGACCAGTTGGGTGTTAGGGAACAACCCAATGCCGATAAAAGATATAAGACGGCGATCACCAGCAGTATTTTTTTTCGTCCGTAACGCTGCGCCGGCCGGCCGGCAATCATAGATCCGATAACGGTTCCGATCAAACTGGCAGCTACTGTGAATCCCAGTAAGAAATCACTGAGTGACCAAAGATTTTGGATGGTTTTTTCGGCACCGGAAATCACGGCGGTTTCAAAACCAAATAAAAAACCGCCCAGGGCGGCGATCAGCGTACAGCGGAGGAGGTAGGCGTTAATTTTCATTCAGCAATCGTTATTAGAGCATAAGGTATGAAATAAATACTCAGTAAATTTAGGGTTCAAACGATTGCAGACATGAGTTATCCCTATCAGATCCGGAGTTTCGACGATTATCTGGAACAATATAAAAACAGCGTAGAACAACCGGAAAAATTCTGGAGCGCGGTGGCGGAGAATTTTACCTGGAAGAAAAAATGGGAAAAAGTACTGGATTGGAACTTCAAAGAACCACGTGTGCGATGGTTTGAGGGAGCTAAATTAAATATCACGGAAAATTGTCTGGACAGACATCTGACCGACAAAGCTGATCAGGCAGCCATCATCTGGGAGCCCAATGACCCTGCGCAAAAAAACCGCGTGCTCACTTACAAGGAACTGTACACCGAAGTATGCCGTTTTGTGCAGGTGTTAAAAAATAACGGCGTGCAAAAAGGAGACCGGGTCTGCATATATATGCCGATGATTCCGGAACTCGCGATTGCCGTACTGGCCTGCGCCCGCATGGGTGCGATTCACTCCGTTATATTCGGCGGATTTTCTGCTCAGAGTATTGCCGACCGGATTGAAGACGCCAAATGTAAAATCGTGCTCACCGCCGATGGGGGAACCCGCGGTCCAAAAGATATTCTTCTGAAAGCGACCATTGACGAAGCCCTTCAAAAGACGACGCTTATTCAAAAAGTAATTGTATACAAACACCTCGGCAAACCGGTAAACATGGTTGCAGGAAGAGATGTTTGGTGGCAGGATGAACTGACAAAAATCACGAAGAACGAAACTGCGGCCGAACCCATGGACGCTGAGGACCCGCTTTTTATTTTGTATACATCCGGTTCTACCGGAAAGCCCAAGGGTGTTGTTCATAGTTGCGCGGGTTATATGATCTATACCACCTATAGTTTTGTAAATGTATTTCAATACCAGCCTGGCGAAATATATTTCTGTACGGCTGATATTGGATGGATCACGGGGCACAGTTATATTATATACGCGCCTCTTTGCGCAGGTGCAACCACCATGATATATGAAGGCATTCCTACTCATCCCGATGCGGGCAGATTCTGGAATATTATTGACAAATACAAAGTGAATATTTTTTATACGGCACCCACGGCCATTCGCAGCCTGATGGGATTCGGCACCGAACCGGTCAAAAATAAAAACCTGGAATCACTTCGTGTATTGGGCACCGTGGGTGAACCTATCAATGAGGAAGCCTGGCACTGGTATGATGAACAGGTGGGACGTCATCGTTGTCCCATTGTCGATACCTGGTGGCAGACGGAAACCGGCGGCATCATGATTTCTAACCTGGCCGGGATCAGCAAGGGCAAAGCTTCCTATGCAACGCTGCCACTTCCGGGTGTCGTTCCTGTCCTGGTAGATGAAAATGGTAAACCCGTTCGCGGTTCCGATGCAGGAAAAGATGGCGTTTTCCATGCAGGGGCCAAGGGCGATCCGGTTTCGGGCAATCTCTGCATCCGTTTTCCGTGGCCATCCATTATACGCACCACGTACGGAGATCATGAAAGATGCCGGCTGAACTATTTCGCTGCCTACCCTGATTTATATTTCACGGGCGACGGCGCCCTGCGCGATGCGGAAGGAAATTATCGTATTACGGGCCGTGTGGATGATGTGTTGAATGTAAGCGGCCACCGCATAGGAACGGCTGAAGTTGAAAATGCCATCAATATGTATCCTGACGTGGTGGAGAGTGCCGTGGTCGGATTTCCACACGATATCAAGGGACAGGGTATTTATGCATTTGTAACACTGAACCGCGCGCATCATGTTTCAGGAGAAGATAAGATGGGTGTCACGAAAATGGTAAACCAGGTAATTGGTGCCATTGCGAAGCCTGACAAAATCCAATTCGTTTCCGGATTGCCAAAAACCCGGAGCGGAAAAATAATGCGCCGTATCCTGCGTAAAATCGCGGAAGGTGAAATGGATAACCTGGGAGATATCAGTACGCTGACTGACCCGGGGGTTGTTGATGAGATAAAAGCGGGGAGGGTCTGACCAATTTGCTAATGTGCCAATATGCCGATATGCCAATTAATTTGCGTGATTTTACAATAAAAAGTAATACTCTTTAATCTTTCAATTCAATTGGCACATCGGCATATTGGCAAATTGGCAAATTTGTTTGGCACATTGGTAAATTGGCAAATTGGATTGGCACATTGGCAAATTAGCAAATTTGTTTACTGGGCCTTTTCTTCCTTCACGATCTGAATGGATGTGCCAATAGGCAGCATATCGTA
>Ga0209863_10000289_pt1 | contig 28806 bp, 20 predicted proteins | sample OrgsoiDNA2013046_FD_185796 | JGI IMG/M metagenome (GOLD analysis project Ga0209863, IMG submission 185796) | Permafrost soil microbial communities from the Arctic, to analyse light accelerated degradation of dissolved organic matter (DOM) -... | ecosystem: Environmental > Terrestrial > Soil >...
GCAATTTGCTGAATACCAGGTAAACACCGCTCAGGTCCCGGGTGGTTCCTTCCTTTTTCAGCTGTTCTTCGGCCCGGTCGCTGTCGTCCAATACTTCCAGCAGGGAAACGATTATCTCTTTTCCTGCCGTTTGATTCAATTCAACCCTTTCCCGGGAACTTCTTCTTTTATAATTGTCAAACTCGGCTAACAGACGCAGGTATTTATCTTTCTGTTCCTGTATTTCAGTGTTTAGTTTTTCCAGCAGTCCGTCATTTTCCAGGGCCTGGTGTAAATGATGGGTACCGGCCACATTATCATCGGTATTAATATCAACCGTTGATTCTGTGTCATTTATAGCGTCAAAACCGTTTTCCTCACTTATATTTTCTTTGTTTTTTTGCATATTCTGTAAATTCTGGCAAAGGTAAGGTTGTCAATTATTTTGCCAACTGCTGTTTTGAGACAAATTGTCTCCCCGGAACGGATCCCCCATGCTACTTTTGCGCCATGATCCCTGTTATTCTGAAGAAAAAAATCGGCCTGCGCATTGAAAATGGCCACCCCTGGATATTTGGGAATGAAATTGCAGAAACGGAAGAGGCGATCAAACCCGGTGATATTGTCACCGTTTTCAACGGGGATAAAAAATTCATCGGGAAAGGCTTTATCAACCCCCAGTCGCAGATCACGATCCGTTTGCTGACAAGAAAAGAAAATGAAGAAATAGATGCCCGTTTTATCCGCCGGCGGATTGAAGAAGCCTGGATCTACCGGAAAAGAATCGGGTATACGGTAAATTGCCGACTTGTTTTTGGAGAGGCCGACGGGATGCCGGGTCTTATAATAGACAAATTTGGGGACTATTTCGTGATTCAAACCCTGGCCCTGGGAATGGATCTGTGGAAACCTGACATCGTCAATTCCCTTCAGGATATATTTGGAACCGACAAAATTTTTGAACGAAACGATGTGCCAGTCAGGGAGCTGGAAGGAATGGTTCAGAAAAAGGGCTTTTTATCAGCAACATTTGACCCCCGGATAATCATCCGGGAAAACGGTATTCAGTTTGTGGTTGATCTTGAAAACGGGCAAAAAACAGGTTATTTCCTGGATCAGCAGGATAATCGCCGCGCCATTCAGCATATTGTAAAAGATGCCGAAGTACTCGGCGCATTTTGTTATACGGGCAGCTTTGAATTGCATGCCGGATTTTATGGGGCCCGGTCTGTACTCGGACTCGATATATCAGAAAATGCCATTGCCCAGGCAAAGCGGAATGCATTGCTGAACGGGTTGGAAGATAAAGTGCATTTTGAAGCTGTGAATGCATTTGATGTGTTAAAGAAATGGAGCCGCGAACAAAAAAAATTTGATGTGGTGATGCTGGATCCACCCGCTTTTACCAAGAGCCGGGAAAATATTAGCAAAGCCATCAGTGGTTATAAAGAAATTAATCTGAGGGGGATGAAACTATTGCGTTCCGGCGGATTCCTGGTCACTTCATCCTGCACCAACCTGGTTTCACCTGCTGTATTTTTGGATACTATCCGCTCAGCCGCTAAAGACGCAGGTAAAAAAATCAGGGAAGTCGTTTACCAGGCCCAGTCGCCTGATCATCCGATTGCCTGGGGACTGGAGAATACACATTACCTGAAGTTTCTGATTGTTGAGGTGAGTGATTAATGTGCAAATTGAATGCGTGAAAAGAACATTTCCATTCCACTTTTTTAAATAAAATTGAAGCCGTTTATTAACTGATTTAATTTTATTAGAAATGAAAGAAAATATCATTGTCAGCAAATCAATTAATTTTTCTGTTACCATTCTGAAATTTTGCACTGCTCAATGGTAAAAAGCAGTTTATCATCTCAAACCAGTTGTTGAAGTCTGGAACTTCCATTGGTGCAAACGTGTATGAACCCCAGGATGCAGAAAGCAAATTAGATTTTATCCACAAGATGAAAATTGCATCGAAAGAAGCCAGTGAAACATTCTATTGGCTTACGATATGTGAAAGACTGGAGGATATTGAAGTTCCTCCTGAAACATTCGATGAGTTAAAACAGATAAGGTCAATTTTAGGGAGAATTATAACAACGAGCAAAAAAAGCTGATGGAAAAATTTGCACATTTGCACATTTGCTCATTAATAACTATTTATTCACCTGAAACTTGCCGGACTCAACAATCCTGCCGCCCGGATCTTTGACCTGAAAAATATAAATACCGCGAAAGAAATCAGAAAGGTTCACGATATTCTTCTGGTCGGCCAGGTTAAATTCGTATACTTTTTTGCCGAGGAAGTTAAAAACCTGGATATTGTAGTTCTTGTCGTATTTCCCGAGAAAGTCTTCAAACGTAATGAATGAACTGGCCGGGTTTGGGTAAAACCGGACCGTTGCGGGGGTTCCGCTACCCGGAAAGCCAGCCACCCGGCTTTGGGCTTTGGCCCCGGCCGCCGAAATGAACACGATAAGTAGAACCAGGTAAAAAAGCCTCATAGTTTATTGGTTCAAGCCTGACAATATACCAAATTTCCTCCAAAGCTACAAAAAACCTGTTTTAAGCGCCTTTAAGCCCTTTTGCAGGGAGTTATTTACTATGACCTGACTTCCTGCTTTCAATATCCGGGCACCTTGTAGCCGCCCGCTGACCCATAACCTGCCCTGGTCAGGTCATGACAGGAAAAAATCTGGCATTTCCCGGCATCCTTGATTTAACGCATTGATATACAATATAATTGATAGTTGCCCTGCTTACCGCCCAGTCATTTGAAACACTGGCAATTACGGAAACCTGCATCCGACGATAAAATCCTCACATCTTTACATCTTCACATCCCCACATCTCCACATCTTTTTCAATTTGCACATTTGCACATTTGCACACTTGCACATTATCTAAAGCTCTTCTCCACTTCTTCTATCTTGACTCCGATCACTTTTTCCAACTCAATTTTTGTGATATTCAGTTCTTTCTGCAGCGTCAGGCTGGATACCTGTTCACCGATATAACTTTTTTGCGCTTTTTCCACTTCTTCCAACTTGATCAGGTTTTCTCCAAAGTCGCTTTCCGCCCTTTTAAGGGTTGCATATTGACTCTGTGTGATTTTTCCCTGCAATTCCACCAGTTGTTTGGCAAGCAGATAATTTTCATACTTGGTCAGAACGTCTGCTTTGATTTCGCGGAACCTTGCATTTTTAGCTGCCACAGATATATAATAATTCTGTTTGGCAATCCTTACATTGTTCGTCGTTTTGGTGAAAATATCAAACGGGACATTCAGTGAAATATTATATTTTGGATAAAGGTTGGGATAGGGAACACCATTATAGGTGGGAGCCCCGGTAATGGTATATTCATTCACGTTTGCCGAAACATTGAAAAGACCGAGGTAAGCGGATTTTGCAATTTTGATCTCATAGGAGGCCGCGGTGGAGGCATGATCCACCATTTCATAACTCGGATTCTGCATGGCCAGCTGAATCAGTCTTTCCCGGATATCCATTACCCGGACAGTATCTGCACGCATACCTTTTTTTGGCGTTTGTGCCTCCAGGATTTGGGAAAAGAGTAAAAAAATCAATAAAAAATATCGCATGGGATCAGGTTTGTATTGTTTTTTGGGGTTGTACGGATTTATCGAAATCAGCAAGTTTGATAAAAATAACTAAAGTTCCATAAAAATTAAGTGCCATAGGGTATTGCGATAGCGTTATTTGTGCGTACTGTGCCACCATAAATGTAAACGTCATTATGAGCAAAGCAATATAGTAAGTCCGGATTTCCGGATCTTTTACCCTGTAAAAACTGCGATAACCGACACGCATGAGGATAAAATAAAATGAAAGCAAAAGAACCAGACCGACGGGACCCTGTTCTGCAACCACTTTCATATACCCGCTGTCTGCCTGCAGGAATTCCAGATAATGTCCTTCGTTGTATTTGGTTCCTTCTCCCCCGACCGTGAATATACCGCCACCGATCGGATGTGCCTGAATATAGGGTTGTACTTCATGCCGGTCATAATCCCGTACCGCCGCAGAAGCGTCTTTGGTACCTTCAAATGTTGAACGGATCCGGTAAGTGACTGCATTCTGGAAGGGCATCACGATCAGGGCAATATAAACCCCGATGGCATAGCACAAAAATATAACGGTTCGTCGTTCAAATATGGCAGATATGCAGTACAGGACGATACCTGCCACCAACATAAGGGTTGCTGTACGCGTACCCGAATAACTATAACCCAGCAGGTTGATGACCAGGGCCACGGAGAGCCATATCCGCTCTTTTTTTTCTGTTAGTCTGAAAATCAGTATGACACATAACATGGCTATACTGGCAAACAGGATTCCGGAAGTACCCGGATCAGAAAAAACTGAAAACTTCCTCAGCAATCCGCCCTGAAATAATAACTGATACCCGTTTCCGGTTCCAATCCATGCTAATTCAAAATTAGCATATCCGAACCACTGTTGTTTGCAGGCATATAAAGCCAGAATAGTAGAAAGTACAATAATGAACCGGACAAAATATATTATCCTTGCCTTCGAATCCAGCAGGCAATAACTCATATAATAAAATACAAAAAAGCTAAACTGCTTTCTGAAAAAACTTATCCATCCCACCCAGCTGTATGGACCATTCATTTCAGGATTGAAGAGCTCCACGATATAGAAAGCAAACAGAATATACATCCCGATGCTGATCGGGTTTGTGTAGAATCTTAGATTGATGTTTTTTTTAAGGTCATAATTCAGCAGAATACTTAATAAACAAACGTAACTGAACACTTCTATCAGGAGTCCTGAAGGAAGCGGTAAAGAGACCAGCCGGTCGATGACCACTACGAGGGAAGAATAAACAATGATAAAATAAAACCCGAAATAGGGCCATTTCATAATGAGGATGAAAGTCAGAAAAACCCCAAGCCCGGCCAGTACGATCAGGCTTATTTTTAAATCAACGAGTGTAATGCCGTAAGCAAAACCTGCAGCCACCAAAACCAAAAACACAAAACCCACAAATGTATTCAGCTTTTTCTCAATAAAATGATAGTGCAAACTTCTCCTGAAGGAAAAACGTTTAATATTTATTTCATTATCCATGGAATCAGTAATACATGAATTTAATAAATATAAATACGAAGAACAGAAAGATGAACACCATCGTGATCACTTCATAAATGCCTATATTTTTCTCCCGGTAAATTTTCATATCTCCGCAAGCAGGTAGTTTTTCTCCAGTGAATTAAATGCATCTCCCATGGCACCGACTGAATTCTCCCAGGTATGCGTCAACGCAAAATCCCTTCTTTTATTTTTTAATGCTGCCGATGTCCAAACGGGTTCATCCACCAGCTGCCGGATATGATGCACATATTCCTCCTTCGTACTGCATAACCGGGTATGATCCCTGAACATTTCCATCGCCTTTGTATCGGTGGCAACCACCGGTTTGCCGGCTGCCAGGTATTCGTCAATTTTTCGCGGGTAGTTGCCGATGGTAAGCAGGTTGACCAGCTGGGGATTAATACAAACGGTAAAATGGCGGATATAGGCTGCCGTTTGACCCGGTTTTTTACTACCGAGGAAATAAACATTTTTCTTTCCCCAGAGGGCGCTCTTTTCAAATTTCCCATCCGGTGGACCGACCATTACCAGGCTCATTTCCGGCAAGGCCGTGGCAATTTGCAAGAGCAGTTCCTCATCCAGTCGCATGGAGGTAATGGCCCCGCAATAGCCAATGATGGGCCTCGGGATCGCCTTCATATCATCCGGTTCCGGAAGGTCTTCGATAATAAACTCCTCCAGGTTACATCCCTGGCCTATGTCAACGCTATTGGGATTCCACTGTCCGGCATAATTCGCCAGATAGGCAGAATTTGCCACCACCAGGTCCGCCTTCCTGATTATTTCCATTTCACACCGGGGGCCGAATTTTTCAAAAAATGGCTGGATGGTTAAATAATCCCGGATGTAAAAAATGTATTCCCTGACCGGAAGAAGGGATTTCAGATATAACCCCCTGTAAAAATCATTGTCATTTATCAGCAGGCTGTTTTTGAAACCCAGTTCCCGGATCGTGGTTTTTATTTCAGCAGCCAGTCTTTTGTTGTTGATCCGGTTGAAGAAATCAAAGAGTTTATAGTTTGGCGACCAGTTCCCTGATTCAAGCATTGATTTTGGATGGAGAACCCGGAAATTTTCCTGAACGGATTCAATGTAGGGATGGTTCTCCCGGGCGGCTGTTTTCCCTGCAATTATATTTTTAAACGCCGTATTCCTGTCCATCGCCCGGTCAATGAACAAAACCCGGTTGTAACGGGCAAGTTCATACGCCATGTCCTTAAAATTAAAAGCGATATCGGAATCCCATGGCTGGAAGCTGAATAAAACGATATCCCTGTTTTTTATGAATCGATGCACCATCTTTAATTTGACCGGATCAGAGATCCAGGTTCTGTTCATCAAAATTATTCAACACAGCACCAATTAATTTATTCCGGTTGCCTTTCAGGAATGTAATCGATTCCCTGTCAGTTTCCTGCAGGGTACTTTTCGCTGAAAACACGACGACAATCCCTTCTACAAAATCTGTAAGTTCCTTGCTGTCAGCATGTGTATTCAGTGCAGCGCCCTCTATCAGAACATAATCATAGTGATGTTTGAGCTTATCCAGGTGTACCAGCAGATTGTTAGGGGGAAGAATTTCCGAAGGGGAGTAATTTCCCTCATCGCATCCGATCACATCCACATTCGTAATATTTGTAACGGTCGTGATGTCCCATACCTTTTCAATATTTTCTTGTCCGTTCATGCTGAAAGAAGCCAGTGTGGGTTTTGCGGAAAAATCATGCGTGAGTGTATTGTGGCTGAAGTTGCAATCAATGAGTAATACTTTTTTCTTGCTCATGCTGAAGATATGCGCTACGGACTCCAGTATGACCGTTTTGCCTTCCAGGGGTTTGGTACTTGTAAACAGTATAATTCTTTTGCCACTGCGTTCAATTTCAAACCGCAGTTTACGCAGGCTTTCTATAAAGGTCAGATTGTTTCTTTCCCGGTCTGGCTGCTGATTGAAATCAAAATATTCCTGTAGTGATTTCTTATCCAGCTGAATTCCCCCGACGGTTGATAAAACATCCAGTTTAGTTTCCTTTCTGAAAATGGAAGGTGTGCGTAAGGAATAATCCAGCAACTCCAGAATAATGATACTCAATATGGCGAGGAAGAACATGGAAGAACCTGTAATCGCCATAATCAGCAGGCCTTTTGCAGGTTCCGGTTTGATCGCCGGCTGCCCGATCAGGATAACTTTGAAATTAAAATCCGGAGAGACATCAATATCCTGTGAAGCGAAAATACTGCTGTTGTATTTTTCCAGATCTTTCTGTGCAATCGTCAGATCGTTCAGGTAGGCGTTGGCAATCACTTCCTGTCCCCCGCCGGAAAATGCTATTTTCCGGAATTGTTCCACCCGGGATTTATACATTTCAATATTATCTGTTGTTGATGCAATCGCGCTTTGCAGGTCAAGTTTATTTTTGATGAGTTCCTGTTTACGATCTGCTTCCTTCGTGATCGGATTAATAAACTGGGCGCTGGTTCCGCGATTAAGTTGATTTATTTTATTTAAATTATCATCAATCTGTTTCTGTATATTTTGATCCATCCCGCCTTTTAAAGCCAGTTTGGAAGCCAGTTCTTCATTCGTTCGGCGAAGTACCAGAATTTCATCGCCATGATTATTGACCGGTGCCGTTGGAACCACCGTTGGATTCGAATTGAGTTCACGAAGCTGATCAATCACACTGGCCAGTCGCTGCCTGTAATCATTCAGGTTGGCCTGCTGGGCCGTCAGTGAAGAGGTTAACTCCTGTAAGCCACTCATGGCAGCGGTTGCTGCATCCCCGGGATTGGGTGTACCTATCTTATCCCTGAAACGCTGCAGCTTGTTTCGCAGGGTATCCACTTCCTTCCGTTTCGTTTCCCGCAGACTATCCAGTTTATACAGGGATTCCTTCGTACTGACGGAAGCAAGGGAACTATAAAATTCCTTGAATTTTACACCAATCTTGTTTGATACATATGCGGATAATTCGGGATTTTCCGAACTGAAAGAAACATTAATATAATCCGTTTTGGGCACGCTGACGACCGATAACCTACTCAGGATATTATCTTCATCATACCCATACAGGTTGATCAGGTCCCAGGCCATTTTGTCCTGGGGATCATACGTGGTCAGCAATTTCAGGTTGTTGAGCTTTTCCCTTAATATCAAACGCACTTTGGGAATATCTGTCCTTTTATAATTAGAATCTTCTTTTTCCTTTTTCTTCAGGGTCCGGAAGGGATGTTCAGAATCCAGATCGTGCAGCATCAGATCATACGAAATCATGGCCAGTACAATGGGGGATTTAAAGGTTTCAATCACATTGTTGATGCGGAAATCAATCTGATTTACATCGAATATTTCAGTCAACTGGAGACTTACTTTCTGGGTTTGGGAGAAACCTGTGGAATATTGCGCTGTGGATACATATTCCCGAACCTTCAAAATCCTGAATAAAAAACCGGCGACCAGACCAAGTACCAGGCAGAAGAGAATAGTCCACTTCCTTCTGACCAATACTTTTAAAAGATAAATAATGTGCATGGGTAAGACTTTATATATTTCATTATAGCTTGGCGACAACACGCCGGGTCCTTCTGTAGATACTGGATTCGTAAGAAAGTAAATGGATTATCGGAGATCCCCGGAGCTGATAGACCTGCTATTGTATTCGGGTAATCAGTTACTTATGGCAAGGCGACCGGGTCAAAAATAATAATAAATTCTATAATCTGAAATTTATTAGAAACCTTACCGGTCAATATCTAAATTAGCGCCCAGCTAACTTTTGATGATGTTAAAGTTTTTTTTCCTGTTTAGTATGCTGATTGTATTTTATAGTTATATCGGATATGGTATCCTGATTTATCTGTTTTTAAAATTAAAGCATCTTTTTAGTATACGTTCTCCCACTCCATTGCTTTCAGCCTTTGAACCAGAGGTCACCCTCGTGGTTTCTGCTTATAATGAGTCTGATTTTATTGAACATAAAATCAAAAACAGCCTGGAACTCGAATATCCTTCCGGCAAACTCAGGTGGATTTTCATTACAGACGGCTCTGACGACGGAACGCCGGAAATCATTCAGAAACACAATGAAATTCTTTTGTTGCATCAGGCGGAAAGAAAAGGAAAAGTTGCTGCCATGAACCGGGCCATTAAACATGTTAAAACCCCTTATACTATCTTCTGCGACGCCAATACAATACTTAACACGGCCTGCGTTCGCGAAATGGTGAAACACTATGCAGATCCGCGGGTAGGCGGGGTAGCGGGGGAAAAAAAAATAATTGAAAGGGAAAAAGACAAGGCAGCCGGTGCCGGTGAAGGGATTTACTGGAAATATGAATCTTTTCTGAAAAAACTGGATTCCGAGTTTTATTCAGTGGTCGGGGCTGCGGGAGAGTTGTTTTCTGTAAAAACGGTTTTGTTTCATGAGGCCGCCGAAGATACCATTATCGAGGATTTCGTCCAGTCTTTGCAAATATGTATGGATGGGTATGTGATCCGGTACGAACCCGGGGCCTTTGCCCTGGAAACGGCCTCGGCTTCCATGATCGAAGAGCAGAAAAGAAAGGTCAGGATTGCAGCGGGTGCCTTTCAGGCCATGGGGATCCTTAAAAGACTATTCAACGTGTTCCGGTATCCGCGATTATCCTTTCAATTCATCTCACACCGCATTCTCCGGTGGACGTTGTGCCCGGTTTGCCTGTTTATATGCTTTATTTCCAATATACTTTTGGTTTACCAGGGAGCAGGGCGTTTTTACCAGGTAGTTTTGCTGTTCCAGATCGTATTTTACACACTGGCCGGAATCGGTTGGTTAATGGCCGGCCGGAACCTGAAAGTAAAGGCTTTTTACATTCCATACTATTTCTTATTCATGAATTTGTCAGTGTTTCTGGGCTTTTACAGGTTTATTAGAAAAAAACAAACCGCTGTTTGGGAAAAAGCGGCCAGACATTCCCATCCATAAACCCTGGTCGGTTATTATTTGATAACCCCGGCAGGTCAAAAAAAAGGATTGGTAAAATTTGGATCTTAGGAAAATATACTTACTTTTATCGTAGAAATTCGAAAGATCCGGTTCAATACCTCTGAAGCCCTAGAATCCCGACCAACTAAGCTATCACTAGCAGTCTATCCGTGAAATCCCCCCGATTGCTGATTTTTTCTAATTTATACCGATTGTAAGTCCATATCTAAGCATTAGCCTTTGATACCAATACCTTTTGTTTAACTCCGAATGTACCCCAATGCGAACCTAATGAGGAACAGAGTCTAATTTAAACAATGACTTCTGCCCATGAAAAAGCAAATTTTAGCTGTAGACGATAGTAAAGCGATCCGTTTTTTGCTTCAAACAGTTCTTGGAAAATCTTATCAGGTTATAACCGTACCAGATGGTTGTTCAGCGATGCACTGGTTGTCAAAAAGAAACTTTCCCCATCTGATAATTGCTGATCCGCAATTACCCGATCTGGAAAACTGGGAACTGATACAACAACTGGCGACAAGTGGGATCTATAAAAATATTCCGGTGATGGTTCTTTCCGGATTAAGTGTGGAAGAAACGGAAGAAAAATGTACTGCTTTTAAAGTTCAAAATTATTTTCTGAAACCGTTCAACCCGGTAGACCTGGTGAATGCCGTTCAACAGTTGATAGAAAATAAATCGTTCGATACCTATTATCCGATGAAAACAGTTTAATCGTTGCTGCCGTATACCTGAAAATTAAACCTTAACCATCTATGGATTTTACATTTTTACCCAAAGCAACCTACAGGGGAAAAGCTTTTGTACGCTACAGCATACGTGCAAAGGAAGTATCTGCAAGCACGATTTTTCATAGCGGGTTCTACTATATTGGCAAAAACCCTGCCAATATAGAGAAACTTGTGAAATTATTTAAAAGGGGCTACGCATCCGACAGCGTTGATAATGCCCGTGCTGAATTAAAACGTTCCATCGATCAGGAAAAGAACACACTTCCCGAAGTGATCTTTTGCGAATCCAGTTTTGATTTTGCCGCCGTAAAAAGTTTTGTACAATTTCTCCATAGTAATCCGGCATTTTCTGTAATCCCTTTTATCATGGATTCCGCGGATCTCTGCGAAATGGAAATGGGCCTTTACAAGAAACACATGCTGGCCGACGATATCATGAAGATTGACAGTACTGAAGAAACCTCCCTGGTAAGTAAAGTCCGCTTTCTGAATAAGGTCAAGTCAAAAGCCCTGGAGTTGAACAGCAACCTGAAAGAAGACGAGGCCCTGGTAGTTCCTTCGGTTAATATTCATAGCATTTTAAAACGCAGTTTCGATATCATGGTATCCTTAACAGCCCTTCTGCTGTTAAGCCCGGTATTCTTACTGATTGCCCTTGTCATCCGGATTGAATCCAAGGGAAACATCTTTTATGTGTCCAAAAGAGCTGGCCGGGGATACAAAATTTTTGATTTCTATAAATTCAGAACGATGTTCAATGGGGCTGATCTCCGCATGCATGAGTTTTCACACCTGAATCAATATGCAGGATCTGAACCAAAAGGTCCTTCCTTCTTCAAAATAAATAATGACCCGAGAATTACTAAAATAGGTACTTTCCTCAGGAATTCCAGCCTGGATGAACTGCCCCAGCTGCTGAATGTTTTATTGGGTGATATGTCCCTCGTAGGTAACCGCCCTTTGCCATTATATGAAGCAGCCACGCTGACGACTGACCAGTGCGCACAACGCTTTCTCGCCCCGGCTGGTATCACCGGGCTGTGGCAGATCAAGAAAAGAGGCCGGGAAGACATGTCTATTGAAGAAAGGATCAGCCTGGATATTGATTACGCGAATAAGTACAATTTCATATACGATCTCTGGATCATGGCCAACACCCCTTCTGCACTTATTCAAAAATCCAGCGCTTAGCTTTTATAATGCATCGGCTTTAGGTATTATCTTCCCTGAATGAATCCTTCCGCAGGTAACGAGCAACCATTGGTTTCAATCATCACCCTGAATTATAATCAGGCGCCTGTTACCGCTGAATTTTTGGAGTCCAGCAAGCAGTTGCTTTATCGGAATTTCGAAATCCTGGTATGCGATATGGCGTCTTCTGTAAACCCTTTAACGGCATTTGATCCGGCCGGCTTTCCAAATACCCGCCTGCTGCGGAGTGATAAAAATCTGGGATTTGCCGGTGGCAATAACTGGGGAATGCGTCAGGCAAAAGGCGATTTTATTTTTATCGTGAATAACGATACCGAACTTACCCGGGATATCATCGAAAGACTGCTCCAGCCTTTTTTTAAGGACCCGTCCATCGGTGTGGTTTGTCCGAAGATTAAATATTTTACAGACCGCCGGATCATTCAATATGCCGGTTTCAGGCCAATGAATCCTTATACGGGAAGAACATCCACCATTGGTGAACTCGAACCGGATAATGGTCAGTATGATATCCCGGGACCTACAAACGGCGCACACGGTTGCGCCATGATGGTGAAGAAGGAAGTGATAGAAAAAACCGGCATGTTCCCCGAAAAATTTTTCCTGTATTATGAAGAATGGGACTGGTCCGCACGTATTCTTCGTGCCGGCTACCTGATCTGGTACCAGCCCTCAGCTACCATATTCCATAAAGAATCCATGACAGTCGGCAAAGAGAATCCCCAGAAAGCTTATTATCATACCAGAAACCGGATCTTGTACATCCGGCGCAACTGCAGTTTTTTTCAAAAACTCATTTTCACTTTTTTTTTCACTTTCATCTCTGTGCCGAAATCTGTTTTCTCGTATCTGAAAAATAGGCAGCGGCCACAGTTAAAGTGGTTTCTGAAAGGAATCATTTATAATCTGACACATAATAGTAAATCCGTTGTTTAGGTAGGACGCTTGATGCAAGACGCCTGATGCCTTTTGCTTTAGGCCTTCGGCCTTATGCTTTCGGCCTTATGCTTTCGGCCTAATGCCTTCGGCCTTAGCTTAGGCCTTTCGCTTTCGGCCTTTAATATTCTTTATTTTCCGAAGTAAACGATTTCGGCGTATGCAAAAATTCCGTTCGTTTCTTTTTCATTTGAAGCACTGCACGGATCATAGATAACATCAGCAGCGGAACCCGGGAAATCGCCCGGACTGTTTGCAGGTTGTAAAAACTAACCGGAATGGATATGAAGAGGGTTAAAAGATAGAGTCCCATCATTACCAGCCACCAGCCGGCGGGCGGTTCCAGTAACGGAAAACGGAAAAAAAACTGAAACCCGAGTATAGCGGCCAGCAAACAAAAAACAACCAGGGTGAGTACGCGGGGTAATAATAAATTTTGAAAAAATTTATTATAGAAAAGAAAAGTTTTAGGCGCCTCTTTCATGTCTGCATCAAAAAAACGTTTCACATGATTTACCTGGGCCTCCAGCCAGCGCACCCGCTGTTTTTCAAATACACCGGAACTGGCTACTTTTTCATCATATACCAGGGCATCATCCAGGAATTCCATCTTAATTTTACGTTTCATCAGCTGCATATCTATTTCCCGGTCTTCCCCCGGATTTTCAAGGATCTCACCGGATGAAAAAATTTCCCGGATGAGGGCCGTTTTAAATGCCATGCCCGATCCGATGGGCGCTGCCGACAATCCCGCAGCAGCGGGCCCCCGGCGAAACAGATTGATATTGATTTCTTCACTCATCGCATCTAGCAGGGCCACCGCGGTATTTTTATTCTTTGCTGTCCGGTGACACTGCATGGCCTGCGATCCGCTATGAAAAGCTGCATTTACTTTTTCCAGGCACCCCTTCCCCATAATATTATCTGCATCCAGTATCATGACTAGATCGGAATCAATCACGGATTGCTTTTCAAGAGCGGCATGCAGAGAGCGTGATTTCATATTCAGATCCACCACCAGCACATCCACGGGAATCTGCCGGAGTGCATCGACCGTTTCCGGCTTTAATTTATCTGCAATAACCGTGATGGTAAACCGGTCAGCCCCATAATCATGTGCCCTGGCCTGGCGGGCTGTATCCCGGATCACCAGGTCTTCCCGGTAACAAGGAATGAGCACGGCGATTTTATACTGATCGTTTACCGGATTGATTTTTTTTCCCTTTATCAACCGGCCAATGGCAGCCATCAGAAACAGATAACACGAACCGGCGGCGAGGTAGATAAAAACCGCCCAGCTGAAAATATGGATGAAGTAAAAAATAAAATTCATGAGGTTCTGAATGGTTTGTAAAATGACCTGGTAGCCAGGGCCAGCATCGGTTTATCCCCGGATGAATCTCCGTAAACATTCACCTCTTCATAATCCGAAAGATTCCATTCTTCCCGGATCCGGATTACTTTTTGTTCCCCATGACAGTTTTTTCCATCGATTCTGCCCGTCATCAATCCATTTTTTACCTCCAGCCGGGTGGCTATTAATTTTAATTCAAGGGAATGGGTCCATGGACGGATCCAGTTTCCGGCGGATGCCGATACAATCACGATTTCAAATCCAAGGGTCCGAAGCTGGCTGATTTCAGATAATGCCCCGGGACGGATCAGGACGGGGAGCTTTTTTTCCGCAAACGAATCACAAGCTGCCTGAAAAACGGATTCAGACATACCTCCAAAAAAATAAATCAGCATTTTTTGTTTTGCCCGGTCGTTTGCCAGAAGATTCAGCTTGTACGCGAGGAGCCAGGGTGTGTGTAATAAAAACCCTGCATAAAAAGCCAGGTTCCCTTTTTGAAATTTGATGATCTCCAACAGGGTATCTTTTGTGGTGATGGTGCCGTCAAAATCAAAAAAAGCGATTTTCCTTCCACTCACAATTTCATTTTTTTAAACTGGAATTCCGGAATGTTCTGAATGATGAGCATTATATATCTCCAGAACCATTTTACATAAATGATATTCTTTTTTTTGAGGTAGGCAGCATAAATAATGTCTGCCACCTGTACAGGTGTGGATGTGATCAGTTTCGGCAGGGGCTGGTTCTCGGTCATTTTAGTATATACAAAACCCGGCTGAACGGTCATCACATGCACTTTTTCTTTGAAACACTTGTTCCGCAATCCGGCCAGGTAGGTGGTAAATGCTGCTTTGGCACTCGCATATATAAGCTTACTCGCGCGGCCACGGTCGCCGGCGACCGAACTGATCCCGATGATGGTTCCCTTATTTTGAGAGATATAATATTTTGCAATGACATTTAAAATAGAAACGGCTCCGGTGTAATTGGTATTGATCATCCTTTCCGTCAGTTGCCATTCGTTAAATGCTTCTTCCTCATCATCCAGCACGCCGAAAACGCAGATGCTTACTTCAGGTTTTGTTTGCAGGGTATTAAAAAAACCAGCGTGGGAACTGTAGTTCAACGCATCAAAAGCCAGTGAACTGCAATTTACCCCATAACGGATATGTATATCCGATTCAAGAGGTCCCAGTTGCCCCGGCTTTCTGGCCGCCAGCAACACGTCAAATTTATTGGATGCAAATTTCTTCGCAATGGCCGCACCGATATCAGATGTAGCACCTAAGATGAGAACTGTTGCCATGGAAAAATCAGTTAGTTGTCAAAAATAACCTGTCTGACTGGATTGAATGGATTTTTCCATCCGGGTTATACTTCCTGACAATAGCCTTGAATTTATTCAGTTCAGGGTAGCCCTGTGTCATGATTTCAGGTTTCATGCGGGCATCCTTTGACATATATATCCGGCCTCCGTATTTCAGCACAATCTGATCGAGTTCATCGAGGAATTCCAATAAACCGGTTTTAACCGGGAAATCGAGGGCCAGCGTGTATCCCTCTTTGGGGAATGAAATAATGCTTTCCTGCTTTCCAAACACTTTTAAAACGGCCAGGAACGAACCCAGGCCCTTGTCGCTGATACGGTTTAAAATTTCGACCAGCCCCTTTTTAGCTTCGAGCGGAAGAACAAACTGGTATTGAACAAATCCATTTTTCCCATACCCGCGGTTCCAGTGCAGGATCGCATCGAGCGGATAAAAAAATGGTTCATAACCGGTTACATTATTGATTTCCCTTTTAAAGTTTTTTGAATAAAAAAGGAAATTGAATGCTTTCACGGTAAATGCATTCAGCACCCAGGAAGGCAGATTAAAAGGAAAATTGATCTGTTTTTTTTTGGGCAGTTGTAATGGGTCCTGTTTAAGTTTTTCGTTCAGGTCAGTCAATGTGGCGTGTTCCCCCAGCATGAGGATACTTCTTCCGAAATCATTTCCTTTTTTCAGGCAGTCGATCCAGGCAACGGAATAGGTATAGTGATTGTATTCATCAAAAAGCTCGATCAATTCGTCCAGATTAGCTGCCTTGATTTGTTTCTGTCGTATAAAGGATGTTTCAATTTTTTTCAGCTGGAAAAGAACGCGGCTGATGATGCCTGTCAAACCCATGCCCCCGCAAGTGGCTTCGAATAAATCGTTGTTGATCTTCGGGGAACAGGTGATGGTTTCTTTTGATGCCAGCACGATATCCATTTCCAGGATATGATTGGAAAAAGAACCGTCCACATGATGATTCTTTCCATGTACATCACTGGCAACCGCCCCGCCCACCGTAATGAATTTGGTTCCTGGTGTAACGGGCAGAAACCATCCGGCGGGCACGATCACTTCCAGTATCTGATCGAGTGTGAGGCCGCTCTGGCACTCAAATGCCCCGGTTTCTGTATTGAAGGAAAGTATTTTATCATATTTCAATGTAGAAATGGTGGTGCCTGCCAGCGATGCATCTCCATAACAACGTCCATTCCCCCGTGGAATAAAGTTTTCATTCCTGGAAAGGAAATCCTGGAGTTGCTCGGGAAATGCGAATGACTCTTCGTTGGCTTCGATCACGGGATAATTTCCCCAGTTGGCGATTTGCTTCTTCATTTAAAAATGGTTATGTCACGTAAATATAAAATCACGTAAATACTAACAACCCATAAGGCAAGTGTAATCTGTATGAAGAAGTCTTTATATAGGATCTCTGTCGGCGAGCCCGATTTTTTAAGCACAAAAGTGATCTGAAGGTAACGCATCAGGCCCGCAATAACAAAAAGGCTGGAGTAATACAACCTGTACGTGCCCAACCGCCCGATTGTTACGGGTGAAACGGTATAGTTTATATAGGCCACGATGATGATGGCGCTGGACAGGCCAAGCAGGGTATTGAGAAAATCCAGGTTGTATCCGCTCATGGATTTTCGCATATCCGTGCCCGTTGAACTTTTCAGCAGGAGGTCATCCCTTCTTTTGGCAATGGCCATGAAAAGGGATAAAAGAAAGGTCATGATGATCAGCCATTCAGAAGTATCCACTTTTGAAATAACGGCCCCCCCTTTTACCCGCAGCACAAAACCGGCAGATAATATCAGGATATCCAGGATGGCAATATTTTTAAGACCGAAAGAATAAGCCAGGTTAATGAAAAAATAAAGGCCCAGGATGAAAAGAAAAAGCAGGGTATGATCGGCCAGGTAGCCGAGCAAAAGTCCAACCACGAGTAAAAGGATACATATAACGATGGCGGCCGGTTTCTTAACCATACCGGAAGCCAGCGGCCTTTTATATTTTACAGGATGTTTCCGGTCGTCTTCAATATCCCGGTAGTCATTAATGATATAAATACTGGAAGCAAAAAAGCAAAAAGCGATAAAACCTTCCAGGATATGCGGAACCTGGGATGGGACGAAAAACTGTCCTGCAAAAAAGGAAGGTACTATTAGAAAAAGGTTTTTTGCCCAGTCCTTGGGCCTAAGAAGCTTTATGTAATATTTCATTCGGGAAAAACTGGCTTCAAGATACAACCATAATCTGTTTTATGCAAGCTGCCAGTGATGCCGGGAAGCAGAATTGATTTAAATTTGTTTTCGTTGATGAACAGGACTTCCCCGGAGATATTAGCGAGCCCGATCGAGTACCTGAAGGGTGTAGGTCCGCACCGGGCAACGATATTACGCAAAGAGCTGGGCATTGATACTTTCCGGGACCTGCTGGAATGGTATCCCTACCGGCACCTGGATAAATCCCATCTTGCCTCTATTTCAGATATTCATGGAGATACCGAATTCATTCAGGTGGCCGGATCCCTGGGCTCCCTACAGATCCTGGGGACGGGTAAGGCCAAAAGGCTGGTTTCGAGCCTGAAAGATGCTACCGGTTCCCTCCCGCTGGTGTGGTTCCAGAGCATCTCCTGGATGGAAAAAAACCTGCATCCCGGTTTCAGGTACATAGCATTTGGAAGAGTTGGCTTTTATAATGGGGAAGCCCAGATGACGCATCCGGAGCTGGAAAGATTTGATGAAATCAGGCCGGACAGTTCCCCCCTTCAACCCATCTATCCGAGTACGGAAAAATTAAAGGCCCGGTCGCTGGGCGGGCGTCAGATGGCCAAACTCACCCAACAGCTCCTGTCCCAACTGAAGGAAAGGGATATCCCGGAATTTTTGCCTTCAGAAACCTGCCGTAAAAACGGGCTGATATCCCGTTACCAGGCTTTCCGGTCCATTCACTTTCCTGCTACCCCGCAGGCATACCAGCAGGCCCTACACAGACTTAAATTCGAAGAATTGTTCATAAACCAGGTCAGAACGGGTATGATCAGGACGCAGCGGCACAAATTGTCACGGGGGGTGGTTTTTAGTCAGGTGGGCCGGCTTTTCAATGATTTTTATGCGAATACCCTGCCCTTCACACTGACCGGGGCGCAAAAAAGGGTGATTAAAGAAATCAGGCAGGATACCGCTACCGGTCGCCAGATGAACCGGCTTTTGCAGGGAGATGTGGGCAGCGGTAAAACGATGGTCGCCCTCCTGACCATGTTACTGGCAGCAGATAACGGATTCCAGAGCTGCCTGGTGGCGCCTACGGAAATCCTCAGTAATCAGCACGTCAATCATTTTAAAGAGCTGTTGAGGGATCTGCCACTTTCGATTGCCCTCCTGACGGGCTCCGTAAAATCTGCTGCCAGAAAAAAAATCCTGCAGGAACTGGTAGACGGGTCAATCAATATACTGATCGGAACCCATGCGGTCCTGGAAGATCCGGTCCTGTTTCAGCGACTCGGATTAGCCATTATTGATGAACAGCACCGGTTTGGTGTGGCACAACGCGCCAGGATCTGGCAAAAGGCCATCCTGCCTCCCCACGTGCTGGTGATGACAGCTACCCCCATCCCCCGCACCCTGGCCATGACAGCTTATAATGACCTGGATTACAGTGTAATTGATGAGTTGCCACCAGGCAGGCAACCTGTCAGAACGGTGCAGCGTTATGAATACGACAGGCCTAAAGTGATGGATTTCATAAAGGACGAGATTAAAAAAGGAAGGCAGGCCTATATCATTTTCCCCCTGATAGAAGAATCTGAAAAGCTGGATTATGAGAACCTGATGAAAGGTTTTGAAAATGTCAAAGCCTATTTTCCCGAACCTGCGTATTATATTAGCATGGTTCACGGCAGACAAAAACAGGCTGTCAGGGAAACCAATATGAAACGTTTTGTTTCCGGAGATACCCAGATTATGGTTGCAACCACAGTGATTGAAGTGGGGGTGCATATTTCCAACGCATCCGTCATGGTGATTGAAAGTGCTGAAAAATTCGGGCTCTCCCAGCTTCACCAGTTGCGCGGACGGGTTGGCAGAGGAGCTGACCAGAGTTATTGTATAATGGTAACCGGAAATAAAATAAGCGCGGAAGCCCGGGAACGGTTGCGGATCATGTGCGAAACGAATGACGGATTCCGAATTGCAGAAAAAGATATGGAGATCAGGGGTCCGGGCGATATTGCGGGAACCCGGCAAAGCGGCTTATTGGATTTTAAGCTGGCAGATATTGTCCGGGACCGGGATATTCTGATACAGGCGGTGCAATCTGCCCACATCATACTTGAAATGGATCCCGAACTGGACCTGCCTGACCATGCTGCCTTGCGTCAACAGTTGATGCGGGAGAAGGGGAAGACGCCGTGGAGCCGGATTTCGTGAGAATGTGCAAATGTGCAGATGTGCAAATGTGCAAATTGAATTACCTAATTACTGCCAACTGCCAACTGTCAACTGCCAACTGCCAACTGTCAACTACTCTAAAAACCTTATTTGAAAAATAAATCACCCATATTCCTCACCCTCCTGATCGCCTGTTTTACCGGCCTGGATACGAAGGCACAGATCGGTAACCTCGAGTTTGTAGAGAATAAAGGCCAGTGGGACAGCGTCATACGCTTTCGGGCGGATATGCCCGATGCAACTTTCTTTTTGCAAAAACACGGGTTTTCCGTGCTGATGCAAAGCCCTGCTGACATGGATGCCTTACGTCAAATGATGCATGGCAAGAATGAATCCGTTCAACCCCAACCCGCAAAAAATAAAACAGCTGCTTATTCAACTCCTAAATCAGGCGGCATTTCCACGCAACTGGTAAAAAATCCCATTATAACAGTGCCCGGGAATACTTCCAACGGATCTGACGATGGATCCAATACCAACGGTCTCATCATGCATTCCCATTTATACCAGGTGGAATTTTTAAACAGCTCGGATCAAGTTGAAATAAAAGGGGACAAACCTCTGGATACTTACAATAATTATTTCATAGGAAATGATTCATCCAGGTGGCGGCCCACTTGTAAAATCTATCAGGCCGTTGTATATAAGAATATCTATCCGAATATAGATTTACGGTACTATACCGAAAACGACCAGTTGAAATACGACCTGATCGTGCATCCGGGTGGCAATCCGGATAATATCAAAATGAAATATAAGGGGGCAGTCAAACTGGTGGTTAAATCCGGACAGGTTACTATTCATACATCTGTCGGAGACGTGAATGAAACGATACCGCGATCATACCAGTTTTCAAATAGTGGAAACAAAGACCTGGAATGTTCCTATGTAGCGGGTCCCGATCAAACAGTCCGTTTTCGCATCAGCCATTATGATCCGGGTGCCACGCTGATTATTGATCCCACAGAAGTATTCTGCAGTTTTACCGGGTCGCGTTCCGACAATTGGGGATATACTGCAACCTATGATGAAAGTGGAAATTTTTATTCAGGAAGTATAACACTCAATTCCATTCCGGGTGATAAGGGAAATGGATTTTTGTCAAGCCCCGGTGCTTTTCAATCCGTATTTAAAGGCGGAGACAATACGGACGGGATTTATCAGTATGATATTACCATTCTGAAATTCAGCAGCAATGGAGTAAGCCGCGTTTATGCGACGTATCTGGGCGGAAGCGGAAATGAACAGCCGCATAGCCTGGTGGCCGACCAGGCTGGAAACCTGGTTATCGCAGGCAGGACCAGCTCAGGAGATTTTCCGGTAAAAAATAGTTCGGGAAAAACGGATGTATTACACGGCGGATATGATATCATACTCACGAAACTGAATGCGACCGGTACAGCATTGATCGGTTCCCGGATCATTGGCGGTAAGGATGACGACGGTGTAAATATTGCTCCTAAATATTCCTCCATACCCATCTCTATGGGTCAGCATTCCCTGCGCCTGAATTATGGGGACGATGGCAGAAGTGAAGTGATCCTTGACAATGGAGGGAATGTATACCTGGCATCCTGCACAGCTTCAAGTGATTTTCCGGTCACTGCCAATGCATTTCAGAAAACTTCCGGTGGAAATCAGGACGGTGTGTTCATTAAGACTTCTCCCGACCTCAGTGTCATACTCGCCAGTTCATATCTGGGAGGAAGCAGTGATGACGCAGCTTTTTCACTGGCACTAAGTCCCATCACAAATAATATATATATCGGAGGAGGAACCTCCAGTAATAATTTCCCCGGCACTTCCAATGGAACCGTTATACAAAAAACAAAAAGTGACGGGATTGACGGATTTTTATCGGTCCTCAGCAATGATGGTGGAACCCTGATCAAAACCTCATATTTCGGAACCACCGGAACCGAAGTAATATATGGCGTTCAGTGCGACAATAATGGATATCCCTATATCATGGGAACGACCACGGGATCCTGGCCGGTCAGGAATGCAACATTTAGTCAGAAGAATGGAAAACAGTTCATCGCCAAACTTAAGCCCGATATTTCAGCGTATGTCTATTCCACCGTATTTGGAAAGGGAAGTATTTTCCCTGATATTTCCCCGACCGCTTTCCTGGTAGACCGTTGCGAAAATGTGTATGTCGCCGGATGGGGCGGTGGGATTGAAATAGAAGGTATTGGAAACGGCGCCGCCGTATACAGTAATTCCAAAACGACGGGATTGACAGTGACTCCCAATGCCATTAAATCGACCACCGATGGAAGTGATTTTTATTTTTTCGTCATGAAAAAAGATGCGGTCAGCCAGTTATATGGAAGTTTTTTCGGACAGGTTGGCGGACTGGGAGATCATGTGGACGGAGGAACGAGCCGGTTTGATAAACAGGGTGTGATCTATGAAGCCATCTGCGCCAATTGTTATGGTAACGGATCTTTCCCCGTGACCCCGAATGTGTGGGCGCCAAGAAATGGAACGGGCAGGAATGGCTGCAACTTCGCTGCCGTAAAAATCGCTTTGAATTTTGCCGGCGTGGCGGCAGATCCCAGATCGGTTATTAATGGCCGGTATGACAGTTCAGGATGTGTGCCATTGGATGTGCTTTTCAAAGATACCGTACACAATGCCAAACAATATGAATGGCATTTTGGGGATGGCAGTCCGGATACGACAACCACTGCCTTCCAGGTGATGCATACGTATACGGCGATTGGCAACTATATCGTCCGCCTGATTGCCATTGATTCAACCACATGCAATATCAGGGATACCGCTTACCTGCATATCCGCGTCCGGACTGACAGAGCCATCCTCGATTTTGACATATTGAAACTGGCTCCCTGCGATTCCCTCAACTATCTTTTTACAAATACTTCCACACCCCCAGTCGGAAAATCATTCAAACCGGGTGATTTTTCCTGGAATTTCGGGGATGGGACAACGGCTCCCGGAACGAGTCCGTATGCGCATGCGTATGCATCTTCCGGAACCTATGTGGTGCAGTTGATTTTAGCGGATACCAATTTTTGTAATAGTCCGGATACTGCTTTCAAAACATTAAGGGTATCGCCAGTTGTGAAAGCACAATTTGAAGTGCCTGACGGATGTGCCCCATACGACGCCTTTTTCAACAATACCACGCTGGCAGGCCAGCAGTTTTACTGGAGTTTCGGAGATGGGACTTTTTCTACAGATGTTAATCCGGAACATAATTACCCGGATACCGGAACATTTATCATTTCCCTGCTGGCGATCGATTCGAATACATGTAATATCCGGGATTCCATCACCAAAACACTCCGGGTAAATCCAAAACCCACGGCTGATTTTAATATTCAGCCCGTGCCTTCCGAATATAACACACCGACTGTATTTTTTAATAATTCAACCGGTGCAACACATTACATATGGCTTTTCGGAGACGGCGACTCCACCCTTAAAAGCACGAAGGATACCGTGATACATCAGTTCGAGCAAACAAACATATATAACGTTTGTCTGGTGTCCATTAATCAGTTCGATTGTGCGGATACCATCTGTCATCCGGTGGAAAGCCTGATCAATCCATTGCTGGATGTACCAAATGCTTTTACACCGGGCCGGTTCGGAGATAACGGTATTGTAATGGTAAAAGGATTTGGGATCGCATCGATGGACTGGAGAATTTATAACCGCTGGGGACAGCTTGTTTTTGAATCAAATAATCCGTTTATTGGATGGGACGGTACGTACAGGGGCGCCGTTCAGCCGATGGACGTGTATGGATATACCCTGGATGCAACTTTTTTTGACGGAACAAAAACGAGGAGGAAGGGAGATATTACGCTGATCCGGTAATTGTTAATTGATAATTGTCAATTGTTAATGACAAATCAATCTAATTAACAATTGACAATTAACAATTGACAAATAAAAAAATCATCTTTGCATTTCTAAATTTTAAAAACAGGCATTTGTTTAAGTATCAGTTCATTTTATTTTTTGTTTTCACAATGGCTTTCTTCCATGTTTCAGCACAAACAGAAAAGGCCAACCTGGAATTCATTGAAAATAAAGGCCAATGGGATTCTCATGTTCTGCTCAGGGCGGATATCGGAAACGGAACTTTGTTCTTCCATAAAAATGGAATCAGGGTTTTACTGCATAATGAGCAGGAAATGGCGGATGCAAATGCCCATGGATATTTCAGGTCAGATTCTTCAAACCGGACTGCCACGCAGAGATCATTTTCAGTCAGACCGGCTTCCGTTCACTCCCATGCATATTCCGTGAACTTCCTGAACATGAATGCGGCGACTGAAATCATTCCTGATAAACCACTGGATACCTATAATAATTATCTTATCGGAAATGATTCCACCAAATGGGCGAAAAACTGCCGGGTATTCCAGGGCGTAACCTATAAAAATATTTATCCGGGCATCGACCTGCGCTACTATACTGAGAAAGGGAAACTGAAATATGATCTCATTGTTCATCCCGGCGCGGATCCCAGAAATATTGCCATGCAATATGAAGGGCTGGACGGACTAACAGTGACCAGTAACCGCTTATCATTAAAGACCTCCGTGGGGGATGTAAGTGAAATGGAACCTTATTCCTATCAGGCGGGTGACCATGGCCGGGAGAGCGTTCCGGTAAAGTACCGGGTTTCCAGGAACAGCGTGGTGCAATTCGATATCAGGCATTATAACAGCAACCAGGTACTGGTGATTGATCCAACCCTGGTATTTTCCACTTTTACCGGCAGCAAGGCGACGAACTGGGGATTCACAGCTACTCCGGGACCCGACGGAACTTTTTTTGCAGGAGGTATTGTATTCGCAGATGGCTTTCCCGTTTCAACCGGTGCATTTGAATCGAAATTCAGGGGCGGCGCATTTGATGTCGGCATTATAAAATTCAGCAGCAATGGGCGGAACAGAATATATGCCACTTATATCGGCGGAAATGGAAATGAATGTCCGCACAGTATGTATTCTGATGCCCAGGGAAACCTGGTTGTCATGGGAAGAACCTATTCAACCAATTTCCCCTTCCTGGATTCATTCGGCGTACGGGGAGGATGTGATATGTTCGTTCTTAAACTGAATGCACAGGGAACCGGCCTGCTTGGATCCGTCTGTATCTCCGGAAGTGATTATGATGCCGTAAATGAGGTAGATCAGCTGAATCAGGAAGGCGGAGCTGCGGAAGCCTCGAAGGGACTGATCAAAAACTACGGTGATGATTCGCGCAGTGAAGTAGTGCTGGATGGATCCAATAATATATATGTCGCTTCCTGTACACGTTCCAAAAATAATTTCCCCGTAACGAAAGGCGCATTTCAAACCACCTTCGGGGGTGGAAAACAGGATGGAGTCGTTTTAAAACTTTCTCCGGATTGCAAGACGCTGATGTTTGCGAGTTTCCTGGGCGGCTCAGGTGATGATGCCTGTTTTGTTCTGAAAATTAATCCGGTCAATGGAGATATCTATGTAGCCGGTGCCACAACGAGTACGGACATGCCTGGAAATAAAACCGGTGTTATACAGCCCGCCTATTCCGGCGGTATCAGTGACGGATTTATTTCCATCATCAGTAATGATGGCAGCACACAGAGAAAAACAACTTATTTAGGCACTTCCGGATTTGATGCGATTTACGGGATTGAATTTGATAAAATCGGATTCCCCTATGTGATGGGCTCTACAACCGGCAACTGGAAAACCACTTCGAATGTTGGTTTTATCAATCCGGGCGCTAAACAATTTGTAGCCAAACTGAAACCTGATTTGTCCGATTATGTTTACTCGACAACATTTGGACATGCAGCACCCAATCCCAATATTTCGCCGGTTGCCTTCCTGGTAGACCGTTGCGAAAACGTATATGTAACCGGATGGGGCGGCTGGTTGTTTGCCGATGCGGATCCCTATGGGTTAGCCGGAACAGCCGGCATGCCGGTTTCCGCGAATGCCATTAAAAAGATCACCGACAACCGGGATTTTTATTTCATCGTTATTAAGAAAAATGCTTCTGCCCTGCTCTATGCAACTTTTTTCGGACAGGATGACGGGCCCAGCAGTATCAGCGAACACGTGGACGGAGGTACCAGCCGCTATGACCGGAATGGAATTATTTACCAGGCGATCTGCGCCAATTGCGGGGATCACAGCGTAACACCATTTAAAACGACCCCGAATGTATGGGGTCCCAAAAATGGTACCGGCGGGGTTGGCTGCAATCTGGCTGCGGTAAAAATCGCATTTAATTTTGCCGGCGTTTCCGCAGATCCCAGATCTCTCATCAATGGCAGATATGATAGTTCGGGTTGCGTACCCCTGCAGGTTCTTTTTATCGATACGGCGCATAATGCTAAAAGTTATATCTGGAATTTTGGAGACGGCTCACCGGATACTGCGCTGACCGGAAACCAGGTATATCACACATATACCACGGTTGGAAATTTCAGAGTACGCCTGATCGCCATCGATTCGAGCAGCTGTAACGTAGTGGATACCGGATATCTGAACATTCGCGTACGGACCGACCGCGCGATTGTCGATTTTGATTTTGCAAAAATCGGTGACTGCAAATCACTCAATTATCAGTTTACGAATACTTCTACTGCTCCATCCGGAAAACTTTTCGTGATTCCGGACGATTTTACATGGAATTTCGGAGACGGAACAGGCCCGCAAACAGGCAATAACATTGTTACCCACGCTTTTGCAGGTCCGGGTACTTATTTGGTCAACCTTATTTTAAGTGACACGAATTATTGTAACTCGCCGGACAGTCTGACCGATACCTTACGTGTTTCGCCCATTGTAAAAGCACAATTTGAAGTGAGCGATGGATGCGCACCATATTATGCTTATTTCAATAATACATCCCTTGGAGGCCTGCAGTTTAAATGGACCTTTGGAGATGGAGGAACTTCTACCGATATGTATCCGACTTACTTATATACAGATACCGGAACCTATACGGTTCATATGACGGCCATTGACAGTGGCTCGTGTAATATCATATCAGATACTTCTATGATCATTCATGTACACGGAAAACCAACTGCGCTATTTAATACCACTCCCCTGCCGGCGGATTATAATACGCCGACGGTATTTCACAACAATTCAATGAATGCAACGCATTATACCTGGTATTTTGGTGACAATGATTCAACGAATACTGTAAATGCAGACCCGGTTACGCATCAGTATCTGTACACCGGTACATTTAATGCCTGCCTGGTTGCCTATAACCAGTATGAATGTGCGGATACAACCTGTCAGGACGTACAATCCCTGATCAATCCGTTACTGGATGTTCCCAATGCATTTACACCCGGCCGGTTTGGAGAAAACAGTATCATTCATGTTAAAGGTTTTGGAATTATCGCCATGACCTGGAAGATTTATAACCGTTATGGACAACAGGTATTTCAATCGAGTACCCCTACGGATGGCTGGGATGGAACTTTTAACGGCTCGCCCCAGCCGATCGGCGTATACGGGTATACACTGGAAGCCACTTTTGATGATGGCACAAAAACAACCCGGAAAGGAGATATAACGTTAATAAGGTAAAATGTATCTTTATATGGCCCTCTCAGAAATTCTGTACCGATGAAGTGTATAAGAAATTTGTTGTTGATGAGCGTTTTTCAGGTGGCATGTGGTTCTGCACTCATGTCCCAGGACCTCCATTTCTCACAATGGTTCAACGAACCGCTTCTTACAAATCCTGCCAACACCGGTTTTATTCCAGATGCGGATTACCGCCTGGGTGCCAATTACCGGAATCAGTGGTCTTCAGTAATGTCGCAGCCTTATAAAACGATGAGTGTTTGGGGTGATGCACAGGTTTTTCGCAGTAAAATTCAAACGGGCTGGGTGGGACTTGGCGGCGCCATTTTGCATGACGTAGCCGGTGCCGGTAGTCTGAGCACCACACAAATTTATGCTTCTGTAGCCTATCATCAGATGCTCGGATATGCCAGTTTGTTATCCATCGGTTTTAATACCGGCTGGGTGAATAAGAATATCAATAATTCCAACCTTAAATTTCCTGATCAGTTTGACGGAAAATTTTTTGATGCCAGTGTACCCACTTCGGTTTATATCGACAACCCGAATATCAATTATTTCGATATGCAGGTGGGAATGAACTATGCATTTTTCCCGGATAATAAAACCTATGTGAACGCTGGCTTTTCAATGCAGCACCTCAATGCTCCGAAAGAAAGTTTTTTTAATACCGATCCTGTCGGATACAGTAACACGATCCCCGCCCGTTTTATCGGATTTATCAATGCCAGCTTTAAAACCAGCGATATGGTCATCATCAATCCGATGGCCTATTATACGGAACAGGCGGATGCCCATGAGCTGGTTGTCGGACTCAATCTGCAGTATAACTTATCGGGAGACGGAGATCAGCAGCTGATCGGCGGACTATACACCCGTCCGGGTGATGCGATTTTCCCCATGATTGGTTTTGTTTATAAGAATATCCGGCTGATGTTTACATACGATGTCACTACATCCTCCCTGAAACAATATAATAACGGAAACGGGGCCTGGGAATTTGCAGTGATTCGTCCGGGCGATTATTCAGAATATAACGGCGCCCGCAATCAGTCTCTTTGTCCGACGTTTAAGAACTAACTTTGCTTCAGGCCTATTTAAAGCCGAAAGCCGAAAGC
>Ga0209863_10000290_pt1 | contig 28681 bp, 21 predicted proteins | sample OrgsoiDNA2013046_FD_185796 | JGI IMG/M metagenome (GOLD analysis project Ga0209863, IMG submission 185796) | Permafrost soil microbial communities from the Arctic, to analyse light accelerated degradation of dissolved organic matter (DOM) -... | ecosystem: Environmental > Terrestrial > Soil >...
TTTCTGTAACGGTGACAGTGTTGTATTCAGTTCCACGTCTGCTACCGGCAATCAGTGGTTGAAAGACGGAGTAAATATAGTGGGTGCAACCAATCAGACATTCACTGCGAAATTAGCCGGATCTTACACCGTGCAATTGACCAGTGGTGCAGGTTGCGCAGTCACTTCAGCAGCGCAGGTGGTCAACGTTAACGCACAGCCACCTAAACCAATAATCACCCCCAATGGTCCTCCTACTTTTTGTAGTAACGACAGTCTGAAATTAACCTCTTCATCTCCTGCCGGGAACCAATGGTTAAAAGACGGAATTAATATCCAGGATTCTGTTTCGACTACGCTGATGATTAAATCTTCAGGAGTCTACAGAGTGAGAGTGACGGCCGCTGGTGGTTGTCAGGCCGTCTCCGATTCTGTAAAGGCTACGGTCATCAACCTGCAGACTCCGCCGGTTATTGTAGCCGACGGTCCGCTCACTTTCTGTGATGGTGACAGTGTTGTATTTAGTTCTACTTCGCCCACCGGCAATCAATGGTTCAGAAACGGTATCATCATTAATGGAGCAACACATCAATCTTATTCAGCGACCTTATCCGGAAATTATAATGTACAACTTTCCAGTGGCGGAGGTTGCACGGTGAATTCAGTGCCACAGGCTGTTACGGTAAATCCGGCTCCGCCGAAGCCTACGATTACCGCCAGTGGTTCGTTGACATTCTGCAGTAATGACAGCGTGCGATTAACCTCTTCTGCTCCTACTGGTAACCAGTGGTTAAAGGATGGAATCAATATCCAGGATTCTGTTTCAACAACGCTGCTCGTTAGAAATACAGGAACATACCGCGTGAAGGTCGGTCTGCCAGGTGGTTGCCAGACTATTTCCGATTCCATAAAAGTTAATGTCATTAATTTACTGACGCCGCCGGTCATTACACCTGACGGCCCGCTTACCTTCTGTGATGGTGATAGTGTTGTACTGAGTTCCACTTCAGCTACCGGGAACCAATGGTTCAAAGATGGTATCGTTATCGCGGGGGCAACCAATCAAAATTATTCAGCCAAAATATCCGGAGGCTATTCTGTACAATTATCCAGTGGCGGAGGATGTACAGTTACATCTGCGCCGATGATGGTCACCGTAAATGTTCAGCCTGTCAAGCCGACAATCAGTGCTAATGGTCCGTCCACTTTCTGCAGTGGTGACAGTGTTACCCTGACTTCTTCAACGGCCCTGGGCAACCAATGGCAAAAGGACGGAGTCAATATCCAGGATTCCGTGGCAGCATCGCTGGTGGTTAAAATTTCCGGATCTTATACCGTGTTTGTCGTTGCGGCAGGCGGTTGCCAGGCTATTTCGAATCCGCTGGTCGTTAGTGAAATCAATATTTCGACACCGCCGGTCATTACTCCGGCCGGACCCGTTATGGTTTGCAGCGGCGACAGTGTTGTACTCAGTTCGTCTTCAACTTCAGGCAATCAATGGTTCAAGGACGGGACATTAATTCCAGGTGCATTCCGTCAGACATATGAAGCCCGGGTACCCGGAAATTATACCGTACAGGTATCCAGCCAGGCAGGTTGCAATGCCACGTCCACTGCTGTAACAGTCAACGCGGGCGTTACTCCACCTGTTCCCGTCATTACTGTCGACGATACCCTGGTCGATTGCGGTTATGCGAAAGCGTTATACTCTTCGTCTGCCAGCGGAAATCAATGGTTGAAAAACGGCGTACCAGTGACTGGCGAAGTTCAGAATTACTATATTGTTACAACACCGGGTAGTTATTCTGTACAGGTTACCAGTGTTAGCGGATGTTCATCTGTCTCTCCGGCCAAAACCATTTTAGTTATTGCAAATCCGAATACACCTGTCGTAACAAGTAATGATCCGCTTTCTTTCTGTGCAGGAGGCAGTGCCGTACTGCATTCATCAGCGGCAACGAATTATCTATGGTATAAGGATGGTGCTCCCATTGTCGGCGCAACCAGCCAGGACTACACAGCGACAGAATCGGGCGCCTTTACGGTGCACGTAATCCTGGGAGTTTGCAATTTTGGTTCACAACCGGCTAATGTTACGGTTATTAATAACCAGACGCCAGCTACGATTACTCCGGCAGGACCATTGAATCTCTGTAATGGATCCACGATTGTGCTCAGTTCATCTTCCGGAAACGGTAACCAATGGTACAAAGACGGAGTGGCCATTACAGGCGCAACTGACGCAACCTATTCTGCGGCTACTGCCGGCAGTTATACGGTAAAAATTACGGTGGGAACCTGTAATTCAATGTTCTCTACCCCGGTTGTTGTGAATACGAGTGATAATCCGGCGCCGCCAACTATAACAGCCGGAGGACCACTTTCATTCTGTAACGGAGGCAGTGTATTGCTGAGTTCTTCCTCTGCATCGAGTTATCAATGGTCTAAGGACGGAACCGCCATTCCGAATGCTACTACCTCAACTTATAGTGCAACCGATGCGGGAAGTTATACAGTTACTGCGAAGAATGCCAGCAGCTGCCAGGCAGTGTCGGATGCTGTTGTTGTAAGCCTGACCAATTCAACACCACCACCGGTTATAGCTTCAGTAGGTCCGGGCCCGGGTTGTAATACAGGGGAAACTGTTCTGATTTCTTCGGCTGATCTGGGCAACCAGTGGTTGAAGGATGGAGTTGCCATACCAGGCGCCGTACAAAAAACATATTCAACCAATGTGGGTGGAAATTATTCCGTTGCACTGGATTACGGTAGTACGTGTTTCAGTGAATCACAGGTTGTACCCGTCGTGGGAACTACTTCTATAAATCTGAAAGCAAGTATTACAACCAATAACGGAGTGCTTTATTCGGATTCCGCTAAAGGCAACCAATGGTATTTGAACGATACGCTGATACCCGGCGCCACAGATAATAGTTACATTCCGCAAGTTTCAGGAAAATATACTTTAAGGATAACCAACAGCAGTGGATGCAGCAGTACATTCTCGGATCCTTACTTTGCCAAAATTGAAAACTTCTCAGATCCTAATGTTCTGATATTCCCGAACCCTGTAATAGATTATATATTTGTTGTCAACTATGCTATTCATCCCGTGACGGCCAGGGTATTCGATATCCAGGGACGGCAAATCCTGATCTTTAAAAATCTGACGGGTACCAGTAAACTCAACCTGACCATTTTAACTGGCGGTCCTTATGTGATCCAGGTGATCGATGAAGTAACGGGCTCCAGGACCAAGACTCTGATATTGAAATATCAATGACAGGTTTTTTTTCAGGAGTATATCTTCGGAATATTAATGACTCCATCCTGTTTTATCTGCATGATCTGAATGGGGAATGCAACAGATCCGGGTGTTTTATTAATTTGTTTCCGAAGCAATTTTTCAATTCCTTTAACCGGATTGCTATTCATTTCCCCACTGAAAAATTCACTGTTGTTCATGGCATCCCTATGGCCTGACACCAGAAACGACGGCGCCAGATTATTCCTGCCCGGGACCTTGTGAATATTCAATTCAACCGAAACGCCGCCATTGATTTTGTCTTTAACATAGAAATCAATTTTTGCGGCTTTTGGCGTGTCATTCTCTATGCAAAAAAAGACGATGGAAAACACATATTTGTTTGAAATATTGTTTCTGTAATATTCTGTATTGTTATTTTTTACGTTATACATTTCATCGGCAAACGATTTCGTTCTTTTCTCTTTATATAAGCTAACTACCTCCGCAATCGTTGCTCCTTCCATACAGCTTTGCCGGGCAGCTATAATTGTTTTATCCGACACGGATCCAGTGATCGCAAAATAGTAATTGCGTACATTCTTTATAGTTTGTGCGGTCGCGACCGTATCTTTTTTTTGTTTTACTCCATTTTTATTTGGCGGTAAGCTTTTATAACTATCCGTCCCAATTGTAATGACACTACTCGTCCGGTAGATTACAATAGAATTTTGCGTAAATGATAAAGCAGGTAAAATGATGAATAAGGCAAGTAATCGTTTCATGGTGATTGTTATTTGGTTTTCGGAGGTAGACATTGCTTTTTATTGATCTACATATTTACACTTAGATCTTTACGTCATTTGAAACCTGTGTCTGTAAACTCAGTGATGGGTTTATAACCAATCTTTTGATAGATATGGTTTGAAGCTGGATTTGCCTTGTCAGTAAAAAGACCACAATAGGTAAATCCCTTTTCCAGGATGTATGTACTCAATTTTTGGACAAGGCTGGTCGCATAACCCTTTCCCCTGTATTTTTTTGGAGTGAAAACCAGTCCGACAATGCCTGTATTTTTTGTTTTCCGGTTGATAGCAGCAATACTCACCATTTTACCCTGATCGGTCCACTTGAAAATATTTCCCAATGCAATCCTTTCCTGAACAGTTGCAAGAATTTGCTCCGGGGTATGTACCAAGGTGGCTCTTGCGTCTTTTTCAAATTGCAATGTCCAGTCAGTTATCGTATTGATATCGCGTTTGCCGGCCATTTTAAAATGACCCGATGCAGGTGACAGTTTATTAACCGAAATTAACTGGTGAAGGATCAGTGTCATTTCTACCACATATTCCTTATCATAATAATCAGAAAATTTCTTTGCGTAGAAATTTTCCCCGAATACACCTTTCAGGGGGATATTATTTTCAAGATAATATTCCGCCAGTTCTTTTAAATAAACGGGCTGCCTGGAAGTTCCGGAGACAATGGCTTTCTCGGCTGTTTTAATGGATGAGGCTTTTATCTGATGATTGCCCAGGCTATTGATAAATACACAATTTTCCTGCGCAGTTGTTTTGTTAATGAACTGATTACAAATTCCTAAAATCAAATTATTCTCGAGCTCTTTTTTTTCAAGCAGACTTTCAGTTTTATCCAGGAATTGTTGCGGTGTTTTATAAGCGACAATCATCTTCAAATGAGCATGTGGATTTTAATCCGCTTTTTTATTTTATAATTCCCAGTTCTTTTTCCACTTCTTCAGTGATGTCCAGGGTTGGTTTGGAAAACATAACCGTATTCCCTTCGCTTTTATCGATCACAATGGTGTAGGACAATCTGGTAGCGGTAGATTTAATGGCGATATTTACCCGGTCCTCGATGGGTTTAACCAATTCCTGTTTCTTTTTGAACAGATCTCCCTCGAATCCGAAACGCGAACGTTGCAAATCGCGCAATTCCTTTTCATGATTAAATATCTGATCGGATCTTTTTTTCTTCACTTCATCTGTGAGCATGGCTTCATCCTTTTCAAAATCCTTATACATTCTGTCCAGTATGGCTTGTTTATCATCTATTTCTTTTTGCCATAGCGCACTCAGGTTATTCAATTTTGCGATCGAATCGGGATAATCCGGCATTTTATTCAGAATGAAACGCGTATCAACAAATGCTATCTGCGCACGGGAATGGAGAGCAAAAGCAAACAGCGGTAAAATAAAAAGCAGTATTTTCTTCATACAACTGAAGGTACAATTTTTCTATCCCTGGTTATTTAAGTATATTCCTTGAACGAAAATTTAACTTTCATTGATAAAGTGAAAAACACTAATGAAGAAAATAAAAAATGACATGCCCGTGAAAAGATTAATCGTGAATTATTTATCCCTTTTAATTTTTTCCTGCTGTCTCATGATATCCGTCGCCACGGCGCAATCAAAACCACTTCCGCGAATTGCTATTGCGGGACTCGCCATAGAGTCGAGTACATTTTCTCCGGCGCTGACCGACGAACCTGCATTTCACTCAAAATATGGCGGGGATGTTTTTAGCCTCTACCCGTTTTTGTCCCCCGATTCTCCTCTTCGCAGCAGGGCAGTCTGGATTCCGACCCTGGTCGGCGATGCCCTGCCCGGTGGCGCCGTAACGAAACAGGCCTATGAATCGCTGGTAAATAAAACCCTCGATTCACTGAAAAAAAATCTGCCTTATGACGGACTTTATTTCGATATACATGGCGCCATGAGTGTGGTAGGACTCGATGATCCGGAGGGTGATTTCATTGCCAGACTCCGTAAAGTAGTAGGCAGGAAAACCATTATTTCAACCTCGATGGACCTGCATGGAAATGTTTCCTGGCGACTCGCTGAAAATACCGATCTGATCACCTGCTTCCGGATGGCGCCTCATGAAGATGCCATGCAGACCAGGGAGCGAGCCGTAACAAATCTTATTGAAAGAATTGAAAGCGGGAAAGGGAAACCTGCATACAAGGCATGGATCTCCGTTCCCATATTATTACCGGGTGAAAAAACCAGCACCAGAATAGAACCAGGCAAATCTCTGTATGCGGAAGTTGCGCCGGCTGCTTCCCAACCCGGAATTATTGATGCGGCCATCTGGATTGGATATGCATGGGCAGACGAACCCAGGAATCATGCGGTCGTTATGGTTACCGGTGATGATAAAGAAAAAGTGAGCGTCACGGCAGAGCAGCTTGCACATAGTTTCTGGAAAGACCGGTTTGATTTTGCCTTCGTGGCACCTACCGCCTCCCTGGCCGAATGCATTGACAGTGCACTCAAAAGCAATAAACATCCTTTTTTTATTAGTGATATGGGAGACAATCCAACTGCCGGTGGGGCGGGGGATGTTACCTGGACTCTGCGTGAAATACTTGCACGTCCGGAGTTTAAATCTGAAAAAGGTCCCTCCCTCATTTACGCTTCCATTCCGGGTCCTGATCTGATAAAAAACGCGATTAAAGCGGGTGTGGGTGCAAAAGTTGATGGTTATGCCGGAGCGAAAGTCGATGCCCGTTATGCTCCCCCCATTCATGTTACCGGAACCGTTGAATCGATCGAATACGGAGATAAGGACGCGGAGGTGGAGGCGGTTGTGCGTGTTGGGTCAGTTCATATCATTGTTACGCAAAAACGAAAGCCCTACCACCGGGAAATTGATTTTACGAGGCTGGGCCTGAATCCCAGGAAGACAGATATCGTGGTTGTGAAAATCGGGTACTTACAACCCGAACTTTATGCAATGCGGGCAGACTGGATCATGGCTCTGACCCCGGGTGGTGTGGATCAAAACCTCCAACGCCTTCCATATAAAAGAATCCAGCATCCCATGTTTCCATTCGATAAAAACATGGCAGATCCGGATCTGACTGCTAAATGGGTGCCGGTTTCTGATTAAAATCCCGAATACGGCTCCCAGAGGATATCCTTTTCGTGCCCCGTACGTATTAGATAGTAGAGAATGACTGATCTTTAGTGCATTGGGTGATTATTTAATCAATAAGGGCCAAACTAATCTTGAAAACTGTTCTATTAGCATATTTACTGTCCGTCCCGGTTTTTGGATGGTCGCAAACCTATCCGTTGAAGGGTCAGCTGGCTGCAACGGCATTTCCGGTCTGTGGGGAAGATACATTCAAACAAGGTGCGCTGCCAAACGGGTTTAATTCAAGCATTTCGATACCGGGCTGTGATCCCTATACAGAATTAAATCCCTTTTATTATCGCTTTACCTGCTACACTGCGGGCTCTTTGGGATTTGTCATTATTCCCAACCTGCCGTCAGATAACTATGACTGGATTCTATTTGATATTACCGGGGTTCTTCCTTCCACCATATTCATAGATCCCACACTGATCGTTACGGGCAATCGTTCATCAAATCCGGGAAATACCGGACTAAGTCTTGAGGGTACGAATAACAATAACTGTCCTGTCGGTTTAACCAGTAATATTTCAACATTTACCAGAATGCCCAATCTGGTAAAGGGACATGAATATCTTTTGCTCGTCACACATCCTTTCGGCGCGCAAAGTGGATATTCACTGGCATTCAAGGGGGGAACTGCGGTAATCAATGATCCGGTATTGCCCGACCTGCTTTCGGTTGTTGTCAGTTGCGACAAAAAAACATTAACGGTTGGTATAACCAAGTTCATCCTTTGCAACAGTCTGGCGCCCGACGGCACAGATTTTTCCATAACCAATTATTCCGGAACGATTACACAGGCAGTGGGCCTGAATTGCAACCCGCAGTTCGATATGGATTACCTGGAACTCTCACTGAGTGATCCTTTACCCCCGGGAAATTATTCGTTGGTCCTAAAAAACGGCACGGATCAGAATACCTTGCTGGAATATTGCGGGCTGCAGGCAAATGTGGGGGACAAACTGGATTTTGCGGTTTCCGGGATCCTGCCCACACTGGATAGTCTGACTCCGCCATCCTGCCAACCATCCGTCTTACATCTGGTATTTGCCAGTCCGGTCAAGTGCAGTTCTATCGCTTCGGACGGATCTGATTTTATAATCAGCGGTAATTCAGGAGTTACAATCACCAAAGCCGAAGGAGGGACCTGCTCCGGGAATCTGACCAATCAGATAGATATTGTACTGGCCTCACCCATTAACGTTGTTGGAAATTACCAGGTTGAGGTTGTTTCGGGAAGCGATGGAAATACCATTACCAATGAGTGCGATAATTCAATGGTTGTCGGGTCGTCCCTGCCATTCACCATCCAGGCACCGGTGTCGGCTGCTTTTGATTACAAGGTTGCCTATGGGTGCAAAGAGGATACGATTCATATCAGTTACAATTCAGCGAATGGTGTAACCCAATCATCATGGTATGTTGACTCTGTTTTTACCAGTTCTTTACTGGACCCTGCGATCATCGAAACCGTTTTTGGATCCAGGAATGTGCAACATATTGTATCCAATGGTTTTTGCAGTGATACGGTAAGTAAAATCGTTGACCTGGATAATATTTTGAAAGCCTCCTTTAAAGCACCGAATGAAGTTTGCCCGAAAAATGAGATTGCGTTCACTAATTCCAGTATTGGAAATATTGTCTCCTACAACTGGAATTTTGGCGATGGAACGAGCAGTTCGGATCAGCAGCCGCCCAGTCATTTATTCCCCGATACCCGGGAGGTAAAATATTACCTGGTCACTCTGGTCGTCCAGGATGAAAGAGGATGCCAGGTTACAGCCAGCAAAGAGATAACCAAACTGCAAACCTGTAATATTTCCGTACCTAATGCATTTACACCGAATGGAGACGGGAAAAACGACTGGCTTTATCCGCTCAATGCAAATGGTGCAACAAGCCTGAGATTCCAGGTTTTCAACCGGTATGGCCAGCTGGTCTTTGAAACGCGTGACTGGACAAAAAAATGGGATGGCAGGATGAACGGGCAACTCCAGGAAACAGGAACATATATCTGGATACTCAATTTTACTGACGGCTCGGGGAAAAAATATTCCCAGAGAGGTTCTACCGTTCTGATTAGGTAATATCAAATAATCAGCTATATTAGAAATCTTGAAAACTGTATTAGTAGTCTGTTTGGTATTCCTTTCGCTGGCCGGGTGGTCCCAGACATTTCCCGTTACCGGCCAGCAACCCACGACGGCTTTTCCTGTATGCGGATCAGAAACATTTAAACAATCAGTCGTACCATTCGGTGCAAATGGTCCCATTGATTATCAAGCATGTCACCGGCCCATAGATTTCTGCCCTTTTTATTATTCATTCACTTGTCATGTTGCCGGCACGTTGGGGTTTCTGATCACACCGGACAGTTTACAGGATGATTATGACTGGATGCTCTTCGATATTACAGGCCATGATCCCAATGATATTTTTCGGATACTACTAGTCGTTACTGGCAATTGGTCCGGAACGCTGGGATTAACGGGCGCAAAGGAAGGAGGAAGTCCCAGTTTTCAATGTGGGTCTGAGGCGGCTCTCAATCACCCGACCTTCAGCTATATGCCGACTCTAAAACAAGACCATAAATATCTGTTGCTGGTCAGTAATTTCAGTGAAAAGCAAAGCGGATACACACTTTCTTTTGGCGGTGGAACGGCGATTTTAAATGATCCTGTTCCACCACATTTGCAAAGCGCTTTTATGGGCTGCGATAAACAGGTGGTAACCGTTGCCCTGGATAAAAAAGTGAGATGCAACAGCCTCGCGCCAGATGGTTCGGATTTCGTTTTTCCTTCTGGTACAATATCCGTTATCGGCGCGACCGGAGTCAATTGCAACAATCAGTTTGATGTGGACTCCATCCGGCTGATGCTGAGTGCACCCCTCATACCTGGGAATTATTCGGTGATGACTAAAACCGGCAGTGATGGAAATACTTTACTGGATGACTGCGGGAATGCAGTAGCTGAGAATGAAAAACTGGATTTTAGTGCATCGGCATTGCAGATTACGCCAATGGACAGCCTGACCCCTCCAACCTGCGCCGCATATACAATTCAACTTGTTTTTTCAACACCCATGCGATGCGGTTCAATTGCCCCGGATGGTTCAGATTTTTCAATTACGGGCAACTCTGTAGTTGATGTCTCCAAAGCCGAAGGGAAATGCACAGGTGGGTTAACCAATTTGGTCAATATCACTCTGGGTTCTCCACTGGTTATTGGAGGGAACTATTTAGTCACACTGATTAATGGCAGTGACGGAAACAGCATACTCAACGAATGTGGTAGTCCGACGCCCGCAGGTTCCACCCTGTCTTTTAGCATGAAAGATACCGTGTCAGCTGCCTTCACCTATCAGATAGCATACGGCTGTATCTATGATACCATTAATACGGTCTATTCAGCCAGGAACGGTGTGAACCTGTGGCAATGGGATATTGGGGACAAACCGGCTACGTCATTACCCTCTCCTTCAATTGCTGAAAATATATTTGGTTTGAAAAGTCTTAAACATGTGGTTTCCAACGGTTTTTGCAGCGATACGGTTTCAGAGATTATTAACCTGGATAACTCATTTAAAGCCGCTTTTGATTCACAGAAGGAAGTATGCCCGAAAGATTTTGTATCTTTTAAAGAGAATAGCTCCGGCAGCCTCGTTTCCTGGCGTTGGAATTTTGGAGATGGCACCTCCAGCACCGACCAGACAGCACCGGACCATTTGTTTCCCGATACCTGGGCAGGAAAAACCTATATTGTAAACCTGGTCGTACAGAATAATGTTGGGTGCTTTGACACTGCCAGTATGGCCATTTTAAAGAAACAAAGCTGTGCGATTGCAGTTCCCAATGCATTTACACCCAACGGAGATGGCAAAAACGATTATCTATATCCCCTGAATGCGTTTTCAACAACTGATTTGGAGTTCAAAGTATTAAACCGCTTTGGCCAGATAATTTTCGAAACCAGGGACTGGACCCGTAAATGGGATGGTACAGTCGATGGTGTGGCTCAGCCTTTTGGAACTTATATCTGGACGCTTCGTTATACGGACGGCCTTTCGGGCGAGAAATTTTTTCTAAGGGGGACTTCCGTACTGATCAGATAATTAGTCAATCCGCTGGCAACGTTTGTGTTAACCCAGCTGTCATATAATAATCGTGAAAACTGCTTTTTTCGTCATTTTGATCTTCAGTTCGGGTTATGGCTGGTCACAATCCTTCCCGGTTACCGGCCAACTGGCTTCATCAGCATTTCCGGTATGCGGGTCAGATACATTCAGGCAGGCTATTGTGCCTGGCGGGAAAACGCATTCCCTGCAGGTACCCAATTGCAGTACCGACGGAGATGTTTATCAGGATCTAAATCCCTTCTGGTATACATTTACCTGTTATGTCAGTGGATCACTGGCTTTTCTTATTACCCCCAATAACCTGGGCGACGATTATGACTGGATGCTTTATGATATTACCAACCACAATCCCAATGATGTCTATACTGATGAAACTTTAATAGTTACAGGGAACTGGGCAGGAACCTATGGATTAACAGGCGCCAAAGCAGGCGGTTCTGCAAAGATTGGGTGTGCCTCCCTTCCGAATGACAATCATTCTACATTCAGCGCGATGCCGAATTTGAAACAGGGTCACCAATATCTCCTGTTGATAAGTCATTTCACAGATGATTCGCAAAGTGGTTATTCATTAACCTTTGGAGGTGGCTCAGCGGTTATTACCGACACGACAGTCGGACATTTGAAATCGGCCAATATGCACTGCGACAGGAAATCATTGGTTGTTGCTCTCAATAAAAATATGCGTTGCGGTAGTGTTGCCCCGGACGGATCTGATTTCTTAATTCCATCCAATCCATCAGCAATAGTCCATGCCGCCGGTATCAATTGCTCAGGCTCTTTTGATATGGACTCTGTTCTGATCACCCTGGACGCTTCGTTGGCACCCGGAAATTATTCCGTCGTTTCCAAAATAGGTATTGATGATAATACATTAACGGATGACTGTGGCAATCAACTCCCGATTGGTGAAAGTATTTCTTTCACAGTTTTACCACCCCATGTCACTCCCTTTGACAGTCTTTCCCCTCCAACCTGCGCCCCAACAACACTTCAGCTTGTTTTTCCGGATCTGATCCAATGCAGTTCAATTTCACCCGACGGATCGGATTTCAGTATTTCAGGCGCTTCAGCAATTAATATTACCTCGGCAAGAGGCGATTGTGCGAATGGACTGACTAATACAATTAGTATCAGGCTTTCTTCTCCTATTGTGGTTGGCGGAAATTACCAGGTCACTCTGAAAACCGGTGCCGATGGGAATACGATTATAAACGAATGTAGTGTGGAAACGATTGCCGGAGGAACAATTACATTCGGAATAAAGGACACGGTATCTGCTTCATTCAATTATAATCTCGACCTGGGATGTAAATATGATACGATACACCTGAGCTACCTGCAGACGAACGGAGTGGATCAATGGCAATGGACGATTGATACGGTCGAGACCAGTTCATTACTAAATCCGGATATCGTTGAAACGGTATTCGGACCCAAGACCGTGCAGCATATTGTATCTAACGGTTTCTGTACTGATACGGCTACAGAAATAGTGAACCTGGATAATGTAATCAAATCATCATTCCAAGCTCCCGGCCAGGTATGTCCCAAAGATGCAGTCACTATCAGCAATACCAGCGTGGGCCATTTAGTTTCCTGGGCATGGTCCTTCGGCGACGGCCAGACCAGTACAGAGCAGAATCCGCCTTCCCATTTGTTTCCGAATACAGCAACCGGGAAAACCTATAGGGTAAGCCTGGTTGTGCAGGATAACCTCGATTGCTACGATACCAGCAGCCAGCAGATTGTCAAACTGCAGAGTTGTTATATCAATGTGCCGAATGCTTTTACACCTAATGGAGATGGCAAAAACGACTACCTCTATCCACTCAATGGATTCATGGCTGCTGATTTGGAGTTTCAGGTATTCAACCGTTATGGCCAGCTGGTTTTTGAAACACGTGACTGGTCAAAAAAATGGGATGGTACTATTGGAGGCAGACCGCAGCCAACGGGAACCTATATGTGGACCTTACGTTATACAGATGGTCCTTCGGGTACGAAATTTTTTCTTCGCGGCGCCAGCGTTCTGATCCGGTAGCGTTAACAACTCTGTTGACGGATTTAATTGAGTTCGCAGGCGGCAGGGCATGTTTATTAGTTAGGGAGGAGAAATGTGTAATCTGATGGGATGTAATTGCAGTTGGTCGGGTGAGACTGACACAAAGAATCTGACCTGCGCATATCCTGCGAATAAAGGGGCATATTAACGCAACCGGGCCTCCTCTGAACCGTATTCTTTATATATAAAGAACCATTCTTTTTGCTTCTTTATTCGTAAATTGTAATAACTTCTTTTTGTTAATCTGGTAATGAAAAAGTCTATTACCTGTACGTTGCTTTGCATTTCCATTTCGTACATTTTATATGCACAGGCAAAGGTCAGCCCCGAAATTTACCAGATCAGCACTCCCTTTCCATATGCAAATGATATATCCTTCAATGGCAAAAATTTCTATTTCGACAGTAGTTGGGTGAAAGCAAAAATATTAGCCGCCAATAATACTATCATCAACAGTGATTCATTTCTGTTCAACTTCGATAAAATAGACCACAGGCTTTTAATTACAAAGGATTTTAAAAAGGTATTCGAAATTGACAGGCGGGAGTTCAAAGCCATCCTGTTTTACTGGCATGATTCAGCCTATATTTTCAAGCATATTAATTTTATTAACGACAGGGATTTGTTCGAAGTGATTATTAGTGATAATGGGAAGTATTCATTATACAAAGTTACCCGAACTAAATTAGTGAAAGGTCATTATGGAGGAGCTTCGTATTCAGCAACCAACGACAGAACCTCAGACGTGTACCTGAATGAACCGGAATATTATATTTTCTTTCCCAACAGGGAATACAGGACGATCCATCTGCTTAAGAAAGCAGCCATTGAACGCCTGTTCAAGCTTAACCCGGATAGCGATATTGTAAATGAATACCTGCATATGTCCGGGAACAAGCAACTCTACGCAGAAAATGAATTTAAACAGTTGATACTTTATCTGAACCGTGAAGTCTTGTGACATACTTGTGTTCTAGCCTCCGATTAGTTTTAAAAAAACTTCTTTTTTTCTCCTGGACACATCAATAATATCTCCGTTGCGCATGGTAACCTGTCCGCCGTCTCCGCGAATGTATTTAGCAATATAGTTTAGATTGACAAGGTGTGAATGATGAATCCTGTAGAATCTGTAATCCTGTAACAGTTCTTCAAAATCCTTTAACTGCCTGGTCACCAGCATATGTTGTCCGCTCAGTAAAACAATTTTAGAATAATTGGAACTGGACTCTATGCGGATGATCTGTTTGATCTGGATGAAGTCAAGACCATCGTTGGTGGGGATGGCAATATGATCTTCCTGGCTTTTTGGATTCGCCAGGTTTTTTTTTAGGAATTCGGCCCTTTCTCTTATTTTTTTCAAAGAATATGTCCCCAGCCTTTCAACAGTTTGTTGCAAATCTTCAATAGCGACCGGTTTCACGAGGTAGTCAAAAGCGCTGATACGGATAGCGTTGATGGCATAATGGTTATAGGCTGTAATAAATATGACTTCGAAATCAATATCCGGAATCTGCTCGAGCATCTTAAATCCGCTCATCCTCGGCATTTCAATGTCGAGAAAAATAACATCCGGTTTATTCTGGAGGATAAGGCGGATTGCTTCTTCCGGGTTTTGTGTCTGGGCCACTACTTTGATGGAAGGACAATATTCCTGTATTTTAATTTGCAGGTTTTGCAGACTGTTTAATTCGTCATCGACCAGGATGGCCTTAAGCGCTTGCATATTTTACAACTTTTAGGGCAAATTCAATTCTGGTGCCTACCGGGTTTTGTTCTTCGTCATATAAGTCGATAATTTTTACGCTTTCAGAAGACGTGGCCTTTTGATTGAAAATATTTATGCGGTCCTGCGTGAGTTTCATTCCCACACTTTTATGAAATGGCTTATTTAACTGGTTATATACTTTTGACTGCTCGCGTCCGACCCCATTATCCTGTATAATATAGTGAATCATATTATTATTCAGGCTCAGTTTCAAACATATTTTCAAATCCATCCGGTCGCTCGGCCCGATTCCATGATTGATGGCATTCTCCAGGAAGGGCTGAACGAGTAGTGCTGGCACGCGGAATTCACCCTCTAACAGTTCAGGATCCACTTCACAGTGATAGGTAAACTTATTATTGAATCGTAATTGTTCCAGGTCGATATATAGCTGCAGGGATTCGATATCCATGTTCACATCGATCAACTCATTATTGCTGCTGTCCAGGATACCCCGGATGAAGCGGGCGAATTTATTCAGGTAGTCAGATGCGAGTTTTTTCTCGTTCTGCATGATAAAGTTCTCAATACTGTTCAGGCTGTTAAAAAAGAAATGGGGATTCATTTGTGCCTGTAACGCCTGCATTTCCGTTTCAGCTATCTTCTGTTTATACTGTGATACATCCTTTAATTTTTTTGCCTGAAATGATTTGTATAGAAGAAACGCAACAAAAACACTCAGCAAAAACCCTATACCTATCAGGAAAAGCAGGATATTCGAAAATGCAATTTGTCTTTTCTGCGTGGCAGTTAATTGTTTGAGATTTATATTTTCGAGTTCCTTGTTTTTGATCTGCCATTCGGATTCATTGACCATCATTTTACGCTGATTATTTTCTGAGAACAGAGAGTCAGATGCCAAACGGTACTTCCTGTAGAAAGATAAAGACGAGTCTTTATTATTCAGATTATCATAAGCGGTGGACAATAGTTCTGCGGCATTGGCTATTCCCTCCTTGTATTGGGTCTGCTCGGCCAGTTTCATGGCTCCCGATAGCAGGGAGATCTTTTCCTGCGTGGGGATATGTTTGAGGTATTTTGCTTCTGCGATATAAACCTGGAATTCGTTTCTCAGGTCCGGCTTTTGACTGGCAGATACCATGGCTTTTTTAAAATAATAGTTGGCCGAATCACTTCTGTTGTAGACTGCATGAAGTTTCCCGTATCCGAGATAATATTGGGACAAAACATAATTATCATTATCCATCCTGGCATAAAGAATTCCTTTATCAAGATCCATTTTAGCATCCGCATACTGACCCTGTTCGAAGTCACAACGATGTAATAATTCGTAATTGACTGCCACGCCATGCCAGGCCTGCAGTTGCATATTGATGTCGACTGCCTGCAGGGTGTACTCGCGACATTTATCATAGTCTTTCAGAGAAGCGAAATTATCTCCGATATTATTCAGTGCAACGGATTCAATACGGGGCTCATTACATTCTTTTGCCTGATCAAAAGCCTTAATGTTTGCTTCTGTACTGGATTCTAAATTTCCTGAAGAAGAAAGGAGGATGGCAAGATTGATATTGCCGAGGGCTTTCCCATAGGTGAAATTCAGGGAATCACTCAGCCTGGAAACCATTCCATAATATGCAAATGACCGGCTGACATCTGATTCGCTCAAAAGATAGCTGATCGTGTGCATCGCATGTATTCTTGCGGAATCGTTACGGGGATGTGTTTCAACCCATTTGATCAGACTGTCCACACGGGTTGTTTGCGCGGCAACGGACCGGGGGGTCGTGAGCAGAAGAAGAAAAAAAAGGGCACGGAGAGGTCGGAGGCTAGGGGTTATTAATTTCTTTATTGAATCAATAGTAATACAGGTATACATCTTGGCAGCAATCATCAAAAGGCGGCATTTTTTCTAAGATAATCAATTATGTATTTGCTTTTTGAATCAGGGCTTGCGGTGTATGAGCCATAATCCACATATCCATTAAGAGATTTGACTTGTCCGCGTAATTCAGATCCAGTCCCATCCTTTCATCTCCGGACATTTCCGGTCTGCCTCTTTTTTGTACCTGCCATAAACCGGTCATCCCGGCAGGAGCAAGAAATCTTTTGGCCAGCGCATCGGTTGTCAGGTTCTCTGCTTCATACAAGGGGAGGGGACGATTACCCACCAGCGACATATCTCCGAGCAACACATTAAGAAGCTGTGGCAGTTCGTCGAGACTTGTATTCCGGAGGAATTTTCCTACACGGGTGATGCGCGGATCATTATCCATTTTAAAGAAAAGAGCGAGTTCGGAATCCTGGTACTGATTCAAATGTGCAAATTCACTCCTGTGCTGATCTGCACCCCGGAACATCGTCCTGAATTTATAGAAATTAAAAATGCGGTATCCCATGCCGGCTCTTTTGGAAACATAAAAAACATTTCCTTTAGATTCGATTCTTATGGCTGCCGCGATCACCAAAAATACAGGTGCCAGAAGAACCAGTGCGATAAAGCTTATAAGGATATCCGAGATTCTTTTTAAGAAACTATGCACGGACCGGGGCATCCTTGCGATGACTTCTTCTTTACTTTGCTTTTCCAAGTCGCTTGTGCGGGTCTTGAATTTTTGCAGGAAACGGATTTTAGTACTTAAATTATTTTCATCCCATTCATCCAGATTCAGAATATCATCTATTTTCCTGTTCTGCATGAATTGATAATTTTCGACAGTCGTTATTTTGCCAGCGTCAATGATCAGGGGGATTTTTGAAAGGCGTTCATTCCTGGAAAGTAAATCGGCCCATTGGTTGATGGCTGCAAATCCATAATCGGATTCACAACAAATAACTTCAGGCATAATATGATCTTTCCTCATCAATTCGGCCATTGCCTCGTTTAGTTTGCCGGAAGCATAACCGCGCTTGTAAATATTGACAAATTTTAAGATGTTTGCCCGTTTGGTGCCAACATAATAAAAGCCGGTTATGCTTTCCTGCAATTTCATAAGTAAGGTTTAATGGTAATGGTATTCAATCCTTGCGTCCTGAATACGAATCCAAATTAACTTACTCTTTGACCTGATCAAACGGGATTGTGTAATATGCCGGAATCATCATGTAACTGGCTGCCATGAAACCAGGTTCTGGCGGGAAATTCCTAATCCGTCAATGCCCAGCTCCACCATGTCTCCCGGGGCAAGATAGACAGGTGGATTCATTCCAAGGCCCACGCCGGCAGGTGTTCCGGTTGAAATCAGGTCGCCGGGCAACAGGGTCATAAACTGGCTGACATAGGAGATCAGGAATGGAATTTTAAATATCAGGTTGGCCGTCGTTCCGTCCTGCATGGTTTTGCCGTTCACCTTGAGCCAGAGCCGGAGTTTATTTACGTCGGTTATTTCCTCAGGCGTTGCAAGGAAGGGACCCAGGGGCGCAAAATGATCACAACCCTTTCCTTTGTCCCAGGTGCCGCTTCTTTCAATCTGGAATTCTCTTTCACTTACATCATTATGCAAACAATAACCTGCGATATATTCCAGGGCGGATGATTCGTCAACATAGGAGGCTTTTTTCGCCATCACGATGGCCAGTTCCACTTCCCAGTCGGTTTTTTTAGAGTTCTTCGGTATGATGATGGGATCGAAAGGGCCGCATAAGGCACTCGTTGATTTTAAAAAGATCACCGGTTCCACGGGCGGTTGAGCCTTGGTTTCCCTCGCATGATCCGCATAGTTTAAACCGATGCATACGATTTTAGAAGGCCTGGCAATGGGGCTATCCAGTTGCAAGGTCTCTTCCAGTTTTTTCAGATCCTGACGATGAGCATCAATGAATTTTTTTAAGCGTTGAAGACCTCCTGTTTCAAAAAAGATTTCATTATAATCCTCCCCGAATGCGGAAGAATCATAATAATCATTGTCAAGAATAATTCCCGGGAAAGTCCTGTCTTGTTTTCTCCACCTGATGAGTTTCATCCGATACTTTTTTTATTGCGAAAAGGTCATGTAAAATAAACTTTCCGCAAATAAATGTTTATATAATCCAAGCCATAGATAATAACAGGAAACATTAAATCAGGCACCAGCAGCTTTTACAAAAGCTTTTAAAATGCTTGCGGTAAGCCATACCAGGTTGATAAACAGGTAGCAATCCCCAAAATCCTGGATTCTGCCCAACTGGCTACCATTACCGAAACAACTGACCTAAGTGTCTATTATTCAAATGCTGCCAATATCCAGCTGACCGATCCTTTTAATAATGTAAGCCCAAACCTGAAGCCTAAAGCGGAATCGCTGGCTTTAACGACTGCAGGTAAATTTGACACGGGGGACTTTTGACCGACGCGTTCTTCGATAAGACGAGTTTTATAGGCGCTTTGGACACCACAAATGACTGGACAGCCGGTTGGGCCGTCTGGAGCAGATGATAAAGACTATTTATTTATAATTTGATCAAAGCGAGGCCTTTCCAGGCCTTGCTTTTTTATGCTTATATTTACCTGAATCATAAACATCTTACCAGTGGCACCTAAATCAAAAACAGCCATCCCGGCTACGGAAACCGAGCCGGAAGCAGTAAAAGCGACAGCAGTAAAAGTGCCGGCCAAGCGTAAAACTTCTACTAAAATATCTGTGTCGAAAATATTTCCTGAAAAGGAAATTCCTATGGCTCAGATTGAAAGGACCAATGTGGATCACCACATGGCAAAAAAGTATTTAACCAAGTATCTTGACAGGGAACTTACTGCAGCAGACATCGATAAAGCAACTATTATCAAGAAATCTGATTCCATCAGTTATCTTAAATATGGTGGCAAATTTCTGGGTACTATGACCAAGACAATCTATCAGACTGCCGAACAGAAAAAAGCAGGCAAGGGGATTGGAGTGAAGATGGAATTCAAGCCGAAATAATCTACACAGCCACGCGTGACCATTCATACTTTTCTGCATGTTTAGCCGGGGGAATCGGTTTGTTATGCGATTCAGCCCATATTTTAGTGAAACAGGCTCCGTAATAAAATATAAAGGCGGAATAGAAAACGAATAATAAGAGTAAGACGGACGATGTGGATGCTCCATAGATTGTTTGCATGCTGCTATAGGATAACAGCAACTGCAAAAATAACTTCCCGATAGAAAATAAGAACCCGGTAAAACCAGCCCCTATGAAAACGGTTTTCCATGCGGGTCGCGCATCCGGCAAGAATTTGAATAACATTGAAAACCAGATCGTCACCAGGATTAACGAAATGATCTGCCTGACGAGAGCCTTCGCAAAAAGATTATGTCTTAAAGACAGATCACTGGTTGATTTCTGAACCAGATCCAAACCACCTTCTGCCAGCAAAACAATTAAAAACAATACACCTGCAATCAGGATGACCAGGAAGGATTTTGCCCGGGTCAGCATACTGAATTTAAATCCCATTTTTGTTACCATCCGGATATTCCAGAGTTGGTTTAATGAATCTTTTATCACTTTAAGCAGGGTGGTAGCTACAAAGATTAGAAACAGAAAACCCAGGGTTGCCTCATACCAATTTCTGAAGAGGAGTCGGACATGGAACAGCGTCCTATGTAATTCGACTGCAGTATTCCTTCCTACTATCTCACCCAGGTTACTGAATAATTGCCGGCTCATAAAACGAGGATTCAGCACCAGCCCGAAAACCTGGATCAGGATAATCAAAACGGCTGGCAGGGCAAATGTGGTAAAGAAAGCAGTTGCCCCGGCCATTCTCAGCGGATCATTCTTCCTGAATTCATCAAGTGCCTTGCGAAGAAGGCTAAAAATATTTATCCTAACAGGGAGAGCCATTTTCCACATATCTGATTAAAACATGAATCTGCATAAAAAAAGGGACCAAGAGGCCCCTAAGATAAGTAAGTAAATGAATGTTTACCCCGCTATGGATCTTTCAAACTGAACATTATATTATTCAGCGGCCGGTGTTTCCGGGTTAACGGGTGTTTTTCCGCATCGGAAACCGCTTCTCATATCCTGCCTGAAATTTTTTCTTTCTTCTGGAGATAAATTGAACCACTTATTTCTCATTTCTTCCATTTCACGTTTGTTATGACGCCGGCCAGCCCAGGCAGGTTTGCCAGGAAATCCGCCAAATAAAAGCTTGGACAAAAGAAAAAGTCCAAGTGCCTGCCAGAAATTAATCAACGCTATTGGAAATATAACTGCGAGGATATTATTCCAAAGTGCCATGATGATAAAGCCCAGCGGAACCAGGACTGCGAAAATAAAAAGAAGAAAGAGGATAAACCGGGGAAATCTTGAACTAGTCATTGTGTTGTATTTTAATAGTTTTTTAATGTTTCGTGCAGAACAGCCAGCCTCTCACGCAAGTAGAGGACCGCATATCGTTTTCTTGAAATCAGGGTATTCAAAGGAATGCCGGTTTCATCTGATATTTGTTTGAAGGTAATTCCGTCGAGCTCATTCAGCACAAAGGCCTGCTTTTGGTCTTTAGGTAATTCGTCCAATGCTTCTTTTAGTGTTTCCTGGAACAGATTCCTTAAATAAATGGTCTCCGGATTGGAAGAATCATCCATGAGGATATCCATCCATTCATTCATTTCTCCGTCATCTTCAGCTGAAAAAAGAAAATCCACGGCCAGGGGTTTCTTCTTTCTTTTACTGTCGATGATTTTATTTCGGGCTACTGTAAAAAGCCATGAAGTTACCTGGTCGATGGGTTCCTTATTTCCTAATAGCTGGTAAAAAACATCCTGCAGAATGTCTTCCGCATCGGCTTCATTGGTAACCCTTTTGCGGATAAAGCCCATTAAACGCCTGCTGTAATCCTTTACAATGGCCGTAATGGAATTTGCTTTTGAATCGGTCATCTGAACTGGTATCGTTTCTGCCTGCACCATACTATAAATAGGTAGACGAACAGGCAGGATTTATATTTTAAAACCAAAAAAATATTTAAAAGTTCCCGGATTTTACCCGCAGGTGCTTTTATTGATGGGGGTAAGATTATCCACTTTTCACATTCCAATAACCGGAATGAAATCCACAGGCTGTTAAAAATAAAACTAACCCGGTGATATATTACGAAAGGCATGGGATTTGAAACGGTAAAGTATAAAATAGATCTATTATGAAACACACAAATCAGAAAGATTCCAACAGGAATCAGACAGCGGACACAGATCAACAAAAGAAAACAAACAATGCCCAAGATGGCGGCAGGAATGAAAGCACTAGCCAGCAACATTCAAAGGAAACCAAGGATCAAGCGGGTAAACAAGGACATGACAGTTCAAACTGGCAAAAAGACAAACAGGGGAATAAGAAATAGAAGCCAATCTGCCGTGAATAAAAAAACCTGTCAGCCGGCGGGTTTTTTTATTTAGCCTTCCCCTACATCACCTCATATCTCGATGATTTTCAGAGAATCAGACCTGGATCTTAATTACTATTCTATTTTGCTCAAATACAGTCACTTACAATTTAGTATTAAAAAGATTTTATAGAATATTTATGATATAAATCATTAAATTTGCAACCCAATTTAATAAATGATCGATCATACGCCCCTCCCGAAGATGATATAGCGTAATAATCATTTGCTGAAAAAGAACATTGTTGCCATTGTTGGATTATTACAAATTAAAATCAAGGAATGAATATTAATTCCCCGGTTAACCAGCCATTGCTGAAAAGCGAAAGATTAATTGAAGAAAGAGAACTGTCTGACCTGGTGATAAACTGTCTGCCCGGTATTTTTTATCTGCAGGATCATACAGGTAGGTATCTGCGCTGGAATCAAAATTTTGAAAAAGCATCCGGATACAATAAAGAAGAAATCGAAAAAATGCATCCCCTGGATTTTTTTGATCCGACTGATCATGAGAAAATGAAATTGGCGACCCGCAAAGTTTATAAAGAAGGATATAATGAAACGGAGACGGAAGTAGTCACAAAATCCGGCCGTCGCCTGCTTTATTATCTGAACGGAATTTCAGTAACTTATGAGGGAATGCTTTGCCTGCTGGGTACCGGAATCGATCTGACAGAACGTGAGAAGGCGCAAAGAGAGGTTAGGGAAAATGAAAAAAAATACCGTTCGCTTTTTGAACAGGCTTCCGATCCAATCCTGGTAACGGACTTCAAGGGAAATTTCATTGATGTGAATGGAAGTTTTTGTAAACTATTCGGGTATACCAAAAAAGAATTACTTCGGATGAACATTGTTTCACTGATTTGCCCGAATCAGCTTAAAGAAAGACCGTTACAGAATGATCTACTGATTAAGGGGAAACAGCTTTTCAGTGACCGCCTGATGGTGCATAAAGATGGTTCCATGATAGAAACAGAAGCCAACCTGAAAAAATTCGGTGATGAAAGGATCATGGGAATCGTTCGTGATGTAACTGAAATTCGTAAGCTGCAGAAAGCGATGGAGCAGGAAAGAATGGAGCAGATTGACCACGAACAAAAAAAGATAACCCGGGCTGTTATTAAGGCCCAGGAACGGGAAAGAAATAGCATCGGAAAAGAATTGCATGATAATGTAAACCAACTGTTGGCCAGCACAAGAATGTGCCTGAGCACAGCCAAACTGACCCCTGCCGGCAAAAAGGATTTTGTTGATAAATCCATCCGCCTGATTGATGCAACTATTTTTGAAATCCGTGTATTGAGCAGGAAACACGTAACTCCACTCAAAGGATTTGATTTAAAGGAACAGATTCAATCCCTGAATAAAATCATGGAAGAGGGAATTGGATTTAAGATTTCTCTGGAGTACGATCTGCCGGACCATCTGGACATACTGGATGACCTGAAACTCAATATTTACAGGGTTATTCAGGAACAACTCAATAATGTTTATAAATATGCTTCTGCGTCCCGCGTTCAGATTAAAATGTATGCCGAAGATAAATGGATGCATATATTGATCCATGATAACGGCATTGGATTCGAAATTGGGATTAAGAAAAATGGCGTAGGAATTGTAAATATTGTCAACCGCGTGGAGTCGTTTAATGGAAAAGTGAGTTTCGAAACCAATCCCGGTGTCGGGTGCAAACTCGATATCCGGATCCCAATGGTTTCCCGGACCAGAGATCTTTCTTAAAGCGCAAATCGTAAAGCGAAAAGCCAATCAGATTCGATACTGAATAAAAAACCTGCTCATCAGCAGGTTTCTTTTTATAAATTATTTCTGTTATTTCATAAAACCCTGGGCCTGTAGTTCAGTCACCAGCATTTTTGTGTATTGTTTGCTTGCCTTGATAATATCCGGTGGATTCACGACTTTGGACTGCATGGAAATCAGCATCTTCTCGCTATCGGCATTAAACAAATTACTTTCTATAAAATAAGTTTTATCCGTGGTATAATAACCGGGAGAATAAAAGGCCGGACTATACGCATAGTATCCCGTGTAGGTATAACCATATCCTGCGTAGGGAACGAACACACCGGAGGAATATCCTCCCTGCACATAATGGGTTTTCTCCGTTTGATCGACAACCGCCACGGTAAATATGCCATCACAACCGAGATCACGGATGGCTTTCAGCAGAACATCTGTTTTTGGTAATTTATCCAGTGTAAGAATCGGCCCGAATGCGTCAATGCTTTTAACGGTTAATATGCCTTTATCCGCCGCAGCACTTGCCAGGTCATTTTCAAGATTTACCTGGGCATCATAATTCTGCGTCATGACGAAAATAAAAGTCTTATGCTTACCGGGTTGTGGATTGGGTTTCTCCTTGGGGTTGACCCAGGTTGCCATGATTCGCATGGATGAACCGGAGCAGGAACAGAGGCTGACTGCCAATAACAGGGCCACGCTGAAGGTCTTGAGTGTTGCCATAAAAGTAAAATGTTGGGAAAGTAAAAGTGCAGAAATGTAGATATTTACAATTCTGCCTGCAACTTACGTTTTAAAGCTTAAAGCTTAAAGCTTAAAGCTTAAAGCTTAAAGCGCAAAGCTGAAAGCTTAATTCTTTAAGCTTCACGCCTCCTGCCTCTCGCCTTACACTTTACACTTTACGCTTTCTCAGAGTTCATTCTTTTTCATCTGCGAAACGGCATAATCACAGGCCCTTGCAGTGAGCGCCATATAAGTCAGCGAGGGGTTTTGGGTGGAAGTGGATGCCATGCAGGCACCGTCGGTTACAAATACATTTTCACAAGCATGTAACTGATTCCATTTATTGAGCATGGAAGTTTTGGGATCCTTGCCCATACGCGCACCGCCCATTTCGTGAATGTCAAGACCGGGAGCCTGATGTGAATCGCTCGTTTTAATATTGGTAAAACCGGCCTTTGTGTACATTTCTGTGAACTGTTCAAAGAAATCTTTGATCATTTTATTATCATTCTCATCATAGTCAATGGCGAAACGAATCTGGGGTATGCCCCATTCATCTTTTTGATTGGCATCCAGGCTCAGGAAATTCATTTCTTTCGGAATAGTTTCCCCCATCATCTGGGAACCTACATGCCATGGACCCGGATCAGTTTTTGCAAGATTGTCTTTTAATTTGGTTCCGAAACCCTCTGCTTTTGAACCACCATATCTTCCGGCACTGAAACCTGACGCATAGCCACGAAGAAAATCCGTTTCCTGTTTATGTACATTCCTGAATCTGGGTAAATATGCACCCCCGTTGGGTCGTCCTCCTGCCGTCGTGTTGTCCGGATATCCATCATATTCTGCTGAAATGCGTGCCCTGTAGTTATGAAAAGCAAAATATTTTCCGAGCACTCCGCTGTCATTTCCCAATCCGTTCGGAAAACGGCTGGATTTGGAATTTAACAGGATGAGATTGGTATTGATTGCCGCCGCATTAACGAAAATAATTCTTGCAAAATAGTCGATCGTTTCTTTAGTATGAGAATCTATCACACGAACACCGGTCGCTTTCCCTTTTTTTTCATCATAAATGATGGAATGCACGACAGAAAAAGGACGAAGCGTCATATTTCCTGTTTTCAATGCCCAGGGAATCGTAGTTGAATTCGCTGCAAAATAACCGCCAAACGGACAACCCCGCTGGCAGAGATTTCGGTTCTGGCATTGACCCCGGCCCTGATCCAGATGGATCTGCTTGGGTTCAGTCAGATGCGCACAACGTGAATAGATCACGTGACGATCCTTATAATTTTTAGAAACATAATCCTTGAAATAATTTTCAACACAACTTAACTCCAGGGCCGGTAGGAATTCTCCATCGGGTAAAGTGTCCAGCCCGTCTTTATTACCGGAGATGCCGGCAAATTTCTCAACATGGCTATACCAGGGGGCAATATCCTTGTACCGGATGGGCCAGTCTACCGCATATCCGTCCCTAGCCGGACCTTCATAATCAAAATCACTCCATCGTTGGGTCATCCGGGCCCATAATAATGATTTTCCTCCAACCTGGTAACCCCGGATCCAGTCAAATGGTTTCTCCTGTATGTAAGGATGCTCATTATCTTTTACAAAGAACTGCATGGCATCCTCCCTGAAATTATAACATTTGCTGACCACCGGATTCGCTTCACGGATGGCCTCCGGAACCTGGAGACGGTGCTCAAATTCCCAGGGCTGCATATTGGTTGTGGGATAATCTTTCAGATGTACGACGTCCCGGCCCCTTTCGAGGACCAGGGTTTTCAAACCTTTTTCACATAATTCTTTCGCGGCCCATCCTCCACTCATTCCTGAACCGATTACAATTGCATCAAAGGTCCTGGCTTTCACGCCATCATTCAGATTACCCATATCAGTAAATTAATTTGAAATTATGCAGTTTTTAAAGGAACACAGCCCTGGAATTTTCCGGGAATCATTTTATATCCGCGGATTTTTGTCATATAATATTCACAGGTTGTATAAGCCTGGATAGTCAATTTTTTTGTAGACTGGTAAAAGAAAGCCATCCCGTCATCCGAAGATTTTTGCTGATCCAAATCCGCTACGATGGCCTGCTTTCCTGCAGCATCATTTTCGGCAAATGTTTTTCCCGTCTTTTTCTTTACGTAGGATTCAAAATCCTTCATTCCCTGTATATATTTATCCTGGTTTGTTTTACTGTAGCAGTCGTCGACCATTTTCAGGGCAAACAAATGAGCCGAAAGGTCTTTTGCTCCCGGTGTATCCGTTTTGGGGAGAATGGTCTCTGCCAGCTCTGCCAGCATATTTTCATCGTCCGGGTCAATATGAATTAACTTTAATGGAATGGAAACTTTCTGTTCATTGTGTAAACAGGAGGGGAGGAGTGCAACTCCTGCCCATATCAGTAGTAACTGCTGAATGGCAACGCGTCTGTTAGGCATGTAAATATTGTAGTCGTAAAGATAAGCAGCTGTCCGGAACTGCTGCTACATCAATACTACTTCATGTTCGCTAGAATGGCGATTTTAATGAAGATTACTACTTCTTTTCCTTCAACACCCTTAACTGGTAACAATAGCCTTAGGCTTTACGTTTTGGCTTTCCACTTACTGAACTACTTTATCTATCGGAATAATATTAACATCTCCCGCCTGAATCAGGCTATCAATTTGAGTTTATCAAGCGGCAGGCTGATCCTTCCGGGAGGAAATATCAATTTTTATGATCCGTGTGGAACATTTATTAATTAAAGTTTTCTAGCTGATTGATTTAATTTGCGTCCATTAACAATTAACAATTAACAATTGACAATTAACAATTAACGCATGTCTCTTCACACCATACTGGGTGCAAATGGAACGATCTCGGCAGAGCTGATACCGGTGCTCCGGGCAAATGTGCAACAAATCCGTTTGGTTTCCCGTAGTCCTAAAGAGGTTTCCGGCGCAGAATTATTTCAGGCGGATATATTAGTCAGGGACCAGGTTTTCCAGGCAGTGAAAGGATCCGATATCGTTTATCTGCTGGTTGGGCTGGAATATAACAGGAAAGTATGGAGATCTGACTGGCCTGTCATTATGCGCAATACGATTGATGCCTGTAAAGCCGCCGGTGCTAAACTGATATTTTTTGATAATGTTTATATGTATGGAAGGGTAAAGGGGAGGATGACGGAATCCCTCCCCTACAATCCCTCCAGTGTGAAAGGAAAGATCCGCGCCGAAATAGATGAGATGCTCTTAAAGGAAATGAATGCAGGAAGCCTGAAAGCAATCATTGCAACATCAGCCGATTTTTACGGACCCCGTACCGGGAAAACAAGTGTGGCCAGTATTATGGTATTCGACAAAATGAAAAATGGCAAATCCGCTCAGTGGTTTGTCAATAAAAAGCAACCACATTCATTTACCTATACGCCGGATGCTGCCATTGCATTGTATATGCTCGCTACCACAGACTCATCCTATGGACAAATCTGGAACCTGCCAACAGCAAAGCCCGCACTTACAGGAACTGAATTTATTTCTGTTGTTGCAAAATATATGCATGCGAAGGATAAAGTGCAGGTTGTACCAAAATGGCTGACCGCCCTGGTCGGTTTGTTTGTACCCATCATGAGGGAATTGGGAGAAATGCTTTATCAATATGAATTCGCTTACGAATTTGATTCATCCAAATTTGAAAAAGCATTTCAATTTAAACCAACGACTTACGAAGAGGGAATCAGGCAGACGG
>Ga0209863_10000291_pt1 | contig 28603 bp, 27 predicted proteins | sample OrgsoiDNA2013046_FD_185796 | JGI IMG/M metagenome (GOLD analysis project Ga0209863, IMG submission 185796) | Permafrost soil microbial communities from the Arctic, to analyse light accelerated degradation of dissolved organic matter (DOM) -... | ecosystem: Environmental > Terrestrial > Soil >...
TTGACAATTAACAATTAACCATTATTTCCCCACATCCTCCGATTATTAAAGGGAGACCTTTAATTTCGTACACAATATGTCTGTATTCATTGCATCTCTAAACTCAGGAAGCAACGGAAACTGCTATTATATCGGTAACGGTGAAGAAGCGGTTTTTGTAGATGCCGGACTGTCCTGCAGGGAAACGGAATCACGCATGAAAAGGCTGGGACTGAACATGAGCCTGATCAAGGCCATTTTTATTTCCCATGAACACAGCGACCATATTGACGGCGTGGCAGGACTGGTTGCGAAATATCAGATCCCGGTTTATTTCAGCCAGTCTACTTTAAAGAAAGCCGGATTTGGAAAAATCAGGCAGTTTATTTTTCATTTTACGGCCCAGCAGCCCGTAATGATCGGTAACCTGCGCATTACGGCATTCCAGAAAAAACATGATGCCTGTGATCCCCATAGTTTTGTAGTCAGCGCATCCAAAACAAATATTGGTGTTTTTACCGATATCGGCGAGCCCTGTGATCAGCTCATTCATTATTTCAAACAATGCCATGCGGCTTTCCTGGAATCGAACTATGATGAAGAGATGCTGGAGAAGGGACGTTATCCGGTTTACCTTAAAAACCGCATAAAGGGCGGCAGTGGTCATTTATCCAATCGCCAGGCGCTGGATCTTTATATCAAACACAGGCCCTCATTTATGAGCCATGTATTCCTCTCCCATCTTTCCAAAGAAAATAATTCGCCGGAACTGGTGGAATCATTATTTACGTCTGTCCCGTCTGATACCCGCGTTATTATCGCAAGCCGCTACCGGGAATCCGCCCTTTATGAAATTGCCCTTCAGGAAAACCAATTTAAATCGCTTCTTCCAAAGATCAGGTCCTCTAGACAGAAGCAGCTGAGCCTGTTTTAATTGTTAATTGTCAATTGTTAATTGTCAACGCTGATGCAAAACAACTCGGGATTAGTAAGTTTAGTCCTTACAGTACTGACTTTAACAATTAACAATTAACAATTGACAATTAACAATTAAAAAAAAGCCCCCCTGAGAACAAGGAGGCTTAACGATTGCTAGTCCACGAGATAAATTCAAAATGTTTTCAAAAGAAATACAGTAGTCTGCACAGAAATACGGATTGGATAAAGTAATGGTTAAAAATGGTTTTGTGTGCAGGGCCTCAATAACAAACATACATCAGTAACCTGCCCCGTAACAAGGGGATAAAGCAGGATTCCGATCCGGGTATTTTTCCCGGGGTAAGGGGGAGAAAACCCCTTTCTCCGCTCTTTTGTGCTATGAATTCAGATTCTACGTATTTTAAAGGCCGATTTAAAAATAACTATATGAACATGAAACCTTGCATCCTACCATTTCTGGTCGTTCTGTCCATTTTCCTTTTTTCTTTCAGAAACACAGACAAAGCAGCCCTCAGGAACATCCCGGGCACAGCTATTCCCGGTTCGCTCATGAAAATGAAAACGGATACCGGCGGAAGAACAGTCAGCCTGGATTCAGCCCAGCTCTGCATCAATCGTTTTGCCACCCTCATGAAGGATCATGGTTTTTCGGACCAGGCCGGACAAAGCGTAAACATTCGTATTAAGAAAACTAGTATGATCACGACCGGAGAGTCTTTCAGCGGTAAAAACCTGCAGGATTGGCTTACAGCAACGGCTGCTCAATATACAGCCGCTGGCAAAACCCTGATGATTAATGTTCAACTTGGGGTTTACGATATGAATTATCTGAATACCTATCAACCAAATGCCGCTTTAAGAACAACCAATAACAACCGTATAGCCATTTTCCTAATTCCTTACGATGCATCAACCGGTCAGGCCGTTCATGCTTTAGTAGCACAACCCAACGGAAGTGGCGGTACACAGGGAGGTACCGGATTTGATCTCGGAGGAGTTCAACCATAAATTATGCATATCGCCTGGTATGAGTTTTTTCAGATAATCTGCCTTTGCGTAGCCATATATTGCTGGAGGGGACTTAAGGCCTGCTCGCTCCTGGCCTTTATTCCCTTAATGCTCGTGGTAAATATTACGGAATTAACTGCCAAGAACTTTCGTGCCTTTGGCCTGACGTCAAATTATCTCATGTATAATTTATACCTGTTGATTTCCACCCCCTTCTTATTCTACTTAGCTGGCAAAATGCTATTTTTAACGAAGAGGGAAGCCATCGTATACTATATTGTCTGCTTATTATGCCTGTTCCTTGCATTCGTCAATTTTGGATTTATTCAGGGAAGCCAGGTATTTAATTCGTATTCCCTTGGCCTGATTGAATGCATGATGATCGTTTTTTCGGGCCTTTGCCTGGTGCGGCTGACCGTTTTGGATCAGGAAGAATTGAATTTTATGAAAGAACCTTATTTCTGGATAAATTCACTGAATCTGTTATTCGGTCTGATCACCCTGGTCGTGCTTGGTCTTCATTCTTATATTCTGATTAATCATATCGAAATTGCCCACAGAGCCCTATACGACGCCATTTTACCCGCAGTAAATGCTATTGTTTATGCGGGATATAGTTATGCTTTCATACTATGCAGGACGCAAAGGATCAGGTAGTCTTCACCATTATCGCAGTTATTATCATACTGCTTTTCCTGGGCGTTTTGTTCCTTGTCATGTTGTTTTATTATAATAGTAAAAAGGGTCAGATGAGTAAAGAAAAACAACTCATGCGCGCAACGTTCGACAAGCAGTTATTGCAATCAAAATTGGAAATACAGGAACAGACATTCGACATGATCAGCCAGGAAATTCATGACAACGTCGGGCAAATCCTGAGCCTGGCCAAAGTTCAATTGGGAATCATGGAACAAAAACAGTCGGTGGACGGCGAACTGCTTGGAAATGTAAAAGAAAGTATCAGCCTGGCCATGACGGAGCTGCGTGATATCGCAAAGAGTTTAAACAGTGAGCGGATTCAGCATTTGAGTTTGCAGGACAGTATCGGCCAGGAGATCCGGCGAATCAACCGGAGTGGTTTTATTAAAGTGAGTTCGGACGTGCAGGGAACAGAAAAAAATATTCCGGATCAGCATAAGCTGATCGCTTTCCGGATCGTCCAGGAGGGTTTTCAAAATATCATCAAGCACGCGGGCGCTTCCGACGTGAAAGTGGCGATCCGGTATTTGGAAGATGGTATGTTCATCACCATTTTTGACAATGGCGTCGGATTTGATACCGAGACGGCGTTGAATAAACGGGAGGGCCTGGGCATTCAGAATATTCTGCGAAGGGCGATGCTGGTTGGCGGTAAAGCGGAGATTATGAGCAAACCAGGAGAGGGAACCACACTTCAAATAAAAATGGCTTATGTCTGAACCGAAATATGTTGCCCTGGTAGATGATCATACCATGTTTCGTAAGGGGCTGGCGGTGCTCATCAACTTATTCCCTAATTATAAGGTCTTACTGGATGTGGCCAATGGCAGGGAGTTTATCGATCAGTTACAGACGGATCGTTTACCGGATATCGTTCTTCTGGACATACACATGCCCGTTATGGACGGATATGCGACGGCGGCCTGGTTAAGGGCCAATCATCCTGAAATTCGCGTGCTCGCCCTGAGCACGATGGATTCAGACAGCACCATTATTAAAATGATTCATCAGGGCGCCCGCGGATATATTCTGAAAGATGCCGATCCCAAGGAACTCCAGGTGGCCTTTGAAGAAATACTCGCAAAAGGATATTATTACAATGAAATCGTTACCCGAAAAGTTATCCAGTCCATTCACCAGGGCGGCCAGGATGCTGCAAATGCCTTTCCCAAGCTGACCGAACGGGAAATGGAATTTCTAAAACATGCCTGCAGTGAAAAAAATTATCAGCAGATCGCCAACGAAATGTATGTCAGCGAGCGCACCGTGGATGGTTACCGCGAATCCCTTTTCAGGAAATTCAACGTAACAAACCGCGTGGGTCTTGTGCTTTATGCGATAAAAAATCAGCTGGTACAGTTGTAGGCCTAAGGCATAACGCTTAACGCTTAACGCCTAACGCCTAACGCCTAACGCTTAACGCTAGTTTGAAAATTTGAAAATTAAATTGTCATCGGTTATCGAAACCAATCAACAACCCTTTGTCAATTATCAGCTGCCAGACGTTAACAATTAACAATTGACAATTAACAATTATCAACGGAACTTAAACTTCATATTCACTCCATACGTATACGGATCGCCGAGGCGGGCGGCTCCGAAATCATAGGCATAGGCGACATACTGCGTCCCGGTTATATTACGCAACCAGGCAGAAATACTAAAAAACGAATAGGTGATTCCAACGCTGGCATTCAGCAATTGATAAGACGATTGTTCCTGCAGGTTTGACAAATCAAAAAACTGTTTTCCAAAATAATACCACTCCCCTCGTATAAACGCATTCACCCCGATTGGTTTTGGTAATTTGAATGAATATTGCATAACCCCCATCGATGTCATGTCGGGCGTAAATACCTGGCGTTTCCCGTCGAGGTCAACGGCATTTCCATTGGAGGAGAGTTTACCACTCGTATACGCTGCATGTGTATATCCGAAATGATAAGTCAATTCGAGACCTGGTAAAACCAGGCCCTGCAATTCTGCCTCAAATCCTTTGCTGTCCAGTCCCCCGGCATTCTTGATCACCGTAATCGCGTCCGGAAGAATTAAAGTTGGGATCTGGACACTTTGTACTGTATTATAGAAAATGGCGAAGTTGGCATGTAGCCGGTTTGTAAAATAATTGCTCTTCAATCCGAGTTCGTAATTATTACTATACTCCGGCTGATAGGGATACAGTGGTGGCTGGGAGGGATCAGAAGAAAGCTGCGTTAGCCCACCCGTGCGGAATCCCCGGTTATAACTGACATATATATGCGCATGATCATCCGGGTGAAAGGAAAAGGAAAACATGGGCGACAGCGCGTGGTAAGTCGTTTTTCCAGACGTATCCGGTTGGGTAGGAAATCCATTTATTGATCCATCTGGCAAATACAATCCGGACACTTCCGCATTGGATTGCTGATAATCATACCGGAGACCGGCAACTGCCGAAAAATGATTTGACAGGGCATATTCCAGCTGGCCATAAAAAGCGGCCCCTTGATTTTTTATTTGCGCGGTGTTGATGATGGTGTAGTTGCTATCCGGCGAACCAGCCAGGGCAGCATCGGCTCCAAAATGCACACCCTGCTTATTGGGTGCTTTTTGCAGGAAAAGATAGGAACCAACGGCCCATTTCAAAGGTGAAACAGCAGCCGTGGCCGAAGAGAGTCTGAGTTCTTCCGTCCATGCGCTCACCTTGTTCCAATTTTTACCATAGTCATTGACAATACTGATGATATCCAGTGGGGAAAAATCTCCGTCCACCGGAGATTTGTAATACCTGTAGTTCGACTGATAAGCCGTCAGGGAACTAAAATCCATTTTTGAACCCGTGTGGCGGATCTGGAGTGAAGTATTCAGGGTATTATCCACCATTTCGCCGATCGCATTTTGATCCAGGTGATACGGTTTGGCAAATGCAGATTCAACGGTTGGATTCAATGGAAAAGCGCCCTTATTGTGATTCCAGAGATTTTTCAGATTCATGGTGAATGACCATTTCGTATTCAGCAGGTATTTGAGATAGATATTATCAGCATCCCGGTATTGCTGATCGAAATAACTGTTATTGAAATCATTTGTATAATATCCCAGGGATCCTTCATACATACCGGCCGCGCCCAGCCATAATTTTCCTTTTATCAATGGTGCGCTGAAAATAAATGTATACCGTTCAAGCCCGTAATTACCAGAACTGAGTTCAAATGACGCGCGAATCTGATCGTCCGGTTGTTTTGTGGTAATATTAATTACACCTCCCAGGGCATTCCTTCCATACAAAGTTCCCTGGGGTCCCTTCAAAACTTCAATATGATCCACGTCAAATAACTGGGGAATATAAGTATCCAGCGTGAACTGGGGAACTCCGTCAATATAGGTAACCACGGCCGGGTCGTATGAAGTGGAGGTAATACCCCGGATAGAAATTACATTTCGTCCGTCACCAGGATCTGCAGCGTACATATTCGAAACGATTCCCTTCAGATCCTTGTTTGCCCAAAGCCGGTAGGCTTCCACTTCGCGGGATGAGAGGGAGGTAATACTTATTGGAACGTTTTGATTATCCGATTCTTTTTTTTCAGCTGTAACAATCACGGCGTCGAGTTGCGTGGTTGAAAATGGAAGAGATACCACCAGGGTATCTTCGCTTTGGGGTATCTGAATCTTTTTTTCGATCCTGGCAAAACCAATTGCTGAAACCTCCAATGAGTAATTTCCATTTGTCAGAGGCGGGATCGAAAAGATACCCGCTTCATCACTTATTATGGAAACATCCGTATTAAGAACGTGTACAGTAGCTCCCCTGATGATAATTCCCTTTTCACTTATCGTTTTTCCAATAAAATGTTGTGCCTGGCAGATGTGAAAGCAGGTAAGCATAAGCAGGAGTACGATGGGTGGTTTCATTATAATATCGTGGATCGTGATGAATTATGGATTATGAATTATGAATTATGAGTTGGAAAGAAGAAATGAACGCTGGTTCATTCACCCATAATTCATAATCCATAACTCATAATCATGCTTTAGGCTTTGCGCTTTAGGCTTTGGGCTTTCTTTGGCTTTAATGAAAGAATATATTGAACGATTTGATTAAGGTCATTTTGCGCAAGATCAGGATGGGCCGACATGGCCACGTCCCCCCAAACCCCACCTCCTCCCTTCACAATTTTCTGACTCAGATAAACAGCAGCTTTTTTATCGATAGCGTATTTTTCCGCCACCCTTACAAAAGAAGGTCCGATAGAGGTCCCATCTTCTTTATGACAACTTTTACAGTCCAGCACCTGCGTCAATGCATATCCCGCAGCAAAAGGTCCGCGTGCGGAAGCCGAAGTATCCGCAGCCGTAACGGGTGCCGTCGTAGTTGAAATCGCATTGGCATCATAGTCTACGCGATAAAGACCGGCATCGGCATTCTTTTCAAACCAGCCCGTGCCATATTCCAATAAATATAATTTCCCGTCAGGACCGGCTTCCATGTCAATGCAATTGTGCAGAACCGTATGCGGAATAAAAGGCTCCATCTGTTCGAAATCACCGTTGGGCTGAAGGGTCACCGATTTTATCCAACCCCTGATCCAATCGTAAATAAAAAGTTTTCCATTATAATAATCCGGATAGCGGGTTGCCGCCGGATACCTATCGGTATAATAAACCGGGCCCGCCATGGCATTACGGCCGCCCGTGCCCAGTTCCGGAAATTCCGGTGACAATGCATACGGATACCAGATAAATGCAGGCTGAGCTGGCGGAAGTTCCGTGAGTCCCGTATTATTGGGAGAAAGATTTTCGGGTTTCGCAGGATCGAAAGCGGGCCCGGAAACACCCGTCAGATAATTATACTGACGATATGCATAATTATTTCCCACAAAAAAGGGCCATCCGAAATATCCTGCCTTCCTGGCCTGGTTGATTTCATCATATCCCCGCGGACCGCGCGTGGCGAGACTGTCTTTCGGCGCATCGGGCCCTACTTCGCCCCAGTAGAGCATACTGTTTTTCTGATCCACAATGATTCGGTAAGGATTCCTGTTTCCCATAACATATATTTCCGGACGGGTTTTGGCGGTTCCCGGGGCAAAAAGATTTCCGGAAGGAATTTCATAACTGCCATCACCGTGCACGCGTATGCGCATAATCTTTCCACGTAAATCATTGCTATTACCGGCAGATCTTTCCGCATCATACTGAAGGTGACCCGGTGCTCCATTCAGTGGGGCAAATCCATGGTTGGCGAAGGGTTGTTCCGGTTCATCAAATGGCGTCGAATTATCGCCCGCAGAAAAATACAGCAGGCTGTCAGGACCAAATGCAACAGACCCACCGGTATGACAACAAACATCCCTTTGTGATTTGACTTCGAGGATGACTTTCTCCGATGACTGGAGAACAGAATCATTTTCTAAACTGAAGCGCGACAGGCGGTTTACAGGACTGTCGACTGGACTATAGTAAATATAAACCCAATGATTATTTTTGAAGTTTGGATCTCTCGCCAGACCCAGCATACCTTCTTCCACATTGACTCCTTTCAGATTCGATTTGAAATACACATTCAGAAACCCCGCCTCCTTGATAGTGCCGGTAGATTGTTTATACAATTTTATTCCCCCGCGTCTTTCCAATATCAAAATGTCCAGATTCGGAAGGATGGTCATCTCTGTCGGTTCATAAAACGTTCCCTGCACCAGCGTGTGTTTATTGAAGTGTCCTTCTGATGGCGGATACGGCGTCGTCGCTTTACTGTAATCCAGGGGTTCGAAATGCCCGATGGCGTGTTCAATCGCATTTAATACGTTTTTTAAATTCGCCTCATCCTTAACTGACCTTGCATCCAGGCTTTCTGAAATATAGGTTACCCGTCCACCATCATATTTCTGATGCATATAGGATACGCCCGAATCGCCTTCTGAGCCAATCATCCGCCCATACCAGCGCCAGTTAAAAGTTTTTGCAGGCGGGTGAATGCCCGCGAATCCACCACCCGCCTGAATAAATCTTTCCATGGCAATTCTTGCCATGTAATCCAGCTTCACGCCGGAACGATTCAGAAACACAATGGCTGCGTAGCCGGATAAAGAATCATCCGCAAACAGTAAGCTGGTATCGGTGACGGTTATTTCAAATCCGTTGATTTCTCCCAGTCGCTGGATGGCCTGGGTTGCTGCGATGGCATCGGGCCCGGACAGATTCTGCGTATACACCAAAACCCTTTGAGAACCGGTGCGTTTCTGCCGGCAGGAAATGGAAAGTAAAATGAAAAAAATAAAAACTAAAAAATAGAAGGATCTCATTACCGGGTTTAGTTGATAAGCAGCAAACTTAGTTATTAAGCGCTAAGATCAGCGTTTTTTTACATGAATGTGCCTTACAAATCATTGAAAGGAGTCCGCTTGTAAATAAAGCGTTAATGAAAAGTATTTTACAATAAGATCACCACTTTTTAAAAACAAAAAATACGGCAGCTATCAGGAACCCAAATCCCACCAGGTGATTCCAGGCGAGTTTCTCCTCTTTAAAAAAAATAAAGGTAAAGCCCATAAACACGGTAAGCGTTATTGCCTCCTGAATGGTTTTTAACTGAACAAGAGAATAAGGTCCGCCATTTTCCTCGAATCCTGCACGGTTAGCAGGAACCTGGAAAAGATATTCAAAGAATGCCAGTCCCCAGCTAATGAGAATGATCGTGAATAATCCCAGATTTTTCCCCCATGAAAAATCCTTAAACCGCAGGTGCCCGTACCAGGCCAAGGTCATAAAGCCGTTGGAAATGATAAGAAATAAAATGGTTATTAATCCGCGCATATCAAAATGAAATTTTTATCTTTTTACCGGCGCCAGGACGTGCAGGTATTCTATACTTTTTTGAATGCTTTCCCACGGATCCTTCGGCATATCATGTTCAATAAAATAGAAATTCAAACCCGCCGTTTCGGAAGCGGCAAAAATCTTTTTAAAATCAATACTGCCGCTGCCCACAGGAAGAATCGTCTGATGCGTACTATCCAGATCTTTCACATGCCATAACGGAAATCTGCCGGGATTTTTCTTGAATAGCTCAACCGGATCCTGTCCGCCCTTGATTGCCCAGGCCAGGTCCAATTCCATTTTCATCCTGGTCTGGGATAACATCATCTGGTAGGGAATTTTTCCTTCCACTTCGTGAAATTCTGCATCGTGATTATGATAGGCGAAACGAAGGCCCGCCTTTTTACAGGCTTCGTCTGTGCGGTTTAACACCTCGATAGAAGATTTGATATCATCCAGTGTGTTGATGGGTGTATTGGCGCAAACCAGATATTCAACGCCTCCCTCAGCCGCTTCATCAATAATGACCTGCATATTGTCGCGTAAATTATGCATCGGTGGCAGGCTGAGGGGTTTGCCATCTGCATCCAGCGGCATTTTTGTTCCAGGGGGTAACTTGAATGGGGCACCCAAAACATGGTGCGATTTCCAGACCAAACCCAAACTTTTAAGCAGGGCAGAAAATTGCTTTGGAGTCATCCCATAGTAACCTCCTTTTTTACTAAAAGCAGATTCTATTTCGACATATCCAATATGTGCGATACGTTTCAGGGTGGCGTCGACGTCGTTGTCAATTACATTAAAAAAAGTAAATAACTGGAGTCCCGGCGGAGGATATGTGGGCGAAAAAAAAGCTGCGGGCAAAGACGACAGGGCCAGACTTCCCGCGAGCATGCCCGCACTGTTCCGGATGAATTTTCTTCTGTTTTGCATATGGTTTATTTTCGTTGGCGGTTGACGGTTGGCGGAAATAGAATTAAATTCTCAAATTCCCATACTCCCATACTTTCATTTTACACCTTTGGCCGGATTCCATGATCCCTGCACTTTCCGGATATACACGATTTGCCCGGTATGATAGGCATTGTGTGTGCTGATATGACCGATGATTTCATACCATGCCTCCAGTTTTTTTTCATCGGCCGCTTCGATGGCATTTTCCCAGTTGATGAGTATACTGTCCGCTTTTTTTACCGTGGATGCCCAGGAATCTTTATCTACAGAGGAAAAGGTTTCATTATTATTTCCCGAAAACTTGGGCTGCGGCTGGTTTAGGAATTTTGACAGCTGGTCCTGGTTCCAGAAAATAATATGTGTCGTGAGTTCGGCGATCGAATGATCCGCGCCCTTTTCTTTCCAGTTGGCCTGTTCGGGCGTAAGTCCTTCAATGGCCACATTCAACGGAGCAAACCAATCCTCCTTGTTATGGGTTGTCCTCAGCTGATTTAAAAGCACCTGTTTTAAAGTCAATGTCTGTACGGTTTGAGATTTTAAAGAAGTAAAAACAGAAAATAGAAATATAAAACTAATGAACGACTTTATCATATTGACAATTTTATTCCGGTGAATTCTTATAAAGATAAAACATCTTAAACCCAAATCCATTCAGAAAAAGATTCTTTGTACCGTCCGGAATCCGGCGATAATGCCGATACATACCGAAATGGGAATGGCGATGGATTGCGGTAGTAGAAGAAAGTTGGTCAGAAAAATATAGAAAATTTAATCCTGGCAGAAAAAGGCGTTCCAGGCGTATTGCTTACTTCATCAACAGGGGCCGTTTCATATTTTAATCTGGACACATACTCAAACTGCGCTTCGTTCCAGCTTTGATTAAAAAGATTTTCTATCGATATCCCCACTTCAAATTTTTTCCTGGTATAATTGGCCGTAAGGTCAGTGATAAAATATCCATAGGCTGTTAGCGAATAATCTTCATTTGCAGCCCGGTTATGCATATACCGGTAACTTAATCCTCCGTTCAACCCGTTTGTAAACCGGTAATACAATCCGGCCGTGCTGGTAAATGTGGGAGCCAGCGGCAGATAATTCTGTCCCTTGGACGCATCCAGTTCACGGGGTTTGGCAAGGTCAACATTCAGGTTTCCAAACAGCCAGTTATTGACCTGGTACCTGAGAGAAAGGTCAATTCCCTTTCTAACCGTTCTTCCACCCGGTTCCACGCTTTCATCTCCAAAATCCGATCCATAGGTGAATTCCTGCTGAAGATATAAATACCAGAGTGCCGCATTAATAAAAAGTCTCGGTGCAGGTTTCCAGTTGATGCCGATATCTGTTCCATACGCAGCTGGTAAAATCTCGTAACCCTTGTTGGCAATAACTACCCGGGCATCGTTGGAATGAAATCCCTTACCCGTTTTCAGATAGAACTGAATCTCATTATTTACCGTATACTGAATATTTAATTTTGGACAGAGAATGGCTTTACCCTGGGTTGTCGTGACTCCGTTATATATTGAAGCAGCCGTATCTGACGGAGGTGCCGTGCTGAGATAATAAAAATTGAAATAATCAAATCGCAACCCAACATTGAATAGCCATTTACCCGATTCGAGGGTCTCATCCAAATACGCATATGCATTCGCTTCGTTTACAATTCCTCGCTGAATAAAATTTAGTATACTGTCTCCGTTCAACGTATGTGATAACCAGCTGGGATGTGTGTGATCATATCGAATACCGGAACCCGCGGTTGACCGTAGCGTTACATCATTAAAATAATTTTGATGTGTTAAGCTGCTTTTATAACCCATGATATCCCTTACTTCATGCTGTCCAAATTGATCCCCGTTCATCGGGTCTGCATAGTAAAAAGTAAAATTGCTGATCAGGTTAAAATAACAATATGAATAAAAAGCCTGGTTCTCCCAGGTGAAATCATTTTTAAGATTGGTAGTCAGTTTGAGGTTTGCATTTGCCCTGGAAGTATACCCACCCTGAGTACTGTCAATACTTCCGAAAGGATCCCTGATATATCCTTCTGCCTGGGCACGGTCTGGAATTTCCCCTGCCGCTCTCCATTTGGATGTTAATGATGAAAGGCTTAGTGACAATCTGTTATTTGCTCCGATTTGCGTATTAAACTTTCCGAAAATATTAAACCGGTTAAAATGTTCGGGAACATCAAATGGGCCACCGTTAGTATAATACGCTTCTCCCGCTATATAAGCACTTGTTCCCCTGCTTTTAGCCTTATCATTAAGCAGATTGATCATCGCGAGTCCGCGGAATGTATTGTACGGCCCCGCTTCAATTTTTACCGTATTCTTATCCAAAACATTTACTGTTTTATATTCCACAAAACCCGCTGTACAAAAATCTCCTTTATTGGAATAATACGGGCCCTTTCCGAAATCATATCCTGCAATGGTCTCAGGTATTATAAAATGCAGGTCCGCATATCCCTGTCCGTGAGCCTGGGAAACCATATTGACCGGCAGGCCATCCACAGTAACATTCACATCCGTGCCATGATCCGCATCGAATCCCCGGAGAAAGATTTGTTCCGCCTTACCCCCACCCATGTGCTGTGCAATAAATAATCCGGGAACCAGCCTGAGCAGATCCTGGGCCGACCGGATGGGCAGGGTATTCAGGTCAATGCGGCTCAGGGTCCTTGATGTGGTTAAATTATCAGACTGGCTCGTAATGGTGACTTCTTTCATATCTATCTGTCCCTTCTCCAATTCGATGGTCAGGTCCCTGTACAAACTGTCAGCTTTTATTTTTTGCGTGTTATATCCGATAAAGGATACGACGAGCGTGTCCTCACCGATTACGTTTTTAAGTATAAATTTTCCGTCCTTATCTGTAATCGCATTCAAGAAAGACTTAGTGTTTGTCAGAACAGCCAGTTCCAGCGGTTCCCTCGTCATCTTATCAATCACTTTTCCTGCGATGGTCGTTTGGGCATACGTGATTGAAAAGGAGAACTGTAAGGCCAAAATTATATTGATGAATATAATTTTATTCATAAAGGCAATTTCCGCGTTGGTAAAATTTCAGCGATTATTGTTCAAACGCATGCTGCTCAGTTCGTTTAGATACGAAGTAATTCAAAGTATGGATTGCAGCCGAAGAAGAGTTTACCACCTTCGTCCCGTCTGTTGCGGGATGGTCGAAGTAGGCCTACGGCTTTAAGCCTTGAAAAGGTTTTAGGCTTACCCGCTTTCTCCCGCCATTGGCGGATTCAACTGGCGAAGAGCTTTGAACTTTCCCCGCCTTCTCCGCCGTTAACGGGATTCGGCGGGCGAGGGGTTAAAAAAGGTTTTAGGTTTTAAGCTTTTGGATTTAAGCTTTTTAGGGCTATGGCTTTGCCCGCAATAAATCCACTGGTCCACGCATGTTGAAAATTAAAGCCGCCGGTTATGCCGTCCACGTCCATTACTTCGCCCGCAAAATATAAACCGGGTCTGATCCGGCTCTCCATGGTCTGGTGATCAATTTCAGCCAGGCGCACCCCGCCCGCCGTTACAAATTCTTCTTTAAAGGTCGTTTTGCCTTCTACCTGGAAAGATTGATTCGTGAGTTGCTGAATCAGTTTGTTTTGGAGGCCAGCGGGAAGATCGGCCCAATGGATATCTTTTATGCCGGCTTGTTCCAAGTGCCATTCCCAGAGTCTTTGCGGAAATTCCCAGGGATTTTTTTGTTTTATTTTTTTCCCCCCGGAAGATTCACGGATGAGTTGTATTTCATCCCGCAGCGCCTGATCGGTCCGTTCGCCAAGCCAATTCACGCGGATCTCAAACCGGTAATCCTTTTCCTTCAGTATGCGGGCACCCCAGGCAGACAATTTTAAAACGGCCGGACCGCTCATTCCCCAATGGGTAATTAACAAGGGTCCCCTTTCTTTTAATGTTTCGCCGCTGATTTTAATCAGTGCGTCCGGAACAGAAATGCCCATCAGGGATACAATGGAATTTCCGGGCATATTAAAAGTAAATAAGGAAGGAACCGGTTCCTCAATGGAATGTCCCGTTTGAAGAATCCAGTCGAACATCGAAGATTTTGGATATCCACCGCAGGCCAGACAAACAAAATCCGCCTGTAATTTCAGATCGTTGTTAAAATGGATAAGGAAGGAATCCGGATCACCGCCTTGATCAATTACCCTGATTTCATGATGCAAACGGACTTCAACATGGCAGTCTTTTGCTTCTTTCAGTAAACAATCTATGATCGACTGGGAGGAATTGCTCTCAGGGAACATCCTGCCGTCTTCCTCTGTTTTCAATCGGACGGCTCTTTCCGCGAACCATTGAACGGTATCTGTTGTGAAGAACTGGTAAAAGGTTTTTTTTATGAAGTTGGAACCCCTCGGATATTTTTTTACCATGTCCGGAATGGAAAAACAGGCATGGGTAACATTGCAACGTCCGCCTCCGCTGACCTTGACTTTTGATAAAAGTTTTCCTGATTTTTCTACGAGGATCACTTTTATATCCGGGTTTAATCTGGCAGCCGTGATGGCACAGAAAAAACCAGCCGCTCCCCCACCTGCAACCACGAGAGTTTTTTGCATCTTTAAAAAGTGGATGTGAAGATGAGGCTTTTTATATAAATATAGAATCCCTCCGGGAACGGAGGGATTCTTCTCTAAACCAAAAGACTAGTGCAACAAGTTTATAAATCGGTTAGATTATTTTTTTGTGTGGCGTATCTGTGCCAGCCATTTGAACCTTCTGTGCTCAGCACGATGGTTTCATCGGCATTTTTGAGCTGGATATAGTAATAAACACCTTCATCACTGGTTACCTGAAAAAGTTCAGAAACCCAGTATCCACAATAATGTTTTTTGATATCCTTTTGAAGATTGGCTGGTAAACTGGTTGTCAGGATATGGTGAACCAAACCGATCAGGTTGCCCTGGAAATCATAGTAAGCAAAAAGTGTTTCCCGGTTCATTTGAAAGGTAGCTTTCACATAATTATTCGTTTCGGTCCAGCTTACTTCAGATGTCTGGTGGAAATCTTTCTGAAAGGAAACTAAAGCTCTTTCTTTTACGGCACTCGGACGATTGGCAAAGGATGTACTGAAAAGCGCCAGTACGATTGCGATTGATAAAATGGTCTTTTTCATAAATTATTTTTTAGATGTTTTGATTAGTGTCTGTAGATAAGACGCGGATTTTTCGATCATGTTGCAGCGCTGTAAAAAAAACATTCAAGAAAAATTCTACGCTTATTCAGACTTATTAATGGAATGCCGTGCCAAAACGTTAACAAGCTGAAAATCAAACGGAGTAAGGGATTTTTGCAAAATACATACTGTCCGGATACGGACAATCGCGCATGGAATCAAACATAACAAACTGTTAAAGCGATTAAACGCTGAACGCTTAACGCAAATTGAAAAATTGAAAATTAAAATTCATCCGCCAACTGCCAACCGCCAATCGCTATCATATAATTTCAAGAATCATTATCTTTACCCATAAATAATGTCTTATGTCGCTTATCCCAAATAAGAAAAACAAAAAAGATAGCCGTCCGGGTGGAGGTGGTATCGGAAATACGAAACCCAATCAGCAAAATCAGAAAGGGAAAACCAATACCAAAGGACTGGTGAGGAATACCAAATTGACCGGCGGATCGCAACGTGGATCGTGAGCGTTGACCGTTGGCGCCTGCTTGATGGTTGGCAGATGGCGGTTGGCGGAAGGCGGTAAAGAATGAAGTAATTCAAATGGCACATCGGCACATTAGCACATCAGCACATTAGTTTTACGCTTTAAGCGTTGAGCGTTAAGCGTGGGTCCCAGCCCTTTTCATATTCCCTCTGCCAGAGTTTCATCGCATCTGCGTCATGTAGGATGTGACCGTTTTGAACGTCACAATCCAGTGTATGACCGGTTCTCTGGGATATGTTGGCGAGGTGACAGAGTAATATGCTTTTATAGGCTTCGTCGACCGGGGAATTCAGTTTGGCGTCTCCGCGGACGCTGTTGACGAAATTTTCGAAGTGATAGAAATCGAGATTACCCGTTGCGCTGACCAGGTTGTTCGGATCGGCGCCCTTTTCAGCATTTACTTCTTTCTGAAGTTTATTGGCCAGGTCAAAAATTTTATAGTCGCCGCCTTCAAAATTGACCAGCGTTCCCTTGTCACCATATATAATAAAGCCCCTGCCGGATCCATCCAAAGGATATTTGTTACAGCTTCTGCCCTCCCAGGTAATGACTTTTTTTGCTCCGAACTCAAAGCTGGCAATCTGTGTATCGGGCGTTTGCCAGTCATCCTGGAAAGCATAACGGCCACCGGATGAATTCACTTTTGTTGGGAAATCAACCCCCAGGAACCAGCGGCAGCAGTCAATTTCGTGCGTTCCGTTATTACACGCTTCCCCGGTTCCCCAATGCCAGAACCAGTGCCAGTTATAATGTATAAGATTGTCCTTATACTCTTTCCGGGGTGCAGGACCCTGCCAGAGATCATAATTTAGCGTGGATGGCACGGGTACTACTTTACCAATACCAATCGATTTGCGGTCATTGGTATACCAGGCCTTGCCCATATAAGGGTCGCCGATGGCCCCTTCACGCACTTCTTTAGCCGCCTGTATCAGTGTCGGAAATGACCTGCGCTGATTGCCCATCTGGATCAGTTTCCCGTATTTTTTCATGGCCTTCACGAGCATTTCACCCTCGGCCGGATTTTGTCCGCAGGGTTTTTCCACATATACATGTTTTCCGTGCGACACACCCAATATGGCCGCGGGCGCGTGCCAGTGATCCGGAGTGGCGATCAGCAGGGCGTCAAAATCTTTTTTCTGGACCAGCTCGCGGATATCCCTGACCAGGGTTGGTTTTCGGGGAGCATCTTTCAGGGCATCATACCCATGCTGGATGGCAACATCTTCCACGTCGCAGATATAGGCGATTTCGACATTGGGTAACTGGGAGTAGGATTTTGCCAGGTAGGAACCCCGGCTGTTCAGACCCATGACAGCCAGGACGACTTTGTTTGAAGGTGCTAATTTTCCGAACACAGGAAAGTTCAATATTTGCACGCCGGCGGCGGCCATGGATCCGTTTTTTATAAAATCTCTTCTTTTCATGGAATTTTATTAAGCAGATTATTCTAATACATGGATTTTTATGCTTCGGTAACTGACCTCACTACCGTGTTCCTGGAGTAGGAGATGTCCTTCCGGCGCCTCCCCGAAATTTGGCCAGATTTTAAACTTGCTAACGGCTACCAGCGACCGAAATGCCGGCGATCCCCGTTCATATTCGAGCACTTTGATCCCGTTCAGGTAATGTTCGACGTGATTATTGGGATATACGATGATCCTGCCCGTATTCCATTGTCCGACGGGATGAACAAAACGCTCCTGTTTTGCCGCCGGAATGAGATCGTATAACGAAGCCAGGGTCCGGTCCCCGGCAATTCCGAGCTTAGCATCAGGATGATTTTTATCATCCAGCACCTGGTATTCCAGGCCAATGGCCGAGCCCTCCGTTTTTTCTTTCAGGGTAACAAAATATTTTACCCCGCTGTTGGCTCCCAGGGTGAACTTAAAATCAAAGGAAAGATCAAAGGCCTTATACTGATCAAGCGTAACAATATCGCCACCATTGGCAGCTTCCCGGTTGCCCGAGGACAAAACAGTAATATTTCCGTCCGCGATCTGCCAGACTTTATTCGGAAAACTGTCACTTGTTGCCGAACGCCAGCCCTTCGAACTCGTGCCGTCGAACAAAAGTTTCCATCCGTTTTTTACTTCGTAATCGGTAAGCTGGTTCGGTATGGTATTCATCACATAAATGCCTTTTGGAAATTCCGATGTAAATGCGGAAATGGATTTGATCTGGATGTTTCTGAAATAAATTCTTTGCCCGGCCATTTCGGGTCTCGTTACCGCGTGCACCTGAAGCGCAATGAACCCGTTGTAATCTGCCATATCTACGAGGTAGGCAGCCGGAACCCCGTTGATCCAGGTGCGTGTTTCATTACCCACGCATTCTATTTTTACCCGGTTGAATTCTTTTAATTTATAAGCCGTTTGGGCCTTTGGATTCAGTGACAACGGATAGAGCCAGTCCCGTCGCCCTTCATCATAAATTCCGGCCGTCCACCGCCGGGAAGAGGGATCCAGTTCATACTGATAGCCGTATACTTTTCCGGCCCCGTTATTGGCGGAAGGATCAAAATGGCTTCTGAACTGCACACCGGAATTGGAAGTCGTGTCATCTATGAACACATCCATCTCCAAAGCAAAATCTCCATATTCTTTTTCCGTGCACAGGAAACTGTTGGGGGAATTGGGGACCGAGGTACCGACGATGGCGCCGTGGTAGACTTCATATTTCGCTTTTCCCGCCAGCTGTTTCCAGCCGGTTAATGTTGTTCCGTCGAAGAGTTTGGTCCAACCGGATTGACCATGGACAGTAGTGGCGAAGAAAAAAATGAGCAGCAAAAAAGGCAGGAAAAATCGTTTCATATTCGGGAAAATTATTTGAATCAATAACGCAATGAAGTTAAACATTGAAGACGATTTCAATCCGGCTATTTCCTTTTTTTCGTGAAATGGTTTCTGGTAATTTTCCTTTAAATTGAAATATGGTTGAGGAGTCTCTTTTATATGTCATATCGTTGCTCTTTGTCGTGATGCTCCTGGTGATCCTGGCCCAGAAACTCCGGATTGCCTATCCCGTTTTCCTGGTCATCGGCGGACTGCTCATCAGTTTCCTGCCCGTTGCCTCGAAATCGGCCATCAGCCCCGATCTCATCTTTCTTATCTTCCTTCCACCCCTGCTTTATGAGGCGGCCTGGTTCACATCCTGGCCCAATTTCTGGAAAATGCGCTGGCCCATCGGGCTGCATGGGTTTGGGCTGGTAATTGTTACATCTGTGATCGTGGCTTTTGTTTCGGAGAAACTGATTCCCCGGTTTACTTTATCCATCGGTCTCCTGCTGGGAGGAATCATTTCACCGCCGGACGCGGTGGCTGCGAGCTCCATTTTGAAATTATTTAAGATTCCGAAAAAGATAAAGACGGTTCTCGAAGGAGAAAGCCTGGTGAATGACGCGGCCAGCTTAACCGTTTTCCGTTTTGCCCTGGCGGCCGTGATTACGGGGACCTTTATTTTCCACAAAGCGGCGGGTTCTTTTTTCCTGGTGACGGTCATGGGTATTCTGATCGGGCTCGTTATCGGTCGGATCATTTTCTTTGTACACAAATTATTTTCAACGACGACCAATATCGCAACAGCCCTTACCCTGATCACACCTTATATCATGTACCTCACGGCGGAACATTTTCATTATTCTGGCGTTCTCGCCGTGGTGAGCGGCGGATTATTTCTTTCTTCCCGGGAAAAGGAAATTCTGAATCACAAGGCCAGACTGCAGTCGGAAGGTGTTTGGGCCACGCTGGCCTTTATCCTGAATGGATTGATTTTTATCCTGATCGGATTACAGTTGCCGTTAATTGTAAGCGGATTGAAATATTATACGTTTCCGGAAGCCATTCGGTACGGACTGATCATCACCGGGCTGATCATCGTGATCCGCCTGGTATGGATGTATACGGCCACCTATCTGCCCTACCTGCTGAGAAAACAAATGGGGAGGGCCGGACCAAGACCCAACGGAAGGGAAGTTTTTCTGATCGGCTGGGCGGGAATGCGGGGTGTGGTCTCGCTGGCATCTGCGCTGGCCATTCCGGTTTACCTGGCCGATGGTACGGAATTTCCGGAAAGGGACCTGGTATTGTTTATCAGTTTTGTTGTTATACTGATCACCCTGGTGATCCAGGGACTGACACTTCCCTGGGTGATCAAAAAATTAAAACTGGATGAAGACAAAATGGAAGTACCCGCCGACGTCCAGTCACAACAGATCCATTTGATGCTCATGAAATTGTCGGTCGAACGACTGGAAGAAAAATATGCCGGTCTGATGCAGCGGAATCCACTGATAAAAAATCTAAGGCAGCGGTTTGCGGATGAAACAAGTTATGCGCAGATGAATATCGCTTCCCTTGTTGAAAATGAATATGAAAAAGAGCAGGTGCGCGAGTTCAACGAGGTTTTGCTTGATATTGGTGATTTTCTAAACCGGCAGCTGACCAGTCTGCGTCTGCAGAATCAGTTTGATGAAGACGTGATCCGAAGGGAAGAGTCGCGGATCGTGCTGGAACAGAACAAAATAGGCTGAAAAGGCAATTTCTCCACATATCAACATAAAGGGATAATTAATTTGTACGAAGCCCATTTTCCACTATTTTTGCACGCTCAAAACAAGGCCTGTTTTTGAGCGTCAGATGTCGTAACCAAATGATTGGCCAGATTCCGTAGCTCAGTTGGTAGAGCATTACACTTTTAATGTAGGGGTCCTGGGTTCGAGTCCCAGCGGGATCACTAAGTATTTGATAGTCAATGAGTTATGAAGATTTTTCTCTCAAAATAACTCACTTGATAACACAAAAGACTCACAAGACGCACTTGTTTTTGTGAGTCTTTTTTTTCTCAAAAAATAGACTCACTAATTACTCCTTGGGATTACAACTAAGGATATACGTTAGTCATAACTCTTCCCAAATGTCAGCCAGGTCAACACGGTAAGGTCTCTGGTCATTTTGCTTCGGATTTAGATGGTCAGTACCAGCGGAATCTCCGCTAACTCTTTAATATGGACCGGGGTAAGGTGTAACTATTGTACGTCTTTAAATTCAGGTATATGTAACCTTTGGGTATTTCACCTTTACAATCCGGAGGAAGGATCGGATACCTGCCGCCTTGACCTCCGGGGCCAATATCCGTAATCAGAACCTGCCAGGCGGCCATGATAGTGCCGTAGAATCCTGCACCGGCCACCAGATGATGGAGTTGTATTATTCATTCGTATTTTGCAAATAAGTTATTCCTTTAATCATTGAAACACCAGATCTTCAAAGATTGAAAATTTGAGTCGTTGAATATAATAACATAAATCAGTTAGTCGGTAACTTAACGGTTAAATTTATTTCACTTCAAATATTAAAAATCATGAAAACCAAATCATCAAAAACCAGTTTTAAATTATTTCTATTTCTTTCTATTGCTCTAATAATTTTTGCGTTTGGTTTGCCAAAATATAGCTTAGTCGGGAAGTGGACTATATATAATTCGGATGGAACATCTATTGGAGAATTCGTAGATCTTAAAGCAGATAACTCGTATACCGTTACTTTACCTGATGGAACGACCGGCGAAAAAGGAAGCTATCTTTTTAAGGATCCTGTTTTTTCCATTAAGAATATAAAAGATGTATGCGGAAAGGATTATTGGGGTAAATATAATTTGACTTTTGTAGGAGCTGATTCCATTCATTTTGCTTTAATTGAGGATAGTTGTTCATCAAGACGAATGGATATTGTGGGTTACAATCCCGGCTTGAGGAGAGTTAAGTAGAAATAGCTATTGGAGTAATTTTGTATCATGATTTTGTCAACAGCTGCAATTAAAAATATAGAAAAACAGGTTTTTACTCCTAGTCAATACCATGCCGCTATGTCAGAAATAGAAAATTATATTTCCAGGGGGTTTGAAAATTTAAACGAAAAAGAAGCGAATCATTTAGACGAACTTTCTGATAAGGTGCATGAATATGAATCTCACAAATATCCAATGCCAATGGCTAATTCGGTATCTGGTTTGCTACAAGGATACATGATGGCCAATAATTTGAATAGAGTTAAATTAGGAAGTGTCCTTAAAGTTTCCGGATCTACAATTTCAGATATTCTTAACGGGAAAAAAGGTATTAGCTTCCCGCTAGCAGTTAGAATGCATCAAATTCTAAAGATAGATGCTGAGGAGTTGCTTAATGTGAAACTTGTGTCTTCTTCCCCAGTTCGAAGAGTTGGCTTTTCACAAAGTCAAAAAGCGAGTGCAGGACAAATTAAATTAAGCTATAGAAAAAGGTCAACGGCTAACAAATCCGCGGTTAAGAAAGCTGCTAAGAAAAAATGAATACAAAATCCGTTGCCTGAGATTTAATCGCAGAAACGCCAATAGTCATTGTTTGTATTTGTGAACCCAACAAGAGGGTTTGAAGGAAATGTTGCCATTATTTCGAAAACTTACTCCCAAAAATGGGACTCGCACAAAGCAGTCGATTTTTCTAATCTGACTAAAAGACTTGAACGTTTCAAGAATTGAAAATATGCCTATTTTTGTTTGGATAAACCTATAAAGTTGCTTTGCTATTTGCAGGTCGCAATTCGAGCGCATTTGGCAAATCGTTTTTTATAAGCCGCTGGATTATAATTGGCTAAGAACATATGCGATTCTCCCAGTGGTATCGCAGTTTGAAGCTTAGGTCGCTGATTTTCAGCCAATAGTGCCATCATCAAACAATTTTTTTCCTTGGCCAAGTGTGATTGGAAGAGTTTTGAGCCATAGCCCGTCGGAAGTGTCTTCATCAGGCCCACCAGCCGCCTGCATTACTCCATCTAATGTAATAAATGATGAAACGATTATTTTTCTCATGTTATTTGATTTTTTATTTTATGCTTACTCTATGCGGTTTTCAGCATCCCCGTTGTTTTTGCTGTTAGTCTAATATCTCACAGGTAAAGCCATACTCCTTTACGAGTATCATTATCCTTAACGCCTCTATATTGTCTCCATTAACTCTAAGCACTTTATCACAATCTGAAAGGTCAAAATTAATTTTAAACGATGGGAATGCTTCAGACAAAATACAAAGCAGCATTTTGCTTTGTGCCCTTTTCTGAACATTTGTTTTAAAAACTTCAACCATTTCTTAACAAATTACTATTTATGCTACCTGTATTTTTTGGAACGTTATACTTACTTTTTCTTCAATGTTAATAGTAGTTCGTCCAACTGTTGTAAGCCCATAGTAAATCCTCCCTGGAAGCCCATTTCAATCATCTTCTCTAAGCGGGCAAGGGACTCATTGTAAATAGTAATACTTACTCTTGTCGTTCCGTTTTGTTCGCTGAAATTGTAATCCCAATCAGAACCTGGCAATTCAGGGTTTTCATCTTTGTCTGCAAATGCATTCGACATTTTGAAATTGGTTTTTGGACTAATGGAAGTAAATTTCTGAATTAACCAACGCTCTTGTCCCTCCGGGCTTACCATAGCGTAAAATCTTCGTCCACCAACTTTAAAATCCATAAATTTTGTTTTTGATACCCAGGGTTTAGGTGCCACCCATTGGTCAAGAATTTCTTGTTTGGTAAAAGCATCCCATACCAGCGAAAGGTCGGCATCAAATTCTCTGTTTATTAATACCGTTTTTGTTGCTTTGTCAACGGTAAAATCAAATAGCAAATTCTTTTTCATTTTTTCTGTTTTTTAAGTGTTGATAATACTTTGTCGAGTTGATTAAATCGGGCTTCCCAAATTTTTCTGAATTGGATAAGCCATTTATCAATCTCTTTCATTTTTTCAATTTCGAGTGAGTAGTAAATTTCCCTGCCCTCTTGTTTCTGTTTCACCAGTTCGCATTCTGTGAGTATGCGAAGGTGTTTAGAAACAGATTGCCGGGTAGTGTTGAAGTTGTCGGCAATGGCGTTTGGTGTCATCGCCTGCAATGCAATTAAGGTAATAATTGCCCGCCTTGTCGGGTCGGCTATTGCCTGAAAAATGTCTCGTCTCATATTGTTTGATTTTATGCGAAACCGATTGGCTGCAAATATATGTGCAACTATTCGGTTTCGCAAATTTTTTTGCAAAAATATTTTTTTTAAGAGAGAAAGTGGGGAGGTTTGAAGTCGCAGGGTGTCGTTACAATTACCGCAAACTCGTGTACTTGCGCATCTCAAAGCTACTTTATTGCGTAAATACTAGTCTCATTCTATTGCTGCAACTCATTCAGTGCGCAGACTATTAATTGGATTCGCCAACGCCGCATTGATGGCGCGGTGTGCCACCGTCAGCCAGGCAATCAGCATGGAACTCCCAATGGCCAATAGGAAAATGGAGGCGCTGAGCGGAATCTGGTACGCATAATTCTTCAGCCACTCATGCATAAAATAATACGCGATCGGCGCGGAGATCACAAATGCCAGGATGATCAGCAGCGTGAACTCCTTCGACATTAAGTAGATGATATTGTGAACGGATGCGCCCAGTACTTTCCTGATGCCGATTTCTTTGGTTCGCTGAATGGCCATGAAAGATACCAGCCCATATAAGCCCAGGCAACTGATGAAAATGGCGATACCCGCAAATATTTTGTACAGCTGCGAAAGCTGGTCCTCCTGTTTGTAAAAATTTTCAATCGTTTCATCCAGGAAATGATATTCATATACATAGTCGGGGTATGTGGTCGTCCAAAGTTTTTCGATAAATGGCAATACTGTTTTTTCGGTCCCCGGTTTTATTTTGATGTTGATGGTCTGATAAACGCGTTTCCAGGTGCTCATCACCACAGGAGTCAGGGGTCGCCGCAGGGAACTGACATTAAAGTCGCGCACAACGCCAACAATATTGGCGACAAAATTCCCATCCCAGAAATTGATCTGTTTGCCAATCGCGTCCTGTGGATTTCGAACGCCCATTTTCTTCAGCAACGTTTCATTCACCACAAATTCCCGTATGGTATCACTGGGACTATACGGACGGCCTGCAACGAACTGCAGGTCGTAGGTTTTGAAATATTCGGGATCCGCCCATTTGAGACTGGCGCTGAAATCGGTCGTTTTGGCCGCGTGATCATATTTGAAATCACTGCTCCAGTTATTATCGGAAGATGGGCTCGCGTAGCTGAAGCTAACGCGTAATATGTCCGGATTCGATTTCAGGTGGTCACGCACAAAATCCAGTTTTGTCAGGTTGACGCTGTCGTTGATCAGGGGCACATTGATGATCGCGGCTTTCGTAAACCCCAGTGAGGCATTTCTGAAAAAATTCATCTGGCTTACCACCAGGATCATCCCGATGATCAGAATATGGGCGATGGCAAATTGAAGAACCACTAGTCCCCTCCTTAATGAGACGCCACCAACCATTTCGGATGAAATCCGGCTTTTCAGGGCCGTGATGGGATTGAAGCCGGATAAGATGACAGCGGGATAGCTACCGGATAAAAGGGTGACCGTAATGGCCGTAATAATAACGAATGCAGCCAGTGACGGGTTTTCAATAAAATTTAAGGCGATATGAACTTCTAGGAGTTTGTTCAGAAAAGGCAGAACGAATTCAGCAATCCCGATGGCCATTAATGAGGCAGCACATACGATGATAGCGGTCTCCATCAGGAACTGCATGGCCAGCTGTTTGCGGTTGCTTCCCAGCACTTTTCGAACGCCCACTTCTTTGGACCGATTCACGGCCTGCGCCGTGGCAAGGTTTACGAAATTGACACAGGCGATCACGATCAGAAAGATGCCGATGAGTGACAAAGCGGTGATCAGAGAATGACTGAAAGTATGTCCATTGTAATTTCCAAAACGGTCGTCAAAATGAATTTCGGTCAGGGGTTGAAGGATATAACTGTCTTTCTGGTATTCAGCCGGTTTATGTTTTTTGGCAAAGGCTTTAAGGTCTGCATTAAATTTTTGGGGAGATAGCCCGTTGGGCAAAACAATAAATGTGCAGGCACCGCCGAATGTGCTGACCCAGTCGTTCAGGTTGCGGCCGATATGCGAGTTCGCCAGCGCAGAGTATGGCACTACCACGCGTAGTGGAAAATCAGAATTAAGCGGAACATTTTTTAAAATGCCGGTGATGGTAAACGGGGTCTTGTTATTTAGTGTGATGGTTTTGCCCATGGCATCCTTCCAGTTTCCGAAGTATTTTTCGGCCGTTGCTTGAGTAAGGACGGCGTTATTGGGATTCTTCAGGGAGGTTTTCGCGTTGCCATTCAGCCATTCAAACTGGAACATATTGAAAAATTCCGGTTCGGCGTAATAGATATTGTCTTCCACAAATTTATTCGTCTGTTTGTTCCCGTTATCAACGGTAACCTGTCCGCCATTATTAAATATCGAAGCCACCTCGCGGATCTGCGGAAAGTCGATCCGGATGCCTTTTGCAGCGGGAAAGGCAATGGCACCGGAATAGCTGACGCCGTCCTGGTTATGAAATTCCGTGCCAACCCGGTAAATACTGTTTTTCTTGGGATGAAAATTATCAAAACTGCTTTCAAACCGGATGACGAGGAACAAAAGCAGGCAGGAGGAAATGCCCACCGTCAGACCCAGGGTATTGATGAAAGCATAGCTTTTATTGCCTTTCAGATTTCTAAAAGCCGTTTTAAAATAATTTTTAAACATGGCGGATGCTTAGGTGTACCGATTCCGGCTCAATGAATATGCCAGTTTGGAAGAGATTGTCCCATAGCGCATTCCGGGATTATTTGAGCCATGACCTGTGCGTATTCGAACACCGGGTGTCTCAAAACCGCATTCCGTTATCTTTGGAAAACCGAGCCATTCCTTTCGGTAGTTAATAAATCATACAATGAGAACAAACCGACCAGGGTCAAAAACTTTGATTGCAATAGTCATCTTTTTTATTCTTGTTGGTACAATTAATCTGTTAATAAGCGATAAGCAGGTAATTGAAATGGGCGCTTATCATAGAATGTCAAAGGTTCTTTCAACAGGCTTAATCGTTGTCGGAAGTATTATACTGATCGTTCGATTTATCCGTTCTTCAAAAATTTAAGAACATACCATTCCGGTCCATCAGAAAGAAAAAAGACACCCAAACGCCAGAATATGCGTATTCTGGAAATCGAAATCATAGCTGTACAGGTAATTGCCTTTCAAAAATTCCGGTACCCATAGAACCTTCATAAAAGAAAAACGGAACTCAATATTTTTACCGGTATGGCCAACCGCCATCCGGATACCTGCATTGAAAGTCGGGCCAAACGTGCTTATGGGGGACATATTATGCAAAGCCGCACCTATAAACGTGTTACTAAGTCCTGATACGGACCCACTGAGAGAAGAGGCCGGTCTAACCGGATAACCATTCGGCGGATAAAAATGAACATAGTTCATATGATAGCCATACCCGCCCCCAATAAAGAACCCAAGCTTCTTTTTATTTTCCTTCGCGGAACCCGCTCCAAAATTATAATCGACTTCAGCGGGTATATCGATGGCTGCAAAATGAACAACTTTTAAATCGGACCAGGCAAACGTGAGCGGAAAGCCAATGGAGAAAGATGAATTTTTATGCTCGTAAAAATTGAGCCGCGGAAAATAGACAATCCCAAATGCACTCTGATCATATCTTGGAATAGGTTCAAACATATAATTGAGACCGACCTCCGGGGTAAAGGTCTGGGAAAAGGCAAGACTATAAATGCTGGCGGCTATTGATGATAGTAAAATTCTCCTCATCAATTTTTTAGCAACCTACTTAACTGTAAGTGAAAAAGAAGTTAATAGTATACAGAACCCACGTGTCCAGGAGTCCCTTTGTGATGAACACGCAAACCGAAATTGCTGGCGCCTACCGGGATTTTCATGTCGGTAAATACGGACGAATTAGCTACCAGTGAGGGGCAGCACATATCATTACTCCGCTCGCCGGTTCCAGATCCACTCTCGCAAATGTTGCGTGAGAAGGCACATGCCGCGCGTAAGCGGTAAGGTATTGATCAGCTGACCGTCCTGATTAATACTTTGTTCGGTCGGCAGGGCAAACTTATCCGGCATCTGGAAAAAAAAGTCGCCCGGCAGCCCTAATTTGAGCAAGCCGTCGCCTGTAAACTTAAAAATGCTTCCGAGAATCTTGCCTTGGGGGGTAAGGGTGACATCATCACCGAAGATTGGGATGTTCATAAAAATTGGATTTAAATAAAGTTAGGGAAAAAAATAATTCAAAAATCAAAGGAATACTGATGAATTTTCAAAAACAGGCCAATGCGGGCACTGAGGCGGAAATCTGTCCGTTTTACACGTTGGCGGCCCTTTATGTTGCCGTCCATCCGCCGTCAATCATCAGTGTGGTTCCGGTGATCAGGGAGGCGGCCGGCGACGCCAGGAACAGGACCGCGTTGGCGACGTCTTTTGGTTCGCCAATTCTTCCCAATACTATTTTTGAAAGAACCATTTTTTTTGTTTCTTCATTGGCAAGATATTCTTCCGTGCCGGGCGTATAAATAAAGGTGGGCGCCACGGCATTGACCGTGATATTATGTTTCGCCCATTCCACGGCAAAGCATTTGGTGAGATGCGAAAT
>Ga0209863_10000292_pt1 | contig 28535 bp, 27 predicted proteins | sample OrgsoiDNA2013046_FD_185796 | JGI IMG/M metagenome (GOLD analysis project Ga0209863, IMG submission 185796) | Permafrost soil microbial communities from the Arctic, to analyse light accelerated degradation of dissolved organic matter (DOM) -... | ecosystem: Environmental > Terrestrial > Soil >...
TGGTCGCGCCCGAAGGCGCCTTCAACGCCGCGGCCGAGATGAGCGTGAGGTTCCTCGAGCCCATTCGATCCGGCACGATCACGGCGCGCGCCGAGGTTCGCAAGTGCGGCAAGCGCCTGGCCGTCGTCGAGGCGGAGGCCACGGACGAGCAGGGACTGACGCTGGCCGTCGCAACGGCGACGCACGCGATCCTCAGGAAGAAGAAAGAATCGCCCGCGCCCGCCCCGGATCATTCGTGATGACGCCGTCGACCGCCATCTCGCGGCAAGCGCGGAGCGCCGCGGGATCGTCGACGGTCCAGACCGATACCATGTACCCGCGGCGCTTCCAGGCCGCCACCCGCTTCGGGCTGCAGAGCACCAGCTCGGGGTGAAGCGCGAAGGGCCGCAGCCAGGGCGCCAGCCAGGCGCGACGCAGCGGCAGCGGCGAGCCGCTCTCGAACAGCAGCGCCGCGGGGACGGCGGGGGCGCGCCGCGTCCAGCTGCGCACGGCCCACGGGTTGAATGAGGAGACCAGGACGCGCCCACCTGCCCCCGCTCGATCCACCACCCGGGCCACCGCCTCGACCAGCGCGGCGATGGCGGGCGGGCCGATCTTGGCGGCCTTGAGCTCGACGTTGACCAGCATCTGTGGCCCGCACGCCTCCAGCGCCTCCTCCAGCGTCGGGATGCGCGTCCCGGCCGGGAGCTCGACGTCGCGGAGAACGGCGTAGGGGGTGTCGGCGATGCGATCCGGCCGGCCGCCGAGACGCACGAGATCGTCGTCGTGAAAGACCATCACTTCGCCCGTCGCGCACAGAAGTACGTCCAGCTCCACGCCGTCGGCGCCGTCGCTGCGGGCCCGCCCGAAGGCCGCGACCGTATTTTCGGTCTCGAGCGCGCTCGCCCCGCGGTGACCGAGGATGAGCGGCCCCTCCCCAGGACGACGCGGCTGCCACACGGCAAAAGCCTAACATTGTGGTGGCGGACCGGTGCTCCCAAAGGCCTGTCGCGGCCGGCCGCGTCCTCGTCGGGCAAAGCTCGCCTCCACGGACCCGAGGAACTAAACTAAGGATCCATGGCTCCTGGCGCGTCTCGGATGGTGGTCGGTGTTTGCGCTCTGGCGCTCGCGACGGCGGCGCTTGGCTGCGCCCACGGCGGCGCCCCCGCGCCCGCCGGTCCCGGCCGAACGCTGGCCACGGCGGCCGCCCGAATTGGCGGGATCGCCTACGAGGACGACTTCCTGGAGGCACGCCTGGTGCTCCAGGCGCTGCCGCTGAGCGCACCCGAGCGCGCGCCGCTGCGGGCGAAGTTGCTGCACTATTTGCTCGATCCGGTGCTGACGCTGAAGCTCGACGACGTCCGTCGGCAGACGCGTGAGCTGGAGAGCGACGATCTCTACGACACCGTGTTCGAGTCGTTTCGCGACGCGCTGGGGCTCTTCGACCCGGCCGAGATCTCGAGCGCCCCGGCGCGGGTGACGGCAGATGAGGCGCGCCTGCTGCGCCCGGCCGCGGAGCTGGTGCTCGGCCTCTACTCTCCCCGCGGTGGCGACCAGCAGGTGACGCTCGCGCTGGCCGCGCTGGCGACGCTCGCCCCCGACGCGCACGCGGGGCAGGAGTGGTCTAGCCGTCTCGACCAGGTGGTCGGCTGGACCGACGAGGAGAGCACGTTCGACGAAGGGGGCAGCATGCGCAAGGCTTCGAGCGCCATCGACGCGCTCGAGAGCGCGCTCGGAGATTGGCCGGCTCCCCCGGTGGTTTCGCGCCTGGACGCGCTCTATGTCGCCCGGCAGACACGCTTCGCCTCGGCGCTTCACCACCCACCGTCGGGTGATTCGGCCCGCCGCGCGCTCGGCGAGCTCCTCCTCGCGCACGGCGACGAAATGCAGCGCGCGGTCACCAGCATGGCCGGCGCCTACCTGCGGGCCGGCCGTCTCGCCGACGCGGCTTCGCGGACCGCGCGCATGGCGGGCGAGGACGGCGACGATCCCGAATTGCGCGCCCTCCTGGTGGCGGCGGCCAAGCCCGACGCGGCACCCGCCGACACGCTGACGCTCGCACGTCGCTTCCTGCCGCGGGTCGACTTCCTGGGCGGCACCGCCACCGACGCGCCCGATCCGGTGGTCGCCCTGCGCGTGCTCGAGGCGGGTCTACAGCACCATCCCGCCGACGCCGATCTGCTGGTCCTATCGGGGCACGTCGCACGCCTGCTGTCGTCGTACTTCCTGGCGATCTTGCGCCTCGAGCAGGCCGAAGTCGTCCTGGCGGGGAACCCGGCGCAGCGCGAGCTTCTGGGGCGGATCTCCGCGGAGCTCATCGAGCTGGGGTTCGTGCGCCTGCGGCTGCGCCTCGATCCGGAGCGCGACGCGCCCGCCTACGCCGAGGCCGACGATCTCCGGCGGCGGTTCGTCGAGACCAAGCAACGCTTCGCCGGGACCGAGCTCAAGGTGCGCGACTCGGACATCGATTTCGAGCTGGCGCGCAGCTACGTGAACGCCGGCCTCATCGATCGCGCCGAGCCCCTGTTCTTGCGGGCACGTGACGAGGGGGAGCCGACCGCCGAGGTCACGATCGAGCTGGCCAACCTGGCGCTCAAGCGCGGGGACCCGGCGCGCGCGGGCCAGATCGTGCGCGAAGGGATCGACGTCTTGCGCGGCAAGGGCACCACCCAGGACACGATCGGCTCGGTGGCCGGCCGGGCCCGGCTCGATCGCCTGCTCGGCGACACCTGCGACGCCGGGGGCGACCGCGAAGGTGCGGCGGCCGCCTGGCGGGGCTCCCTGATCGGCTGGGAGCGGCTCATGATCGAGCACCTGCGCCGCAAGAACATCCCGGAGTCGGCCGAGGCGACGGTCGAGGTCGGTCGCCTGCTCCACCTGCTGGGCCGCCGCGCCGAGGCGCTGCAGAGATTCGACGACGCCATCGAAGAAGACGGGGATCGCGATCAGTCGTACATCGACATCGTCGCGTTCCTGGTGCAGGCCGGCGAGACCGACGCGGCGGTCGGCGTCTATCATCGCGCGCTGGCGCGCCCGGGCCGCGCGATCTCCGAGTACGTCAAGGTCTACACCTCGCTGTGGGTCCTCGATCTCTCCCGCCGCACGACCAAGGTCCCCGATCCGAAGGCGGAGGCGTACCTGCGCACCCTGGACCAGCGCCACGGCGAGCTGCGCCCGCACCGCGGCGCGCCCTGGTACCACCTGCTCGGCCGCTACGCCGTCGGCAAGGTTTCCTACGAACAGGTTCTCGCCGCCGCCGACACGGCCGGCAAGCGGGCCGAGATCTATTTTTACGAGGCGATGCGGCGCCTCGGCGACGGCAAGCCCGACGACGCGCACCAGCTCTGGCAGAAGGTCATCGAGACGCGCATGTTCTCGTTCTTCGAGTTCGACATGGCCTCCCGCTACCTGCGCGTCGGCGCCCCCAACGCCCCCACAACCAGCGGCGCACCGGCCTCAGAGACGATCTAGAGCTGGCCCGCTTCCAGCTCCCATTTGCGGACCAGGGCGCGGGGATCGCCGCCCGCGGCGTTGAAGTCGTCCAGCAGATCCGCCGCCGGGGCCCGCCCCGCCTCGGCGCGCGCGCGCAGCGGCTCCAGCAAGGGGCGATCGTCGGCGCCGCCCGGTCGCTGCGCCAGCCCGGCGTCGGCGATCCGGCAGAGCTCGACCGCCAGGTCGCGCACCGTGCGCCCGCCGAAGCGTGCGCTCAAACCCGAGCGCGGGACCTCGCGCCGCAAGGCCTCGCGCTCGACGAACGAACGTTCGGCCACCAGCGCATAGGCCGCCGCGCGCGCCGTGGGGTCCTCGAGGATGCCCCGCCACAAGGCACCCAGCCCCCGGGCCATGGGCATCGGTCCCGCGTCCGCGCCCCGGACCTCGACGTAGCGTTTGAGTCGCACCTCGGGAAACAGCGTCGAAAGGTGGACCTCCCAGTCGCCGATCGTGGCGGGTGACCCCTGCCAGCCCTCGGCCATGAAGCGGCGAAACGTCATCCCCAGCACCGGTTGGTAGACGCCCGCCCGGACGACGAAGAACATCGGCACGTCCAGGGCCCACTCGACGTAGTCGCGAAACGAGAAGTCCGGCTCGAAGGCGAAGGGCAGCAGGCCGCAGCGGTTGGCGTCGGTCTCGAGCCAGACGGCGGCGCGGTAGCTCTGGAACGGGCTCGGCCGCCCCTCGACGATCGGCGACGCGGCGAACAGCGCCGTGACAATCGAGGTGACGCCGTAGGCGGTCCGGATCTTGTCGGCCGCGTCCGCTTCACTCTCGTAGTCGAAGTTCGCCTGGACCGTCGCGGTCATCTTCATCATGGCGTGGGCCAGGCGGCTCTCCCGCCCGAAGCTGGGAAAAAAGCTGCGCATGACGGCGTAGCGGCGCTTGGGCAACCAATCGACGTCATCCAGCCCCCCGAACGGGCGGGCGCCCACCCCGATGAACCGGACGCCCAGATCCCGGGCCACGGTCGCGACCTCGCGAACGTGCGCGTCGAGGACCGCTCGACAGGCGGCCGCGGTGCCGAGCGCACCACCCGACAGCTCCAGCTGGCCTCCGGGTTCCAGGGTGATCCGGTCGCCCCCGCGCTCGAGGGCGATCGTGTGACCGTCCTCGCGGGCGGCGGTAAAGCCCCCGGTCTGAAGCCGCGCCACGATCTCGGCGATGCCGCGCGGCCCGTCGTACGGAACCGGACGGCCGTCCTCGGTGACGGCGATCTTCTCCTGCTCGATGCCGATCCTGAATTCCGCCGTGGACTTGGCGCCCGACCGAAAGTAGGCGACCAGGTCGGAAGCGGTCAAGGGTGCCCCAGGCGTGGGCGCGGCGGTGGTGCTGACGGATTGGGGGGGCAAAGGGACGCGAAGGCTAGCCACCGCCCGGCCGATCGTCAATGCGCTTTGCGACGACGGCAGGACCACCGGGCGCCCGGACGACTCGAACGGTGGCGGGGTCTGGAAAGCACTTACTTGAACTGATTTCCAGCCGCGCCTAACCTGTGCTGATTTAGGTGCTGATCCCGATCCCGCCGTATACTGGGCTCCGCACCCCTTCCCCCCAAATCCTTATGATGCAGCCGTCAAGTCTTCTCCTCGTGGACGCGGATACGCGCAGCCTCGAGACCTTGACGTTCGGCTTCGAGCGCGAAGGGTGCAAGGTCTCCGGCACCTCCGATCCGCGCCGGGCCGCGCAGCTCGCCCGGACGGCTGCCCCGGAGCTTGCCGTGGTGGCCCTTCGTGCGGGAGACGGGTCGGCGCTCGAGCTGATCGGCGGGCTGCGGAGCGCCGCCGCCAAGGATCTGCCGGTCGTGGCCCTGGGGCTGCCGTCGCTGAAGGCCGACGCGCTGGCCGCCGGCGCCGCCGCCTTCCTTCCGTTGCCGATCTTTCTGCGCGACGTGATCAGCGTGGGGCGGCTCAGCGCGCTCGAAAGCAAAACCGGCCGAAAAGCCAAAGCCGACCCGAAGACCGACAAGAAGACCGGCGTCTCCGAGGGGCCGGACGAGATCCAGATGATGCTGTCGGAGTACTTCGGCCTCTTCTATCTCTTGCGGGCGATGGCGGCCTCAGAGCGCTCAGGCGTCCTGGTGCTGACCCGCGGAAACCGGCGCGCCGAGCTGCGGGTCCACGGCGGGGCGGTGGTTTCGGCCAACGTCGGCGCGATCCAGGGGTTGCCGGCCCTGCACCACGTCCTGCTCTGGGAAGAGGCCGCGCTCTCCCTCTCTCGGGGTCGGGTTCCCCAGCGCAGCCAGCTGCATCTGTCGGCGCAGGAGGTCCTCGACGAGTGCGAACGTTTCTTGCGGGACTTCGCGCACGCCGTGCGCGATCTCGGCGCACCCCGCACGCTCTACGTGCCCGCCGCCGATCCGGAATCCGCGCTGCCCGGCCTCCAACCGAGCCAGGTGACGCCCCTGCTGCGGCTGTTCGACGGACACCGCGTGCTCTCCGACGTGATCGAGGAGAGCCCGTTTCGCATCTTCGACACGGTCCGGATGATTCGCCGGCTGCGCGACGGCGGCGCGCTCGCCGCGCGGCCCGATGGATTGGTCCACGAGCCCGGCCAGAGGCGCCCGTCGAGCCAGCACCCCGTGTTGTCCTCGATGCCGCCGGTCCGCAACGGATCGCAGAAGTCGATGTTCGCAGAATGGGCGATGGTTCCCGACCAGCGTGGCGTGGTCGGGAATCGGCGCAGCACCAGCCGGCCGATGCGGCCCATCGGGCTGGGCGCACCCGCTCCGATGCCCGTGCGGTCTGCGACGCCGATTCCCCTCACCACCCGGAAAGGCTCGTCGACGGCGGGCGAGATTCCAGCCATCAAACGGAAATTGACGCCAGCCCGGGCGACCGACCTCGCGGTCGCCCCGACCGTACAGATGCGGCTCGACTCCACGGGGATGCCGCTCTCGGCGCCGCTGGCCCCGGCCGATGGGGGGGCACCCGGGGCGTTCGGCGCCCAGAAGACACCGCCACCGATTCGCGCACGGGGCGAAAGTGGCCGTCATGCCCCACTCGGCGACGCGCCCCCACCGCGGGCCGGTCGCACCGGAAGCGGCCGCTACGCCCCTCTCGGTTACGCGCCCCCACCCCAGGCCGATCGCAGCGGAAGCGGACGCCACGCGCCCCTCGGCGACGCGCCCCCGCCCAGAGCCGATCGCAGCGGAAGCGGACGCCACGCGCCCCTCGGCGACGCGCCCCCGCCCAGAGCCGATCGCGGCGGCAGCGGCCGTCATGCTGTACTCGACGGCGGCCCCTCGCCGAGAGCCGAGCTGACCCCGCGGCCGCACCGGATCACCGGGGGAGCGCAGGGGAGCGCGCCGGACGCCTTCGACGCCATCGAAGCCGATTTCTTTGCCCGCGAGGCGGACCTGTACAAACGCGAGGCGCTCGAGACCTTCGACGATCTCGACCCCGTCGGCGGATTGCCGCGCAGCCCGGGTCAACGTCCTCGCAAGAAATAGCTCGGTCAGCTCTGCCAGAGGAGGTCGACGCGGCCGATGGGACTGGCGATCCGCAGCGTGATGGACCCCGACTTGACCCCGGAGAATTCGACGCCCCCGGTGGGCATCGTGAACCGGATGCTGTAGCTCTTGGAAAACGGCGTCTTGTCGGGAAAGAAGTCGCGCTCGTACGCGTCGGGGAGCTTTTCGACGTGGATCCGATCCGACGGGATCTCGCGTCCCAGCGCGTCCACCAAGGAGACGCGCCAGGCGGAGCTCGCCTTGTCGAGATCGTTCCAGGTGTAGTCGGCGCTCTGCGCGATGACGTGAAATTCGTAGGCCTGGTGGTAAGCGTCCCGCTGCGCCTGTCGCAGCGTCGTGCGATCGGCGTCGGAGAGGCTGTAAACCGAGGCATATCGCTCGATGTACGCCTCGCGAAAATCCCAACTCTTGAAGGTGGCCCAGACCTCGATCGCCTTGTCCACGTCGTGCTGGGCGTAGTCGTGTCGCGTCCAGCGCTGGTAGACGCCGCGGTACTCCTTGGGAAGGTAGTCGCGCGCCGTCTCGGAGAAGTCCACCCGCACCTGCTGCTGGGTGGCGCAGCCCACCAGCACGGATGCGAGCAAGAACCGGCAGACGCGCGCGCGCCCCTTCGAACCGATCATCCGGATCATCGAACGAAGTCTCTGCGCCGAAACAGCGTCACCAGCGGCGCTTCTTTCTCGAGCGTCTCGCGTCCGCCCTCTTCCCGATCGACCAGGCCCAAAATGATCGCGACCTCGAGACCATGCTCGCGCGCGCGGGCGATGGCCTTGAGCGCCGAGCCGCCCGTCGTCACCACGTCCTCGAGGATGGCGACCGGCATGCCCGGGCGCAGCGACTTCGCCCCTTCGATCCAGGCCGCGGTGCCGTGCCCCTTGGCCTCCTTGCGCACGTAGAACGCGGGCAGGGGGCGGCCGGCGATGAAGCTCAACGTCGACACCGCGGAGGCCAACGGATCGGCCCCCATGGTCACGCCGCCGATCGCCTCCACCTCCGGTGCCCGCTCGGCCAGGATTCGCCCAAAGAGGCTGCCCACCAGGAAGTGGCCTTCGGCGGTCAGCACGGTCTGCTTGCAGTCGATGTAGAAGGTGCTCTTCTGCCCCGACGCCAGCGTGACCTCACGCTCTTCGTAGGACAGCCGCGTGAGCAGCGCGAGCAGCCGCCGCCGGTTCTCCTCGAAGAGATCCGTCCCGATCGACATGGCGGTCGTGGCTCTCAGAGCCCTTCGAGCGGGTTGTCGCTGATCTCGTGCTTGCCCGGCGACTTGATCTTGTTGACGCCGGTCGTTTCCTTGTCGCTGTGGCTGGACGAGCTGTGGGACTTGCTGTGCACCACCGCCGCCGCCTGGGCCTTCTGGGCCGCGGCCTCGGCTCGAATCCGCTGCCGCTCGCCTTCGTCCTTGGCGTTGGCGAGCTTGTCCTTCATCTCTTGCTCGATGGCCGTCATCTTGGCGTCGAATTCGGCCTTGGCTTTTCTCGCCTCGGCCCGCGCCGCCTCGAGCGCCGCCTGCTGCGCGGCCAGCTCGCTCTGGTGCTGCGTGTACATCTTGTAGCCGAAGACACCGCCGACGGCGACCAGCACCAACACCGCGATCACCACCGCTTTCACCGGTGAGCTGCGGGCCTTGGCCTGCACCTCGAGGCGCATGCGCTCCTCGTGGATCCGCATCTCACCCTCGACGCGCGCCCGGCGCTCGGCCTCTTGCAGGCGCATCTGATCCTCGCGGCTCTTCTCTTGCTGATGCTCCTCCGCGAGCCGGATTCGCTCCGCCTCGTCCCGCCGACGCCGTTCTTCCTCATCGCGAGCGGCGCGCTCGGCCGCCTCTTTCTGCGCGCGCTCAGCCTCGGCGCGGGAGCGGGTGTCATCCTGCTCCTTGCGGACGCGATCGTCTTCGAGCCGACGCAGCTCCTTCAGCGAAAACAGAACCGAATTCTCACGCCGATCGGAGGACATGGCCCTTTCCTGCTAACACGATTTGCCGTCTACTTCAACGCGCGCGGGGCGTTCGGCCCCGTCGCACGGTGAAATTACTTGTACTGCGCCAGCAGCTTGTCGATCGCGTCGTTGTTCCGCGTCGACTTCGGCGCCGCCTTCTTGTCGTCGGTCCCGCCCTTTGCCACCGCGCCCTTGGCGGCAACGGCCTTACCGTGGTGATGCCCGGCGGCGGCATGGTGATGCCCGGCCGAGGCCAGCGTCTTGGATCGGTCGGCCTTCGCGGCGGCCGCGGCGGCGGTGGCCGCTTTCGTCGCCGAGATCTTGGCCTGGGCCGCAGCCTCGCGGGCTGCGGCTTCCGCGGCGCGCGCCTTGGCCGCTTCCGCCACGGCGTTGGCCTCGGCGGTGCGCGCGGCGATCAGCGCCTCGACCCGTGCCTCGGCGGCGAGCTGGGCCGATCGGCGTTTCCATACCGCTCCGCCGAGAATCACCATCGAGATCAACAGCACCAAACCGACGGACAACACTGCCTTGATTGCCGGGTGCATACTTTCCGAGGGGAGATCGAACTTCGGAAGCACCACTTTCTCGCTCATCTGGGTCAACTCCTTTGGGCCGCAGTCGAAACCGCTGGGCCGCAGTCGAAACCGCGCGCAAAAAGCATTCCGGCCGAGACAATAGTGTAAGTTGCTGGAAACTCACATGCAACTTGATTCCGGACCGCGCGCCCCCCTGGCGACAGTCCCCCCCACAGACCCCGGCCAAACCTCCGGGTTGTGACCCGATGGCAAAGTACGTCGATCTCCATGCGCACTACCTCCCCGCCCTCGACGACGGCGCGACCGATCGGCGGATGTCCCTGCAGATGGTGCGGGCGGTCGCCTCTCTCGGCTTCTCCAACCTCTATGCGACGCCACACCAGCGGGCCGGCATGTTCATGCCGACGCGGGCGGCGATCGACGCCGCCTTCCAGACCATCTCGGAAGACATCGAGACCGCCGGGGTCGTCGCCACGCTTGGGCTTGGCGCCGAGAATTTCTGGGATGACGTCCTGCACAAGCGGATCGGTGAGCACACCGTCCCCGGCTACGGCGGGGGCAAGTCCTTTCTCTTCGAGGTAAACCCGCAGCTGATGCCACCCGGCCTGGAAAACGAGCTGTTCCAGCTGCGGGTGGCCGGCTACCTTCCGGTGATGGCCCACCCCGAGCGCTACGTCGCGGTACAGCGCGACTTCACCCTGGCGGAGCGGCTCGGCCGGCACGCCGTGATGATGGTGGATCTGGGTGCGCTCGACGGGGCGCACGGCAAGCAGGAGATGAAGACCGCCCGCCGGCTGGTCCTGGAAGGCCTGGCGCCCGCCGCCGCCTCCGACATCCATCGTCCCGAGGACCAGACCTCCGTCGCGGCGGGGATGGCCTGGATTCGGAAACAGCTCGGCGACGCGGCCCTCGACGAGATGCTGGCGGAAAACCCACGGCGAATGCTGATCGGCGAGCTGCCCGACGTGCCCCTGTCGCGATGACGAGGCGCCTCTTCGTCCAGTCGTTCCTCTCGCTGGCGGTCGGCGCGGTCTGCGTCGTGTACGCCGTCCACGGCATGGATGGGCACGCGGTGCTGGCGGCGGTGCGTGCGCTCTCTCCGACGGCGATCGGCGTCTACCTGCTCATCCTGGCGGTGACCCACCTCTTTCGCGCCTGGCGCTGGGAATACCTCCTGCGGCCCCTGGGCGCGTCGCTGCCGTTCAAACGGCTGCTCCTGATCTCGTCGGTGGGGTTCATGGCGATCCTGGCCCTGCCGGTGCGGCTGGGCGAGTTCGTGCGTCCCTATTTCGTTTCTCGCGAGCGCAACGTCCGCATGAGCGCGCTGGTCGGTTCGGTCGCCGTCGAGCGGATCGTCGACGGTCTGCTGATCTCGATCCTGTTCTTCTGCGCGTACCTCGCCTCGGCGGGCGCGCTTTTCACCCGCGAGCTGCGGTTCGCCGCCTGGCTGTCGCTGTGCGGGTTTTTCACGCTGACCCTGTTCCTGGTGCTGGCCCAGATCTGGACCGATCGGACCATCGCCGTCGCGCTGCGCGTGACCCTCCTGCACTGGCTGGCGCCCAAGCGCGCGCACCAGATCGACGACAAGCTGCGCTCGCTCATCTCCGGCTTCAAGTCGCTCGGCGATCGCCGCAATTTTTCGATCTTCCTCCTGCAGTCCGTCGTCTACTGGGGCGCCAACGGATTCGGTATGTGGATCCTGGCCCGGCAGATGAATCTGTCGATTTCGCTGGGTGCGGCCTATGTGACGATGGCCTTCACCGGCGTGGTGCTGAGCCTGCCCAACTCACCGGGGCTGGTCGGACAGTTCCACGCCGCGATCAAGCTGGCGCTCTGCGCCTACCTGCCGATCGCGGTCGTCAACTCGAGCGGCATGGCGTACGCGATCGTCCTGCACGGCATCCAGACCCTCTGGTACATCTGCGCCGGACTGCTGTCGCTGCCGGCGCTGTCGCGCACGGGCGCCCACGTCTCGCTCGGCGAGGCGGTCCGCGAGTCGACCCACGTCGCCGAAGAAATGCCCGGCAACTAGCTCGGCATCAGCTCCACCAGCGGCGCGCCCTCTTCGACCGACGCGCCCTCCTTCACCAGCACGGCCGTCACGGTCCCGGCGACGGGCGATTCGACCGGCATCTCCATCTTCATCGATTCGAGGATGGCGACCGTCTGTCCCTCCGACACGACGTCGCCCACCTCGACTTCGATCTTCCAAACCGTCCCGGTGATGTGCGCGTTCACGCTGGTGGCCATGGCGGAGCAGCCTAGGGAACGGGCGGGTACGCCGTCAAGGCGGGCGGTCGCCGACGATCCATGCACGTCCCGGTACGTAACAATTTATGCTAAAATCTACGTATGCCAAAACTGACCTTGAACGTGGATGAGAAGGTGGTCTCCCGGGCAAAGCGCTTTGCGGGCTCCCGACACACGTCCGTCTCCCGCCTGGTCGAGCGGTTCCTGAGGCTGCTTCCCCGACCCGAAGTCGAGCCCCAGCCGCCCGTTCTCGATGAGCTCCGTGGCACCTTGAAGAGCGGGAAGGTCCAATCGCGCGACTATCGGAAGCATCTGGAAGACAAGTACCGATGATGCGCATCCTAGTCGACATCAACGTCGTCCTGGATGTTCTGCTCGATCGACATCCGCACGTCGTCTCTGCGGCCGCCCTGTGGACCTGCGTCGAGCGCAAGCAAGCCGAAGGATTTCTATCGGCGCACGCGTTCACGACCATCTTCTACTTGGCGCACAAGGCGAAGAGTCGGCCCGTCGCAATCCGAATGGTCGAATCGATCTTGAAGGTCTTTCGCGTGGGTGCGGTCGACGAGGCGGTCATCACCGGTGCCCTCGCGCTTGCCTGCCCGGATTTCGAAGATGCGGTGAGCGCGGCGTGCGCCGAAGCGACCCGGTGCGCGGCCCTGGTCACGCGCGATCCGCGCGGATTCAAGGGCGCCGCCATTCCCGTCATCAGCCCCGCCGAGGCCTTGGCTTGGATGACGACCGTCGCCGGATGATCTGAGGACGGGCGCCGCGCCGTCAAGCAGGGGGCAACCGCTTCGGCATCGAGGCCGCCATGTGGAAGGCGAGCTCGGCATCGGTGTAGCGATGCTCGGGGCCGCGCACGCAGGTGATGCGCGCGATACACGACAGGCGGCACGGCTCGGCGACGAGGCGTCGGGCGTGGCAGGCCGACACCACGAAGCCAGCTCGCTGGACGGCGCCGGCCGGACAAGCGGCGACGCAGGGGGCGTCACAACCCGCGCAGCCGTCGCCGGGAGGCGGCAACGCCGGTAGCGCGCGATCGACCACCACCAACGCGCGGTACGCCCACCATGCGCCGTAGATAGGATGAATCTGAAGACCCAGCGGTCCCGGCCCGCCCAGTCCCGCCGCGCGTCCGAGTCGCTGAAACGGAATGAGCGGCTGCGTCCCGAAGGGGAAATAGACGGCACGCCGCACACCGAGAGGGTCGAGCGCTTTGCCCACCGCGTGCTCGACGACGCGACGGGTGTAACGGTCGAGCGGATTTTCTGCCCCATCCCCGGCCTCGACCGCCCAGGTGAAGCGATCGAAAAATGCTGGCCCGCCCGAGCCGAGAATCAGCGCGCCGAGCGCGCCGGCAAGAAGCTGCTCGGCCGTTGTGGGGCCAGCTGCCGCGTCGAGGGCGGCGGGGGCGATCGGCAGTAGAACGTTCAGCCCGAGCGCGCCGAGGGCAACCTCGAGCGCGACAAATACGTCTCGATCGGTCGTCGACGTCGTGCCCCTACTTGAGCTGGAACGGGTACGGCGTCGTGAAACCGTCCGACGGCGGGAAGACGGCAGACTTGACCGCCTTCTCGACGCAGGATCCCGTGGGCGTTCCGGCGAACTTGCCCGAGACCGTCGCCCCGGTGACCTTGCCGCTCTTGCCGATGACCACGTTGACCATCGCCATGCCTTGCACCCTGAACTGGCTGTAGCAGTCCGCGACCTTGCCCTTGACCGAGTTCATCCCGGCGACCACCGCGCTCTTGCCAAGCGGGCCCGCAGAGCTGTCGGCCCTCTTGGCACTCGGATCGTCGTCGGAAACCCGCGGTCGACCCGCCGCGGGGCCTTTGCGCGAGGTGACGGCGCCGTCGATGAGATCGTCGAGCGATCCCTTGGCGGCCCTGGGCACCACGGCATCGGTCGACGACGCCAGCGCGGCCCCGCCCTTCTTCTCTTCGCCGGCCCCTGCGACCTTCTTGCCGCCCTTGGCGTGGTGATGCTCGCCCTTGTCGGATTTCTCACCCTTTTCGCCCTTTTCGCCTTTGGCTTCCGAGCTTCCCTCGCGGGGCGGGAGGTTCTCGTCGGCGATCGTGCTCGGCTTGGTGCTGCCCGGCTCCGCGCTCGTCCCGGCGGCCGTCGCACCTTTCACCGGTTCCGTCGGTGCCGGTGCCGGCGCTTGCACGGTCTCGACCAGCATCGCCGGCTTGGCGCTCATGACCTTCCAGGCCATAAAGACGATGCCGCCGACCAGCCCCACCATCACGATGATGAGCGGATAGATCCACTTGGGCGGACCGCTGCTCGACGACAGCGGAAACAGCACCGGCGCCGCGGGTGAGAAGGCGCCGAACGCCGGGAGGTCGTCGCGGATACCGCCACCCCCACCCCCACCGCCGAAGCTGCCGCTCGCGGTCGAGCTGCCGAGTGTGCTGGCCGCCATGGCGCGGATGTCGATCAGACCCGAACCCTCCGTCGTCGCCGGCCCGGCCGACGCGGGCGCCGGCTTGGCCGCCGCGCTGGGCATCGCCAGCGACTGCAGGTTCGACAGTGAGAACAGCACCGAGTTCTCGTGGCGCTGCCCGGTCAAGCTCTCGACGCGGCCACCGTCGTGCCCCGCGGCGGCCGCACCGGAGGATGGCCAGCGCGATTCGTCGGGCGCATGCGCCGCCGGCGACGCGAACAGTTCGCCACCGCCCCCGCGCGCGGGCGCGCCGAAGACGTCGCTGCTGCCTGCCGAAGAACCCCCTCCGAAAAGCGAATTGCGGGCGCCGGACGGGCGTCGCGCGCGGTCGGCGCCGTTGGCGGGAGCCGCCCCACCGGCGGTGAAGAGATCGCCACCGGCCGCCGGCGCGCCGACGTCGTCGCCGGCGACCAGGCCGGCGAACTCGGGGACCGCGGAGAGCTTCACCCAGTCGGCGAACCCTTCCTTCCAGGTGTAGGTGTCGCCCTTGGCGTCGCCGCGCTCGATCTTGGTGCGGACGTCGGCGTCGCCGATGGGGCCCACCTGTTCGCCGTCGATCACCAGGTGCCAGCCGCCTTCGGCCGGCGCGACAGCCACCTCGGGCGCGGACTCACCCCCGCGGACCACGATGATGTGGCTGCACTTCTTGCATCGAATTTTGAAGACCTTGCCCCGAACCTTTTCGTCGGCAATCGAATACTTGGTCGCGCACGAGTCACAAACGATCTTCATCAACGCCTCGATTCAGAGGGAGCACGCCCGACGCTTTACGGAAAAGGGGACCATTATATTGAGGCTGTGGCGACACGCAAGCCAAGCCGCGCGGGTTTCCCAGCGAATTCAGCCAGTAAGCTCTGTATCGGAAGCGCTATCCCGCAAAGGGATTGTGTTCCACCACGGTCTGCAAGCGGCCGGGGCCCCAAGACGTCGCCCAAACCGGGATGCCCACCAACGACGCAACGCGCGCGACGAATCGGGCCGCGCCCGGGGGCACGGCGCCGTCGGCCGCGTCGGGCCAGCCCTCCAGATCCTCGAATACCGGCTCAGCCGCGGCCAGATCGTCGGCGTCGAGCGGCATCTCTTCCAGGGTCCGACCGTGCAGCCGGTAGCCGATGCAGAGCCGGACCCGTTCGAGCCCGGCCATGACGTCCAGCTTGGTGAGTGCGAGCGCCTCGATGCCGGAGAGGCGCACGGCCAGACGCACCGCGGGGACGTCCAGCCAGCCACAGCGCCGCGGGCGGCCGGTCACCGATCCGAACTCGTTGCCGCGCTTGCGCAGCAGCTCGCCGGTCGCGTCGAAAAGCTCGGTGGGGAATGGCCCGTCGCCGACGCGGGTCGCATAGCCCTTGGCGATCCCCAGAATGTGGTCGATGAGCGTAGGCCCGATGCCGAGGCCGGCGCAGGCGCCGCCGGCCGTGGTCGACGATGAGGTCACGAACGGGTAGGTGCCGTGGTCGAGGTCGAGCAGCACCCCCTGGGCCCCCTCGAAGAGCACGTTCTCGCCACGCTTGATCGCGTCGTGCACGGTGCGCGAGGCATCGCCCACGAAAGGCCGGATCTCCTCGGCCAGCGCCAGGTACGACGAGGCGATCTCCGCCGCGTTCGGCGCGGCGCCGCCGAGCTCGCGCAGGTACGGCGCGATGGCCGTGACGTGACGTTCGAGCCGCGCGCGAAACCGCTCCGGCCGGAAGAGATCACCGACGCGCAGCCCGATACGCGCGGCCTTGCTCTCGTAGGTCGGCCCGATGCCGCGCTTGGTGGTGCCGATGCTTCCCGGGCGTTCCTCGCGCAGCCGATCGATCTCGCGGTGGTGCGGCAGCGTCAGGTGCGCGCGCTCGGCGACGACCAGATCCCGATCCTGGGTGATGAACCCCTGCGCGCGAAAGGTGCGGATCTCCTCGACCAGCACCGCCGGGTCGACGACCATCCCTTCACCGAGGACGCAGGTGACGTCGCTGCGAAGAATTCCCGACGGGATCAGACGCGTGACGTACTTTTTTCCTTCGACGACCAGGGTATGGCCGGCGTTGGCACCGCCGGCCCAGCGCACGACCAGTCGGGCCTTCTCGGTCAGAAGGTCGACGATCTTTCCTTTGCCTTCATCGCCCCACTGGACCCCAACGACGATCACGACGGCCATGGCTATCTATTCCCCTCGTCTATCCGAATCGCCGAATTGGCGCCGAGCTCGAGGGCCCCGGTCACGGCCTCGACGTCGATCGCGAATCCGACCGCCGGGCTCGGCCGACCATAGCGGGCCAGCAGATCGTCGTAGCGGCCGCCCCGCAGCACCGCGTCCGGCGCCCCCTCGACGAAGGCCTGGAAGCGGACCCCGGTGTAGTAATCGAAGCCGCGCACCTCGCCGAGATCGACGTGCAATCGTGCGTCGACCCGCCGTCCGACGATCGCGGCGACGATCGAATCCAGATCGGCGAGCGCGCGCCGCACGCCCGGATTCGGCGCTTTCTTCTTGGCCCTGGCCAGAACGGCGGGCGATCCCGACAGCTCGGGCAGGAGCCGCGCGAACTCGATCGCCGGTCGCGAACCGCGCGCGGCGCGCAGCACCTCGTCGAGGCCCGTCCGGTCGCGTTTGGCGATGCAGCGCCGCGCCTCCTCCAGCTCGGGCTCGGGGAGCGCCAGCGCGGAGAGCACCTCGCGCGCGAGACCGAGGTGACCGAGATCGATGGTGGGGTGGTGCAGGTCGACCGCGGCCAGCGCGTCGACCGCCAGCGCGATCACCTCCGCGTCCCCGGCGGGTCCCGGCAGCCCCGCCAGCTCCACGCCGGCCTGGGAGAGCTCGCGTTGCCCGTGCGCCGCGCGCTCGAGCCGCACCACGGTCCCCTCGTAGCAGAGACGCACGGGGCCCGGCTCGTCGCGAAAGCGGGTGGCGATGAGGCGCGCGATCTGCGGCGTGATGTCGGGACGGAGCGCCACCACCTGACCCGAGCTCGGCTCGACGAAGCGAACCGTCGCGGCGCGCGCGGCGTCGCCGAGGCCGAGCGCCAGGACCTCTTCGTATTCGAAGGCCGGCGTGATGACCCGCGCGAAACCCGCGCGGCCGAACACGGACAGCAGGGCGTCGACGGTGCGCAAGCGAACCGCCGCGGCCCGCGGCGCGTAGTCGCGCATGCCCGTCGGGAGCCGAGGCGTCGGCGACCGGCCGGCCGGGGCTCCCGCCGCCGCGGGAGTCGGCGCCACCCCCGCGTTGCGCGCCTTTCGTGCGGCGGCGCGCCCCGGTGCCGGGCGTGCCGCGCGGGGTGGCGCAGAACCGCGCTGCGCTCGCCTCACAGAGCCTACTTTACTGCGTTACGGACGATGCCGTCTTTGAGGAATCCGACGAACACTTCCGCCAGCTCGATCGCGACCTTCTCCTGGGCCTCGCGCGTCGAGGCGCCCAGGTGGGGAATGGCGATCAGGTTCTCGTGCGCGAACAGCGGCGACGGCTCGGGCGGCTCCTTGGCGAAGACGTCGAGGGCGACGCCGGCGAGCTGGCCCGCGTTGAGCGCGTCCAGCACCGCCGCCTCGTCGACGACGCCGCCGCGCGCGCAGTTGATGAGATACGAGCCCTTCTTCATCTTGGCGAAGGTGGCGGCACCGAAGAGGCCCTTGGTCTCGGGGCCGAGCGGCACGTGCAGCGTGATGAAATCGGCCTGCGCGCAGAGTTCGTCGAACGACACCGCCTTGACGCCGGCCGGGAGCGACTTCGGCGGGTACGGGTCGAAGCCGACCACGTTCATCTTGAGGCCGACGCCGCGCTCGGCAGCCTGGCGCCCGATGTTGCCGAGGCCGACCACCCCCAGCGTCTTGCCGGCGATCTCGGCCCCCATGAACTTCTTCTTCTCCCAGATCCCTTGTCGCATGCTCTGGGCCGCCTGCGGAATCTTGCGCGCCAGCGCGAACATGAGACCGATGGCGAGCTCGGCCGCCGCCGCCGCGTTCCCCTGCGGCGTGTTGATGACCAGGATCCCTTTTTCGGTCGCCGCCTTGACGTCGATGTTGTCGACGCCCACGCCCGCGCGCCCGATGATCTTCAGCTTGCCGGGATTCGCCAGCGTCGCCGGGGTGATCTTGCTGGCCGAGCGGATTCCGACGCCGTGGTATTCGCCGATCACGGCCGCCAGCTCCTCGGGCTTCATCCCGATCTTGAAATCGACGGCGAACCCCGCGCCGCTCAGGATTTCGACGGCCTTCTTGGACATGTCGTCGGCGATGAGAACTCGAATTGGCTCGGACATGGTTGCGCTCCTCTGTTGACGAATCTACGCGCGTCGGGTCTCGGCGAACGTCGCCTGCGCCGCCGCCACCCCGGATCCCGGCCGAACACCGTAGCCCAGATCGGAGAGCGTCATCTCGAGCCCCGAGATGGCGGTGATGATGTCGAACTCGCTGAAGTAGCCGATGTGCGCGATGCGCACGATCTTCCCCTTGAGGTGATCCTGTCCGCCCGCAATCGTGATGCCGTAGCGGGTGCGCATCTGCTTGACCACCGACGATCCGTCGATGCCGTTCGGCACGCGGATGCCGGTGACCGAGTTGACCGGCGAGGACGAGAACAGCTCGAGGCCGAGGCCGCCCGTGGCGGCGCGGGTCGCCTTCGCGAGGCGCTCGTGGCGGTGGAACACCCCTTCGAGCGTCTCTTCCTTGAGCATGCGCAACGACTCGCGCAGGCCGACCACCAGAGAGACCGCCGGCGTGAACGCCGTCTCGCCCTTCTCCTGGCTCTTCCGCTCGCGCATCAGGTCCAGATAAAAGCGCGGCAGGTTCGAGCGCTCGTTGGCCTTCCAGGCCTTTTCGGAGACGGCGACCACCGCCAGTCCCGGCGGCAGCATGAGCGCCTTCTGCGATCCGACGCACACCACGTCGAGCCCCCACTTGTCCATGGGGACGTCGTAGACGCCCACCGCCGTGATGGCGTCGACGCAGAGGATGACGTCGTCCTTGGCCTTCACGCTCTTGGCGATAGGCTCGAGATCGTGCTTGGTGGCGGTCGAGGTCTCGGAGGCTGTCGCGTAGACCGCGCGGACGCCCGGGTTCTTCTCGATCGCCTCGGCGACCGCCTTGGGATCGACGCTCTTGCCCCACTCGACGTCGAGGAACACGCACTCGATGCCGTAGGCCTGGCAGATCTTCCCCCAGCGCTCGCCGAACTTGCCGCCGCGGATGACGATGGCCTTGTCGCCGGTGCGCAAGAAGTTGCAGACCGCGGCATCCATGCCGACGGTTCCCGATCCGGCCAGCACCATTGGGAGCTGCTTGGTCTGGATCAGCCACTTGAGCCCGTCCTGCGCCTCCTTCAGGCATTCGGTGAAGGCGGGGGCCCGGTGGTAGAGCATCGGCCGGGCCATGGCCAGTAAAACCCGCTCGGGAACGGGCGTCGGACCGGCGGTGAGCAGATACTCTTTCATGGTCGATTTCGGATCTGGACGGCGGCCCGAGTTCTATTACAACTTGACCAGCAGATCCACCGATGTCCATAGCGCAGTTTGCCGACGCGAGCTTCGCGTATCCCGGAAATGAAATCCTAATCGGCGCGTCGTTGCTGGTCCGCCCCGGCGATCGGCTGGCGCTGGTCGGCCCGAATGGCACCGGCAAATCGACGGCGCTGCGCCTGCTGGCGGGCGATCTGCAACCCGACGCCGGCGACGTGCGGGTGCTGGGACGCGCCAGCGTCTCCTACCTGCGCCAATCGCAGGAGCTGTCGGGAGATGGCACGCTGCGTGGCGCGCTCATGGAGCCGTTCGCCGATCTGGAACGGGTCCACGACCAGCTCCTCGCCCTCGAGGCCCGACTGGCCGACGGCGTCCCGGCCGATCTCGCGCGCTACGGCGAGCTGCAGGAGCGCTATCAGCGCGACGGGGGCTACGACATCGAAGCGCGCGTCAAACGGCTGACCGCCGACGTGGGCTTCGCCGAGAGCGACCTGGCGCGGCCGGTCGGCACGCTCTCGGGCGGCGAGCGCGGCCGGCTCGAGCTGGCGAAGGTGCTGGTCCGGCAGCCGGATCTGCTGCTCCTCGACGAACCAACCAACCATCTGGACCTGGCAGCGATCGAGCGGCTGGAGGCCTTCCTGGCCGAATACGAAGGCGCCTTCGTGCTGGTGTCTCACGACCGCGCCTTCATCCGCGCGGTCTGCCGGGAGATCGTCGAGCTCGAAAACGGGAAGCTGGTCCGCTACCCGTTCGCGTACGACAGGTACGTGGTCGAGCGCGACGCACGCGTCGAACGCGCGCGAACCGAGTTCGAGCGGCAGAAGGAGCACGTCGACAAGACCGAGGATTTCATCCGCCGAAATCTGGCGGGTCAGAAAACAAAGCAGGCGCAGAGCCGCCGCAAGATGCTCGACAAGCTGGAGCGGCTCGAGCGCCCCGACGATCCTTGGCAGCACGCCGGCAAAATCGGGCTCTCGTTCCAGACCGGCGGCGAGCTCGGCAGCAAGGAGACCCTCCGCGCGCCGGGGCTGACCGTCGGATACGCGGGCGCGCCGGGCGTCCCGGCCGCCACCATCCTGCGCGACGTCACCGTCAACATCTACCGAGGCGACAAGGTCGGCATCATCGGCCCCAACGGCTCGGGCAAGTCGACGCTGCTCCGGACCCTGATCGGCGAGCTGCCCCCGCTCCGCGGCCGGGTGGAGGTCGGCAGCGGGGTGCGCATCGGCTACTTCGATCAAAAGCTGGGGACGCTCGACGAGGAGCTGACGCTGATGGACGAGATCCGAAGCGTGCGCGCCGATCTTTCTCCCGATGCCGTGCGGCAGTACCTGGCCAAGTTTCGCTTCTTCGGCGACGATCCGTTTCGGGTCGTGCGCGGCCTCTCCGGCGGCGAGCGCAGCCGGCTGGCGATGGCGAAGATCATGCTCTTCCCGCGCAACGTCCTGGTGCTCGACGAGCCGACCAACCACCTCGACATCCCCGCGCGCGAGACGCTGGAAGCCGCCCTCCAGGACTACGAAGGCACGCTGATCGTCGTCAGCCACGATCGCTATTTTCTGGATCGAATCTGCAACCGTCTGCTGGTGATCGAAGGCACCAGCCTCGAAGCCCATCTCGGCAACTACAGCGACTGGAAGCGGCGGCGGGCGGCTCCGGCAGAAGCCCCCCGGGTCCCCGCCCCGCCCCCTCCGGTTCCGCCTTCGGCCTCCAGCGCAGAACGGGGCGCTGGCAAGGAGCGCGAGCGGGCCCGGCGGCAGCTGGCGCGGCGCGTGGAGACGTTGGAGGCGGATGTAAGCAAGATCGAGACGGAGCTGGCCGCGGTCCGAGCGGATCTGGCCGGCGATCACGCCGGCGACTGGCAGAAGCTGCACGCGCTCGCCGACCGCGAGCGGGAGCTCGACGCTCTGCTCGCGCGTCGGATGGCCGAGTGGGAGACGGCCGGCGCGGAGCTCCTCGACCGGCCGGCGAAATCTTCCGATTGAACGATGGTCCGATTGACGGATCGTCCGATTGACGGATCGTCCGATTGACGGATCGGGACGCCGACCTAGTTTGATCGTGTAGACTTAATTTGTTCTCTCCGGGAGGTATCCGGATGCGGTTCGCCGGTTTGGTCATGTATGCGTGCGCGGTCGCCGCGGGCGGCTGCGCGGCACGACCCATGCCGCCCGCGACCATGCCGACCAATCCGGCCAATCCGGCCAATCCGAACTTGGCGACGCACCCCGGCGGTTCGGAGGTCTCCGGCGTCTGGGACGCGATGAGCCAGACGACGATCGGCGAAGGTATCGGAGCCGGCGACACCCGCATCGAGAAGCAGGAGTGGCACCTGACCCAGGACGGCCGTGCGATCACCGGCTACTACATCGCCGCCCTCACCTTCGTGTCGGGCGACGGCCGGCCGTACGTCTGTAGCCGCCAGCCGCAGTTCTCCGCCATGCAACGGTTCAATGTCGTGGGACGGGTGCTCGGCGGGCAGATCGAGATCCAGGAGCTGGAGCAACGGGCCGCGCAGGCGGGAAACCACTGCGACCCGGGTCTACGCCAGCTCGCGCGCTACAACGGTCGGCTCGACGGCGACGTCCTCACCCTGGTGAACGGCGCGCAGCGGCGGACCCTGTATCGGATCCACAACCCGGGGGATGCCGAAATGCTGGTCGCGCGGGCCGATCCGGGCGCGCAAGAGACCGACGATCCGGGAATCCAGGGGCACCCAGGCGCCCAGACCGCGACCGCATCCGCCGCCGGTTCCACCGACGTGAGCGGGCTTTGGATCTGGGAGCATCACGGCGTCGTCCCGGGCGGAGACGAGAAACAGGAGCGCGAAGAGTGGCACGTCACCCAGGACGGTTCGGCGCTGACCGGCTACTACGATCGAATCGTCCACCAGGTCTCGATCGACGGCCACGCTTACCGGTGCAGCATGGCGCTCGACTTCCAGATCGCGACCCGCTACCAGTTCACCGGCGAGGTGCGCGGCGATCAGATCGCGATCTACGAAAGCTCGTACCAGGTGCTCGAGCCGAGCGCTTGCGACAACGGCAAACGACGCTTGGATGCTTACGAAGGTCAGGCCTCGCCGGAGGAGCTCCGACTGGTATGGGGCGTCGGCGGTCAGATCCTCCGCCGGGCCCGCCCCGACGTCCCCACTCAGAGATTCTGAACCTTAGCCTTTGGCTTTGAGCTCTTTGTCGATGATGGCCTTGAAGGCGTCGACGGGCTGAGCGCCGACCAGGCGGGTGCCATTGATGAAGAAGGTGGGGGTCCCGGTGGCACCGACGGCGGCGCCCTCCTTGGCCTCGGTGTCGACCTTGTCCTTGTACTTGCCCGAATCGAGCGCCGCCTTGAACTTCCCCATGTCGAGCCCCAGCTCCTGCGCGTACTTCTCGAGCGCCGGCCGATCCAGCGCTTGCTGGTTGGCGAACAGCTTGTCGTGGTACTGCCAGAACTTCCCCTGGGCGTTCGCGGCCAGCGCCGCCTCGGCGGCCAGGTGCGCGTGGTCGTGAAACGGCAGCGGCATCTGCTTGAAGGCGATCCGCAGCTTCCCGGGGTAGTCGGTCTCGAGCTGCCGCACCGTCGGCACGGCGCGCGAACAGAACGGGCACTGGAAGTCGCTGAACGCCACCAGCGTGACGTGGGCCGAGGCGGAGCCCTTGACCGGCGCGTCGCCGACCTTCACGTCGAATTTCCCTTCCGGCCCGGCCGGCGGGCCCGCCGGTGCGGCCGCCGGTGCGGGCGCCGCCAGCGCGGCCATCTCGATCCGCTTGGCGTAGACGTCCTTGAGCGGCGTCCCCTTCTTGATGAGCGCATCGGCCGCCTTGATCTCGTCGTCGATGATCTTCTCGAACGCCGACGCTTCCTGCGCGCCCACCAGCTCGTGCCCGTTGATATAGAAGGTCGGCGTCCCGTTGGCGCCCACGGAAGAGCCGACCTTCATGTCCTGCGCGATCTCGGCCTTGATCTTGGCGTCGTCCCAATCCTGTTTGAGCTTGGCGACGTTCAACCCCACCTCGGCCGCGTACTTCTCGAGGTCCGGGCGGGTGAGCGCCGTGTTGTTCTCGTACATCTTGTCGTGAAGCTTCCAGGCCTTGTCCGCCCCCTGGCGCGCGGCCGCCTGGAAAGCGGTCGCGGCGTCCATGGCGTGGTCGTGGAACGGCAGCGGCTGGTTCATCCAGACCAGCGCGATGTCCTTGCCGTACTTGTCGAGCACCCCGCGCACCGTCGGCTCGGCCCGCTTGCAGAAGGGGCACTGAAAATCGCTGAACTCGACGATGGTGACCTTGGTCGCCTTCGCGCCCCGTCGCAGATCGTGGGCGAACGGTGTCACCTTCTTCGATCCGCCGGCCGGGGCCGCAGCACCCTGTGCGGGCGCACCGGTCGGCTTCTGCTGGGCGTCGATCGCCGCCAAGATCTCGCCCATCCCTTTGCCCTGCTTGGACATGTCGATCGCCAGCTTGGCGAGATTCGGGCTGCGCGGGCAGTTGGGATCCTTCTTGAGGCAGCCGGCGATCTTGCCCATGCCGCAACCGCACTCGCAGTCGCGTTCGTTCAGGGCCTGCAACGCGGTCACCTTCTGCTGCGGCGTGAGCCCGGCGAAGCTCACGGTGGTCACACCCGAGAGGTCGGCCTCCTTGGTCCAGCCCGAGGGGAACTCGCTCTCGGACTTGAAGATCTTGGCCGGCAGCTTGGTCGCCGCCGGAACGACATCGCTCCCTTTGTCGGCGGGGAGGTCGGCGACAGAGCCGCTCGAACCGTGGCCCGCAGTTTCCCGACCGACCAGGAACCCGACGGCGAGACCGGTGACGAGCGGCCAGATGGTAGCGGTCCAAGCCGCGGGACGGGGCGAACTAGGGTCTTGAGCCATGCGGGCGGTTTACCATATGTGGAACCGCCTCGGCACTTCCTGCGACTCGCCGACGGCGCTGGCCGTCGGCTTCAGCCTATTCTTCGTCGTCGGCGTCGGCGTGCTTGCCACGACGACCGGTCGACCCGCCGCCCTCGAAGTCGAGCTCGCTGGCGAACATGTCGTCGATCATGGAATCGACGGATTCGAAGTACCCATCCCGCCGCAGCTCCTCCCGCTCGAATTCCTCGAAGGTGCGATAGATCTTCTGGTCGACGAATTGGCCCATGGTCATTCTCCTTGCTTGCGGGACGATAAAACCCGACATGTAGGTTTAGATAATACCCACCCTTACATGGCGTCAAATTTTTGCCCCGATTTGCGGGCTTGGCCCGCCAGCCGGTAGCGTGTTAGCTACGGAAGCGCCCGGCGCGTCACCAACATGGGAAGGGTCATCGCGGTCGCGAACCAGAAGGGGGGCGTGGGGAAGACCACGACGGCGGTGAACCTTGCCGCCTCGCTGGCCGCTGCGGAGAAACGCGTGCTTTTGGTCGACGTCGACCCGCAGGGGAACGCCAGCTCCGGCCTCGGCCATCCCCGCGGCGAGACCGGTGCGCCCAGCGTCTACGACCTGCTGGTCGGAGACCCCAACCTCGATGACGTGATCCGAAAGACCGATCTTCCGCACCTCGATCTGATCCCGGCGAACGGGGATCTGGCGGGGGCCGAGATCGAGCTGGTCTCGGTGGCCGAGCGCGAATGGCAGCTCCGGGAGCCGCTGCGGGCGGCGGCGACCCGCTACGACTACGTGCTGATCGATACGCCCCCTTCGCTCGGGTTGCTCACGCTGAACGCGCTCTGCGCCGCGGACGGCGTGCTGGTGCCGCTCCAGTGCGAGTACTACGCGCTCGAGGGGCTCACGGCGCTCCAGCGCACCATCCGCCTGGTCGGCGAGTCGCTCAATCCCGGGCTCGACATCGAGGGGATCGTGCTGTGCATGGTCGACCCCCGCCAGAACCTGACGGAGCAGGTGACCAGCGAAGTGCGCAGCCACTTCGAGGGCAAGGTCTACACGACCACCGTGCCCCGGAACGTGCGGCTGTCGGAGGCGCCGTCGTTCGGCAAGCCGATTCTCCTTTACGACATCTCGTCGAAGGGCGCGAAGAGCTACCTCGATCTTGCGCGCGAGTTCCTGCAGCGGCAGGGCAAGACAGAGGGCGCGACGGCCACGACGGTGGCGTCGCGATGAGCGCGCCCCGGCGCAAGGCGCTTGGGCGCGGATTGGCGGCGCTCATCCCGGGCGCACCGCTGCCGGCCGCCAGCCCGATCGCGGGACGACGCGCGCTCGACGGCACGCGAACGATCGCGATCGAGGAGATCCATCCGTCGGCGAGCCAGCCGCGCACCCGCTTCGACAGCGCACGTCTCGACGAGCTGGCGTCGTCGATCAAGACCCAAGGGATCATCCAGCCGCTCATCGTCCGGGTGCGGACCGGCGGGGGCTACGAGCTCATCGCTGGCGAGCGGCGCTGGCGAGCGGCGCAGCGGGCCGGCCTGTTGGAGGTGCCGGCCGTCGTGCGTGACGTGGCGCCGACGCAGGCCTTCGAGATGGCGCTGGTCGAGAACCTGCAACGCGAGGATCTCAACCCGCTCGAAGAGGCGGCCGGTTACGAGCGCCTGGTCTCCGAATTCGGCTACACGCAGGAACAGCTCTCGGACCGGGTCGGCAAGGATCGCAGCACCGTGGCGAACGCGCTCCGCCTGCTGCGGCTGCCCGCGGGCGCGCGGGCCCTGCTGGCGGAGGGGCGACTGTCGATGGGGCATGCGCGCGCGCTGCTGGGGCTCGAGACAACCGTCGCCATCGAAAAGATGGCGCGGCAGATCGTCGCGCGCGAGCTGTCGGTGCGGCGGGTCGAGGAGCTGGTGCGGCGCGAGCGATCGGACGCGCCCGCCCGCGTGGCGGTGCCCGCCCGGCGGCCTTCGACGGGCGCGCGCGATCTGGGCCTGCGGCTCTCCCAGGCGCTCGGCACGCGGGTCGAGATCGTCGAGACCGCGGCGGGCCGTGGGCAGATCGCGATCCACTACCACTCGCTCGATCAGCTGGACGGGCTGATCGAAAAGTTGCAGACCTCTTGAGCGCGGCCTCCCAATCTTTGGAGCTGACCTACCGCTCGGACGCGGCGTTGCTGGTCGCTTACACGACCCACCTCACCCGCGGTCATCTCCCCGTCCAGACGACCGCGCGGCTGCCGAACGGAACGTCGCTCCAGGTCCGGCTGGTGGCCCCGGCGACCTCCATCGCGCTCACCGGCGTCGTCTCGGGAATCAGCGGATCGACCGAGGTCCCCGAAGTCACGCTGAGTGTGACCTCGCGCCCGGAGCTGCTCGGCGAGGCCGTCGACAAGCTCGCCTTTGGTTTCCGCGGGCTCAAGGCGCTGGTCGCCGCCTCGCAGGCGGCGCCGCGCGCGTTGCTGATCCGCTATCTCCGTTCGATCGTCACCTGCGAGGTGATCGAGATCGATCAGACCAAGCTCTCGGAGCCGGGCGCCATCTGCAACGTCGATCTGGCAGTCATCGATCTGGATTCGACCGGGGCGGCCGGCTACGAGCTCTATGCCCGCCTGCGCGAGCACCGGGAGGCCGGCTCCGCGCCGGTGCTCGCCGTCGCGCAGCTGGAACGGGATCGCGCGCGCGCCGCTTCGCTGGGCTTCGACGAGGCGCTCGCCAACCCGCCCGCCTTCTCCGATCTCCAGGCCGTGGTGCTCCGCAGCCTGGCGAAACCGGTCCGGGTCGAGGTGGTTTAGGCGTAACCGTTCGGCTCAACCAACGATTTCGGCAGCGCAAAAATCCCATCCCGTGGTCAAGCGACGGCGTCGTTCGAGGTCGGCGCCAAGCCGACAAGGACGAAACCATAGCGACGGTGGAGACCGCCCAGGATCGGTGTCGTGGCGATGCGCGTCCCACGGGTCGGTCGGTACTTGGCGACTGTACGCGGAGACACCCGGTAGCCGAGCTTGGCGAGTTCCCCGGCGATGCGGTCCTCGCCCCATGTCGGGTTCTCGCGCCACATTCGGCGGATCAGACCACGAAGGTCTGAGTCGACCTGGTCGCTCGTCTAACGCTGGGCGCGGGGTGTTGCGCTCAATGCGGCGTGGCCAGCAGGTGAGACTGGTAGGTGGTGCCGCCGCAGGTGGGCGTGCCGTCGTAGTTCGATATCAGAATCGGCTGGGTGTCGGTGCTCCAGGACCAGGCGAGATAGCTCTGCGGCGGGTCGAGCCCGTCCAGGTAATTCATCACGTTGGTAATGAAGGCCCCACTGTCGGTGGCGCCCGCCGTGCAATTCGCGTCGCCGATTTCGGTGGCCACGATGGGTACGATACCGGCGACGGGGTTGGCGTCCATCATCAACGTGTGGTTGCTGGTGTAGTTGCTGTTCGGATAGACGTGCCAGGAGACGGCGATGTTGTTGGCCGGATCGGTGGGCTTGTAGGCCAACCATTGGGATAGGTCGTTGGAGTATTCGATACCCCCGAGCAGGATCAGGTTTTTGGCGCCGGCGCCGCGAACCGCGTTCAGCATGCTCTGCATGCCGGCGACCGGGTAGCTGACGCCGGGGCAGGTGCCGCCGTCTCGCCAGCAGGCCCAGCCCCCGTCGGTGTTGCTGTCCGGGTAGGGCTCGTTGAAGAGATCGAAGATCACCTTGGGAGAGCCGGCGTAGGCCGCCGCGACCGACGCCCAGAAGGCGTTGCCGTGAGCGGCGTCGGGCATCGGCTGCTGTCCGCTGGCCTGGGCCCCGTTGTTCTCGGTCCAGTGTAAATCGAGGATCGGATAGATGTTGTTTTGCAGGAGCAGGTTGACCCAGGTCTGAATCGCGCTCTGGTAGGCCGCGCCGGCGACCGGGGTGTTGTTGAGCGACAGCCAGCAGTCTTCGTTGAGAGGCACCCGGACCGAGTTCACCTTCCAGGCGAGCATCGCGGTGATGGTAGCGGCGTTGTTGCCCGAGCCGTCCGCCGGATCCCATACGTTCCCGGTGAGACATGAATACTCGCCGCCGGGCCGGTTGACCCCGAGCAACCGGAGGACCTTCGAGCCATCGTAGATCTGCGATCCGACCACGTGGACGCTCGCCGCGTTTTCGACGCCGCCC
>Ga0209863_10000293_pt1 | contig 28219 bp, 21 predicted proteins | sample OrgsoiDNA2013046_FD_185796 | JGI IMG/M metagenome (GOLD analysis project Ga0209863, IMG submission 185796) | Permafrost soil microbial communities from the Arctic, to analyse light accelerated degradation of dissolved organic matter (DOM) -... | ecosystem: Environmental > Terrestrial > Soil >...
ATTTTGACACGAAAGCCCCATGATTTCAGGGTATTGACGCAGGGCAGTATTCTTTCTGCAGCCATATAACCCGACGGACAAACAATACCAACCGTATCACCGGTTTTTAAATAAGGAGGAAAATAATTTGACATTTAAGATTTATTTAAAATCATCAGCAAGCCTAAAGCTTAAAGCCCAAAGCCTAAAACTTATAGTATTTCTTTAAAAGCCACCCTGCCGTTATCGACATTTAATTCATGTCTCACTCCGCATTTCAATGCATAATTCGTTTTCACATGACCTACCGGAAAATTAAAACATACCGGATATTTAAATGCGGCAACCTGGTCAAGTACAATATTATAAACGCTTTTCCCAAACTCATCACCAGGATCATCCGGTTTCACCCTGAATGCGCCGATGAGTAGACCACTCAGCCGGTCCAGTTTGCCCGTACGTTTCAGGTTATAAAACATCCGGTCGATACTATAAAGATATTCTCCCACATCTTCCAGAAAGAGGATCATTCCATCCGTCTGCAGGTCAGATGTAGAGCCGGCCAGGGTTTCAATCGTTTTCAGATTACCGCCCGCCAGTATACCCTGTCCAGAACCGCGACGATTTGCCGGGTCGTAAATAACGGGATATTCAATCGGCTTGCCGGTTAACGCCAGTTGAATGGATAATATACTTTCCCATTGTCCCTTTTCAGTCAATTCGATATGATCCGGAAAACTATTGCACATTTTTGAATGAATGGAAGCTACATGTAAATGATGGTTTAATTCGGCATGAAGCACCGTAATATCACTGAACCCAACGATCCATTTAGGATTCATTGCAAAATTCCGGAAATCCAGCTGGTCAATAATCCGGACGCAGCCATAACCACCCCTTGCGCACATAATAGCATGTATCGTCGGATCATCGAGCATTTGTTGTAAATCAGAAAGTCTCTCTGCATCGGTTCCGCCAAAAATAAAATCCCTCGCTCCTACGGTCTTGCCTATGCGAAGATTGAATCCCCAACTTTTCATGATTTCGATAGCTGACTGAAGCTCAGGCAACGTCATAAAACCTGCCGGGCAGGTAATGCCGATAGTATCTCCGGGTTTCAGGTAAGGGGGAATACGCCAGGGCAAATCTCCTGGAATCCCCTTTTTTAACCCTGGATCGGATTGTAAGGTAGCCGCAGCCAGTAAGGGACTACCCATCAGGAATTCAAGAAAACGCTTTCGCTTCATCAAATAAAGTTAAAGTATGAAGTGGAATTTAATGCTTTCCGCTTTGAGCTTTAAGCTTTAGGCTTGATTAACGTATTTTTGCAGTCCTTGCGGAGCCAGATCCGCTCTCAAACTATGAAAGAATACAACCGCATCCTGGTTACAGCAGCACTTCCCTATGCAAATGGGCCTATTCATATAGGCCATTTGGCGGGCTGTTATATTCCCGCTGATATATATGTGCGTTTTGAAAGGGCACGCAAAAAAGACATACTTTTTGTTGGTGGTAGTGATGAGCACGGAGTACCCATTACCATCAGGGCCATGAAAGAAGGCATAACACCCCAGCAGGTTGTTGATAAATACCATGCCCAGATCAAAAAAAGTTTTGAGCAGATGCTTATTTCATTTGACATCTACTCACGCACATCCAATAAAGTGCATCATGAAACAGCTGCCGGTTTCTTTAAAAAACTATACGATGAAAATATTTTTGAAGAGAGAGAAACCGAACAATATTATGATGAAGCGGCAAAAACTTTTCTTGCTGACAGGTATATCACAGGAACCTGTCCGATATGCGGAAACCTCAACGCATTCGGGGACCAGTGTGAAAATTGCGGCTCTTCCCTGAGTCCCGACATGCTCATCAATCCGCGGAGTACTCTCAGCGATGCCGTACCCGTAAAAAGAAAAACCAAACACTGGTATTTCCCCCTGCAGCATTATGAGTTGTTCCTCAAAGAATGGATTCTGAATGGCCACACGGAATGGAAAAATAATGTATACGGTCAATGCAAGAGCTGGCTCGATAACGGCCTGCAACCACGCGCGATGACACGTGACAGCAACTGGGGAATCAAAGTGCCGCTTCCGGACGCAGAGGGTAAGGTCTTATATGTCTGGTTCGATGCGCCGATCGGTTATATTTCAGCCACCAAGGAACTCACGCCGAAATGGGCGGATTACTGGCAGCAGGCGGATACCAAACTGGTGCATTTTATCGGCAAGGATAATATCGTATTTCACTGTATTATTTTTCCGGCTATGCTCAAAGCGCATGGCCACTACGTTTTACCCGACAATGTGCCCGCTAATGAATTTCTGAATATCGAAGGAGAGAAAGTATCCACGAGCCGAAACTGGGCCGTGTGGGTACATGAATATCTGGAAGATTTTCCAGGCTGTGAAGATGTGCTCCGGTATGTACTCTGCGCCAATGCACCGGAAACAAAGGATAATGATTTTACCTGGAAAGATTTCCAGGACAGAAACAACTCCGAACTTGTTTCCATTTTCGGAAATTTTGTAAACCGCACATTCGTTCTTATGCACAAGCTGTGCAAAGGAAAGGTACCCGTTTGGCATGGGGAAATAAAGGACGATGCGGATTTAGAACTGATCCGCCAGATTGAACAGTCAAAAATCACGATAGAAAATTTGTTAGAGACCTATAAATTCCGGGATGCGCTCTATACAGTTATCGATCTCGCCAGGAAGGGAAATAAATATTTACAGGACAAAGAACCCTGGAAAAAAGCGGGGAAGGAAACAACAACAGCGGAAGACCAGGTAAAAATTGATAATTGTTTATACCTCTGTCTCCAGCTGACTGCTAATCTTGCCATCCTAATTAATCCTTTTCTTCCCTTTACGGCGAAAAAGTTAATGCACATGATGAAAGTGGTGGATAGAATACTCGACTGGGAGAATGCAGGTAAGACTGATTTGCTGAAAACGGGATATAGCCTGCGTGCACCCGAATTATTATTCAGAAAGATCGAGGACGAAGAAATCGTAAAGCAAATGGAAAAACTTCATCAGAATGCCGTAAAGCCAAACATCGCAGTGGTTGCGACTCAGGTTACTGCGGAAAAAAAAGCAGAAATTCAATATCCTGATTTCGACAAACTCGAACTACGTTCGGGCATTATACTGGAGGCAGAAAAGGTTGCAAAGGCCGACAAGCTGTTGAAACTTGAAGTGGATCTGGGTTTCGAAAAAAGGACCATCGTCTCTGGTATAGCGCTGAATTTTAAACCCGAAGACATTGTAGGTAAACAGGTTGTTGTAGTTGCCAACCTGGCCCCCAGAAAAATGAAAGGTATTGAAAGCAATGGCATGATCCTGATGGCAGAAGATGCCTCCGGCAAATTAATTTTTGTAGCACCGGACGAAAAAATTGCGCCCGGATCTGAAGTGAGGTGATATTCATTAGCGCTGGATTTACTGCGTTCTAATAATAAACGATTCCATTATGAAAAGAATCATCCGTAAAGTGGCCGTATTGGGAAGTGGCGTAATGGGTTCCCGCATTGCCTGTCATTTCGCCGGCGCTGGTTTACAGGTCTTATTGCTCGACAGGGCGCCTGCTGAACTGAGCGATATGGAAAAGACAAAAAAACTTTCGCTGGACCATCCGTTGGTCAGAAACAGGATTGTAAATGAAGCATTGACTGCAGCCATTAAATCAAACCCCTCCCCTGTATATAATGCAGATGTCGTAAAGAAAGTCCAGACGGGCAATTTCACGGATAACATGAAGGACATTGCCTCCTGCGACTGGATCATAGAAGTGGTCGTCGAGCGACTGGATATTAAAATGGGCATCTTCAGTGAAGTTGAAAAATTCCGCAAACCCGGAACCCTTATCAGTTCCAATACTTCAGGCATTCCCATCCATTTAATGAACGAAGGCAGATCGGAAGATTTTAAAAAAAATTTTTGCGGAACACATTTTTTTAATCCACCCCGTTATCTGCGCCTTCTCGAAATTATACCTACACCGGACACCAATCCGGAGGTGGTACAGTTTTTACTTGAATATGGTGATCTGCATTTGGGAAAAACGACCGTACTCTGCAAAGACAGTCCCGCGTTCATTGCCAACCGGGTGGGCGTTTTCAGTATCATGGCAATTTTCAAACTCATGGACGAGCTGGGACTGAATATCGATCAGATTGAAACTCTGACGGGTCCCGTTATCGGCCGGCCCAAATCGGCCACTTTCCGTACGGCGGATGTAGTCGGCCTGGACACACTCGTGAAAGTAGCCAAAGGAGTATATGATAATTGTCCAAATGATGAAGCAAGAGACAGATTTCTGATACCTGCCTGGCTGGATAAAATGATTGCCAATAACTGGCTAGGGGACAAAACCGGGCAGGGATTTTTTTCTAAAAAGAAAAATGACAAAGGAGAAAGAGAAATTTATACACTTGATCTCAAATCTTTTGAATACCGGGCCAGGCAGAAAACTGTTTTTCCCGGACTGGAAGCGGCAAAACCGCTCGACGACCTGAAACAAAGATTAAAAATACTAATCCAGGGAAAGGACAAGTCCGGAGATTTCTACCGGCAGTTTCACTATGAACTTTTTTCTTACACATCACACCGTATACCTGAAATCAGTGATGAATTATACCGGGTTGACGATGCGATGCGTGCAGGATTTGGCTGGGAAATCGGTTCATTTGAAACCTGGGATCTTTTCGGAGTGGATGAGACGATAAAAAAAATGGAATCGGCGGGATATAAAGTAGCACCCTGGGTAAAGGAAATGATTGCTGCCGGATTTACGAGTTTTTATAAAGTGGAGAAAGGAGAAAAACTAGCCTATTCTCCCGGAGTAAGAAAATATGTCTCGGTAGTTACCGGAGATCCGAAAGCCTTTATCGTTATGCGAAATTTTGAAAACCAGACAATCTGGAAAAATTCCGCTGCCCGGTTATATCATTTGGGAGACGAAGTGCTTGGGCTGGAATGGTATACCAAACTGGGAACCATTGGCGGTGAAGTTCTCGAAGGAATCCAGCGGTCCATCGGGATCGCTGAAGAAAAATACAAAGGCCTTGTAATTGCAAACGAAGCGAGTAATTTTTCTGCCGGCGCGAATGTCGGTATGATCTTTATGCTGGCCGTCGACCAGGAATTTGAAGAGCTTGATCTGGCCGTTCGTTTATTTCAGAATACTATGATGAGGGCAAGATACTCTGCCATTCCTGTGGTCGTGGCACCGCAGGGACTTACATTGGGCGGTGCATGCGAATTGAGTTTGCACGCAGACAAAGTAGTGCCCGCTGCCGAATCCTATATCGGTTTGGTAGAGTTAGGTGTCGGATTGATTCCCGGCGGAGGTGGCTCCAAAGAATTTACATTAAGGGCCTCGGATGAATTGCACGCGGATGAACCGGAAACCATCACACTAAAAAATCGTTTCTTTACGATTGCTACTGCAAAAGTTTCTACTTCGGCTCTGGAAGCATTCGATCTTGGCATATTGAAAAAGGGAAGAGATTTTATTTCCATCAATCCAGACCGGCGGATCGCCGACGCCAAAAATGCAGTATTGGAATTGTACCAGGACGGATATACAACAGCAAGTCAGAGAACGGATATAAAAGTATTGGGACGTTCTGCATTGGGTGCACTCTATGCCGGTATTCACGGTATGTGGAGAGGAAATTACGCAACGGATCACGATGTGCTTGTTGCAAGAAAACTTGCCTACGTTATGTGCGGCGGGGACTTGAGTGAACCCACGCAGGTTTCGGAACAATACCTGCTTGATCTGGAGCGACAGGCTTTTCTCTCATTATGCGGAGAGAAAAAAACGTTGGAAAGGTTACAAAGCGTCATCAAATCCGGTAAGCCGATTAGAAATTAGTCATAATGAAAAGAATAATACATACCCTAATTTCAGCTTCAATAATTTTCATTGCGGGTTGCCAAGGAAATGATTCTGCAGGTACACAACCGGAAAAATCAGACACATCTTATGCAATCATTGGAAAAGTAACGGGTCTGGACACCGGGCTCATTTATCTGATACACAGGCAAACGGGGAAAACAGACTCGACTGCCCTGGATCATGGGTTTTTTAAATTCAGTGGCAAGGCAGACACCGCAGAGCTTTGCAGGATCAGCCTGGACGACCAGTCGAAAAGTTTTTTCCTGGAAAACGGAAAAATTTCCATGCTGATCAAAAAAGATTCTCTGCATTATGGACTGATCTCCGGCACCAAATTACAGGACGAATTCAGTTATTTTCAAAATCGGACAAGTAAATCACTTACGGATCAAATGGCAGAAATTGATAAGGCATACGAAATCGCCAGCAACAATAAGAACCAAAAGGTGATGGACAGTCTGGAAAAACGATCCCTTGCCCTGGACCTGGAACAAAAGCAGTTGGTTATGGATTATACAAAATCACATCCTGCCTCTATTGTTTCTGCCTTTCTTATCTTTAATAACTTTTCCTATAATGCCCGGGTAGGTCAGCTTGACAGCTTGTATAGCCAACTGGACACAATTGTACGGTCAACCTATTTTGGAAGACAAATTCAGAATACCGTTGATAAAATGAAATTTACTGCTGTTGGAAATCCCGCGCCGGATTTTTCGGGTACTGATGCCGATGGAAATCCGGTAACACTCTCTTCGTTCAGGGGAACCTATGTGCTTGTTGATTTCTGGGCCAGCTGGTGTGGACCCTGCCGTCAGGAGAATCCAAGGGTAGTAAAAGCATACAATCTCTTTAAGAAAAAAGGGTTTGACATATTCGGGGTGTCTCTGGATGACACCAGGGCAGACTGGCTGAAAGCGATTAAAAAAGATGGTCTGGACTGGACTCAGGTTTCAGATTTGAAGGGATGGCAGGCGGATGTAGTTTCACTTTATGGCATAAAGGCCATTCCCATGAATTATCTGTTAGACAAAAAGGGCATCATTGTCGCGAAAGATTTACGCGGTGAGGAACTTGAAAACAAATTATCAGAATTGCTTCATTGAATATTGAAATCATGTTTTGAATATGGGTGAAGCCGAATGGTTGAAAACCGAATCAAAAATCCGGATACATTCAGATTTTTATTTTTACGGTGAGGCATCATCGGTCACACTCGCTGTATCCATAGCTTCGGATATCGCCAACCACTGGAACGAACCTGGTGCTATTGTGCTGATGAAAAATTCCCCATATCTGGTCGAGTTCGTTATCCGTGGATTTTATGAAGAAGAGCTGCCGCCTGAAAATGTCTGGTTCAATACGGATCCCCGGAATAATTATTTCAGGATAGAAGAAATTTCTCCAGTCCATGTATCCTTCGTAGACGGTATTCAATGCAATACCGGTTATTTCAAATTAGATAACCTGCTGAATAATTCCACAACGGCGGCCCATGAATATGGTCATACGCTCGGTCTGGATCATCCGGAAAGCCTGGATATACGCGGAATGGGTCAACCCGGGATTATGTATCCCCGCGGTACCATATGTGACCCCTTGTATCAATATGACCCGGCTGCCGAACCGTTGAAACCAGGAGGTACAATCAATCCTTATACCCGGAAAGTATTGCAGTCAGATATTGATCACCTTCGACTTCACAAATTGAGCTGGAATGACAAGGGTTTTGCCGTTCTTGGAGATTTTTCCAGCATCTATCACAATAAACAGTTTCCTCCTCAATAGAACGGGCATGGCTCATTATATTCGCTAATTTAGCCGGGCATCATGCGGTCAATTCTTTCATTAAAAAATTTAAGCAAATCCTATGGCCGTATTAAGGCTTTGAAGGAAGTTTCATTTGAAGTTCCCGGTGGATCGGTATTCGGTATTCTCGGACCAAACGGAAGTGGTAAGACAACATTACTTGGGATTGTTTCAGACGTTCTTATTGCAAGCGGTGGAACTTATACCTGGTTTGGAAATCCACCAACTGAAAATCAAAGAAGGGAAATAGGAACCCTGCTGGAAACACCAAACTTTTATCATTACCTATCGGCACAACATAATCTTGAAATTACGGCAGCCATTAAACATAAGCCAGCTGGTGATATTGAACGCGTATTAAAGCTGGTCAAACTTTATGAAAGAAAAGATTCGAAATTTCAGGCTTTTTCACTCGGGATGAAACAGCGGCTGGCCATTGCAGCCTGTCTGCTCGGAGATCCGGCTGTTCTAGTTTTTGATGAACCGACTAATGGGCTGGATCCTTCGGGTATCGCGGAAATCCGCCAATTAATTATTGACCTGTCGGCCGACGGTAAAACCATTATACTGGCAAGTCACCTGCTGGCAGAAGTTGAAAAAGTTTGCACCCATGTGGCTATACTGCAACAAGGTGTTTTGATAAAATCTGGTGATGTAATATCCGCCCTTAGCCAGGAAGAATGGCTTGAACTGGGTTCATCTGATATGGAAAAATTAAAAGAGGCTTTGGTCAGACTCCCTGAAATTACAAAAATTATTGAATCCGGAAACCATTTTCAGGTTTACTTTAAGCAGGCTGTACCGGATGCAGCCTGGGTGAACCACTATTGTTTTGGACAGGGTATCGTACTTAATTTTTTACAGGTCATGAAAAAAAGTCTGGAATCGGCATTTATTGAGCTTACCAATAATGTAAGTAACTGATCATGGGCGATTTTTTAAATACAATGAGGGTTGAGTGGCTGAAGCTCAAATATTACAAAACGTTTTGGATATTGCTTACCGTCATTGCCGTTTGTATTCCGGCCTTTAATTATGTGATATACGATTTAACAGATAACAGTTTTCCCAAAATAAACGGCCAGAATATATTGGGCAATCCGTTTTCCTTTCCCAATGTATGGAGTACAGTTCCTTATAATGCAGGAATCCTGATATTTATTCCGGCCATTTTAATCATCACCCTGTTTACAAACGAATATTCCTTCAGGACGCACCGGCAAAATGTGATTGATGGATGGAGCCGCCGGAGATTTATCGTTATAAAAATCACAGAAATATTTTTACTGAGTCTGTTCGTTACCGGCGTTGTTGTTTTAACCTGTTTATATTTCGGATTCATAACCCGTAAACCCATGCAGCCCATTGCCGGCTGGGAGCAATACCGATTTATCCTGTTTTTCTTCGTGGAGATGCTTGATTACTCGCTGGTTGCCGTATTAGTTGCGATGTTGGTAAAGCGTGCCGGACTTGCCATGGGAATTTTCTTTCTGTACCTGATCATTGAACAATTTGTGGTTTCCCTGGGAAGGAATAAATATAAGGTTAACTGGGTGGATTATTTACCCGAAGAAGTTTCCGATCGTCTGATCCCACAACCGTTTGCTCGCAGAATTCTGTCGCCTGGTAACAATGTATTTTGGGAAAAACATATTCCTTTATATCTTTCGATTGCCGTTTTATATATAATTATTTATATATTTCTTTTAAGCTGGCGGTTCCGGAAATCCGATCTCTGAAGAAAGCATCATGACTAAAACTTAAAACCTTTATAATTATAAATTATCAATTTCGAGCAATGAAAAAATTAATATGCCTGCTCACTCTTAGGCTTTTTTCAATGGGCAGTTTTGCCCAAGCAAGACTTCCGGAAAATTATTATTGGGAAAAACTTCCTAACGGGCTCGAAGTAGTTATTATCGAAAACGACAAAGTTCCACTGGCTACAATTGAAATCGCCGTAAAAAATGGCGCTTTTACAGAAGATTCAAACTACAATGGCCTCTCACATCTTTTTGAACACATGTTCTTCAAGGCAAACAAAGACTATCCCGATCAGGAAAAATTCCAAAAACGGACCCAGGAACTGGGTGCAATATTAAATGGTTCTACCGGCGACGAAAGGGTAAATTATTTTTTCACTTTCGATAAAGACAGTCTGAACCAGGGTTTGGAGTTTCTTAATTCCGCAATCCGTTTCCCTATTTACCGGACTGAGGACATGCAAAAAGAGAGACCAGTCGTAGACGGTGAATTTCAGCGGGCAGAAAGTAATCCTGAATACGTATTATATTTCGCATGCAGCAAGAAATTATGGGGCAGCCTTTATACCCGGAAAAACGGCATCGGCATTCATGAAGTGATCAATACTGCGACACCGGAAAAAATGATGGTCATAAAAAACAAATATTATTATCCGAATAATTCCATCCTCGTGATTTGCGGGGATGTTAAACATGAAAACGCTTTTGCCCAGGCCAGGAAGATATTCGGCAGCTGGGAACGCAGCGGCTTTGATCCGATTACAAAATATCCGATTCCGGAGTTTTCACCCCTGGCTTCAACTGAATATTTTGTGATGGAATCCACACTTGCCCAGACACCTGTTGAAATGTTCTGGTGGCAGGGGCCTGATACAAGGATGGATTCGGCAGGCACGATTGCAGCAGATGTTTTCTTCACCATATTAGAGTTGAATTCATCCAAATGGCAACAGGCATTGCTTGACAAAGGCCTCGCTTCATCCATCGATGCGACTTATGTAACGGAAAGATATGTCGGCCCGATAAATATCGAAATCGAGCCCAATCCAGGCAAACTAAAAGAATGTAATGATGAAATGCTGAACCAGATTAAGCAATGGGGAAATGACGACTATTTCACCGATGAGCAATTAAAAAATGCAAAAGAGATCATCCATCGCAATGCAATACGAAAAAGAGAAAAACCCTCGTCACAGGCAAGTATTTTGACAAAGTCCTGGTGCAGTTCAAGCTTGGATTATATGACGGATTATGAAAAAAATTGCGATAAAATAACCCGGGAGGATATAAAACTTTTCGTGAATAAATACATTACTGGGAAACCTTATATAGCCGGGATGATTATTAACCCGGATATGAATAAAAAATTAAACGCATCAGGAATATTCAAACCTGCCATCTAATAAAAATCAATTATGCATATGCAAACATTCATAAAAAAAATTACCGGCTTCATGCTACTTGGAGCTTCCATTTCACCGGTCGTGGCGCAAAAAAAAACAGCCTATGATATGATGGTGAATGGTGTCAAAGTGATTGTTCAGCCCAGTGGCAATGAAATCGTTCAGATATTAACCGTTTTCAAAGGAGGCGTTCAAAATTATTCCGCAGATAAGGCTGGTATTGAAAATCTTGCCATTACGGCGTTAACAGAATGCGGAACAAAAAATGATTCAAAAAACAGTTTCAAGAATAAACTGGAAAAAATAAGTACTGAAATTGAAGGAACCGCCGGAATGGATTTTTCTACACTGACACTGAATTGTATCAATACTGATTTGGACCAGGCCTGGCCCTTGTATGAAGACGCACTAACGATCCCGGTTTTTGACAGCAGCGAATTCAGCCGCATCAAACAGGTTGCCATTACCGGACTGAAATCACAGGCTTCCCGGCCTGATTTTGCCATTTCAAAATTTTCCAAAGAAACTGCGTTTAAAGGCAAAGACTACGCGAAGTCACCAACTGGAGAGGAAGTTACTGTCAGCAGCCTGAGTGCGACCGAAACAAAAAATTATTATACTTCCATTCTCACACGTTCCAGGATGCTGATCGTTGTTGTGGCCGAACTTGAAAGGGACAAGATTGAGAAAATGGTAAAAGAACTAACAGCCAGTGTTCCCGAGGGCAAAAAAATTGAATTAAAAAGATATAATTATATACCTGCCGGCAATTCCTTTGCAGAACAAAAAAAGGCTGTTGCTACAAACTATATCCAGGGAATAACAAGTGGTCCGCAACCCGGTTCGACTGAATATAATGCCTTCTCAATCGCCATGGATATTTTTTATGACAGACAGTACCTGGAAGTCAGGGTCCATAACGGTTTATCCTACGCGCCTCAAGTGGGCTTCAGCGGTGGATTAACGCCGTATACCATATTTCGTGTATCCACGACCAAGCCCGATAACTATATCCAGGTAATAAACAAATTGGTCGATAAAACGCATGCGGAGGGATTCTCTCCGGAAGAAGTAAAAAATTCCAAAACGGGTTACGTGACTAAATTTTATTACCGGATGGAAACCAATGCAGCCCAGGCTTCTTCACTGGCTGCCAACGAAATTTTATTTAATGACTGGCATCGCTCTTTGCGAATAAATGAAGATTTTAAAAAAGTAAATACGGAAGAGGTTAATAAGGCATTTAATAATTATGTAAAAGACGTCAACTGGGTTTACCAGGGAGATACAAGCAAAGTAAACCCGGCGTTATATTCAGCAGAACCTTCAAAGAATAAATTGCCGGATAATAAAATATCGAATGGCAATAAAAATTGATTACCGCTCAATGAGGTCCCTGAAAGCAGTATCTATTGTCGGGTAAATGAATTGGAAGCCCTGTTGCTTTAATTTGTTTGCACTCACATTGCTGTTTTTCAGGACCTCCTCACTGCGGTCCCCCAGCATCAGCCTTAGAATAAAATTTGGCAACGGTATCGGAATAAAAAAGCTTCCTTTCATTTTTTTTGCCAGCCCAATAGTAAAATTTCTGTTGTTCACCGGGTTTGGTGCAACTGCATTATAAATTCCTGACCAGGATTGATTCACCATAGCCTCCATATAGAGGCGACACAGATCTTCGATATGTATCCAGCTAATCATTTGTTTTCCGCTACCTAATATACCAGCAATACCATATTGAACAGGTTTTTTAAATGAAGGGAAGGCGCCACCCTCGTTGCTCAGTACGATACCAGTACGCAGAATGACAAGATTTTTACCGAGTTCCCTGACAGGTTTTATAGCATTTTCCCACGCAACACAGGTTTCCCCTAGAAAATCTTCAGCGGGTGGTTCTGTTTCAATTGACTGGTGAGACAGGTTTTGTTTATACCAGCCAATGGCTGATGCGCTCACGACCGAAACAATTTCATTGGGAATACTTTCCATCGCTCTGATAAGCAGTGCACTGCTTTTCGTACGACTCTCAACGATTTCTTTTTTTCTTTTAGCCGTCCAGGGTTTATCTGCGACGCCCGCTCCTGCAAGGTGAATGACATATTTCGCTTTCCTGAATGCCTCCTCATTAACGCTTTGTTCATCAATATTCCACGCTGCATAGGAAATACCCGGTACAGAACTTCGGTGTGACCTAGGCTCTCTGGTGAAAATAATTACCTGGTAACTACGGGAGACGAGAAATTTTGATAATGCCGATCCGATCAAACCGGTGCCCCCTGTAATGATCACTGTATCCATGAGATATTTTATGAAAAAAAATCCCCTCCCGCATACAGCGGGAAGGGTATAAACAACTAAAAACAAACGATATGACACCAGTTAGTCAGGTTTCTTACCGTCCAGAAAGCTATTGATGGTACTAATTTCTCCCTGATTATTGTTCTCTGATTTAACTTCATACTGGCTATAAAAACTCTCCACACTGGTTACCGTATTATACAGTTCCAGGTTTCGGCGGATGTAAGCCGGCACAGTTTCAAACTCATTGTTCGGATCCGCAGCATTCATGTTGAACGACAAATTGCGCAATTTGTTGATCCTCTCTGCTGCACGGCGTCTCAGACCTTCTGCTTCGTCCTGCACGGCAGGCTCCTCTGCAGGCTGATCCGCCAAAGATACCGGTTGTGTCTGATGGGCCCGAGGCACATCCGCCGCTGGAATTTCATCTTTAAAAACGAGTTGCATATCTGCGGATGGATTCTCATCCTGAACCGGATTTTTTGCAGTCGCAGTCAAGATCATCTGGTCCTTCAAATTTATTTCTTCAGATAGGGATTCTGATGGTTCTTCGTCGTAAATATTGGCAGGCCTTGTAAGATATCCGCCCGATATGGCTGGTGATATATTTGATGCTGAATTTTTCTCCTGTTCTTTTTCTCTGAACGTCGGAACAGTATCCTGCGAAAATATCCATTCTATTGGTTCTTCGCCGATCTTTTTTTCCACGGGTAATTCCGCTGGCGGCCTGTATTCTTTTTTGGCTGGCATGACCACCATGGGTCCTGTTTTCCTATGCTGCTCAACTGGTTCAGGAACCTCAACCAGTCTGGGTTCCAGCTCCTGGGACCGGTTGGGAACGGTTGCAGCCGACTTATTGATGACAGCTGCTTCAACTAAGGGTTTTTCATTAGGCAGATCAGCGAGAGAATTTTCTTTCGGTTTTACCATTTCCTGAACCGGCATCTGGAGCGGCATCACAATTTTCTCTTCTTTTTTTGGAAGCGCAGGTCTTTCCACGCGTTTAAAGGGATCTTTATATTCAAATCCGGTAGCGATGATCGTTATGCCGATTTTGTCACCCAACGCTGCGTCATAACCCAATCCAAGTATCACGTCTGTATCTTCGCCGGCCTGACCTATCAAATGATGCTGGATGATTTCCACTTCATCCATCGTGAATTCATGATCTCCTTCAGAAGAATTGATATTGATCAGAATCCATTTTGCTCCACGGATATCATTGTCATTGAGTAATGGTGAATTCAATGCTTCTTCGATGGCCTGTTGCGCCCGGTTGTTTCCGGATGCGGCGGCGCTGCCGAGAATAGCTACACCACCACTCCGCATGACAGTACATACGTCGGCAAAATCCACGTTAATCTGTCCGGTGCTATTGATGACATCAGTGATACATTTGGCAGCAGTTGCCAGCACATTATCCGCTCTTGAAAATGCTTCTTTCATTTTCAGGTTTCCAAACTGGTGGCGAAGTTTGTCATTGCTGATAACTAGGAGTGTATCGACATAATCTTTTAATAGAGAAATTCCTTCTTCGGCCTGCAATTGTCTTTTCCTTCCTTCATAAGAAAATGGCGTTGTTACAATGCCGACCGTCAAAATACCCAGGTCCTTGCAGATTTTTGCCAGGATTGGTGCACCGCCTGTTCCTGTGCCACCACCCATACCGGCAGTAATAAAGGCCATTTTGGTATTTACTTCGAGGATGGACTTAATTTCCTCAAGGCTTTCCTCCGTTGCCTGGCGTCCGATATCCGGATTCGCCCCCGCTCCCAGTCCCTGCGTTAAAAGCGGGCCTAGCTGAATCTTATTTGCGACTCGACTTTGAGCAAGCGCCTGTGCATCTGTATTGCAGATGATGAAATTGACTCCTTCAATATTCTGTCCAAACATATGGTTGACTGCATTGCTTCCACCTCCACCTACGCCAATCACTTTTATAATGGACGATCTTTCTTTAGGTAAATCAAACTGGATCATAAAATAGAATTAATGGTTAGTGTAGTATTAAAGTGCGTGATCTTCTTCTTCTTTGAAAAGGTCAATGATACCGTCTTTGAACTTGCCCCAGAAATCTTTTATTCCACCTCTGTTTATAACCCTGATTTTCTGCCTCTGTTCTTCAGTTACCACAACTTCCTCAATCACGTTTTCCGGGGTTTTTAAACCTGTTGGAATCTCGACCTGAACGTGTGTCTTTTCGAATTGTTTCCGGTTATGTTCATAGTCGCTGTATCCTTTCAATATTAATCCGATACAGGTAGAATAAGTGGGCCGCGCGAGTTCTTCGATTTGTCCAGCCGCCAGGTGTTCATTTGGATATCCAATTCTTGCGTTAAGGCCCGTAACATATTCTGTCAGCTGAATCAGGTGCTTCAACTGAGCACCACCACCGGTAAGCACGATCCCACCGTTCAGCATTTTGTTATCGAGCCCCACTTGTTTTAAATGATATGAAACAAAATCCATGATCTCGCTCATGCGCGCCTGGATAATATTGGCCAGATTTTTCACGCTGATTTCTTTGGCCGGCATGCCGCGTAAACCCGGAATCGTGATAAAAGCATTACCCTTCGCTTCATTGGAAAGAGCAGATCCAAACTGAACCTTCATTTGCTCCGCCTGGGTTTTTAGAACCCCCAAACCTGTTTTGATATCGTTGGTAATGTTTTCACCCCCGAATGGAATTACCGCAGTATGCTTGAGAATACCTTCATAAAAAACAGCCAGATCGGTGGTTCCACCGCCAATATCAACAATAGCCACTCCAGCTTCAAGGTCTTCCTGACCCATAACTGCAGCTGCAGAAGCCAGTGGCTGCAGTACGAGATCTTTTGTTTGCAGTCCGCTTTTTTCGACCGCGCGACTGATATTTTTAATGGCATTTTTATCCCCGGTAATGATATGGAAATTGGCTCCTACTTTAACACCGCCATATCCTATGGGACTGATAATATTCTGAAAGTTATCCACTGCAAACTCCTGTGGAATCACGTCGATGATCTGGTCTCCGGCAGGTATATACGTTTTATACTGATCGGCAACCAGTTGATCAATCTCTTTCTGTGTAATTTCATCCTCCGTACTTTGCCTTACAATATCACCTCGTGTTTGCAAACTTTTAATATGGTGACCTGCAATACCAACATAGACTTCTGAGATACTCAGATTGGGGTTGGAAGCATAACAATTGTCCAAGGCCATGCGAATGGCTTTGATGGTCTCATCAATATTCAACACCTGGCCGTGTTTTACGCCGTTGGAATTCGCCCGGCCAAAGCCAAGGATCTCTAATTTTCCGTATTCATTTTTTCGGCCTGCGATTGCGGCGATTTTTGTTGTACCTATGTCGAGTCCTACAATAATGGGTTGTTCCTGGTTCATGATTTGGTTTAATTTACTGTTTGTTTTTAATGTTTAGTATCTGTTTCTTTGTTGTTATCGTTTTCTTCCGGGAGATCATAGCTTCGTAGGCTCTGTTCGGTTATGATATTTTTTTCCAATGGTTTCACCTCCCTTAGTTTTACCGTGTCTGATTCTATCTTCTGCGCGAGATGTATCATCTCCATTACATTTTTTCGCGCCTGGATGGAGTCCGCTCTGGAAATCAATCCCTGTTTACGGGTAGCGATCACCTGGTTTGTATAAGCTATATTGATACCGGTATATTTTTCAAAACCCGTTTGCGTAATCACCTCCTTATAAAAAGTAAAAAGCTTATGAAATTTAATCTCAAAGTCACTTCCATCCCCGAATTCAATCAGCTGGTTTCCGATCAATGGCGTCAACCGGAAGGTTTTAGCGGCACTGATATTCAATTCCTGTACTTGATTTGACCAGAACGGATCTTTACCAAGAAAAATAGCCAGGTCCCTGATCTGCCCGTCGAGCGCGCTGTCCCTTTTCAACCCGAATTTTTCCGCTGGATAGCCAGTGAATACGGGCAACCTGAAAACATTTCTTTCTGCGAGCGACATTTGCATGCCACCGCTGTCTATCAGGTAACTGTTCCCGGAATTTGTGAATATTCTGGCAACAGGTTGACGTTCCCAAATACGAAGTTTGAGGATTTGGTTATTGTCAAAATACAGTTGCGCATCTCTGATCCGGTTGTTTTTCCGTAGCAGACCTTCCATTTTTAACAGGTCAAAGGAGGCCATTTTTCTATTGTGCAAATCTTTTATCCCTTCTGTTTCCAGCATGGCGGTAATATCTTTTTTATTCAGGAAGAAAGCTTTGGTACCCCCGTTGATTTCTACTTCCATGCCGTTGCAATAGCTGCTGTTCTTGGAATTGATGGCAGCCACCAGTAAGGCCAATCCGGAGCCGCCCAGCAGGCACCATAACACAACTGTAATAAATTTTTTCAATGGGTTTTTTATATTCATTTTATCTTTAGTATTTCTGTCAGCGGTTGAACCAATTCGTCGATATCCCCGGCTCCGGCTGTGATCAATAATATTTCATCTTCCGGCTGAATTTTTCCAGCCCAGGCCAGCACATCCTTTTTGTTCAGGATTTGCTTTTTTGTTTTTCCCATTTTATCTAAAATGGTCGAACTGTTAATGCCCTCTATGGGTAGTTCCCGGGCCGGGTAGACCGGCAACAATATCACTTCATCGGCATTGTCAAGCGCTTTGGCAAAGCCGTCTGCAAAATCCCGCGTCCTGCTGAATAAATGCGGTTGAAAAATCACAATCATTTTGCGAGCTGGAAAAAGTTCCCTTGCGCTGCTCAGCAGCACTTCAAGTTCTTTTGGATGATGCGCATAGTCATCAATGTATATGACTGCCGCGCTCTGTACATGGTATTCAAATCTTCGTTTGACTCCCCGGTAATTATGTAGGGCAGGTATAATTCTTTCACCACTGAGGCCCAGTTTGCGACAGGCGGTAATGGCAGCCAGGGCATTTTCCACGTTGTGCCAACCGCCCACATTGAGCCGAACGTCTTTCATCTTTCCCTCAGTTCCCTCCACGTCAAAAATATAATTGCCCGACAGGATGCGCAGGTTTTTTGTATAAACGTCCGCGTTCTGATCTGTTAAATGATAACTGAGTTGCCGGATATCGCCTTCTGGTTTGGGAACGGGTAATCCATGTTTTTGTACCAGTGTACCGCCGGATTTTATTTTTTTACTGAAGGCGATAAACGCTTCCTTCACTGCTTCTCCTGTTCCATAGATATCCAGATGATCAGCGTCTATAGAACTGATCACAGCGATATCGGGATGGAGTTTCAGGAAGCTACGATCGTATTCGTCCGCTTCCACCACACAGATATTGCCTTTATCGCTCCAGAAATTTGTATCATAGTTTACAGAAATACCACCCAGGAAGGCATTTGATCCGACGCCGGTATCGCGCAGGATATGAGCAATCATCGTACTGATAGTTGTTTTACCATGGGTTCCCGCTACACATACGTTCAAAGAATCTGCAGTGATCAATCCCAACACTTCACTCCGTTTCATTATTTCATAACCCTTATTCAGGTAATAATTCAGTCCTATGTGATCTTTTGGGATGGCAGGAGTATAAACAACCAGCTGTACATCTTTCGGAATCGTTTCCGAATCGTCAACATATGAAACCGGAATACCTTCTTCTACTAACGTTTTCGTCAGTTCAGTTTCTGTTTTATCATATCCGGTTACGGTTTTTCCATGAAACCGAAAAAAGCGGGCCAAAGCGCTCATACCAATCCCACCGATTCCGATAAAATAAATATTATGTATGTGTTTCAGATTAACCATTAAGAATTTTCAAAATTTCATTTGCAATTTTATCGTCGGCATCTGTGATCGCGAGCCTGCCGATATTTTGTTTTAATAGGTCCTGCTCCGGTTTATTTTTTGACAGCTTTACTATTTCTGTGACCAGTTTCTCCCCGGCATATTTATCCGGAATCATGATAGCCGCATTTTTCTTAACCAGGTTTTCAGCATTCACGGTCTGGTGGTCTTCTGCCGCATGAGGATATGGAATAAAAATCACCGGTTTCTTCACGACACACAACTCATACAGGGTGGAACCTGAACGCGATACGATAATATCCGCTGCGGCGTATGCATATTCCATTTTAGAAATAAATTCGCCGGTCCAGATCAATTTGGATTCTACAGCATGTGCAGAGGCCTGAGCTGTAAATGTTTTACCCGTCTGCCAGATTACCTGGATCTGGTTTTTAACCAACTTTGGGATACCCTCATCTATTGCTTCATTCATTGACCTGGCTCCCAAGCTGCCGCCCGTAATAAACACGGTTGTATATTTTGGATCCAATCCGAAAAAATCTAACCCTTCTTCTCTGGATAAACTGTTTGATACAATGTTTTTTCGCAACGGGTTTCCTGAATAAATCAGCCGTTCTTCTGGAAAGTATTTTTCCATGCCGTCACTGGCTGCAAAAATGCGGGTTGCTTTCTTTGACAACATAATATTTGCTTTGCCAGCCCTTGAATTCGATTCATGGATAAAAGTTGGAATTCTTTTGGCCTGCGCATAACGCAATACCGGGAACGTGCTGTACCCGCCGACGCCGACAGCCGCTTGCGGTTTGAATTCCTGAAAGATTGCTTTTACCTGCAGAAAACTCCTGATCAATTTGTACGGCAGGGCGATATTCTTTATTAAAGAACTTCTGTTATACCCGGCGATATCGATTCCTTTAATGGGGTATCCCGCTTCAGGAATCTTTTCCATTTCCATTTTTCCATTCGCTCCCACAAAAAGTATATCCATGTCCGGTTCTTTTTTCTTCAAGGCATTTGCAATGGCAAGTGCGGGGAAAATATGCCCGCCTGTTCCTCCTCCTGCTATGATCACCCGTTTGCTCAAATTTGATAATATTCAAAAAGTTTTCTGCTCATATAAGAATTTAACCCAAGTACGTAATTCAGAAAATCGATTTCCAAATTTTCAAACCGCCAAAATTTCTTCAGAATCTATCCCTTTCTCTCCTTCTATCCTTTCCGCATTCCTAGCTACGCTTAGAATAATACCTATAGCAAGACAGGTAAATAGAAACGAACTTCCGCCCATACTTATCAGGGGCAGCGTGACACCGGTTACCGGAAACAGATTTACGTTGACCGCCATGTTGGCTATTGCCTGAATCATCAGAGTAAAACTTAATCCAAGTGCCAGAAAAGCACCGAATGCAAATGGGCATTTTTTAAAAATGCGAATACTTCTGAATAGAAATACCAGATAAATAAACATGATGATGGCACCACCGATCAGTCCGTACTCTTCAATGATGATCGCGTATATAAAATCAGAATAAGGATGAGGAAGAAAATTACGCTGACGGCTGTTTCCGGGCCCTAAACCTATCCAGCCTCCGTTGGCAACCGCTATTTTCGCCTGATTTACCTGGTAATTATCATCTTCCTTGCTGGCTTGTGCACCATAAATGAAATTCTCCACGCGGTTAATCCAAGTATCCACTCGTATGAGTAATCGGGAATGTGCCGTCTGTTGACGGTTGGCAGTTGAGTGTTCGACCGTTTTATGGCGGATTACCGCTGCTAGAATTAATAACATCACGGGTATCATGATGATACCGATTGTAAATAAGAGATGCTTGCCACTGACCCTCCCGATGAACATCAGCATCATACAGGTCGCCCCGATGAGCAAGGCAGTGGAAAGATTGGCAGGTGCGATCAACAGACAAACCACTGCCACCGGGAGGATCACGGGCAAAAATCCTTTTTTAAAGTCTTTTATCTGATCCTGTTTCCTGCTCAATAGCCGGCTGATATACATGATCAGGGCTAACTTGGCCAGATCGGATGTTTGGAAAGTCATGTTTACAATCGGTAGCCGGATCCATCGGCTTCCTTCGTTCAGCTTAACACCAAAAAACAGGGTATAGAATAATAACGGGATAGAAACCAGGAAAAGAATCTTCGCCACTCTTGCGTATATGATATAATTGACCATGTGGGCGAAATAAATGATCATCACACCCGCAATGATGAATGCAAATTGTTTGAACAGATAAATTTCGGTATTGCCTTTATACATTTTATATGCCAGTAAACCAGTTGAGCTGTAGACAGCGAGCAATGACATCAGGGCCAGTAATACAACAACGGCCCAGATTACTTTATCACCCTTAGTTCTTGAACCCAGGTGTTTGAAAGCGCGCATCTCGATAGTACTGTTCTCTTGCAAAATTTAGACGTTTCAATTATTAATTCGTACTTACAAACTCTACAGGTCCCTTACTGTTTCCTTAAACTGTTTGCCCCTGTCTTCATAATTTTTAAACAAGTCAAAACTGGCACAGGCCGGGCTGAGTAAAACAACATCGCCTTTATGTGCAAGTTGAAAACTGTTTTTAACTGCTTCCCTGGCCGACGCTGTATTCACGATAACCGGCACATCATTCTGAAATGCTTCATGAATTTTCCGGTTATCAAGCCCCATGCATACAATAGCTTTTACTTTTTCTTTTACCAGGTTACGAATCAGCGAATAATCATTCCCCTTATCCACACCACCCAGGATCAGTACCACAGGCTTTTGCATGCTTTCCAGGGCAAACCAGGTAGAGTTTACATTCGTGGCCTTGCTATCATTAATAAATTCCACGCCTCGCACCGTACTTACATATTCCATCCGGTGTTCCAGCGATTCAAAACTCTGTACCGCTTCGCGGATCTTGTCTTTTCTGATGCCAATGGTAACGGCTGCCAGCCCGGCTGCCATGGTGTTATATTGATTATGTATTCCCTTCAGGGCGAAATCATAGATACTCATCCTCAGAGTTTCGCTGCCAGCCTGCAAATTCATTTGCCCGTTCCTGATAAAGCCTCCCTGATTTGGTTCCTGTTGCATGGTATATGGTAATGGGTTAGATTTAAACGGATGTTCTTTTAAGTGTTGCTCAATAACCGGATCGTCTGAGCAGTAAATAAAAAAATCCATTTGCGTTTGGTTTTTTACTATACTGAATTTGCTTTTTATATAATTCTCAAATTTGTAATCATACCTGTCTAAATGATCTTCTGTAATATTTGTCAATATGGCTATATCTGGTCTGAACTCGTGAATATCATCAAGCTGAAAACTGCTGATTTCCGCGATATACCATTCTTTCGGATCTTCAGCTACCTGTTTTGCCATGGAAACTCCGATGTTACCTACCAGAGCGCAATCCAAACCTCCATGCTGACAGATATGGTACGCCAGGGAAGTAGTGGTCGTTTTCCCATTACTTCCTGTTATACCCAATATCCGGCTACCTCCTTTATGGCGATACGCCAGTTCGATTTCGCTGATCACCGGAATTCCTTTGCTCCTGATCTGTATTACCAAAGAACTTTTATCCGGGATACCCGGACTCTTCATTACTTCATCTGCTTCCATTATTCTTTCTTCACTATGTTTCCCTTCCTCGAATTCAATTCCTTTTTCCGTCAAAACAGATTTGTATTTTTCCGCGATTTTCCCCGCATCGGAAACAAATACCAGATAACCTTCCTTGGCAGCCAAAATGGCTGCTCCCACGCCGCTTTCACCGGCACCCAATACGATAAGTTTTGTAGACATACATTTTCAGGTCAACCGTCAACTTTTTTCAAAGGGCGGATTTTAGGTTTTTCAAAAGCATAGATAAATACTGCACCACAATAATCTAGAGTCGTTTTCAAGGGAGGACTGATCTAAATTCAAACTATCTTATCTTCAAAGTCACGATCGCAAACACCACACATAATATGGTTACAATCCAGAACCGCGTTACTATTTTACTTTCGTTGTACCCGAGTTTCTGATAATGATGATGCAGGGGGCTCATCAGGAATATCCGTTTGCCCTCACCATATTTTCGCCTGCTATATTTGAAATAACTAACCTGCAATACCACACTGATATTTTCAACCAGGAAAACACCGCAAAAAATCGGGATTAGCAATTCCTTACGAACGATCACAGCCAGGGCTGCAATAATGCCCCCCAGTGTTAAACTGCCTGTATCACCCATGAATACAGTTGCGGGGTATGAATTATACCACAAGAAACCAATACATGCCCCTATCAATGCCCCGATGAAAATAGATAACTCGCCCAGATTGGGGATATACATAATGTTGAGATACTCCGCAAAACGCAGGTTACCGCTGGCATAGGCAAATACACCCAGGCAGGTTCCAATGACTGCACTTACACCCGTGGCCAGTCCGTCAATGCCGTCTGTAATGTTCGCTCCATTCGATACCGCTGTGATAATAAAAATCACAATTACTATATATAATATCCAGGTTGCTCCTCTTAATGCAGATGGCAAAAGTTTGGAATAATTGAACTCATGATTCTTTACAAAGGGAATCGTTGTGATGGGTTCGCGAGCCTCCACAAAAAGTTTCACTTTACCATCCAGGACAACTTTTTTCAGGCCGACGGTATCCGTCGGTGTATTATCACCTACAAATTCCCGCCATACTTTGGTATTACTGTTGAAATAAAGAGTGGCGGCAACTACAAATCCTAGTACAACCTGGCCCAGTACTTTAAACCATCCGGCCAAACCGTCCTTGTCCCCTTTTTTATAGTTAATGCCCTGTTTTTGTGCAATTCTTTTTGAACGGAGTTTCAGGTAATCATCAATAAAACCAATCATACCCATCCATAGGGTACTGAATATCATAAGGCGGATATAGGCCTTATTCAGGTTTGCAAGCAGGAGCGTTGGAATCAGGATGGCAAGTATGATGATGATACCACCCATCGTTGGCGTTCCCTTTTTTTGTTGTTCCCCTTCCAACCCCAGCTCGCGTACGCTTTCCCCTACTTGCAGGGTACGCAGGTAATTGATCAATTTTCTTCCAAACAGCATGGTGATGACCAGGGAAAGTATAACGGCTAGTAATACACGAAAAGTGATGAATTGGAATAAAGCACCGCCGGGTACCTTTACGCCTGTTTGCCTGAGCCAATCGAAGAGATGATACAACATGTTGCTGATCCGGCTGTTTACACTGATTACGGGATCACTCCCAATCTTATTTGTCTAATATTTCAAATATTTCCTTTAACACGGCCTTGTCGTCGAATGGATATTTTACACCTTTAATATCCTGGTATTTTTCGTGACCCTTTCCTGCAACCAGCACAATGTCCGACGGCTCTGAAAGGTTCACAGCAGTTTTGATCGCTTCTTTCCTGTCGCTGATCGAAATAAATTTTCTGCGGGCTGCAGTGTTCAGTCCTTCCTCCATGTCTTTCAGTATAGCTTCTGCTTCTTCCGACCTGGGATTATCGGATGTAAATACCACTTTATCACTCAGTTGACAGGCTACTTCACCCATAATGGGCCTTTTTGTTTTATCCCGGTCGCCACCACATCCCACCACTGTGATGATGCGTTCGTCATTTTTGCGGAGTTTGCGTAAAGTGCTGAGCACATTTTCCAAAGCGTCTGGAGTATGGGCATAATCCACTATGCCCATGATTTTTTCTTTGGGAGAAATCATATAATCGAATCTTCCCTCAGCTCCGCTAAGTACACTGAGGTTGCGGAGGATTTCGGCCTTTTCTTCTCCCAGGCAGATCGCTGTGCCAAATACAGCCAGTAGATTATATGCGTTGAATTCACCGATAAGGCGAAAATGTACTTCCTGGTCATTCACCAGCATAACAAGACCCGTCAGATTATTTTCAAGTATTTTTCCTTTGAAATCCGCGGTGGTTTTTAAACTATATGTATATTTTGCAGCAGCCGTATTTTGCAGCATCACATCTCCTCTTTTATCGTCAGCATTCGTTATTGCAAATGCTGCGGAGGAAAGGCTATCAAAAAATAATTTCTTTACGCGGATATATTCATCGAAGGTTTTATGATAATCCAGGTGATCGTGCGTGATATTGCTAAAAATTCCACCGGTATAATATAATCCATCTATCCTGTGCTGGTGGATCGCATGCGAACTGGTTTCCATAAACACATGAGTGCACCCTGCTTCCAGCATATCATGCAGGAGTTTATTCAGCGAAATTGGATCAGGAGTCGTATGTGTTGCCGGTAATACCTTACTGCCTATTTGATTCTGTACAGTACTCAACATACCACAAGTGTGACCCAGAGAACTGAATAATTTATAAAGCAGCGTCGTGATAGTTGTCTTTCCGTTCGTACCTGTAACACCCACAAGCTTTAGTTTTTCAGAAGGCTGCCCAAAAAAATTATGAGCCAGTAAACCGGAAGCGGCAGCACTGTTTTCTACCTGTATATATGTAATTCCGTCTTTCAGTTTGGCAGGCATGGTTTCACAAATAATTGCCGCAGGTTGTAAAGTTGTTACAACCTCAATAAACTGGTGCCCATCTGCATGTGTTCCCTTTACTGCTATGAAAGCTGAACCCATTCCAACCTTTCGGGAATCCAGTTGAAGATCATTAACGTCCACATCCAATTTTCCATGGACTGACCGGATGCGTACTTTATATAAAATTTCCTGTAGAATCATTAGTTAAGATCCAGGATGAGTTTTTGATTTTTTGACACAATGGTTCCGGCTGTTATACTCTGTTGTTTTACTTTTCCGGTTCCCCTTGTAATCACTTTCATGTCCCTTGATTCCAGCAAATACAACGCATCTTTCAACCCCATGCCTTTCACATCAGGCACTTTTTTCATTTCCTCATTTTTTGCTTTTACTACCGGTTGATTATTTTGCCGATACACACCTGACCATTTATTATCGCGGGAAGAATCCGCGTACGGCATATTCAGCGTATAGAAAATATTTTTTATTTCCTCAGTCGAACCCGAATAATAATAGGCCGTACTGTCTTTTTTCAATAAACCTGTATAGGTAGCAAGTTGTAAACTGTCGGGAGTCAGCGCCTCCATACTCATCAGCTTGTCCGCCACTTCCCTGAAAACAGGCCCGGCAACGTGAGCACCCAGGTATTTTTTTGCAAAAGGTTTATTTTTTATTACTACGATGCATGTATACCGGGGATGGTTGGCGGGAAAATAACCTGCAAAAGATGATTGGTAGATATGATCAGCATATCCGCGGTTGCCGTTAGCAACCAGCGCCGTGCCCGTTTTACCTGCCACCGGGTAAAAAGTATTTTTAAAGGCCGATTTGGCCGTGCCTTTAATACAAACTCCTTCCAGACAGGTTCTGAGTTCTGCCAGTGTTTCATCACTGCAGATTTTATCTATCATAACAACTGGCTGATTTTCCCGGTCAAGGCCACCCGCGTATTGAACAGCATTCACGAGATAGGGCTTCATCATTTTGCCATTGTTGGCAACTGCATTATATAAGGTGAGTGTTTGCAGAGGACTTATCAAAACTTCATAACCAAACGCCATCCAGGGAAGCGTGCTCGCACTCCAGGTTCGCGATTTCGGAGATTTAATGATGGGGGAAGTTTCACCGGCAAGGTCGATACCTGTTATCTGGTTTAACCTTAATTTTTTAAGATGATCCACGAATTGCTGGGGATGCTGGGAATAGTGCGCCATAACGAGCTTTGCCATGCCCACATTCGAGCTATGTTCAAAAGCCTGCTCTACAGTCACATTACTGACTTCCTGTTTTTCTGAGTCATGCACGGTACGCGTCCCAATCTTCCAGGTTCCCCCTTCAATATTTAAGTGATCTGTTAACCGCACTTCGTGATCTTCAAGTAAAGACATTAAAGTGGCCAGTTTAAATGTTGATCCCGGTTCAGATGCCCTGATTGCATAGTTCAGGTCCTCCCAATAACTTCCATCCGGTTGCCTGCCCAGATTAGCCATGGCTTTAATTTTGCCAGTGACTGTTTCCATAACAATGCAGGTTCCATGTTCACATTCGTTTTCAACCATCATAGAAAGCAGCGCATTTTCGGCGATATCCTGGGTGTTAACATCAATAGTAGTTATTATATCTTTCCCGTTTTCCGGATCGATCTCATATCCTTCAACCGGGATATATGTGCCTGCATTTAGATAGCGAACCAGTCTTCTGCCATTTTCACCACGCAGAAGGCTGTCGTAGGTTCTTTCTAATCCGACGTTCTGGGCGTTATCCCGCGATAAACCGATCGTGCGGTTCGCTAGTAATCCGAATGGATTGAGTCTTTTACTGGATGCGTCTGTGATAAAACCGCTTTTATTTCTTCCCAGACGGACGAGTGGAAAATCCCTAAGTCGTTTATATTGTTCAAAGTTCAAATTACGCTGCAAAAGATAATAGCGGTCGTCCGATTTATATCCCTGGAGTAACTGTTTTTTGTAGACAGCCGCGGATTGGTCTTTAAAGAGATTTGCCAGACAAAGAGAAAGAGAGTCGAGGTTTTCCTTGAAACGTTTTCCGTTTTTCTCCCGAAGTCCGTCGGCATCGAAGTCGATATAAATATTAAAAAAAGGAACTGAGGTACTTAGCATATTTCCGTCTTCACTATAAATCGTTCCTCTTTCCGCGCTGAGGTCAACATATTTCTGATGCAGACTATCACTCAGTGCTCTCCAGTATTTCCCCTGTACGTGCTGGATAAAAAATACCCTCCCCAGCACCGCAGCACATATCAGCACCATTCCGATGAAACACAGGTAAACTCTCCAAAGTATATCTCTTCTTAGCTCCACCGGGTATCGGGGATATGGGTGATAAAAATTATTTCATTTGTTTAGACTGTCCCTGAGGACCAAGGGGGGTGAAGACAGGGGTTTTAATCCAAATGGTTCAACCGCTTTGGCCAACTCACTTTGTTTACTGCGAAACATGACTTCACTCTTCAGGCTTTTGAATTCATATTGCAGCTCCTGCAGTTCCCTGCCTGTTTTACCGATATCACGCACAACCCGGTCTGCGTAATGACCGTTGTATATGTAGATCACTGCGAGGAAAGCCAGAAACAGAAAAAAAGGCAGGTTGCGAACCATCCACTGGTAGCGGATCAGTCCTTTCACCTTATTTTTTTTGCTTCCGAAAACATTCATGTTTGCAGTGTGATGAATAAAAAAAGTAGGGTACGATTATCATACTGAATTTTCTTAGGTAGGGGATTATAACTTCTATATTTTTTCTGCGATTCTTAGTTT
>Ga0209863_10000295_pt1 | contig 28145 bp, 22 predicted proteins | sample OrgsoiDNA2013046_FD_185796 | JGI IMG/M metagenome (GOLD analysis project Ga0209863, IMG submission 185796) | Permafrost soil microbial communities from the Arctic, to analyse light accelerated degradation of dissolved organic matter (DOM) -... | ecosystem: Environmental > Terrestrial > Soil >...
AAGGCGATCTGCGAGGAATACCTGACCTCCCGGTACGACCTGGAGATCGTCGATCTGCTCAAACACCCGAACCGCGCGCTCAAAGACGGGATCATCGTGACCCCGACGCTGCTGCGACTCAGGCCGCTGCCGGTGCAGCGGGTGATCGGCAATCTCAGCGATACGAACCAGGTGCTCCTGACCTTGGCCAGCAAATGAACCCGACGGCGGCACCGCACCGACGGGGTCTGGCGCAGCGGCTCTCCGAAGCCCAGGCGACCATCGACGCGCTGCTCTCGGGCCAGATCGACGCGGTGGTCGATTCCAAGACGGCGACGCCGGTGCTGCTCTCCAAGGCCCAAGATGCGCTCCGCCAGAGCGAGGAGCAGCACCGCCAGATCGTCGAGGCGACGACCGATGGGATCATGAAGGTCGACGCCTTCGAAAAGATCGTCTTCGTGAACGGACGGCTGGCCGAGATGCTCGGCTACGAACCGCGCCAGATGATCGGGATGGGCGTCTCTACCTTCATGACGGCCTCGGCGAGGGCGATCATGGCCGACCCCTTCGCGCGACCGGCCGGGCAGGACACCCTCGACACCGTCCTCTGTCACAAAAGCGGGACCGCCATATCGGTCAACATCGCCGCCTCTCCCCTGGTCGACGGAGAGGGCCGACGCTTCGGCACGCTGGGGATGGTTCGGGACGTCACCGAACGAGACAAGCTGCAGTCGCAGTTGATGGTGAGCGACCGGATGGCCTCGGTGGGCACGCTGGCGGCGGGCGTCGCGCACGAGATCAACAACCCGCTGGCCGCCGTGATCGGGAACCTGGACTACATCGCCGAGATCCTCGGGAGCGCCGTTCGGGATTCCTCCACCTCGGCCAGCCCGGGAAAGAGCGACGCCTGGCTTCTGGACGCGATCAAAGGGCCCATCAACGACGCACGTGAAGCGGCCGCCCGCGTGCGGCTCATCGTCCGCGACCTCAAGATATTCTCGCGCTCGCCCATCGACGAGCCGAAGTGTCGGGTGGACGTCCAGGCGGTCATGGAATCGTCGCTCCGCATGGCGTGGAATGAGGTTCGCCACCGCGCACGACTGGTTAAGCTCTACGGCGTCGTCCCGAAGGTCGAGGCCAACGAGGGACGCCTGGGCCAGGTGTTCCTCAACCTGATCGTCAATGCCGCGCAGGCGCTGCCGGAGGGCCACGCCGAGCAAAACGAGATCCGCGTGAGCACCCGCGTGCACGACGGGCGGGTCGTCATCGAGGTGAGCGATACCGGCGCGGGAATCCCACCCGAGATCATCGGGCGGATCTTCGACGCCTTCTTCACGACCAAGGGCGTGGGCGTCGGGACCGGGCTCGGCCTCGCCATTTGCCACCGCATCGTCACCGACATGGATGGCGAGCTGACGGTCGAGAGCACGCTCGGAAAAGGATCGACCTTCCGCGTGGCGCTGCCCATCGCCCGCCACGAAGCGATCGAGGTGACAGCACCCGTCGTGGAGGCGATGGCAGGCCCCGGGCGCCGCGGACGAATCCTGGTGGTGGACGACGAGGAGCTGGTGCTGCGCAGCGTGAAGCGGCTTCTGACGAAGGAGCATGATGTCGTGGCGCTCGCAAAGGCCAAGCAGGCGCTGGCCCTCTGCGCCGGCGGCGAGACGTTCGATCTCATCCTCTGCGACCTGATGATGCCGGACATGACCGGCATGGACCTGCACCGTGAGCTCTCGCGGGTCGCGCCCGAGCAGGCCAAACGGATGGTCTTCTTGACCGGCGGCGCCTTCACGGCGAACGCCTGGACGTTCCTTTCGGACCCGGCCCGTGAGCACCTCGAGAAACCGTTCTCGCCGACCACGCTCCGGGCCGTCGTCCGGCGGCACGTACAGTAGTCCCAACCCCGACGTCACGACGGGCGTACGGGAAGAGCCTCCGGACCCAGCCGATCCGACGCGAACGGCTCGAGCGCGGCCCTCGGAACGCCGGTGTGGAGCAGCTTGGCGAACTGCTCGGGCACCACCGGTCGACTGAAGTAGTACCCCTGCGCCTCGTCGCATCCCTGCGTCTGAAGGAAGGCCAGCTCTTCTGCCGTCTCCACCCCTTCGGCAACGACCCGCAGCCTGAGGTTTCGGCCCATGCCGATCACGGCCGCGACGATCGTCGTCTCCTCGGAAGGTGTCGTGATCTGACGAACGAACGACTGGTCGATCTTGAGGGTATCGACCGAGAGTTTTCTGAGATAGCTCAGGCTGGAATAGCCGGTGCCGAAGTCATCGACCGCCAGCCGCACCCCTTTCGCCCGCAGGGCCTGCAGGATCGTTTCCGTCGATTCGAGGTGCTTCATCAAGACGCTCTCGGTCAGCTCCAGCTCGAGCGCGTTCGGAGGGAGGCCGGTATTGGCCAGGATCTCGAACACCCCGTCGAGAAAGCTCTCGTTTCGGAGCTCGATCGCCGAGATGTTCACCGCGATGGTGGCCAATGGCAGGCCCGCATCCTGCCAGGCGCGGGTCTGTCGGCACGCTTCGCGCAATACCCAGTTGCCGATGGGCAGAATCAGCCCGCAGTCTTCGGCAACCGGAATGAACTGCGCAGGCGACACCGGTCCGCGAACCGGGTGCGTCCATCGCACCAGGGCTTCGGCGCCGGCAATTTCTCCCGTCGTCAAATTGATCTTTGGCTGGTAGTCCAGCGTAAATTCGTTGCGCTCCAGGGCACGGCGCAGGCTCTCTTCCAGGGATTGCCGTTCGACGGCCCGGGCGTTCATGGCTGGTTTGAAGAACTGATAGCTATGCCGACCGTTCTCCTTCGCCTGATACATGGCGGTGTCGGCGTTCTTGATGAGCGTATCGGCATCCCGACCGTCGTCGGGGAAGATGCTCACGCCAATGCTGGTCGTGATGTGCAGATCGTGGTTGTCGATGAGATGCGCTTCCGACACGGCCTGCAGCATCCGCCTCGCCGTGGCGGCGGCATCCTCTGGTTGCTGCAGCTCGGACAGCAAGACGACGAACTCGTCTCCGCCCTGCCGGCTCACCGTGTCCGAGCCACGAAGACATGCCACCAGCCGCGTCGCCACCGACTGAAGCACCTTGTCGCCGACCGGATGCCCCAGAGAATCGTTGATGTGCTTGAAACCATCCAGATCCAAGAAGAGCACCGCGCCCCGGGTCGCGTGTCGCAACGACAAGGCGACCGACTGGTTGACGCGGTCATTGAGCAGCATTCGATTGGGCAACCCGGTCAGAAAGTCGTGCTCGGCATAATGGATCAGCGCCTCTTCCATCACCTTGCGCTCAATGGCATTGCGAAGGGCCCGCAGAAGGACGCGGGCCTCGATCTGGCCTTTAACCAGGTAGTCTTGCGCGCCCTCTTGCAGCGCCTGCGCGGCCAGGGACTCGTCGTCGAGGCCGGTCAAGACCACCAGGGGCACCCGGGGCGCGGCGGCCTGGGCCCGCCGTACGGCGTCCATGCCTTGCCCGTCGGGCAATCCGAGATCGAGCAAGATGACATCCACCGCGCGCGCCGCCAGATGTCGCTCCGCCTCGCGCAGGGACTCGACGTGCGTCATTTCGGCGATCGGCGAGCCCGCTTCGTTGAACATCTCGCGCAGCAGAAGTGCGTCCCCGAGATTGTCCTCGACCAGCAGCAGGCTCTTGATCACCTTGGCGCTCATCTGGCCTGCTTCTGCTGCGGCAACTTGACCATCGTCAGCCAGAAGTCGCTCATGCTCCGCACCAGAGTCTCGAAGGCGTCCAGTTGTACCGGCTTGCTGAGATAGCAGTTGGCCTGGAGCTGATAGCTCCGCACGATGTCCGCCTCCGCGTCGGACGTGGTGAGGATGACCGTCGGGATCGTCTTCAGGTTCTCGTCTTGCTTGATGCGACCGAGGACCTCGCGGCCGTCCATCTTGGGGAGGTTCAGATCCAGCAGGATCAGATCCGGACGGGGCGCGTGCAGGTTGGCCCCCTCGTGCCTCAAGAAGGCCATCGCCTCCACCCCGTCGGCGGCCACGTGCAGACCGATCGACATGTTGGCCTCTCGGAAGGCCTCGCGGGTGAGCCGGACATCGCCCGGGCTGTCCTCGACCAACAAGACTTGCAGGGGCAGGCCCGAGCTCTCGCCGTCGCTCATGAGGTGACCCCACTGGCGGCCAGGCCGAAGGTAAAGGTGGATCCGCGCCCCACCTCGGACTCGACCGAGATGCCACCCCCGTGTCGCTCGACGATCTTCTTGCAGATGGCGAGGCCAATGCCGGTGCCGTCGAACTCCTCCCGTTTGTGCAGACGCTGAAACATGCCGAAGATCCTTTCGAAGTATTGCGAGTCGATCCCGAAACCGTTGTCGCGCACGGAGAACATCCATTTCTCGCTGCCATCCTTGTGGGCGGAGACGTGAACCCGGGGAATTCCCGGATTTTGGTACTTGATGGCGTTGCCGATCAGGTTCTGAAACAGCTGGGTCAATTGCAGCTCGTCCGCCAGGACGTTGGGGAGGGGATCGTGGGTCACCAAGGCGCCGCTCTCTTCGATCGCGCCCCGCAGGTTCAGGAGCGCATGCTGGAGCGTGGCCTCGCTGGAGGTCTCGAAGAGGTCGCGGCCCTTCGTCCCCACTCGCGAATAGAGCAACAGATCCTGTATCAGCCGCTGCATGCGACTGGCGCCATCGACGGCATAGGCGATGAACTCGTCGGCGTCGGCGTCCAGCTTCCCCTTGTACTGTCGGGATAGAAGCTGCGTGTAGCTGGCCACCATGCGCAGCGGCTCCTGCAAATCGTGGGAGGCAATGTAGGCGAATTGGGCCAGCTCCTCGTTCGAGCGGTTCAGTTCGTCGACTTTCTGCAACAGGTCGGCCTCGGCGGCGATGCGCGCCGTGATGTCGCGGATCGCCGCCGTCACCAGGATCCCGTCGGGGCTCTCGAGCGGGCTCAGCATGATCTCGATCGGAAAAACGCTGCCGTTCTTTCGTCGGCCGGTGAGCTCGATCCCCGTCCCGATCTGTTGGGCCAGCGCCTCGTCGGCCGATCGAAGACCGTCGGCGACCAACCGCTCCGCGAACCCGTTCGGAATGATGGCCGTCACTTTCTGCGAGAGGAGCTCATCGCGGGGATAACCGAACTGTTTCTCTGTCTGGACGTTCAGCAGAACGATCTGTCCGTCGGAGTTCAGCACCACCATGGCGTCGGGAGCCGCGTCCAGGAGACCTCGATAGCGTCCCTCCATCCGCGCCAGTTGCCGCTCGGCATCCTCCAGAGGAAGGCGGCTCTTCGCCCCCGACTCCGAGCTCGCGCCGTCCTCCCCCCCGGTGGCGCGTGCCCGATACCGGTCCTCGCTGTCCCGGAGCGCGGCCTCGGCGTTTTCCCGTCGGGCGCTCTCGCGATGAACGCTCCACCCCGCCGCAATCACGATCAACAGCCCCATGAAGGTTCGCAGGACCAGAAAGAACTCCACCTCGGTCACCCGCCGTTTGGCAACCGCGTTGCGCAGGGCCAGCAGGCGCAGCTCCTCCTGTTCCAGCCCGTGAACGACCGTTTGCAGCTCGTCGATGGTCGGCTGAGCCGGCACGGTGGCCATCGCCTCGACCGCCGCGGCGAGCCCCCCCGCCCGTCGCCGATCGTTGACCATCGAGGCCAGCCGGATCTCCCGCTCCGTCACGTCTTCGAGGAGCGGGAGCATGCGCTGCTGCGTGGGGTTGTCCGTCGTCAGGCCGCGAACGGCCGCCTCGCCCTCCGCCACGCGAAGCACGCCGGCGCGGTAGGACTGCAAATACGACTCCTCACCGGTCAGCGCAAACGCGCGGGTGTCGGCTTCGATCTTCGCGACCGACAGACGCACGTCCTCGAGCTTCTCGAGAACCTCATGGGTGTGGCGCACCTCCTGCCGGCTTTCGGTCGAGACGATCAGCGCCCGGTGGGAGATCACCCCCGCCGCGAGCACGACCGAGATCGCCACCCCGATCGTGAGCCGGAGCTTCCAGCGCGGCAACGATCGGTGTGCCGCCGCGCTACGCGCCAAGCGAACCGCCTGTCCGCGGCCTAGCCATCCGTGGGGATTGAGGAATCACAGGTGCTCTACCGTCCGCTCCTCGACTCACCCCCCGGGAGTCACCGACACACCAAACTGCACCAACAAATAGGGCAGAAATATCGTAACGGCGACCACCGAGTCAAGAGGACCGCAGGCGATTCCGGGCCGCCGACGCAAGTCCCCGAGCCACCGGTGGTGGCCACCCGGGCGCGCGTCAGCGCCGGCTGCGGTAGAGCGCGACCAGCGCGGCGCCAATCGCCTGCGACAGCTCCCCCAGGGTCGAGGGGACGATGGTGATCCGATCGCGCTGGACCGGCCAGAGGTGCGCGCGGGCGGTCTCGCCCACGATCCGCAGGTAGCGCTCGCGGAACTCTTCGGTGGTGTTCTCGGGATCCATCAGGCCGCCGCCGATCACGACGAACGTCGGGTCCAGCGCCATCGAGAGGCTGGCGATGTGCAGCCCCATCGCGCGCGCCTGGAAATCGAACAGCTCGACGGCCAGCGGATCGCCCTTCTGCGCGAGGCCACGCAAGCTGAGCACCTTGTCCTTCGTGGTCTCCTTCGAGCTGGCGAGCGGATGGCCCGGGTATCCGGCCAGCTTCTCTTCGAGCAGGTACGGCAACCCGGCCAGCGTGGTGTACAGCTCGACGCAACCCCAGGTCCGGCCGCAGCCGCACTTGTACGGCTTCGCGCCCAGCAGATGCAGCGGCGCCGGCATGTGCGCCGTCTCCATCCCGGCCAGCGTGTCGCCCTGCAGCGGAAGCCCGTCGGCATCGATGTATGCGGAGCCCAGGCCCGAGCCGGGCGCCAGCATGAGCACGCTGTCGGTCGAGTTGCCGCGCACGCGCTGCGCCTCGCCGACGCCGCCGAACGCGCCGTCGTTCCCGACCACCAGCGGCACCGCCCGCCCCGCCGTTTCGGCCAGCGCCTGACTGTACGCGGTGTAGAAGTCCCAGCCGTCGAAGACCGTCGGCAGGTTGGCCGAATGCCCGAGCACGCCGTAGCGCAGGTAGGGACCCGGGATGGCCAGCCCGACGCTGGCGACGTCGGCCCAGCTGAGCTTGTTTTGCCCGAGATATTCCGTGACCGCCTCGACCCAGGAGGTGACCACCGCCTGCGGACCTTGCTGAGAATTGGTGGCGCGCTGGTGCAGCTTGGTGGAGACCGTCGTCCCGTCGGCCCACACGCCGCCCACTTTCGACATGGTGGCGCCGCAATCGGTGCCGATGAAGACCTGCTGGTTCGTGCTCATGGGGGGAGCATAGGGGAAGACCGGTCCGGGCGCGCGTCGGCGCGCACCAAAATTGGCAACCCGCGGTAGACTCGGCCGACAGTGCGAAAAATACGGTCGATTTTCCTGGCGGCCTGCGCGCTCGCCGGGCTTTCGCTGTCGGCGGCCTCCTGCAAGAAGGAGACGGAATCGCTGGTGGTCGTGGCGCTCACGGCGGTGCCGGCCGACACGACGCTCACCACTGTCTCGATCACGGCGGGATCGGTGAAGCAGACCTTCAGCTTGCCGGCCGGGGAAGGCCTGTCGGCGACCGCGAAGTCGTTCGGCGTCTACCTGCCCTCCAGCGTCAGCGGGTCGATCGACGTGCGGGCCACCGCGATGGGCGCCGACGACGCGACCTGCTCTGGCTACGTGGGCAGCACCACCACCTTGGTGGTCGCGGGCGGGACCAGCAACGCGAACGTCGGCCTGCAACCGGGCAACACCTGCACGACGGGACCGGACGGCGGCGGCGGGCACGGAAGCTCGCCGCCCTCGCTGGCCCATTGCACCGAGTACGACCACGATGTGAACCCCAGCGCGACCTGCGCCACCGGCGATGGGACCCCCGCCGACGTCGAGATCACCGCCATCGAATTTTCGCCCGATGGAAAGCTCCTGTTCAGCGCGGGGAAAGACAGCCGCGTCAAGGTCTGGACCTGGAACGGAACCACGCTGACCGCCGAGGGGCATGAGCTCGACACCAGCGGCGGCTTCACCAGCGTGGCCGTATCGCCCGACGGCAAGCTCGTCGCTGCCGGCTCCGTGGCTGGAAAGCTGACGGTCTGGAATGTGGGCGACACCTGGTCGATCGCCGCCAGCCTCACCGGCATCACCGGCGACGTGAACGACCTGACCTTCTCGCCCAACAGCCAGATCCTCTACGTCGGCGACAGCGATGGAAACCTGAGCTCCTACGTCGAGACCAGCAAGACCCCCGCGTCGCAGATGCTCCTGCGAACGGCGACCACGCCCTTCTCGGTGACCGCATCGCCCGCGGAGAGCGACGGAAACTACTGGCTCGGCATCGGTTATGGGGACGGCAACGCAGGCCTCATCCACGTGGTCGGTGGCACCCTGGGAACCGAGGTTCCTTTCACCGTGAGTCCCAGCATCACCGGCGGCGTCTACACGATGCAATTTTCACGGGACGGTACCCTCGTCGAAACCGGGGCCCAAGACGGCTCGTTCGGAATCTGGAGCGTCCCTCTGCCCTCGCCCGTGAGCCCGCGCATCCCGGCGATCGCCATCAGCAGCGACTTCATCTTCGGTGCCGCCTTTCACCCCTCGGGTGCCAGCATCGCGATCGGCGCCGGCGGCAGCGACGGCGATCGCCAGCTGGGTCTGTGGACCGTCGCGACCGGCGCCATGCTGTCGACCGTGCCGCAGAGCTTGCTCAGCTACCGGCCGACCGCGGTGGCGTTCTCGTCGGACGGCACGACGGTGGCCGCGGGCGAGCACAGCTGCGGCAAGATCATCGTCTGCGCCGACTAGACGTCGGCGTCGGCGATGAACACCATGATGAGGCTCCAGGCGCCCAGCGCCGGCACGAACAGCGTGAACTGCAGCGGCGACGGGAGCGCGTAGATGATCGAGACCATCGGGATCCAGAAGAACCAGTTCGGGATCAGCAGCGGCAACACCCGCGCGCGGTAGAAACCGCGGCCCAACGCGGGGAGTGTCGCCGCCAGCGAGAAGCCGCGCTGGCGCCACAAGAAAAGCAGCGCGATCAGGGCCGACCAGATCGGCGTGAAGACGAACTGATCGAACGCCGTCTTCGCGATCACCGTGCGCAAGCTGGCCTGGCTGCCAAAGAGCCAGGCCGCGAACCGGTAGAACAGATCGATCACGACGCCGTCGAGGGCGAAGAAGGCCAGGTTGAAGGCGATCTCGCCGCCGCGGCCTCGCAGTCCGCCCAGGCGGCGATCGGTCAGCGCCTTGGCGATCTCGGGCAGCAACCCGCCCGCGATCGCGGCGCTGGCGGCTGCGAACGGGAGACCGCCCGAGGTCTTCCAGACGCCGACGACCTCGCAGGCCGCGCGCACCGACTGGCTGAAGTGGTAGGCGAGCACCAGCAGGACTGCGCCGCTCTGGATCAGGAGAAACGGCCGCCAGAACTTTCGGATCGCCGCCGTGCCCGCCGCCAGCGGCGACACCGCGGCCACGCTCTCGTTTGCTATCGCCGTCATCGTCCGAGGCGCAATGCCCCGGGCGCAATTATTCAGGACGACCGGCGGAAGTCACGTCGGGTCGGCGCGATTACCCCGGGCCGCCGTCGTAGGTCACGTGGACGTACGTTCCGAGGCGGGTGTTGTAGGCGAGGTAGTAGCCCGGATGATCGGGATCGTCGTAGAGCACGATCTGGTCGCTCTGCCAGGCCCAGTCGTCGGCGTATCCCCAATCCGGGGCCGCGAGGACGAAGAACGAGCTGCCAAAGAAGAACCGATGGCGTCCCGGCTCCCAGCCCCCGAGCCGGTAGACGTGGCCCCGGCCGATCGGCCCCGCGAAACGCCCGCGCGCCCAGGGGTGATCGACGTGGAAGCGGGCGTCGCCCCGGCCGCCCTCGTGGCCGACCCAGCGGTTGTGCGGCTCGACGTGTGGCCGCTCGGCGCGCGCCGGCGCGCCGCGGGCGGGCTCTGCGCGCATGGGGGCGGCGCGCATCGGCGCGGCGCGCGCCGGGGCTGGTTGAGCGCGGAAGGGCGCCGGTCCGTGCGGTGGACCGCTCGGATAATGTCCGCCGCCACCGCCACCCGGCCCGCGATGCTGGGCGAGCGCCGGCGCCGCGGAGACGAAAAGGACGGCCCAGGAAGCAAAGAACATGAGCACGAACCCCTTGAAGTACCTCATGCGTCTCAAGCTAAGGTCGCCCGCACGGATCGGCTAGGCTGCGCCGATGGGACTTTTGGACGAGCCAGGCCTCGATCGGTTGGTCGCCGCAGGGTGCCCGAAGTGCGGCGCGCACGAGCTGACGTTCCGCACCTATGTCGACGGTTTGCTGCCGCTGCTGGGCGGCGAGCCCACCGGCCGCATGACGTGGGTTTACGACGGCGAGAAGTTCGTCGACGGCGTCTACCAGGTCGTCTGCGCCACCTGCGCGGAGACCGTGTTTGTGGCCGAGGTTTGCCCGCGCTGCCACGCGGCGGGCGGGCTCGCGCGGGCGCTCGATACGCCCAACCGCTGGCCGGTGCCGGCCGCCTGTCCCGGGTGCGACGGCGAAGAGGTGCGCTACATCGCCTTCGTCCCGGCGCGCGTCGCGTACCAGGGAAAGCGGGCGGAGAAGGCGCGAAGCTCGACGGAGCTGCACGAGCCCGGATTCCACGGCGCCCGCGTCGACTGTCGCGACTGCGGCACGGTGGCCGAGCTGACCGACCGCTGCCCCCTCTGCGACGCGCCCGGTCCGTTGCGCGCCCGACCGGGATGAGCGAACAGCTCGGCCCCATCGTGGCTAGACTGGATGCATGCCCTCGACCACAGCCGACCTCGCCGGACGCACGTTCATCGTCACCGGGGCGAACAGCGGGATCGGGCGGATCACGGCCATGGCGCTGGCCGGGCGTGGCGCGCAGGTGTTCCTGGGATGCCGATCGGTCGACAAGGGGGAATCGGTCGCCGCGCCGTTGCGCGCCGGCGGCGCGAAGGTCGAGGTCCTTGCCCTGGATCTCGCGGATCTGGCGTCGGTGCGCGACGCGGCGGCGGCGTTCCTGGCGCGTGATCTGCCGCTGCACGGGCTCATCAACAACGCGGGGCTGGCGGGAACGCGCGCGCTCACGCGCGACGGATTCGAGCTGACCTTCGGCGTAAATCACCTCGGTCACTTCCTGCTGACCCGCCTCGTCGAAGCGCGACTGCGCGCCAGCGCGCCGGCGCGGGTGGTCAATGTCGCGAGCGAGGCGCATCGCAGCGCGAAGGGGATCGACTTCACGGTCCTGCGCGAGCGCGCCCGCTCGCCCGGCGCGCTCCGCGAGTACAGCGTCTCCAAGCTGGCAAATGTTCTTTTCACCCGCGAGCTCGCGCGGCGCTGGGCGGGCAGCGGCGTCACCGCCTATGCGCTGCATCCGGGCGTGGTGGCCACGGGCATCTGGCGCCGGGTGCCCGGGCCGCTGCGCTGGCTCATCACGCGCTTCATGATCTCGCCCGAGAAGGGCGCGGGCACGACGATCTTCTGCGCGACCGCGCCCGAGCTGGCCGGCGTCAGCGGCCGCTACTACGAGCGGCAACGCGAATCGACGCCCAGCGCGGTGGCGCAAGACGACGCGCTCGCGGCGCATCTGTGGGACGAGAGCGAAAAGCTGGTCGGGCTGCGGGCCTGACCGGCCCCGACCGGGCGCCGACCGATCAGGGGCCCAGATCGATCGCGCGGACGGCGGCGATCTGCCGGGTGGTTTCCGACTGAACCCAGGCCACGAGCTCGGTGTCGGCCCAGGCGAGCCCCGGCGGTTTGCGGAGGCTCACCCGCCCCGGCCCCGGCCAGAAGCGGTCCACCGGCAGGCGATCGGAGAGCGCGCGCACGACCGCGGCCTCCTCCAGCGTCTCGCCGCCGTTTTCACCGTGGAGCACGGCGGTGCGGGTGCTCTTCGCGGCCAGCGCCACCAACACGCGCCAATCCCGCGCGCGATCGAACCCGCCGCGCGGTGACACGCGCAGCGCAACCGCGACGGCGTCGCCAACGATCGCGGCCTCGGCGGCGATGTCGACATCGGCGGGGCGCTCCGCCGCGCGTTGAAACTCGGCCTGGGCGACCGCCTTCTGCTGCCCGGAGAAGTGAACCGTCCCCCCGACGATCATCTGCGGCGTGTAGAGGCCGGACAGACCCGGGGCGCCGCCGGGCGACTCCAGTCGGCCCGAGCGCGCGTACCATTGCTGGCGCTCGGTGAACGCCGGGGTCGCGAACGGATCGCGCCAGCCGAGATCGTCCCAGTAATTGATATGAAACGTGAGCGGAAGAACCTTGTCGGGCCCGAACCCGAGGTGCGGCAAGTCCCGGACGAATTGGTCCGCCGGCGGACAGGAGCTGCACCCTTGCGAAGTGAAGAGCTCGACCAGTACCACGCGGTTCCAGGCGGCAGGCGCGCCCCGGGCGGGGCTGTCGCAGCCCGAAACCGCGAGCGCGGAGGCGAGCATCATCGGCAGAGCTCGGGTCATGTCACCTGATGCTACGTCTGTCGCGCGCGGTGGTTACGTCGGACCCCGCGCAGCCCGGACGCGGTACGCTTGGCGGGTGAGCCGGAAGGACCCGAACTCGAAAGTCCCCTGGGTCGAGACCCTCGAGGAGGCCTCGACGGATTCGCTGCTCTACGTCGACGAGCGCGGACAGGTCGGCTCTCCCCGCCGCCAGCGGACCCGCACGGCGCTCTACTGGGCCGGCGTCGCGGCGGTCATGAGCGCTTACACGGGTCTGTTCTGGAAGCTGGGGGGACCGATCGGATTGGCGGTGGGCGGGTTGCTGAGGCGATGCTTGCCCGACACATCCCGGCCTGGGAGCGCTCCAGCGGGCGATGGCGCTGGTGGCGAAGGGCCGACTCGATGAAGCGGAGAGGCTGTTTCGCCGGCTGAATCGGAGCCGCTGGACCAATATCTGGATCAAAGGCCACGCGGCTCGCGGGCTGGCGCGCATCGCCCTGTTTCGGGGTCGTTACCAGGAAGCGCTCGGTCTCGAGGAGTGGGTGTTGCGGCTGTTTTCCAGGGATCGGCGCCTGCGCTCGCGGCGGCGGATGATCGAATACGAGCGGGTGGTCACCTTGGTAAACCTCGGCCGCATCCCGGAGGCCCGACGCGGGTTCGATGCGCTGCCGCGAATCCTGGAGGGAGACTACCTCCGCCTCCTGCGCAGCACCACGGAGCTATACCTCGCCCTCGGCGAAGGAGAGCACCGGTTCGATTCCGCGTTCCTACGAGAACAGGCCGAGATCGCGCTCGCGATCTCAGCCGCGCGATCGCAGCTCATGCTCCTGGCCTGGGCCCAGGACCAAGCCGGTCAACCGGGAACCGCGGCACAGCTTCTGGAGGTCGCGCGCGATCGTCCCGGCGAGGCGATCGTGCGAAAGCTCTACCCGCGGCTCGCCGAGTGGATGGATGCGCGGTAGCGCGCTCCTGGCGGGTCAATCCCAGGTCGTAGTACGATCCCCAGGGCATGCGGAGACGGGGCGAGCTGGCGGTGTCGCTGGCGGTGGTGGCGGGACTGGCGATGATGGCGCGACCCGCCGCCGCGTACGTCCGCTATCAGACCGACACGGGCGCGGGCTTCGCCTGGCAGCAGAGCTGTGTGCCGATCGTCGCGTTCCAGGGTGACTTCTCGGAGATGACGGCGGCGGAGGTGCAGGCCGCCCTCACCGGCGCCGCGAGCGCCTGGAACTCCGCCGCCAACCCGTGCACCTACTTCGACCTGGACGTCGCGCTCGAGCCCGCGGGCACCCCGGTGCCGGTCGCCGCGTACGACAGAATCAACATGGTCATCTTTCGGACCGCCAGCTGGTGCTATCTCAACCCGGAGTGCGCCCTCGATTACGATCCGGCGGCGATCACGGTCACCAGCGACACCGCGCAGAAAGACACCGGGCAGATTCTCGACGCCGACGTCGAGGTCAACGCCTTCGGGTTCCATTGGGCCGACGTGGTGTCTCATCCGGCGCTGACCGACCACCAAGATCTTCAAAATGCCCTGACGCACGCGTTCGGGCATCTCATCGGGTTGGATCAGCCCTGCTACGACCCGTCCAGTGGGGTGGCCCGCCCGCTCGACAACACCGGCCAGCCGGCGGTGGATTGCGATCAGGCCTCCGCGGCGATGCAAGCCACGACGATGTTCCCCTCGTACCTGCCGGGGGACACGCAAAGGCGGACGCTCGCGCCCGACGACCAGGCCGGACTTTGCGGCATCTACCCGCTCACGGCCGATCCAAATTCTTGCGTCGCCAGCGCGGGCAGCTGCGTCTGCCCAACCGCCGACGGGTCGGTCCCGATGGACGCGGGCGGCTCGGGCAGCGACGCGCGTGATGGCGCGGCTTCGACCGGAAGCGATGGCCATATCACCGACGGGCCGGGAACCGATGCCCCCGGGCGAGCAGCGACCAGCGGATGTTCCTGCGCGACCGGCGGCGCGTCTCCACCTCGAAACGCTCTCCCGATCATTTTGTGCGTCGTCTTGGCGGCCCTCTGGGGACGGCGGCGGCGCGTCCGAGTGACGACCGGCCGCTAAAGGCGGCGCGTCCCGAGGGACCAGCCGCTACAGATATCCGGCGGCCTGCAGACCGAACATGCGCGCGTAGCGACGACCGGCGGCGACCAGCTGCGCGTGGCTGCCGTCCTCGACCACCTTTCCAGCTTCCAGCACCAGGATCCGGTCCGCCATCCGCACCGTCGGGAATCGGTGCGAGATCAGGATCGTGGTGCGCCCGGCGGCCAGCGCCTTGAAGCGCTGAAACACCGCGTGCTCCGCCTCGGCGTCCAGCGCCGCGGTCGGCTCGTCCAGGATCAGGATGTCGGCGTCGGTGCGCATGAAGGCGCGTGCCAGCGCCACCTTCTGCCACTGCCCCCCCGACAGCTCCACGCCACCGCCGAACCAGCGGCCAAGCTGCGTCTCGAGGCCCGCCGACAACCCCGCCACCAGCTCCTTGGCGCCGCCCTGATCGACCGCGCGTCCCACCCGCAGATCGTCGGTCAGGTGCTCGACGCTGCCGAAGGCGACGTTCTCGCGCAGCGCCAGCTGGTACTCGTTGAAGTCCTGAAAGATGACGCCGATCCGCCGCCGCAGCGCCTGGTCATCCCAGCTGCGAAGATCCCGCCCGTCGAGCAGGACACTCCCCTCGGTCGGTTGATAGAGATTGGCGAGCAACTTGATGAAGGTGGTCTTCCCCGCGCCGTTCTCGCCCACCAGCGCCAGGCTCTGCCCCTTCGGAATGAAGACGTCGACGCCGCGCAACGCCCAGCGCTCGCCGTCCGGGCCCGTCCCCGGATAGCGGAAGCCGACGCCCTCGAAGCGAATCCCCTCCTCGGCGCGCACCACCGCGAGCGGACCCGTCACCTTTGGCACGTCGGTCGGGATCGCGAAGTAGTCGAACAGGTTCGACATGTAGAGCGTGTCTTCGTACATGCCGCCCAGCGCCGAGAGCACGGCCTGGAAGCTCTGCTGCCCCTGCCGAAACGCCACCAGCCCCAGCGTCATGTCGCCCAGCGAGAGCCGCCCGCGCACCGTCGCGGCGACGATCAGCGCGTAGGAGCCGTAGAACACCGCCGTGCTCACCAGCGACAGCGCGTACCCCCAGACCGCGCGCCGGACCGCCAGCGCCCGATCGCCGGCGAAGAACGACTCCGCCAGCGTCTTGTAACGATCCAGCAGCAGGGGTCCCAGGCCAAACAGCTTCACCTCCTTGGCGTGCTCGTCGTTGGCCAGCACGTATTCGAGGTAGGTGAGCCGGCGCGAATCGGGCGAGCGCCAGTTGCGCAGTCGGAACGCCGCGCCCGAGAAGCGCGCCTCGGCGATGAACGCCGGAATCGTCGCCACCAGCACCGCCAGCGCCATCCAGCCCGAGAACCGGACCAGCAGCGCGATGTACCCGACCAGCGTGAGCGCGCCGCGCACCACCTGGAAGTTGCTCTGGATGAGCGACAGCGGCCGAGTCGACGCCTCGCGCCGCGCGCGCGTCAGCTTGTCGTAGAACTCCGCGTCTTCGAAGTGCGCCAGATCCAGGCGCAACGCCTTCTCCAGAATGCGCACGTTGAGATCGATGCCGAGCCGCAGGCCGACCAGCTGCCGCACCAGCCCCAGCACCCGCTCGCAGCCCGCGATCACCACCACCGCGGCAAGCTCGAGGCCGACGAGGCGCACCGCGCGCACCAGAGCCGCGTGTCGCGCGAGCCCGGGCGCGGCCGCGTGCGCCGCGATCACCGCGTCGATGATCATCTTGCCGACGTAGGCGACGAACGGTGGCAACGCCGCCGCGATGACCGTGAAGATGCCGAGCGCGATCACACCGCCCGGCGCGGAGTCCCAGACCAAGCCCAACGCGCGGGCCGAATGCTTGGCGCTGGCCTTGAGGCGCGCGCCGATACCGACCTCGGGGGCGGGCGGCGTGAGACCTGGAAGCGGATGGGGAACGACGGCCATTCGGGGAGAGCTTAGCGCGCCGGCGTATTCAGGGCGCCGAGAGACGTCGCGTCATTACAGAGGTCACAAGCTGCGCAGAAACTCGACCAGCGCCTGTTCGTCCGCGGCGCTCAAGCAGACCGAACGGAAGACGGGGACGCAGCATGGTTTTAATTGAAATTGATAATGATTCTCATATTCGACCTTCGCGAAAAGCACAAGGGCTATTTTCGGGATTGTAGGGCTTCCCGCCGGCGCCAATCGCTCGCGGCCGACGTCCATGTCGACCGCAACTCAGTGAGGGGCGAACGAGCGCGACAATCGCGCCATCACCGGGATCAATTTCTAGGTCGATTCAATCAATTGCAATTGCCGGAATCGGTCAAAAATAAAAAGGTGGGCAGGGCCACGAATCCTTGTTTGCAAATGAATTCTGGTTATTATCCGCGGCCATGACAATTCGCACCCTGATCGAGGACTTCGCCAACAAACTGAGCTCGCTGATGGAGGGCCAGGCCCTCGACCGCGCGCGCAACGCCGTCGAAAGCGCCCTCGGCGTCGGCTCCCGCCGCCGAGGCCGGCCCCCAAAGGCCGCCAGCGCCGCAGTCGCCGTCATCGGCCGCAAGAAGCGGAAGAAGGGGCCCAAGCAGCTCTGCCCCGTTCCCGGTTGTAAGAACCCGGCGGCGCCCGTCTTCGGGATGGTCTGCTCCAAGCACAAGGACCTCCCCAAGGCCCAGATCAAGAAGTACCGCGAAGCCCGCCGCGCGAAGAAGCTGAAAGCCAAGTAGCGCAATCTCGCGCCGGCGCTGCATATTGTGGGGCGCCGCCGCGCTCTTTTTTACGGCAAGCGGCTGCCGCGTTTCCGGCGTCGCAACAAGCGCCGGGCGCGACGTATCCGCCAGCGCGGCGACGCCCGCGGTGCCGCGGTACACAAAGTTCGAAATCGACCTGTCCCCCGGCAACGTCCGCGGATCGGACGATCCGTTCATTGATTTCACATCCGCCTCCGGACGCATCACGCGGGTCTTCGGTTTCCCATCGGACGGCAGATGGCGATTCCGTTTCGCGCCCTCCGAGGTCGGCGAATATCGATATGAAGTGCGCGCGGCGCCGACCGGCGGCGTGATCACGAGCGGGCGGCTGCGCGCCCTTCCCAGCGCCGACCACGGTCTGGTGCGGATCGATCCGGCGGAGCACCATCGGCTCCGCTTCGACGATGGGACGCCGTTCTTCATGCTGGGCGAGAACCGGATCAACGTCTACGATCGAACCTGGAACTACGGCCACAAGAGCGCGGCGGACTACCTCGCATACATGGCCGCAAACGGGATGAACACGCTCCGGGTTTTCATCTTCGCCGACTGCAAATCGGAAAGCGCGCGCGACCACCGACAACCCGGCTGCATCGAGCCCAGGTTGGGTCGGTTCGACGAAAAAGTGGCCCGCGAATTCGACGCCATCTTCGACGCCGCCGAGGCGCACGGTATCTACGTCATCCTGACCGCCTTCGCGATCGGATTTACGCCGGGCGACCCCTGGAAGAGCTGGGGAGACAATCCCTACAACGTCGTCAACGGCGGTGCGGCGACGCGTAACGAAGAGGTATTCACGCGCCCCGATCTGCGCGTCGCTTCCAAGCGCAAGCTCCGCTATCTGCTCAATCGTTACGGCTACTCCAGCCACCTTCTGGCCATCGATCTCATCAATGAGCCCGAATGGGACGGCAAGATTCCGGAACGGATCTGGATCCCCTGGGCCCAGGATCTGGCACGCGACTGGAAAGAGCGCGATCCATACGGCCACCTGGTCACGGCCGGCTCGATCGGCCTTTCGACCAACATCGACGGCGACGAGCGCCCGCTATACGCGAGCCCGGAGATCGATCTCATCGAATGGCACCTCTACGGCGCGGCGACCTACGACCCGCGCGCGCACGCGGACGAGATGGTCCGCCGCGTCCGCGAGACGTGGGCCTACGACAAGCCGATCTTCTGCGGCGAGTTCGCCTATGGCGGCGAGGATCCGGCGCTCTTCGATCACACCCACACCGGAATCTGGGCCGCGACGTTCGCGGGCGCCGGGGCGCTGGCGCACTCCGCGCCGCCCTTTCACCTCGATTCGGACGAGCCGATGACGCCGGCGCGGGGGAAGCATTTTCGCGTGTTGGCCGATTTTCTGCGTGGCCTCGACGGAACGCGGCGTCTCGAACCGGACCCAAGCGCGATCGCGGGGCCGGCGGGCACGGCGATCTGGGCGCTGGGGAGTGGCGACTATCGCGTCCTGTGGGTGGTCGGGCCGGCGCCGACCTACGGCCAGCCCGTCGCGGATGCCGTGGTCACGCTGCACGACGTTCCGCGCGGGTCCTACCGGACCGAATGGCGGGACGATGTGACGGGCAACGTCGTTGCGACCGTCGACGTGACGTGCGCGGGCGGCGACTTGGCTCTCAAGGTGCCGGCCTTCATGCGGCACCTGGCGGCGAAGGTCTTCCGCGTGCCGTGAACCCCGCGACCGGTCTGGGGTCCGCGCAGCCGGGATCGGCCGCGGGCGGCGACGCGTGCTAGCCTGGATGGATGTCGATCGTGGAGAGCTTGCGCAAGCTGATCGATCCGGTTCAGGCGCAGCATCGCGAGGAGGAGCTGGAGAACGACCGCGAGCTCCCCAGGCGCGCGCACGCCGGCGACCCACCCCGGTTCTCCTGCCGCATCTGCGGGCACGTCGATACGCAGAGCGGCTACTGCCCGACCTGCCTCGCCGACACAATGGAACGCCAGCCTAAAAGCGCGGGTTGAAGCCGGCCGACGCCGGTCAGGCCCGGCGCCGAACCATGCGCGCGATTCGCGCCGCCTCCCGCGGATACCGGGCCGCCAGCTCCGGGCCGTCGGCCAGCTCGAAATCGGCGAAGTCGAACCCGGGAGCGACGGTGCAGCCGAACAGACAGTGCGTGGCGCCGGTCGCCAGCTCGACGCCGAACCAGGTTCTCGCGGGGATCACGAGCTGCGGCCGCTCACCGGCGGCGAGGTCGAGCCCGAGACGGCGCACCTCGCCGGAACCCGAGGGAGCGAGCAGCAGCACCTCGAGCGGACCGCCCTCGTAGAGGTGAAACAGCTCGTCGGAACGGAGGCGATGCAGATAGGTCGAGGGCTCGGCGGCGGTGATCAGGAAGTAGATCGCGGTGCTGGCCGCCCGCGTACCACCGTGCGGTAGTCCCTCCACGGTCAGGGGGGCGCGGTAGGTCTCGACGTAAAACCCGCGCTCCGGATGCGGCGCCATCCCCAGTCGATCGATCAGCTCCTGTGCGCGTTCCATGGAACCAGAATGCCACGACCGCGGCCGCCTTCGAGCTTGCTCTCGACCTTCGTTGGCCCCGGATACGCTTGACCTTCGTCCCGCGCGGCGGGTATCGCTACGGCTCCCCATGCACCGATCGACTCTGAAAATCGTCTTCGCAAGCGCCGCCGTCGGCCTCTTGCTGCGCTTTGCCCTCGTCGCGCCGACACCCGCGCGGGCCGCGACGCCGACCACCCCGACGCCGACTCCGGCCCCGACGTCCGCCGAGGTCGAAAAGCGGGTGGCGGCGATCCTGGCGCGCATGACGCTGGAAGAAAAGGTCGACACCGTCGGCGGCGTCGACGCGTTCTACGTGCGCGCCAACAAGCGGCTCGGGTTGCCGGCGTTCCGGATGGCGGACGGACCGTTCGGCGTCCGCAACGTCGGTCCGTCGACGGCGTATGCCGCCGGGATTGGCCTCGCGGCCTCCTGGGACCGGGATCTGGCCAACCGCGTGGGCGCGGCGATCGGCCGCGACGCGCGGGCGCGCGGCGTGCACATCATGCTGGCGCCCGGCGTGAACATCTATCGCGCGCCGATGTGCGGCCGGAACTTCGAATACTTCGGCGAAGATCCGTTTCTGGCGTCGCGAATGGCCGTTTCGTACATCGAGGGAATGCAGGCGCAGGGCGTGAGCGCGACGATCAAACATTTCTTGGGCAACAACTCCGAGATCGATCGCCACCACACCAGCTCGGAGATCGACGAGCGGACCTTGCGCGAGATCTACCTGCCGGCGTTCGAGGCGGCCGTCAAGGAAGCGCACGTCGGCGCCGTCATGACCTCGTACAACCTGGTGGGCGGCGTCCACATGACCGAGAACGCCGCCCTGGTCGATGGGATGCTCAAGAAGGAGTGGGGCTTCGGCGGCGTCGTCATCTCCGACTGGGACGCCACCTACGACGGCGTCGCCGCGGCGAACGCCGGCCTCGACATCGAGATGCCATCGGGAAAGTTCATGAACCGGGAGACGCTGCTTCCGGCCATCGAGTCGGGCAAGGTCTCGGTCGCGACCCTCGACGACAAAGTTCGACGGATCCTGCGCGCGGCGGTTCGATTCGGTTGGCTCGATCGGCCGGCCACCGATGCCAGCTTGCCGCTCTTCAGCCAGGCGGGGCGCGACGTGGCGCTGGACGCCGCCCGCGCCGGTCTGGTCCTCCTCAAGAACGACGGCGGCTTCCTGCCGCTCGACGACAAGAAGATCAAATCGATCGCCGTGATCGGCCCCAACGCCTACCCGGCGATCCCGGTGGGGGGTGGCAGCGCGCAGGTCCGGCCATTTTCGGCGGTCAGCTTCGTAGAGGGGCTGGCCAATCGACTGCGCGGCAGCGCAACGGTTACCGTCAACCACGGCGTTCCGACGCTGGCCGAGATCTTCGATTCGACCGACTTTCTGACGGCGCCGACCGGCGGCAAGCCTGGCCTGCTCGGCGAGTACTTCAACGAGCGGAGCCTGGCCGGCACGCCCGCGCTCACGCGCGTCGACGAGCACCTCAACTTTGCCTGGGACAAACCCAACTTCTGGCCGACCGGACAGCGCACGGAATCGGCGGCGCGCTGGAGCGGCACCTTCATCCCCACCTCGTCGGGCGACTTCCGCTTCGCCGCTTTCACGTACGGTCTCGACGAATATCGGCTCTACATCGACGGCAAGCTGGTGCTCGACCGCGCGCGCGGTCCACAGCCGATCAACCTGGCCACAGTGAAGCTGGTGGCGGGGAGACCGTACGCCATTCGTTTCGAATATCTCCACGGCGATCACCACGCCCGGGTGGGCCTGGGCGTCCGGCGGGCCGATCAATTCGTCGATCCCGCGGCGAAGGTGCTGGCCGCGCACGCCGACGCGGTCGTCGTGGTGGCCGGGTTCGATCCGATGACCGAAGGTGAAGGGTACGATCGGACCTTCCAGCTGCCGGCCGGCCAGGACGATCTGATTGCCGCCGTGCGCGCCGCCAACAAGAAGGTGGTCGTCGCCGTCACCTCGGGGGGCGGCGTCGACATGCGGAGCTTCATCGACCACGTGCCGGCTATCATCGAGACCTGGTACCCGGGCGAAGAGGGCGGGACGGCGTTGGCGGAGATCCTGTTCGGCGACGTCAGCCCCTCGGGAAAGCTTCCGGTGACCTTCGAGCGCCGCTTCGAGGACAGCGCGACGGCCGATAGCTACGCCCCCAAGGCCGATAAGAAGGTGGTCTACAGCGAAGGTGTGTTCCTCGGCTACCGGCACTTCGACAAGACGGGTCGCAAGCCCCTCTTCCCGTTCGGACACGGGCTCTCCTACACGCGGTTCAAGTACGGCGATCTCGCGATCGCGCCGGAAGGCATGCCGGTCGACGGTCCGGTGACCGTCTCGTTCGACCTCACCAACGTCGGCCAGCGACGAGGCGCCGAGATCGCCCAGCTCTACGTCGGCGATCGCCACGCGCCGGTGCCGCGCCCACCGAAGGAGCTCAAGGGGTTTGCCAAGATCGATCTGGCCGCCGGCGAGACCAGGCACGTCCAGATCACGCTCGACCGGCGCGCGCTGGCATTTTTCGACGGCAAGACCAAGCAGTGGCGGGCGGCACCGGGGACCTTCGAGGTGCTGGTCGGATCGTCCGCGCAGCAGATCGAGCTGCGCGGCAAGCTGACCCTGCGCTAGGGCTCGCGCTCATACGGACCGATGTCGGGCCCGGCGCCCGCCGGCACCGGGTTGCCCGCGAAGTCCTGCGTGAATCCCAGGTCGGTGCCGTGGTCGAGCGCTGGCGAAGAGGCCTTGGGCGCATACCCGCTCGGATCGAGGGCGATGGTGGTCGGATCGACCGAAAATTGCGGGTCGCCGCTCACGCCGTGCGCCTCGTTCGGGGTCATCGACCTCAGATCGGCGAAGTCGTAGCTCTGCGATCCCGTCTGGTTGGGCGTCTCCGCCGGCCCCGCGTTCAAGATGACGATCTGGCTCTGTCCGTCCAGCCGGTAAAGGAGATTGTAGTCGGCCGAGAACCCGGTCATCGAGGTGGTGTGCACCATGTACGCTTCCTTGTCGTCGTAGAAGATATTGTTGCGCAGGCTGATGCCGCTCGACGACTGCACGTGCATCCCGATCCCCATGCCGTTGGCGTTGTCGATCAGGTTGTTGGCAAAGAGGTGGTTGCCCGCGACCTGAAACCCGTCGCCGTGCACGCGGATCGCGAAGTACGATCGCGAGGGGCCCAGGATGTTGTGGTGGATGTGAAAGCCGGTGCAGACGTACTCGATGTAGATCCAGGCCGTCGACCCGAAGTCCTTGGTCTTGGTGTCCTCGAAGTAGTTGTAGGCGATCTCCAAGTTCTCGACGCTGGTCTCGGCGCTGTCGGGGCGCGCGAACACGAACAGCCCGTCGCGGTGCCAGACGCTGCAGACCTCGTATTGGTCGAAGTCGTGGATGGTGTTGCCGAGGACCTTGAGACCCGTGATCTTGGTGTTGGCGGTCGAGTTGCCGAGGGCGACGGCGATCCCCCAGTTCATGTTGGTGACTTCGTTGCAGTCGATCTCGCCCCCGACGATCTGCATGCCGCTTTCGGCCGACCAGGAGATCCCCGCGTTGCCGACGTCGCGCACGGTGTTGTGGCTCACCCGCGTACCCGGCGAGTTGTTGACGGTGATGCCGTTGCCCGATTGGCTCTCCCAGGTGGTGGTTCCCGGGTTCGGGTTGGTCGGATAGTAGACGTCGCTGATCTGGCAGTTGCTGACCTGGTCGTTGGCGCCGCCGTCGATCGCGACCGCGGTCGAGCTTTGCGCCTTGCTGAAGCTCTTGATCACGAACGAATCGATGACGACGTAGGATCGGCCGTTCACCGTGAACCCCGCGGTGCGCGTCTCTCCGCCGTCGATGATCGCCAATCCGCTCCCCCAGGTGCCGCGGCTGTTGCCGTCAAAGATGATCGGCGCTGCGCTGGTGCCGCTGGCGGCAATCGTGATGCTTCCGAGATAGCTCACGCCCCCCTTGAACGTCACCACGTCGCCCGGCATCGGCTTGGCGGCCGCGGGCCCACCGCCGGCCGCGCTGTCGCCCGGCGCATGTTTCCAGGCCGTCGTCTGCGAAAGTCCGTCGGCCGCGTCGCTCCCGGCCGAGAAGTCGACGAAGTACGTCGGCGTCAAGGGACCGGGTACGGCGGGCGTGCAGGAGAACTGCGGCGCGACGCCCGCGCCGCCCCCGCCCACACCGCCCGCGCCGGAGGCGCCACCTTTGCCAGTACCCGCCAGGTTTCCAGACCCTCCCCCGCCGTCCGGGTGTGACCCCGACGAGCCGCCGCACGCCCCGACCACGGCCACGGCCAGCGCCGCCGCCACCAGACCCAAGCGTCGTACACGTGCAATCGACATCGCGCCCGCTCCCATCGTATCGCGACCAAGCCTCGGCGGGAACCCCGGCCGACAAGCGTTGTCAGAGATCGTGATGCGTTGGTGTGTGGCGCTCTCGCTGGTGCTGGTCGCCCTGATCGTGACGACCGTCCGGATCACGTTTCGCAAACCACAGCACGTCGCCCACGCCCCAGTCGACGATCGCGAGGCCGAGCTGGACGACCAGCCCGCCCACGCCGAGTCGCCGGCCGGCCCGCTCCGCCCCTACCAGACGGAGTCGGCGCCGCGACCGACCTGGCACCCCGCACCCGTCGGACATCGGGCGCGGGCGCCGGTGGTCCATCTGCACGGCCGGGTGTTGCCCCCGTCGGGCGGAGACGCCGACGACGTCTTCGACGGCCTCGAAGTCATCGCCGACGACGGGACGCGAACCGTGACCGCGCGCTTGAGCTCCGGCGGCCGTTTTTCGTTTCACCTGCCGCCGGGGCGGTACACCTTGTACGCCGAGGCCGGCGATTTTTCGGGCATGACGACGGACGTGCCTACCGGCGGAGAAGACGACCGTGACATCGCGATCCAGCTCGGCCCTGCCGCCACCATCGGCGGCACCTTGACCGGTCCGGGCGACGCCGAGATCACCGTGCTCGCGTCGGCCGTCGGCGCGACCCACGCGACAGGGCCGCTCTCCGTCGAGCCGGGCAAGTTCTCGATCGAGGGCCTCATCCCCGGCCGCCGGTATGATCTGGTCTTCAGCGGCCCGAAGATCCGAACGGCGACCTTGCGAAGCATCGCGGCGCCGGCCAGCGCGCTGGAGGTTGCGCTCGCGGCGCGCCCGGTCGTGCGCGGCACGATCGGATTTCCGAACGGCGACAGCTGCCCCATCGAGACGGTCTCGCTGCGCGGGGTGGTCGTGGACGCGGATGACGACACGGAGACCGACGTGGACGCCGACTGCCATTTCGAGCTGACGCCGCCCGAGGGAATGTCCGAACTGACGGTCGTCGCCGAAGGCCCGGGGTTCTATCTCGAGGAGAGCGTCGAGATCCCCCCGCAGGGCGATCCCGATCCGATCTGTCTCAACCCGCCCTGCCCGCCAATCATTTGAGAACGATGGCGGCCGCGTGCGCCGGCAAGGTCACCGAGGTTACTGCGGTGTAAGCGATCGTGCCGGGCTCGTCGCCCGCGGCGTCGATCGCGCCGCCGCCCTGGGGCGTCGCCAGACGGGCGCCCGCCGGAAAGGTCAGCGTGACCGACGAGGCGCCCGGGTTGACGGCCGCCCAGCCTTTCGCGAATTCGCGTTCATAGGCGCCGCCCACCGCCAGATCCGCGACGGTGGCACCCGTCTTGACCGGCGCGCCCAGATCGATCCCCCACTCCGGGTACCATTCGAGCGGGCCGCCCGCGAAGTAGTCGATGTACGTCTTGTCGCCGCGCACCAGCAGGTAGTTGGCGAGGTAGTAGAGGCGCTTCGCCACGTCGCCGGTGCTGGCGAGGTAGTTCTGCACGATCACGATCTTGTGCTTGGCCGCCAGGTCCAGGATCTGCGTGGTCGAGTGCTGCCAGTCGGCCACGGCAAAGCTCGGATCGGCGAACCCTTCGATGAAAACGCCGGCCGTCAGCTCGTAGTTGGTGTTGTCCCAGCCGGTGGAAAAGGCGCTGGTGTTGGGGATGAGCGGCAACCCTTGCGCGGCGAGCGCGGCGTCGAGCCCGGTCATGAAGGTCTGCCAGGCCTGGATGTACGTCTGCCCACCGAGCTCGGCGATGGCGGTGTCGCGCGCGCCGGTTCCGGCCAGACGCGGCTCGGCCGGAGATTGCGCTTCGGACTGCAACAGCGCCGGCGAAGCGGAATCGGCGAACACGCCGTCGTAGTCGCCCGCGACCGCCTGCGCGATGAAGGACTGCGCCCAGTAGTCGGCGAAGCCCGAGTCGCCCAGGTTCATCAAGAGCTTGCCGTCGTTGTTGGAGGCGACGCGCATCCCCGCCTGGTTGTGCCAGAACCAGCTCTCGTGCGTGGTGACGGTCGGGTAGTCGTTCCCCCAGTTCGCGCCGTCCACGATGAAGGTGACGGACGGAGCCGACTGCCAGATCGCCAGGTGATAGTGGAGGACCAGGAAGTTGGGCTGCAGCGCGCGCAGCGGCTGCGATTGCGCGAGCGTCAGCTTCTGCGTGCCGACCATGTGGGTGACCACGAACATCTGCTGCGCGGCGGTCAAGCCGCCGGGAAGCTGGTCGGCCAGCACCAGGGTCTTGGCGGTGGAGTCGGGCCACGGGCGCTTCGTCGCCACGCCGCCTCTCCCGGCACTTGCCCCCGCGCCACCGGCGCCCGTCGCGCCCCCGCTGCCTGGGCCCGTCGCGCCCCCGCTGCCTGGGCCCGTCGCGCCCCCGCTGCCCGTCGCGCCCCCGCTGCCTGGGCTCGCCGCGCCCCCGCTGGCTGAGCTCGCCGAGCCGCCGACGCCGGCAGTTGCCGAGCCGGCCGCGCCCGCATGCGCGCCGGCGCCGCCTTGGCCCGACGGTGTCGAGCCGCCCCCGCCACAGCCGACGCCCACCGCCCAGAGGCCCAATACGCAAGGCCCCGCCAGTCGGCGCATGCCGCGATCCTCGACGGAATGCGCCGTTCGCTAAAGGCGCGCCGGCGGTTTCAGCCGGCCAGCCCCCGCCGCTTCGAACGCCAATGACAAGAGCAACACCGCCGCGCAGCCGATCAGGTTGAACCACAGGAAGCCGATGCTGGTCGTCAGCCATACGATGATCACCAGCGCCTCCGAGGCGAGCGCGGCCAGGAAGACCGGCGTCGCCCGTACCCGGCGCATGAAAAACGCGACCAGGAAGATGCCCAGGATCGTCCCGTAAAAGAGCGAGCCCAGGATGTTGACCGCCTGGATCAGGTTGTCGAGCAGCGCCGCCGATGCGGCGAATAGGACCGCCAGGACGCCCCAGGCCCCCGTGCAGATCTTGGCGACGCGCAGGGTGTGCGCGTCCGAAGCGGCCGGGCGCAAGCTGCGCCGATAAAAGTCGACCACGGTGCAGCCGCCCAGCGCCGTCAACTCGCCGGCGGTCGAGGACATCGCCGCGCACAGGATCACCGCCAGCAAGAGGCCCACCAAGCCCCGCGGGAGATTCGCCATCACGAAGGTCAGAAAGACGTAGTCGGCGTCGTTGGTCTCCGGCCGGGTCAACGCGCCGGCGATGAGCGCCCGCGTCTCTTTTCGGATCTCGGCGGTTCGAAGCGCGGTCGCGCGGACGCGGGTCTGGGCGGCGGCGATCGCGGCCGGGTCGTCGTCGCGCAGAGCGCCGGAGAGCTGCTCGACGGCGCCCCGTTGCGCGGCGAAGGCGACCCGGTGCTCGGCCTCCAGATGGTGCAGCTCCGGCGCGTGGGACGTCCGCTCGACGCGCGCCAGCTCCGCCTCGTTGAAGAACAGCGGCGGCGGATTGAACTGATAGAAGACGAACACCATCACGCCGACCAGCAGGATCAAGAACTGCATCGGGACCTTGAGCAGGCCGTTGAACAGCAGGCCCAGGCGACTCTCCGTGATGGTTCGCGCCGACAGATATCGCTGGACCTGCGACTGATCGGTGCCGAAATAGGCCATCGCCAGGAAGCAACCGCCCGCCAGGCCCGACCAGAGCGTGTAGCGGTTGCCGAGATTGAGCGACGGATCGACGACGTTCATCTTGCCGAAGGTCCCAGCGATCGACAGCGCGTGGCCGAACGAAAGATCGGCCGGCAGCCGGCGCACGATCACCACGAAGGCGACCACCATGCCCCCCAGCATCACCACCATCTGGTGTTTCTGCGTCTGGCCGACCGCGCGGGTGCCGCCCGCGACCGTGTACAAGATGACCAGCGCGCCGATGGCCACGCAGGTCAGGTTCAACGACCAGCCGAGGACCTTCGAGAGCACGATAGCCGGCGCATAGATTGTGATCCCGGCCGAAAGGCCCCGCTGGAGCAGGAACAGGAACGCGGCCAGCTGGCGCGTCTTCAGATCGAAGCGCCCCTCCAGGTATTCGTAGGCCGTCAGCACGCGCAGCTTGTAAAAACGCGGCACGAACGCCACCGACAGCACCACCATCGCGATCGGCAGGCCGAAGTAGAACTGCACGAAGCGCATCCCGTCCTCGTAGCCCTGCCCCG
>Ga0209863_10000296_pt1 | contig 28138 bp, 24 predicted proteins | sample OrgsoiDNA2013046_FD_185796 | JGI IMG/M metagenome (GOLD analysis project Ga0209863, IMG submission 185796) | Permafrost soil microbial communities from the Arctic, to analyse light accelerated degradation of dissolved organic matter (DOM) -... | ecosystem: Environmental > Terrestrial > Soil >...
GATCGACGGACCAGTGGTAAGAATTGGCTTTGAAGTTTGCTCTCGTAATCCGCGTTTACCCGCGTTATCCGCGTTGATCCGCGCAAAGGGTTTGGCTTTCAAGCGGCACAGCTTTAGCTGCGTAAAGGGTTCGGCTTTGAAGGGGCACAGCTTTAGCTGTGCCATTAGAGTCTCATAAACACTGGGCTTCAGCCCCTGAGGTTGCACGTCTTTGCTCTTCCCTGATCAGCGTCAGCAGTGTTAATCAGTGGTGAGAATTGGCTTTGGAGTTTGGTTTTCGTGATCCGCGTTTATCCGCGGTAAGGGGTTCCGTCCCCAAAACACAACAGGCGCAGAGACCGCTTCGCGATCCCTGCGCCGTTTTAACTTCCGGGGTTTAACTACGGAGCCTTAACGCTTCATCCGCCTAGTCGTTGTCGTCGTTCTGGTCCTTCGCGTTATTCTGCCGGATCACGCCTTCATCGAACAGGCTGGAGAGATCGGCGGCGTTGGCTGCGTCGCCGAGGAACGGTCCTGACAGGCGGAAGATTTCCTGCATGGTCCGCAGATCAGACGAGTGAGTCAGGTTAACGGCGCTGGCAAAAGGAACGCCTTGAACGTTCTTGTGCGCCTTCTTGGAGATAACAATCTCGCCGACCGTGTGGTTGAAGTCATCCCCATTGTCGCCCACTGCGTCCGCTTCTGATTCGTCAAACCAGATGATGATCACGCCGTTTTCCTTGTAGGCCTTTGAGGCCATGATCACAGGGATGATCTGGCTCAGGAAGTTGTCGCCCTGGCGAATGTTGGCCGCGTCGCCGGTCAATCCCTGGAAGCCACCGGTCAATGCGGTGTGCATGTCATTGAACTGGTCTGGCGAGATGAAGTTGTAATCCGCCACCTGGTTATTGGCCAGGTCGTCAAAAAGCTGTTGCAGCGGCGCGTACTGGAAGCGCAGCGGATTCGCAGTAGTCAAATCATTGCCGCCGTTGCTGTCAGTAAAGAACACCTGAGGATTGTGCTTGGCAGCATAGTTGAACTGGACGGAGCCATTGAACTGATTTACGCCAGCCGCAAATTTCCCCGAAATGCTCTTGAGTGGAACAGTCCACTGGTCGCGCGGCAAAACCACGTTGGTCAGCTGGCCGTTGACGGTCGTCAGGTCAGTATCTTCCTGATATGACTTCCAGGTCTTTCCCGCTCTGGTCAGGAAAGTTACCAGGTGCTGGTCAGTGTTCTGGTTGGTGGGACCGTTGGCGGCGAAGGGATCATTGTCATTGAGCACGCCAAAGTTGGTGCCCGCTTCTGCCCACAGATAGTTCGGTTCTGAAGGATGGATGTGCGGATTGTTTCCGCTGGGTGTTGCCAGAACGTTGTGATAACTGGTGGCGAACGAAACCTGCTCGCTGATGCGGACTTCATGGCCGTCGATCTTTGCAACGGCAGTGCCGTCGACCAGGCTGTTAATGAACGGCGCATTCGGATTATGGAAAACCTGCTGGATTGGTCCGGTGAACTGGTTGGCAGGCTGCGTCCAGTTATGGTTTTCCATGGCGATTACAAACACGGTTTTCAGTTCGTCAGCATTGGCCCTGGACTGGCCAAGTGTCACCAACAAGGCAAAGACGGAAAGCGTGAGGAGACGTCTTACTTGCAACATTAAATGCTCCGTATATAGAAGATGTGAGGCGTTCGCTTGAACCCGGCTCATGCCCTTCAGTAAGGCCATGACGCTCACGGCGCCTCGATATATACGGATAACAGTTATGTTTTATCGGGCGGTGAATGGAATGTTACTTTTTGATGAATACAGCTTTACATTCGCGAACAGGTGCTCACGCCGATCGCACGACGGGCTCTTGGAATGGTCAGGAACTTATTGAATGGATGTTTCATCAGCTTGCGATGCCTCACCGGCGTCGCCGCTATTCAGACTCCGGCAGCGTTCGCCGCGAATCCCGTCAACTCAGCCACCTTGGCGATCAACTGTTCAGGTTCGCCTTTGCGTACAAAAGAGTTGGCAGTGCCTTTAATGTCATCCGGCATCCACATCATGTCAGAGAGAACAATGATCTGGATTTCCGCCCAGCGTTTGCGAACCTGCTCTGCTACTTCTGTTGCTTTTACGCCGGTTCTATAAGTGTAATCAAGCACCACAAGGTCCACGTCCGGGTGGTCTTCAAATGTAGGGGGTTTCGTACCTACAAGCACCGGCACAGGAGTAAAGCCATGGCGCTCAAGGATCCACGAGTACAGCTTTAAGTGCGATGGATCATCGTCAAGAATCAGGACGCGGGGCTGGTGCGACAAAGCTTCCTCTAAAGGGGTGCGATTTTTGACTTCTGGTTGGTGGATATTATAAGAAAAAGTAGAAAGTGGGGGAACAGAGTTTATGATTAACAAATATTTACAAAGTGTGAATGCCTTGACCGTTCTATTTTGGCAACCTTAATCGACCCTTACGGCATCCTAACGGCGTCTTTTGTAGCGAAGCGTCCCACACAGTCAGCCGAGTCCCGAAAAAGCCAGGCTTAAGAGTTAAAGACTGCCAGCTTACGGGTAATGTCAAAGGAGCAAAGACCTCGACATGGATCTCTTCGTCAGGCGTTCCCAGAGCCTTGCGTTGCTAGCGGCTATTCTGCTTTTCCTTCCAGAAATTGCCATTGCCCAGAGCCCCAATGATTCCCAGCCGGATAATCCCCTGAAAAAGCTGACCTTGGAACAGCTGGGAAACGTTGAAGTTACCAGCGTGAACAAAGAGCCGGAGTCGGTGTGGAATACCCCTGCGGCCATCTCCGTTCTTACCAACGAAGATATACGCCGTTCCGGCGTTACCACCATTCTGGATGCGTTGCGGCTGGTGCCGGGCGTCGATATATCGCGCAATGATGCCATCGGCTACTCCGTTGGAATTCGCGGATTTGAGACCGTATTTTCCAAAGGCCTGCTGATCATGATCGACGGGCGTTCGCTGTACAACACGCTCTTTGGCGGCGTTTACCAGGACCTGCCTGACTATCCATTGGAAGATATTGATCGCATTGAAGTGATCCGAGGCCCCGGAGCCACCGTTTGGGGCGCCAACGCGGTGAATGGTGTGATCAACATTATTACCAAGTCGTCCAAAGACACGCAGGGCGGACTGGTTTCTGTTGGCGGCGGCAGCGTTGATCAGTTCAGGAACACGGTGCGTTACGGCGGCAAGCACGGAAAAATGACGTATCGCGTCTATGAAGAGTCGTTTTCCATTGGGCCGGAATTTCATTCCCAGCCCAGAACCGTGAATAACTATGACGACTGGTGGACCGCACGCGGTGGCTTTCGTACCGACTGGGAAGCCGGTTCGCGTGACACGCTGACTTTTCAGGGAGACATATTCTCTTCGCGCGAAGGTGAGCAGACTTCCATTGCCGTCTTCAATCCGCCTTCAGAAATTTTCCCTATTTTCCGTGACCGCGTGTCCGGCGGAAACCTTCTTCTGCACTGGAAGCATACTCTCACCACAACGTCAGACATAGCGCTCCAGACTTATGTCGATCGCGTTGATAGGGACCGTCCCCAGTTCGGAGAGAAGAGAGACAACTTTGACATCGACGTTGTCTATCATCGCGCCACGAGTGTATGGAATGACCTTCTGCTTGGCGGCGGCTTTCGCGTCAATCCTGACAAAATCAGCACGCATAATCCCGGATCTGTAGATTTTCTTCCCGCCATCCGTAGAGACAAGCTCTATACCGGCTTCATCCAGGATGAGATCAAGTTCGTTCCTGACAAGCTGTCATTGACTGTTGGAGTCAAGCTTGAACACAACGCTTTCAGCGGCTTTGAATTTCAACCCACCGGCAGATTGCTGTATCGCCCGCGGCCGCACCAGTCATATTGGGTTGCTGTGACTCGCGCGGTACAAACGCCCTCGCGCCTGGATGAGGACGTCAATATTGCTGCCTTCGCTGCCGCCAATCCACCAACGTTCATTCGGCTGATAGGGCGGAAAGCGTACGATTCCGAACCGGCTGTGGACTATGAGGCTGGCTATCGGCAGCTTATTACGTCTCATTTCTATTTTGACGTGGCTGCGTTCCACAATAGTTTCCATGGCTTGGAAAGTATTGGCGATCCGGCCTTAGCTATAGAAACCTCACCCGCTCCAACGCACGCGGCACTGGATCTTTTTTTCCTCAACGGAGTTGCCGGCAATACGGATGGCGCAGAGTTTAGTCCGAACTGGCAGGTACGAAGCTGGATGCAGCTTTCCGGTTCCTACTCTTATCTCACCATGAATTTCGTCAGCACAGCGGGGCCTTTTGGTGCGTCCGTGGCGCACAACTTTACTCATGCCGGTCCTCATCATCGGGTTGTGTTTACGCCGCGCATTGATCTTCCAGGAAAGTTTGAAATCGATCCCACTTATCGCTATGAGGGAGCCATTGCGCCCGATTCCAACAATCCCGTTCGCGCTTACCAGACCTTTGATTTTCGCGTGGGCAGGAGTCTGGGAAACAGGCTTGATTTTTCTGTTATTGGGCAGAACCTTCTTCAGCCGCATCACGTTGAAGGCAGCAGCCAACTGGGCATTCGCCGCGGCGTGTACGCGAAATTAACCTGGAAGCGTGATTAGAATCGCCATGGCATTCATCCTATTGAACCTGGGCAGGTCGGTCTGATCAGCGGGCTTTCTCAATCCGTTTCACGCCAATGGCGGGTGCTCGGAATTTCTTGCCTGCTATCTTTTGCGTTGTGCCTGAATCTTCAGGCCCAGTCAGCAGCCACGGAATATCAGGTCAAGGCCGCCTATCTGCTCAACTTCGGTAAGTTTGTCAGTTGGCCTTCCTCTGCGCTTTCTGCTCGTGCGGATGAATTCTCCATTTGCCTTTCGGGAGACGATCCTTTTGGGCCCGTGCTGGACTCCACCGTTCGTGGCGAAAAAATTGATGGACATCCGGTGGTTATCCGGCGGTTGCGGGGTTCTCATGAGTTCACCGGTTGCCACATCCTTTATATAAGTCACTCGGAGCAAAGCCAGGTACGCAAAATTGCATCTTCTCTCAGCAAGTCCGGCGTACTTACGGTGGGTGACAGCCCGGATTTCATGGACCAGGGTGGCGCTCTCCAATTCACCATGTCCGGTAATCGTGTTCGTTTTGCCGTGAACCTTGACGCCACACAGGACGCGGGCCTCGTACTCAGCTCAGAGCTGCTGAAAGTTGCCAGTGCAGTCCACGGCAAAGCCAGGGGGGCAGCGCAATGAATTTGACCGGCGTTCACGTGTCCTCGATCTCCCGGCGACTGACCTGGATGAACCTTTTAGTCAGCGCTTCCGCTTTGCTGCTGGCCAGCGTTGGCTTCCTGGCCTACGATCAATACACTTTTCGCGAAGACCTGGTGCGCAATCTTTCTGCTCAGGCCCAGATCATTGGCGCCAATAGCGCTTCGGCTCTTACCTTTAACGATCCTGCGGCGGCGGAGAATACGCTGTCAGCTCTGGCCAGCTTCCCGGAAATCAGGTCGGCCGGAATCATGACGCCGGACGGCCATGTCTTTGCCCGCTTCTCGCGTAGTCCTGAGGTACATGTTGTTGCGGTACAGCCGATTCCTGCCGGGTTCGACGAAGTTTCAACTTTTTCGTCCGACGAAGTGATTCTTGTGCGCTCCATCAGGTTTAAGGGAAACATACTGGGCGCGGTGTTCATTCGCTCCAGTCTCAGTGAACTTTCGCATCGCGTGTCACGTTACGTTCTCATCGCCGGGGTTGTATTGGTCATTTCCCTGATCGTTGCGCTGTTGATCTCATCGGTTTACCGCCGTGCCGTGGCCCAGCCCATCATCAGTCTGGCCCGCACGGCCCAAACCGTCTCAGAAGAAAAGAACTATTCACTGCGCGCTGAGCCGATTCCTGATTTCACTGAGATTGGCTTGTTGATCCGGACGTTCAATGAGATGTTGCAGCAGATTGAGTTTCGTGACCAGGAACTGCGTAACGCGCAAACTGAGCTGGAAAAACGAGTGGAAGAGCGCACCAATCAACTTGTAATCGCCAACAAAGAACTGGAAGCATTTTCATATTCTGTTTCTCACGATCTTCGCGGCCCGCTGGAAACCATGAATGGCTTTGTTCACATCCTGCTCACTAAGTATGGCCCCACGCTGGATAGCGACGGGCGGGAATATCTTCAGCACGTGCGGTCCGGTGCGCGGCGCATGGCTGAATTGATCGAAGATTTGCTGAATCTTTCCCGTGTTACCACTACCACCATGCACCTGCAGAGAGTGGATCTTTCCGCTCTGGCGCGAACCACGCTTCAAGACCTGCAACGTCGTGATCCGGAACGTCACGTGGAGGTGTTGGTGGGGAATTGTTCACCCGCTGAAGGTGATATGCGGTTGCTGCAGATTGCGCTGGATAACCTGCTACAGAACGCCTGGAAATATTCGTCGATACGTGAGCAGGCGCAGATCGAATTCGGCTGTCAGAAAAGACGTTCTGGCCTGGTCTATTTTGTGCGTGATAACGGAGCCGGCTTTGACAGCCGCCATACCGATAGGCTCTTCAAGCCTTTTCAGCGGCTGCATTCATCTTCAGAATTCCCCGGCACAGGCGTCGGGCTGGCCACGGTGCAACGCATTATTCAACGTCATGGCGGTGACATCTGGGCGGAAGCCAAAGTGGATGAAGGCGCAACTTTCTATTTCACTATTGGCACAGTTCGCCAGGGCGTTTCGAATATCGAATCGCGTACCACGGAAACTTAGCCATCTTGGCCTGGCGGGTTCGGTCAGATGGTCAACCGGGTAGAGACAAAAAGCAGCGCCGAAGCGCTGCTTTGTTTGATACCGCAGGTCCAAAGAAGCGTCCCCGAGTTTTAGTTGCTGTTGGCGCTACCATTTGGATTCGCAGGTGTTTGTGGTGAATTTCTCACTGTGAGCACTGGACACCTCACTGAACTGATGATGTTGTAGCTCACCCCTGCCTGCAGGTGTGTGCTGAAGTGCTTGTGCACCGGCAGGCCGATGATGACCATGTCCGGTTCAATTCTGGAAATATGCCCAAGAATTTCTTTGGTCGGATCACCAACTTCCACAATCAATTCGGGCTTGCTCCACAGTTCGGCATCTGGCGGAACCAACTGATTGAGTCGGTTTTCAGCCGACTGCACCAGTTTGGTGCGATCATGCTGGAAAGCCTGATCGAGTGAAATCACGTGCATGAACGTCAGCTTGGCCTTGGTTTCCTGCGCCAGTGACAGAGCATAGTCAACTGCCGCTTCCGTGCCGGCTCCGAAATTTGTGGTTACGAGAATATTTTTCGCCGCAAATGGCCTCTTCGCGTCAAAAACTACATGCGGTCCCACCGTGAGCACCGGGCAGCCCGCGGTTCGGAAAACCAACTCTGCGGTCGAGCCCAGCAGGAAGCGGCCAATTCCTTTTCTACCATGCGTACCGGTCACAACCAGGTCAATTTTATTGTTTTGGATCCAATTAGGTAATGCGTCTTCAATAGATGAGAACGCCAGAAGGCCTTTGCCCTTAACTCCGGTGCTGCTGGACAACTGGTCAAGTGAGGTGCGAATGTTGGCTTCTGCTTCATCAATCAATTGCGGTACGGAATTTTCACTCAGAATCACGGGATTGAATGCATGGGCGGGAAATAGCTGTGCGTCGTGGTGCCGGGCCAGCGCAATGGCATAGGCCTGCGCGCTTTCGCTTGCCTCTGTAAAGTCGGTAAGAAAGAGGATGTTCTTAAAAGTAATGGCCGTTCTTGTCTGTAGGGCTTGCATGAATTGTTCCTCGCTTTTCTTGATGTTTTTTATCAGTGCGCAAAGCCAGGCGCGGTAGGTGTGGTCCAGTTCTGCTTGCGTCCCTGTTTGCTGTAATTTTGCAATTGTGTCTCCCGCATCATTGAGACGAATGTGGTGGCAGGGAAAGAGCTTCTGTGTCTGGCCGGCTGGAACTGAATCCATCAGAAAACATTGCAAACAGCCTTGCTGGTTGGAGGCGTTGCCGAAATTGGGACAGACAGGAGAATCACGGAACAACAACGTTGGGCGCCACCGGCTGCGAAACGGCTGTCCGTACCCGCCTTCGTCCAGGAATGTCAGCTCAGCTTTCAGGGCTGTCAAAATGGAATGATTGGAACTCACTTAGCCTTCGCTCCACTGGAATCATTACTAGTCTTTGCGGGCCTTCAGTTGCTGTGACGAGCGTCACCGGTCTGTGTGCTGAATGTACCTCGCCTTATCTCACGTGTTTTCGCGGGGAAAGCGGCCGTTGACCACGTCCTAAACTCTCAATGTGACGGTGATCACATCTATATGTGACGTCACACCGGTATTCTTCTATTTATGTCGACGACGTGGAGGGTAAAGATGAGCACTTCGAACGGCTTTCCGACAGTTGAAAATTGCCTCAAGTGCGTATTCCGGGACAGCCGCCTTTTCTGTAACCTGCCTGCGGAAGCCCTGGTGACATTGCAGACGATCAAAGCCACAGCAGTCTATCCAAAGGGATCCATGTTGTGTCTTGAGGGACAGCCGGCACGGGGCGTTTTCATTTTGTGTACAGGGCGCGCCAAGCTTACAACCACTTCTGCGGAAGGCAAGAGCATCATCCTCCGTATTGCCGAGCCGGGGGAAGTCCTTGGTCTTACCGCCGTTGTATCCAACGGCAACTATGAAGCTACCGTTGAGACGCTTGAGCCCAGCCAAGCCAACTTTATTTCGCAGGGACAGTTCGTTCAATATCTACAGCAATATCCGGAAGTAGGCATGAAGGTTGCACAGCAACTCACCCACAACTGCCAGTGTGCCTACAATGAAATTCGTTCTCTGGGCCTTTCCAATTCTGTTCCGGAAAAAATTGCCAAGCTGTTGCTGGGCTGGGCCGGCCAGCCACTGGCGTTGCAGGGCGTCAAGGGCGAGATTCCAATTCGCGTCACTCTGACTCAGGAAGAGATTGCTCAGTTCGTTGGAACTTCGCGTGAATCCGTTTCGCGCACATTGAGTGACTTTAAGAAAAAAGGATGGCTGCGCACCAAAGGCGTCACATGGTGGATTATGGATAAGCAGCAACTGGAAAGACTGGTTACCACCTGAGCCGGCTTCTCGCGTATTCGCCCGAGATTTCTTTGGCGAACACCGCAAAAAACACTGACGGTGCTCAGGCCTTTTAAGATACATCCTCCCAAACGTGATCTGACCTCACAAACTCTCGTGATGATGATCACAGGCAGGAGAATGGAAAGTCAGTAACCTGCAAGACATGATAGTCAACATGGGCGCAGACATAAACACAACGCTTCCTCAGTATCAAACTTTGAATGAGCTTTATGCCGGACTGGCTGATGATTTGGTTTCCGAGCTGCGTATGCTCGAGCACACGCGAGTTTACCGCGCAGGAAGCCGGCTGATGACCTGCGGTGAAATGCCGCAGAACCTGATGATCCTGGCAGCAGGCGAGGCTGAGATTTTGCTGCCATGTCCGCGGCATTCAATATCCCTTGGCGTGACCGCACCGGGAAAGGTCTTCGGCTTGAAAGCGCTCATGACCGGCGAGCCGGTGGAGACTGATATTGTTTGCGTCACTCCCAGTACGGTTACGCTGCTTCCGGGATCGCAATTTCTGGAGCTCCTGCGCAGTCATCCTGAACTTTATTTCGTGGTGGCAAAAATTCTCAGCGCTGATCTTCAACAGGCAGACAAGGTCCTGAAACATTCCTCGCGAAGAAGCCATCGCGCGGCACGCCCCGCTTCGGCGACGATATCCCCGACAAGTTGAGTGACGGTCGTCACAGATTCTGTTTTCTTGCAAAGCTACACTGCGTTCACAGAGTCAAGTAGGGTTCATGAGTGGAAGGCATCGAGGGGAAGTCTTTCATGAATGGACCTCAACTTGAGATAAGTTGGGACCTCTAAAAGGAGAGTTTGAATAAGCTCTCCTTTTTTATTGGAACAATTTAACTGTCACCCACCAGGTCCAGCAACTTTGGTTTCCCTTGCTGCTAATGCTTTTCATCGTGCTGTGATTTGCATCACAGCTTTAATGTGCCCCTGATCTTTACTCTCGTTAACGCGCATCCGCCATTGAATGGCGGCAAGAACTGGGAGGCGAGTGATGTTTGTACTGAAAGCGGGAGTTCGATCAACGGTGATCACTCTCCTCTTGATGATGGTCACCCTGGCCGCTGTAGCTACTGATCATAATAATAAAACTAATAATGACCAGACCAACACCAAGACTGAGAGCAAGAAGAATAACAAGGCAGCTGCAGATCAGACTTCGTCGCAGCTGGCCGAAAAAATTTATACTGCCGACGCTTCACAGTATGTAGGAACTGACACCTGCAAGACCTGTCATGAAGATCAGGGCAAAACATTTGAAAAGGGACCACACTGGAAGACGCTAAGTGATAAACATGGCGTCCAGTGGCAGGGCTGCGAAGCTTGCCATGGTCCAGGCAAAGCGCACGCAGAATCCGCGGATCCCGCCAAGATCATTCGGTTTGGCGGCCTTTCACGTGAAGAATCTTCCAAGCGCTGCCTGACATGCCACGAATTTTCTGAAGAGCACGCCAATTTCCTTCGGTCAGAACATTTGAAGAACAACGTTGGTTGCGTCGATTGCCATTCCGTGCACCATCCGTCAGTTGAGCGCCAGCTGCTCAAGGCGGCACAGCCAAACATGTGCTATTCCTGCCATTTGGAAAAGAAAGCTGATTTTTCCAAACCCTTTCATCACAAAGTCAATGAAGGCCTGCTCAAATGCAGTGACTGTCACAATCCGCATGGCGGGTTCCTGACGCGGCAGCTCCGGGCGACAAATGCGCAGGATACTCTGTGCTTCAATTGTCACACCGACAAAGCCGGTCCGTTCGCATTTGAACACGCTCCCGTTAAGACTGAGGGTTGCGTCTCATGCCATACACCACATGGATCGTCAAATCCCAGGTTGTTGAAGCGCGCCAATGTCAACGTGCTTTGCCTGGAATGCCACACGTTCACCGTGGATGCATCGGCTCCGGCAATACCGAATTTTCATAATCAGGCGCAGAAGTATCAGGCCTGCACAATGTGTCATACAGCAGTTCACGGATCAAATTCAGATCATTTCTTGTTCAAGCCATAGAGAGCAGGGGGAGCTATGGAGCAGCGTACTAATATGAAATTCATAAAGATCGTACAAAGATCGATATTGGCGGTGACAATATGGGCGCTGCCAATGTTCGCTCAAGACAGCAGTTCGGTTCAGATGACTTCGGGACCGCAGGTTGACGCAACGCGTAAATCGAGCGATGCACCGAGGTATCCGGATTCCCAACCGCCGAAGACGGAAACCACCGTCGGAGGCTATGAAACCAAGCAAGTGATAGAGTTTGGCGGCCGCATCACTAACTTTACCGGTAATCAGGGCACGTGGGACACCTTTGTGAATCTTGGCAGCGGTCCGCGGCTTCTGGAATACACGCTGGACATGCATTCGCCAACGCACACTGGCTATCTGTTTGATGATCTCAACTTCAGCAACTTTGGTTATGGCGGCGATCCTTATGATGTCAGCCGTCTGCACATTGCCAAAGGAACGTTGTATAACTTCAACGCCAGTTTCCGGCGTGATCAGAACATTTTTGATTACGACCTGCTGGCCAATCCGCTGAACCCGGTGGTTTCCACCCCCAGTATCCAGATAAATGATTCACCGCACGAATTCCTCATGACTCGTCGCATGAGTGATGTTGACTTGAGTTTGTTCACAAAATCCGCGGTGCGGGTGAAACTGGGATGGAATCGCGTCGTCAATGAGGGTAGTACTTTCAGCTCGATCCATGAAGGTACAGACAGCCTCCTGTTCCAGCCCACGCTCAACACGTCAGACACATTCCATGGCGGTGTTTCGCTGCATTTTATCCCGAGAACCAATATCAACTTTGACCAGTACTACACGTTTTACAAAGGTGATACCACGGCAACTTTAGCCGGGACGGGATTCAATCTGGCCGGCGGCATTCCGGTTGATCTCGGTCTCCCATTCAATACACCCGCCGGGCAGCCTTGCGCTGCGCCACTCCTCGCCAGCGGATTAGCCAATCCCACTTGCAACGGAGCGCTCAGCTATTCTCGTTCCGGCCGCAACCGCAATGACTATCCGACGGAGCAGTTGAGCTTCCAGACCGAATATTTCCGCAAATTGGATATGTCAGGCCGTTTCAGTTACACCGACGCTGAAGCTAATTTGCCGGATTTCAACGAAACATTCAACGGGCTCATCAGTAGGACCGCCCAGAGAATCGCCACCCAGACAGGGTCGGCAAGCGCGAAGCGCATTTCTCGTGATGTGGATTTCGGTATGACGTATCACATCACTTCAAAGCTTCGTCTGGTCGATAGCTTCCGCCTGGATAATTTCAGCATTCCAACGGGATGGAATTATCTGACCAACTCGCTTTTTGGGCCCAACCTGCTTTCAACTCCTAAGATCGCGGCCCACACCAATTCTTCCGGACCTGATGTTATTCAGGATGTGCTCAACCAGTTCATTCGCCAGGACAGGAAGGTCAATACCTTCCAGGTGGAATACGATTTCACCAAGCGCGTATCGGCCTATCTTGGCTACCGCTTCGAACGGCGCGAGATCACAGATAACGACGCCGATGTGCAAATCCAGACTTTCCTGCCGAACCTGCCAAACCGCGGCGCCTGCGCGGGCCAACCGCTTGTCAATGGCGCATGTACTATCACAGTCGCTGATTCAGGCAATAGTTTTGTACCTATCAACGCTAATTCGGCCGTCTTCGGCGTCTCAGCCCGGCCGACAAACCAGTTCCGTGTAAGCTTTGACAGCGAACTGTACTACGCTGACAACGTTTTCACGCGCATCGCACCTCGGCACATGCAGTTTTACCGGGCCCGGAGTACTTATAAACCGCGACCCTGGATGAGCCTGGGCGGCACGGTATCCATCCGCGAAGGCCGTAACAACACAGACGACATTCTCGTGGCTCTGGCGAACGTCCCTACAGCTGTTGGCCCCGCCAACCTGCAACACACCCGTTCTTACGCAATCAGCGCCGTGATTGCGCCGCCAGAAGCAAAATGGGGTCTGGACTTGTCGTACGACTATAGTGACATCTTCTCTCAATCGACTATCTGCATTGTTTCCACTCCGGCAGTGAGCGGCTTCCAGTCGACCACTTGTGGAACCGCAACTTCGGTAGGACAGTCGGTTTATAACGAGAAGGCGAATTACGTGGCAGGATCGGTCTATATCAAACCGATTTCCAGAGTGACTGCGGCGTTGGGTTATACCGTGACCAGCACCAACGGCACCGCCTTGATCATCAACCCCAACACGCCGACCGGCCCGCAAGCGTACAACTATCACCTGCCGACCGCGAACCTGATTGTTCAGCTGTCCAAAGGTCTGGCTTATAAAACTGGCTGGAACTTCTATGACTACAATGAGAAGTCCGCAGCAGGTCCAACACTACCCAGGGATTTCAGGGGCAACGCTTTCACCATGTCCTTGCGATACACGATGTAGCAACGAACACTAGCCACAGGAGGCAAAATGAAAGTTGTGATCCGAATCTTAACAGCGGCCATTGTAGGTGCAGGAATGACCGTTCCAGCCGTCGCCGAAGATGCAGCGGTTCTTTACAAGTCCAAGTGCCAGGTATGCCACGGCGCTGACGGTAAGCCGTCGGCCGCGGGAGAAAAAATGGGAGCCAAAGACTTCCATGCACCTGACGTGGCCAAGATGTCAGATGCTGACCTGGTCAAGATTACCAAGGAAGGAAAAGGCAAGATGCCGGCTTTCAAGACCCTCACGGATGATCAGGCAAAAGAACTCGTGAAGTTCATTCGCGACATGAAATAACTTGTCATGGAAGGAGAGGCAGAATGCCAACGACAGCGGTGTTCGTTGTACTTGCGATTACAATTGCCATCGTTGCGGTAGTGGTGATTAAACCCGAGATAACTGCGGCGCGGGGAGGAAAGATTCTGGCCTTCGTAGGGCTGTTCATTTTTCCCGGCCTGGTTTCCGTGCTCGGGTTTGAAAATCATGTGGAGAGATCCAAACAAACCACATTCTGCCTTTCCTGCCACGTTATGGAACCATATGGGAAAAGTCTCCATGTGGATGATGCCAGTTACATCCCCGCGGCTCATTTTCAAAACGGGCGTGTTCCGCGCGACCAAGCGTGCTACACCTGCCATACCGATTACACAATTTTTTACGGTGGAATCAAGTCGAAGATCCGCGGCCTTCATCACATCTACGTGCAATACATCGGAACCGCACAGAACCCAATCCGTCTGTACCATCCTTACAACAATCGCGAGTGCCTGCATTGCCACGAAGGATCGCGCAGCTTCGAGCAGGGAGTGGTCCATACGGCTGATCCCCAGACGATGATTGACATTAAGAGCAACAAGCTTTCATGTACCTCGTCCGGATGCCATGACACCATTCATAACATCCCCAAGCTTGACCAGGTGAAGTACTGGGAGGCGCCGAAATGAACGTTGCCGAAATGAACGTTAACGAGCTGAAAATGACCAAACGTTTGAGAGTATCAGGGTGCATTCTTCTCCTGGGATTACTGGTTGAAGCCTTCAGTCTTTTCTGGAATCATCCCTTGGCCTTTATCGCTTTTGCCACGTTGGGAATGTTCCTGATTCTCGGAGGCGTGGCCCTTTACCTGTTTTCTTTGCTCGGATATACATCCGCGGAGGGCACCGGCTCGAGCTCATATCACGGGAAAGTGTGACGGGCGTCACAGCCTTATCCGTCCAGTGGGACTAAGCTCTTTCCACTATGAAACACGGTTTTGATGTTGATAAAACGCCCCTCGTCGTCATCTGGGAAACCAACCGGAAGACTAGTGAATTGGTAAACCCGGAAGGCATTTCGTCCAGGAACTCCGGTCGTCATCCGCTGGAACTGACCACCGAACAGGCAGAAAAGCTGATCGATGACATTGCCGATTTGTGTCCCCCGATCTTTACCTTTGCCGGCGAGGATCCGCTCAAGCGCCCCGATATCTATCAACTCGTTGAGGCCGCCGCTTACAGCACTCTGCATCCTGTGTTAAGCGTTAATGCCACTCGTCTGTTGACCCAGAATGCGATTTTGAAGCTTAAAAAAGCCGGGCTGTCTCGGTTGACCGTTACCTTGGACGGCCCCACCCATGAAGTCCATGACGAACTCCGCGGCGTTGGTGGCTCGTTTAGCCGGACTTTGGAAACAATGTTCTGGGCCAATGAATGTTCATTGCCCATTCAGGTCAACACCACGGTCAGCCGGCGCAACATGCATGAGCTGGAAGATATTCTGCACGTGATCCGCAGTTTCAAACTGGCCATGTGGAACCTGCTGTTCATGGTGCCTACCTATCCCGGACAGGAAGCAGACCTTTTATCGCCGCTTGAGTGTGAGCAGGTATTTGCCCGTATTTATCAATTGTCACAGGATGTCCAGTTCAAGATTAAAACCACTGAAGCCCAGCACTACCGGCGTTACGTTCTCCAGCAGCGAGCACGGACGCGCAGCAGCCGCGCCGGCGATGGTGATGTTATGGAAGGCGTCCCTGGCATTTTGCCCATCAATGAAGCCATGGGCCAGGTCTATATCTCCCATACAGGTGATGTTTTCCCCGGCGCATTCCTTCCGCTTTCAGCCGGCAACGTGCGTGATACCAATCTGGCGGAGATATATCGCAATTCAGAGCTGTTTCGTAAATTTCGCGATACAGGAAACCTCGAAGGCAAGTGCGGCACATGTGAATGCCGCGAGATTTGTGGTGGATCGCGGGCGCGGGTCTTCGCTCTGACAGGGGAGCTCTTTGGTGAGGATCCCTGCTGCATCTATCAGCCCAAACGTGTAAAAACGGCCAGGACCAGGCCACCGGCTGCGGCCGACGTAGAGACCCAAGTCAGTTCCGGGTAGTTGACTCGACCAAAATTGTTTTGACGGATCAACGACCAGTTGCGCCCCGGTGAACCTCAGTCATTCACCGGGCGCTTTTTTGTTTAAGCGGTCCCTCTCTGTTTCATGGTTCGTTCGCGCCAACTCTGGTATCTTTCCTGAATGCGGCGATACCCAACCACCCTGTTCCTCCTGATCATTTTTGCATTCTCCCTGTGCGCCACGGCGGCTGATCGTTTTGCCAAACCACGTCCCGTCGAATTGACCAAAGATGGCCGGCAGTGGGCGACGCATACCTTAAAGAAGCTGACGCTGGAAGAAAAAATCGGCCAGATGCTGAGCGTCCGCTACTTCATGGACTTTGAGAATTTTGACGCCGATGCCTACCGTCAGTTTCGCGATCAAATGCAGAAGTACGGGATCGGCTCCGTGGTCCTCACGGTGCATGTGGACGGCGGCGGCCTGCTGAAAAATCCTCCGCTGGAAGCGGCTGCCATGAGCAATCGATTACAGCAGGATTCAAAGCTGCCGCTGCTGATCGCGGGCGATCTGGAACGAGGCCTGGCTACACGCATGAATTCAGTGCCAATCTTTCCCGATCCCATGGCCTTCGGCGCAACTGGCAAACCCGAGTACGAAGAGAGATTCGGAGCGATTGTCGGAGCTGAGTCGCGTGCTGTAGGCATCCACTGGACCTTCTTTCCCATTGCCGACGTAAACAGCAATCCCGCTAATCCCATCATCAATACGCGCTCATTTGGTGAAGACCCGGTGGCTGTTGGTGACATGTCTGCGGCGTTCATTCGCGGGGCGCGCTCCCAGGGAATGTTGACCACGGTCAAACATTTTCCCGGACACGGAGATACCGGGACTGATTCTCATCTTGGTGTGGCCCGCGTGGATGGTGACAGAGAACGTCTCAACAACGTTGAGTTGCCACCGTTCCGGCAGGCGATCGCTGCGGGCGTGGACTCCGTCATGGTGGCGCACCTGGTGGTTCCGGCGCTGGAGCCTGACCCGAACAAGGTCGCAACCATTTCAGACAACGTCATCGGCAAACTCCTGCGCCAGGAACTCGGGTTCAAAGGGCTGGTGGTAACAGATGCCCTGGAAATGCGAGGTCTCACCAGCCTGTATCCGCCGCAGCAGGGAAATCCCGCGGGACGCGCCGTCGTTGACGCGGTGAAAGCAGGCAACGATGTTTTGCTGCTGCCCACTGACCTGGATGGTGCATTCCGCGGACTGGTGGACGCTGTGCGTCAGGGCCAGATTCCGGAATCCCGCATTGATGAGTCCGTGCAGCGAATCCTGGAGATGAAAGCTTCAGTTGACCTGCATAAGTCGCGCCTGGTTGATCTTGAGCAAGTCTCTTATCTCGTGAGCAAACAGGAAGACCTCCAACTCGCTCAACAGGTGGCTGATGATGCGGTTGCAGTCATCCGGGACAATCATCAGGTACTACCCTTGACGCGTCTTCAGGCGCCCAAAACGGAAGGTGAGATTTACCGTCCACCGGTGCAGCCAACTGCTGAGGTGGTGGCGGTGATCTTCTCTGACAACGCACACGGTTCCTGGGGGCGCGGGTTTGAGTCAGCGTTGAAGTTCCGTCGCGCTGACGCCACGGTTTTCTATGTTGATTCCAGCGTGGCAGCGGCACTCTCCGGCGTCATACTTCAGGCCGTGAAGGACGCAGGCAAAGTGGTGGTTGCCGGGTATCTTTCGCCTGTTGCCGGCAAGCAAGTCATGGAGGATGGCAAACTGACCAACACCGTCGGACTCGATCAGGCGGATTCTGACCTGTTCGGCCAGATACTCACGTCAGCGCCGAACAAAACAGTCGTGGTCGCGCTGGGTAGTCCGTATCTGGCTCAGGGCTTCCCCCAGATCCAGAATTATGTCTGTACGTTCTCCGGCGCCAGCACGTCTGAAACGAGTGCCGTCAAATTGCTGTTTGGTGAACTGAAACCAAAAGGCAAGTTACCAGTCACGTTGCCGGGAATCGCTGCGAGGGGATCATCGCTGTTAGCTCAACCCGCCCAGAACCTTAGGTGAATTCCGCCGTAGGCTGTGGAAATCAAGGGTGATTCAACTCACGGTCGGAAGCCATTAAATGTTTGATAATAATATGGTTATCGCTCACTCGCTGTTAGGTTATTTCACCGCCAAGGCGGGATTTTAACCTGTTTTTAACATAGCGCTAGACCTTAGCCAGCTAGCATAGAGGCGATCAAAGCATAGTCCAACTCTGACCCCGGAACGCTGAAAGGATCGCAGAGAAAATGAAGATCGTCCGTCACCCATTTCAAGCAAATATCGTCCCCCAACCGGTACTCAATGACATGCTGTGGCATTGCGTGATTCGCCGCGACGGCTCCCAGGAAATTATTGTTCGCCGCGACGCCATCAACAAGGAAGACGCCTGGGCTACAGCGTTGCTGGAGATCACCCGCCTGGAACGTTCTGAAGAATCAGATTCCCGTCTGAGCAAAGTGGGTTAAGAAAGTCGGTTAAGTCAGTTGCTGGAGTAAAGCTGCAAAGGGCCCCAGACGTAGGGGCGACTCCTGAAGGTATTGGAGTGGAGTAACCCTAACTTTGCGGTCCTTAAAGCCGCAGCCGGGTCATCGTGCTTTCCCATCTCTCTATAAAAAGTATCCATTAGCGTGACGCTGGCTTCGCCATCCGTTTCCCATAACGCGCCAATCACGTTGTGAGCCCCCGCGCGCAGGAATGCCCATGACAATCCAACCAGGCCTTCTCCGGAATACTGCCGGGTTCCGGCGCCATAGCAGGAAGAAATTGTAACCAGTTCAGGATGAATCCTGGTTTTGATGATGTCACGGGCGTAAAGCTTGAACCCGTCTTTACCCCGCGAAAGGATGATAGCGGATTCAAGCGGGTTCAAATCGCTGGCTGTGCCATGCGTTACAAAGTGAAGGAATCTGAATTGCGCCGGATTGGTGGCGTTGTAGGCTTCTGGTCTGGCATCGCCTTGCGTGTTTATAACTTCGTCCGATTGTTTGAACCTGCCTGCAACTGCCGCCATTTCCTGCGGGGCAGAGACCAGACCCGGAAATTCTTCCGTCGCCTGCACCGGATTGCCAATCAATAGAAGTTGCTTGGGATAAACCAGCTTGGCTGTTTTCGGCTTTTCCAGAGCAGCCAGAAAGCTGGTGTTCTGGATGGTGACATCTTCGATCCAGAAATGCGGTTTGTCTCCGTCCGTGACCAGTGTTTCGAAATTCAGCTTGTGCAGTCGGCGGTGCGGGACGATGATAACCCGGGCGTTGCTGGGAATGAACTTCGCCGCTGGGGCCACAAGCATCTTGTACAGGTTCTTGCCTTGAGGCGTCTCACCATCAGTTTGGTCCTGCGTTATGCGGTTATAGGCTTCAATCTCTCGCACAATATCCATTTCTGGAGGGAGAGTGAATGTTTTGAATTCTGTCGGGGAAATCAGCCATAAGTAGGACTTTTCAGGAGTTAGCCAATAGGCCAGAATGATTTCCTTTTGATGGGCCAGGTTTTTTTGGATGAGGCCAAGATTCAATGTGCTCCCCAGGGGACGGGATTTACGGGCTTCCGCAAGAGTCTTTGAGCGCCCACGCTCGGCAATGCTCAGGGCATCCAGTGTTCTGCTTTGTGAGAACAGGAATGAGACGTATGAGTCGTAGTAGGGATCATGGTCCAGGAATGAAATTCGAAACCGTTCGTTGGAGATATGCGCATAATTTTGCTCAGTTGAAGCGATAGCATCCTGAAACAGATGCTCGGCTTCTTTCCGTCGATTCTGCGCGACATAAATCTGGGCCAGGGTCGTTTGCGCGAACCATTTAACCGGACCAACGGATGCTGACTGAAGCACTTCTCTGCAAAGGCGTTCTGCCGTGCCCTGGTCACCTTCAAGCGAAGCGAGTTTTGCCTTGTTCGCCAGGATGAGTACCCGCTGTTCCTTTTTCGAATCGAGCTGCTCGGCTAACGTGAGATTTTTCTCTGCTAATGTGAAATTCCTCCGCTCTATCGCGGTCTCAGCTGAATCTATCAGGGCGAGCTCTACGAGGTCGGGCCGGTTTGCCTCCTGCGCGGCTACGAAACCCTCTTGATACGATTTTTCTGCATCGTCAAACTGAGCCTGGGAGCGTTGTTGTCGGCCAAGATCAATGAGCCACAGAGCGTGGTCTCCTTTGGCATCTCGGATATGCGCCGAGATTCCTATCGCTTCGTTTAGATACTCGCCCGAAGCAAACCACTCTCCCAGAGACTGGCTGCACCAGCCCTTATTACCTAGCAGGGTCTGCCTGAGATAAGACAAATTGGTCAAAGCCAGAGCTTGATCGAATAAATCCATGGCCCTGTCACAGTTATTGTCCTGTCCCAGCAGGTAGCCTCGATAGGCAAGAGCACGGGCCTCTAGATAGCTGTCATGCCCGTGGGTAAGAGAGACAGTATCGTTGAAAAGCTTCATTGCCTCATTTGGATTGGTGTAGGAAGCACAATCACCGCGCGCGTACAGCAAGTCGGCTCGCATCCCGGGCACGGTTGAAGTGATAATGCGTTCCGCAGCAGCGAATCGTTTCAGAGCTTCTTCAGCTTTTCCACTCTGGCAGAGCGCCAAACCGGCAATCAGCTCTTTCTTAATCAGAATTTCATCTGGTAGCTTTCCTGGGAAGGAGGACAGAAAATTCAAAGCCTCGGAGGGCTGGTTGCGGCGCATAAAGATTTGAGCTCTCAATATACGGACTCGCCAATAAGAGATGGGATCAATCTCGCCGGGTTTATCGGGCAGGGCTGATATTAACGCGAGCGCAGCTTCCGAATTGCCGTTACGGAACTCGGTCACCGCGCTCGAGTAGGTTGCTGGCCAGTCAGCTTGACGACAGCCAGTGCTAAGGAGCACCGCTGTCATGAGCAATAGAAAGACTAGCCACCGGGGGGCCTTGTCCCACCGGACGTGGTACCCGCGCCGGTCCCCGTGCCTGTTCCTGTCGAGCACATGTCCACTCGCAACATCGTTAGAGTGCAATGGTGATGGAAGAAGGTCAATTCGGCGAGACGAACGACCCCAAATTTGGGAATACAGATAATGGACCCAAAACCACGCAACTCTGTGCTTTTTCCGGCGTGTTCCTTGATGTCCATGTGGTTCAACGGAGAGAAGGGCATGTGATCGGTAGCTCTTTTCCCGGGTGGTTTCTTCCATAGCTCGACCACATCTGCCATGGATTCCAAAGCGTGATACTCCTCCACCAGGGCCGCAAGCTTGGCGGGACTGAGGTCCTTCATCTTGTTTGCCAGAAGCCATTCGTCGAGCGTTCCCGTTTTATGCCCTTGTGCGATTTTGGAATGACTATTGTTCTCTTGAAATACGTGAGTCGCTAATTCTACATCGATCTTGTGACCTGCAATTCTCAGGTTTTCAAAATGACTCCCCGTGATGTTATAGGTGTTCTCGCAGACTTTGTCTTTATCGTTCCCGGAATACACTGCGACCCGGGAAACGATCTTGTCCGCGGTTACCATGTTTTGAATGTTGAGTTTTTCAACGGTGGCGCAGGCGAAGCTGGTATGCCGATCATGGCATTCGTCATAGCTGCCACCCACTTCAACATAAGCAGCGTCAAAGGAGATGATTCCTTCATGACGGAAACCCTCGATGCGATCGCATCCGTTGCCGCCGTGCGTGCCTAGTACGATCGTTGCCTGCGTGGGGATAATGTGGTGGTTTGGCCGTTCCATCTGGCCGGAAAAACCATAAGCATGGTTGTGATAGGTGTACTCCGAGTGGTTACGACTGGCGCACTTACTCATTTTGCTCTCCCTGGGCAGAAGGAATCGCGACTATTCTTTTTTGTCGAACGGAGTTGCGAGGTGGAATGAGCACCTCAGGGGGTCTTAATGCAGGGGATTGTACTACTCTCGCGGCGACTTACAAGCAGACGACTGTGCGAAATTCACGTTAGTTTTTTCTTAATTTACCAGCTTCACTTCTAATGATCCCGAAGCCAGCTTGGTCTCATCCCCACTCTGTGTTCTGCCCCAGAACTTCACTTCATATTCACCGCTACTGAGCTCTGCAGCAGGCAAAGACACCGTAACCGAATAATCTTTTTCCGACGCCGCCACTGGAATCGAGTAGCCATTCGCCAGACCGGCTCCCGTGATTTCAGCGCGATATGAGGTGAACTCGTGCTTTGGAACAAAATTGATCAGAAAACTCAGCCGTTCATTTCGTGTCAGTACTACCGCTTCCGATCCCATGCGTTGACCACTTGAAATGACATAACGGATTTCCTGGCGCGGTGCCTTCAGGTCGGCGATCAGATTCTGCTGGGAAGTGATTTTTGTATGCTGGTAGAGGCTCAACACGGCCAGGCACACCGCGGCCGCCATGGCCAGGGCGGGCAGGGGCTGCCAAAAGGGTCGCAATGCGACAAACCAGCCTTTGCGGGGCGGAACCGGGGCTACCTGATGCAAGCGCTGTTCTTCCACCAGTTCACGGCCGGCATCAAGGAAATCAGCGCCGAAGGTGATGGCTTCCAGGCACTGGGCGCAGTTCAGGTAGTGTTCTTCGAAAGCCATGCGTTCTTCGTCGGTCATCTGGCGAAGTAGATAGCGCTCTGTTGCATTCGTATTTTCGGCGTCCTGATGGTTCATAACCTGGCTGCTTTCCATGGCTTGCTTTTTCCTCTTATCTCTACCCGTTGGACTGCTTGTCCAGTATCTTCCTTGCATTGATCAATGACCGGTGGAGCAGTACACGCAGATAGTCGCGTGTAATTCCATGCTCCTGGCAGATCGCGTCCTTGTCATTCTCGGCGATAAACACCGCATTCAAAATCGACCGATCTTTCTCCGGTAAACTTTTCATCACCAGCGTGACCGACTTGCGGACTTCCTGATGGCGCACGGAATCGTCGGCTGAGTAGCGTAAATCTGGCAGGTCCGGAAATTCGCTGGTATCGCGTACGCGGGAAGTTATTTCTCCGCGGATAAATTCCTTAATCACATTGCTGCATACGCCGAACAAATAGAACGAAAGGCTTGTGGGCGAATCTACTTTCCCCGCATAAATACTTTTCAAGGCGCGAATCAGTGTTTCCTGACGGAGATCGTCCATCTGGGAGCCGTAGATCCCATGGCCGCGTAACTTGATGGCCAGAAGCCGGTTGAAATAGCTGGCAAAGTGCTCCTGCGTGCCGCGATCACGGGCCTTAAGTCGCTCGAGATACTCTGAATCGAAAGGGGTGAGTTCCACGTTCTTCTGGTCAAACCAGTATACTTCACCCTCTTTTGCCCGCTGTGGAATTCTCCATTGTGCCAAAGCGGGAAGGCGCATCAAGATCGCTTTCTGGATTCGTCCGTGATTGTGAATGGCTTCGCGCATACCTTTACCAGACTTCTTCCTACAATCTTTTCGCCAAACCCAGATCAGGTCCAAAGTAGGGCCCGGGCTGCGTTTCAGCCATGGCCAACGCCGAGACCGAAGATGCCAGAATCACGTGCTGGCTTGGATGTCTCGAAAGCACCGCTTCCGGTCGTAAATTCTGTTCTTCAAACGATGAATCGCCTCGCCAGCTTCCATCATGAGACTGCAGATCACGCAACTGGGCTGCCACCTTCCATGCGCGGGGAATCCGCAGATGCAAAAGGCTGCGCAACAACAGAGCATGGCCATAGGCGCTCTCCGCTTCCAACTGTGCAAGCTGGCTGACTTTTTGCTCGAGGTTTACTGAAGCAAGTCCAACCGGCCAGTCCAGAATCTCAGAACACAGGTACAGTCCGGCGTCACATATCCCCGGAAGGGAAAGCGCGCAGGCCACATGGCGAGAAAGAAATTCCTCCGTTTGCGGATGGACGCACTGGAGGGCCCGGCACGCAGTCACCGTAATCGCAAGCCTGGTGATTACGTCAGGTTCAGTCTGGTGATCAGGGCTGGACGCAAAGCCGCCGTCCGTTGTCCGGCAGCGACTCAGAAAATTCAAGGCCGCGGCCGGTATATCAATTCCGTACGCTCGCAAAGCAGTAATTGCCAGCGCCGTGGTGAGGCAATCAGGCTTGCCGCGATCATTCCAGATTCCCCCGTTCTGTGACTGCACCAGCCACTCAAGCGAACATCGGATTTCTCCAAGATGGGAATGCGAAAGCATCTTGCCAGGTAGCTCAGCCAGTCGCGTGAGAACGTAGGCCGTTGACCACGCCTCATCGGCATTTTTTCCCCAGGCGGCCATGGGCCGTAAAGCAAATAAGCGTTCTAATCCAGATTGAATCACGCCTTCACCATCCCGACGGTAAGGTTTGACAATCCATGGGACCAATTTGCCGGAGTTCGAAACTTCATCTTGGGTTAACTGGTCCGCTGGCATCTTCTTCTCATCCCTCTGGTCCGGCGTATTACGTCCTGCCAGTTAGTGTCGATGGGCGACAAAGCGTTTCAGAGCTGGGATGACTCCAAGGTCGGGAAGTGGATCGAGTGGGAGGCTATTACTTGTTCAGAACCAATAGGATAGCTATCCTACACCTCAGCGAAAGAGCTGGTTAGCGAGTCATTTATTGCGATATTTCTCCAACCACTTAGACATAAGACTCCGCTAATTAAATTTATTAATACGAGCACCTGTAATCCGGAAAAACTGCTAGTTGGCTTATTCATGTATCCATGGTAAACGCACTAAAAAACTTTACAGAATGAAATCAGCGACGCCGATTTGCTTTTCAAACCACTCGAAGAGTAACCAATCGAAGTAGGTCACACATTAAAGTTCCTAATTTGCTGGTGCTGGCTCTATTTATTTCGCTAGGTTGGACTCGCTTGTGTTGCTTTCTTCCGGAAAAAGTTGGGCAGCGCAGACTCAAGGCGTCACCTCGGCGCTTGATACGCAGAAACCGACGGACTCTAACCGGCCTATGCCTGTCATGCCCGAAGTGTCTCCACTCACAGGAGCACTGCCTCACAATGAAAAAGAGTCGACGGGACTTACTCAAGATGGGAGCAATGGCTGGGGCAGGAATACCGCCGGCCTTTGACGAACTGTTCGCCCACAAAGACGTTGTGAAGTCGTTTCCGGGAACCGTGACCAAGCTGATTATGAAGTTTGATCTGCCTACCGGCACCCAGGTGGGATCCGGACAACGTTACAAGTACGTTTGGCATTGCCACATTCTTGAGCACGAGGACAATGAAATGATGCGTCCCATGGATGCCCTAGCCCCCAAGCCGTCCGGCTGGCGCAGGCAGCCAACCCTTAGCGCCAGTTGGACAGCAGCTTGAACACAGTTTGAAATTCCGGATTCTGAAGCCCGACGGCATGCATCCCGTCGGGCCCGGAATTCCGGAAAGCATAGCGGGGCCCTGCGTGTGCGAGATGAACCTTGGGGATTCGCCCTCGTTACAGGCAGGGAAATTGTTGTTACTCGGATGAGCCCGCTCTGCGATGGCGGCCTGGGACTAATAAAAAGTTCTCAGGCCGTCCTTTTTTGTCTTCATTTCTTGTCGCTTCGCTCCAAACCGCCCGACAGTTTGTATCGTGGCCAATCTATGGATGCGCCTGTTACTACGGGCTCGGCGCGCGAGTCGGCCTCGCCCTTGTGTGCGTTAAACAACGCAATCCGCGATCATCCGCGTTAATCAGCGGTAAGCCCTTGTTTTTGCTAATTGCCATTTGCTAATTGCTAATTTTCCGGCGATGACGAGCGATGACGGCGATCTCGGCGATCTCGGCGATCTCGGCGATGCCGCGATGCTTCCCGGTTTGTAGCCGGCCCGCAATAAATTACAATCTTTCTTCCACTTATGCGTACCTTTGAGAGCCTCACCGCACGCGAGATTCTTGCTCTGGCGATTTCGCTGGAGGAGGAAGACGAACGTATCTACGCCGATTTTGCCGAAGGCATGCGTCAGGATTTTCCCGCCACCGCAACCATGTTTGACGGTATGCGTGAAGAGGAATCCGGGCATCGCCGCCGGCTGATTGAGCTCTATCAGCTTAAGTTCGGCGAGCATATCCCGCTGATCCGCCGTACGGACGTGAAGGGTTTTGTCCATCGCCGCCCGATCTGGCTGAATCCCATGCGACTGGACGCGGTTCGCAAGGAGGCCGCCAGCTTGGAAGTGGAAACACGGCGTTTCTACGAAAAATCAGCGACGCGCACGGAAGACGCAAGTATCCGCCAACTGCTTAACGATCTGGCGCAGGAAGAGCGTAGCCATGAACATCGCGCCGAGGAGATAGGCAAGGGCGGCCTGGACCCAAAAGCCAAGACTGAAGAAGATGAGGCCAACCGGAAGCTGTTTGTTTTGCAAATAGTCCAGCCCGGCCTGGCCGGACTGATGGATGGATCGGTATCCACCCTGGCGCCCGTATTTGCCGCCGCGTTTGCGCGCCACGAATCTCATATTGCTTTTCTTGTTGGGATGGCTGCTTCCCTGGGTGCCGGTATCAGCATGGGATTTGCTGAAGCGCTTTCCGACGATGGCAGCCTCACGGGCCGCGGACATCCATGGATTCGCGGAGTCGTTTGCGGACTCATGACGACGCTCGGCGGCATCGGCCACACGCTGCCGTTCCTGATTACCAATTTCAACGTGGCATTCGCCGTTGCCGTTGGGGTAGTACTGGTTGAGCTTGGCGCAATCGCCTATATACGTCACCGCTTTATGGATTCGCCCTGGGTCTCCGCCACGCTTCAGGTAATTCTGGGTGGCACACTTGTTTTCATTGCAGGCGTGCTGATTGGGAGTTCGTGAAAATCCAGCTATTAGCTCTTAGCCAATAGCCATTAGCTCTTGCCCGTTTGCCCTCTGAACTTGGTTCCTGGCTTAGAGCTTTTGCACCAGCCTTAGCTCCTTTGCAACTCAGTGCCCCGACTAATAATGGCTAGCGGCTAGAAGCTAATCCCAGAGCACTGTCCGGTCGATTTCACTGATCTTTGTCTTGCCCGTCAGCGCCATGGCCATTTGCAGTTCGACTTTTAGAATTTCCAGCACGCGGGCCACTCCGGCTGCTCCGGCAATGGATAGAGCATATAAATAAGGACGTCCCACCAGCACCGCATTCGCTCCCAGCGCCAATGCTTTCAGAACATCTGTTCCGCGACGAATCCCGCCATCCACAAGCAATGGAATTCGCCCCTGGAGTTTTTGTGCGATGCGTGGCAGCGCCTGCGCCGTGGAAGGCAGCGTATCCAGATTGCGTGCACCATGGTTGGAGACGATGATTCCTGCAACGCCGGAATTCGCCGCTCGAATCGCATCATCAGGATTCAGCACGCCCTTGAGTAGTACTGGAACTTTGCTGAAAGAGCAGAGCCACTCAATATCTTTCCATGTCAATTTGGGATTGAGCAGATCGCTGTAAATTGCGCCGCGCGTCGGCCGATGCGTTATGGCGCCCAAATTGAGATTGGGCAGCGTGCAATCCTCAGGCAGCTTGAAGCCGGTTCGAATCTCGCGATGCCGCGCACCGAGGACCGGAGTGTCCACGGTCACGCAGAAAGCCTTGCACCCGCCGGACTGTGCACGCTCCACCATTTCTGCAACGATCTCACGACTGACCATGTACAACTGGAACCAAAGAGGTTGTGTTGCCATAGCCGCCAGCTTTTCGATGGGCTCATTACCGAACGAACTCATCACCATACCGGCTTGCGCAAGATTCGCCCCGGCAACAGTCGCCAACTCGGCTTCTTTGTGGCAGAGCCGATGAAAAGCCGTGGGAGCAAGCAGGATCGGCATGGTGAATTTCTGACCGATAATTTCTACGCTGAGATCGAGCTCGGACACATCCACCAGAACGGTTGGCTTCAATCGCAGCTTCTGCCAGTCTTCCACATTGGCGCGTAGCGTGAGTTCATCCGCCGCAGCACCGGTGACATAACCATAAGTCATCGCAGACATGGTGGCCTGGGCAAGGCCTTCCAACTCTGGAAGAGAAAGAATGTCTTCGGCTTTCATCACCGAGAGTATAGCTGGAAGATTTACGTGGGCTCGACGGAAACCTTGCCACTGATGAACACTGATCGGAAAGAAGCAAATAGCAATTAGCAATTAGCAAAAAACAAGGGCTTACCGCTGATTAACGCGGATGATCGCGGATGATCGCGGATTATCGCGGATTATCTGTTTAACACTATAGAGGGCGAGGCCGAACACGCGCCGAGCCCGCTGCAACAGGAGCTATTGAAAGCTGACAAGGGGAATTACTGTCTAGCGGTTTCGGAGCGAAGCGACAAAGAACAAGGGCGAGGC